>ENA-OUQL01000030-OUQL01000030.1-human-gut-metagenome-genome-assembly--contig:-NODE-30-length-154177-cov-16.6466_pt1 | contig 154177 bp, 128 predicted proteins | sample MGYA00237945_ERZ548829 | MGnify/ENA primary metagenome ERZ548829 (study PRJEB26490, sample SAMN05194708) | human gut metagenome | biome: terrestrial biome; feature: human-associated habitat; material... | reverse complement strand
GCTGTGGCTGGCCTGGGCATCATCGCTCTGGTGGTGCTGCTTGTCACCAAGCGCAAGAGCAAAAAGGACTAAATCGGCCTGTTCCAACGAAAAAAGGCGCTCCGGCAGTTGCCGGAGCGCCTTTTTCTCTGAACTTTCCGCAGCATCTTTTTACGGCCGGGGCTTTTCACCACCTGCTGGATGTGCTATACTGAATCCATTAACCTGTGCATCAAGGAGCCGCTTATGAAACGTGTCGCCAGTATTCAGGATATTTCGTGCCTGGGCCGCTGCTCACTGACGGTGGCGCTGCCGGTGATCTCCGCCATGGAGGTAGAGTGCGCCATCCTGCCCACCGCCGTGCTCAGCGCCCATACCATGTTCCCGGACATCCTCTGCCGGGACCTGACGGCGGATATCCTACCCATCGCCCGATACTGGCAGAGCCAGCAGGTGCGGCTGGACGCCGTCTACACCGGCTATCTGGCCTCTCCCCGACAGGCGGAGGATGTGTGCCGGGTGCTGGAGGTGCTGGCGGGGCCGGATACCCTACGCTTCGTGGACCCGGCTATGGCCGATGGGGGAGCGCTCTACACGGGCTTTGACGAGGATTTTCCCCGCCACATGGCCCGCTTGGCGGCGCAGGCGGACGTGGTGACGCCCAATCTCACAGAGGCCTGCCTGCTGACGGGGACCCCCTACCGGGAGGACTACGACCTGCCCCGGCTGAGGGATATCCTGCGGAAGCTGGCGGAGCTGGGTCCCCGTCACGTGGTGCTGACCGGCGTCCCCTATGGCCCGGATAAGTTGGGCGTGCTGGCCTATACCCCGGCGGAGGATCGCTTCTTTGAATACGGCAGCCGCCGCATTGACGCCCATTTCCCCGGCACAGGGGATCTCTTCTCCTCCGCCTGCGTAGGTGCTCTGATGCGGGGCAAGCCGCTGGAGGAGGCCCTGCGTTTGGCGGTGGATTTCACGCTGCTGTGCATCCAAGTCACCTGCCGGGATGAAAACGCCCCATGGTACGGGGTGGAGTTTGAAAAAGCACTGCGGTATCTCCCAGAACTTCTGGAGCGATAAAAACAGGGGGGAAAAGCCATGTTTCGAGACATCCGGAAGAAGAAAAATCAGATCAGCACGGAGGCGGCGGAGCAGCTCCTATGGGAGGCCCGCCGGGGCATTCTGGCCGTAAACGGCCGGGAGGGCTACCCCTACGCCATCCCCATCAACTACTATTACGACCGGGAGGCGCAGAAAATTTACTTCCACGGCGCCCGTGCCGGTCACAAGGTGGAAGCCATCCGGGCCTGCGACAAGGTGTGCTTCACCGTCTACGGCGGCGAGACGATCCGGGAGGAGGCGTGGGCGCCGTACCTCCGGAGCGTCGTGGTGTTCGGCCGGTGTCGCCTGCTGGAGCAGAGCCCGGAGACCATGGCGCTGCTGAAGCGCTTCGCCATGAAGTATTACCCGGAGGAGCGGTTGGCAGACGAGGAGATCCGACAGGATGGCGCTGCCGCCCAGCTCTTCGAGATCGAGATCCACCACCTCAGCGGAAAAGAAGTGCAGGAGAAGTAAGCATATCCTCCCCAGTATGCAGCTGCCGGAACCGCAAAAGAAAAACAGCACCCGCAGGCCCAATGGGCCTGCGGGTGCTGTTGGTGCCGGTGACCGGACTCGAACCGGTACGCTGTCGCCAGCGGTGGATTTTGAGTCCACTACGTCTACCAATTCCATCACACCGGCAGAGGAGACTTTACTATTATAGCCGAAGCGGCGGCGGATTGCAAGAGTAATTTTCCCGCCCATCACTCCGCAGCTACAGCCAACAGCTCCGGAACGGTGTCCACGATGCACCGGGCGCCGGCCTGCTCCAGCAGCGCCCGCCCCCGGAAGCCCCAGGCCACTGCCGCCAGCGGCAGCCCCGCCCGGCGGGCCATCTCCACGTCCACCTCACTGTCGCCCACATACAGGGCGTGCCGGGCGTCTACGCCCAGCTGCTCCATGGCGCTCCACACCATCTCCGGCGCAGGCTTGGAGGGGATGCCGTCCCGCTGTCCCAGCGCCGCCAGTCCCGGAAAGAACCGGGCCGCCAGCGTGCGGGTGGTCTCGTCCGGCTTATTGGATACCACCGCCAGCTTCAGCCCCCGCTGCCGCAGCTGCTCCAGCAGCTCCGGGATGCCCGGATAGGGACAGGTGCGGACGCAGTTGTGGGCCTGATAGTAGGCCCGGTACTCCGCCAGCACCTCCTGCTCCCGAGGATATCCCTCCGGCAGCGCCCGGTGGATCAGCGGCCCGGCGCCGTTTCCCACAAAGCACCGCACCTCCTCACGGGTCCGCAGGGGCAGTCCGTGAGCCGCCAGCACATGGTTCACGGCGTCCTGCATATCCGTCAGGGTGTCCAGCAGGGTGCCGTCCATGTCAAACAGAATCGCATGATATCTGCCCATGGCCGCCCTCACCCCCGGATCAGGGTGGTCAGACCGGCGTGGGCGGCGGCCTGCTCCGCCTCCTTCTTACTGTGGCCCTGACCCTTCCCGATGGGCTGCCCGTTCAGCAGCACACGGGAGGTGAATACCTTGGCGTGGTCCGGACCGCTGGCGGAGACTAATTCATATTGCAGCGTCTGGTTGCTGCGCCGCTGCACCAGCTCCTGCAGCTCCGTCTTGTAGTCCCGGCGGCGCTCCTCCACATCCGTCTCCCGCTCCTTATCCAGCAGGACCCGGTGAATGAGCGCACGGGCCGCCTCCAACCCGCCGTCCAGATACACGGCGGCAAAAACGGACTCCGTGGCGTCCGCCAGTATGGACGCCCGCTGCCGGCCTCCGCCGGCCTCCTCACCCTTGCCCAGCTTCAGATAGGATCCCAAGTCGAGACTCTGGGCCACCTCGTGCAGACTCTCCTCGCAGACCAGTGCGGCCCGGATGCGGGTCAAGTCCCCCTCCGGCAGATCCGGGTGCTTGCGGAACAGATAGTCCGCCGTCACCAGACCCAGCACGGCGTCCCCCAGAAACTCCAGCCGCTCATTGCTATGAATGCCCAAGCTGCGGTGCTCATTGGCGTAGGAGCTGTGATATAAAGCGCCCTCCAGCCGCTTCCGATCCCGGAAGGTATAGCCCAGACGCTCCTCTAAAGTACGCATTGCATAACTCCTTTCCGGCCGGAAAAGAAAGCCCCGTGGACAAACTCCAACGGGGCGTTCTTTCTTCACGGTCGTGTCAGCTCATCTTATTGTACAGATAACGAACGCAGTCACCGACGGTTTTCAGCCCGGTCAGGTCGTCCTCGTCGATCTCACCGACGTTGAATTCTTCTTCCATGGCCATTACCAGCTCCACCAGATCCACAGAGTCAGCGCCCAGATCATCCACAAAGGAGCTGTCCATGCTGATCTCGTCAGCATCAATGGCAAACTGTTCAGCGATCAGATCCTGCATCGTCTTGAAGATGTCTTCCATCGTCATAAGATGATTCCCCTCCTTTCGGGTATCGCTCTGAAAGATAATACGGCAATTACCGCCGTGTGTCAACACCTTTTCTGTGAATATTTTCTCGAAGTGGAGTTTATTCCCGTTCCACCTTCATCAGGGCCACATTTTCCTCGATATCCCTGATAATGCCGCTGCGGGCCACCTGCACCGCCTGCCCCATGGCGTTTTCGATGGCCTCGGCGTTGGAGGAGCCGTGGGCCTTGATGACCGGCCGGGAGATACCGATGAAGGCGGTACCGCCCACCTTATTGGGGTCCAGCTTGGCCTTGAAGGCGTTGAGCCCCGGCATGACGCACAGGGCCGCCAGCTTGGTCAGCAGGTTCTTCTTGAACATGGCTTTCAGGGCGCTTCCGGCGAAAGAGCCTACGCCCTCCATGGTTTTCAGCAGCACATTGCCGGAGAAGCCGTCGCAGACGATGACGTCGCACCCGCCCTTGATGGCCTCCTTGGCCTCAATGTTGCCGATGAAGTTCAGGTGTCCCGCCGTGTGGGCCTCCCGCAGCCAGCGCAGGGTCTCCTTCTGGAGATCGGTGCCCTTGCTGTCCTCGGTGCCGATGTTCAGCAGTCCCACACGGGGCCGCTCTACCCCAAGCACCCGGTGGGCGTAGTAGCTGCCCAGATAGGCGAACTGTACCAGATATTCCGGGGTACATTCGGCGTTGGCGCCGCAGTCGATGAGTACCGCCTGACCGGTGGTGGTGGGAATTACCGGGGCCATGGCCGCCCGACGGATGCCCCGGATGCGCTTGACGATGAGGGTAGCGCCGGTGAGCAGAGCGCCGGTGCTGCCGGCGGAGACCATGGCGTCGGCCCTGCCGTCCCGCAGCATGGTCAGTCCCACGCCCATGGAGGTGTCCTTCTTCCGGCGGAACACCGTGGCGGGGTCGTCACACATCTCCACCGTCTCAGTGGTGTGGACGATCTCCATGCCCTGGGGCAGCGTCTTTTCGCCGCAGGCCTCCAGTGCCTGCAAAATGGCGGTGGTGTCGCCGGTGAGGGTGACGTCCACGCCCCAGCGCTTCTGACCGGATAGCGCACCCTTGACGATTTCCAGCGGGGCATTGTCGCCGCCCATGGCGTCGATGATGAGCTTCATGACAGGATCTCCTCCTTCCGGGCTTCGATGATGGCCAGCGAGCGCTGGCTCAGCTCGGCATTCTTGTTGCGCTTGCCCTTGACCCGGTGGTCCAGCGGCGGGATGATGCCGAAGTTGATGTTCATGGGCTGGAATACCCCCACGGTCTGATTGCTGACATACAACCCCAGAGCGCCGATGGCCGTTTCCTGCGGGAAGTCGATGGGAGCCTGCCCCTTCAGGCGGCGGGCCGTCTCCACTCCCACCAGAAAGCCGCTGGCGCAGGACTCCACATAGCCCTCTACGCCGGTCATCTGTCCGGCAAAAGCGATACGGGATCGGGACTTCAGCCGGTAATACCGATCCAGCAGCCGGGGGGAGTCCAGATAGGTGTTGCGGTGCATGACGCCGTAGCGCAGGAACTGAGCGTCCTTCAGAGCGGGGATCATGGTGAATACCCGCTTCTGCTCCGGCCACCGCAGGTGGGTCTGGAAGCCCACCAGATTGTAAATGGAACCGTCGGCGTTGTCCCGCCGCAGCTGTACCACGGCGTAAGGCTCCTTCCCGGTCTTGGGGTCCGGCAGGCCACGGGGCTTCAGCGGCCCGAAGCGCAGGGTGTCCTCACCCCGGCGGGCCATGACCTCCACCGGCATACAGCCCTCAAAGACCTGCCCATCTTCGAAGCCGTGGACCTCCGCCTCCTGGGCGGTGGTCAGCTCCTGCCAGAAGGACAGATACTCCTCCTTGGACAGGGGGCAGTTGATGTAGTCCGGAGTCCCCTTATCATAGCGGGAGGCGAAGTAGGCACTGTCCATATCCACACTGTCAAAGCTCACCAGCGGAGCGGCAGCGTCGAAGAAGTTCAGGGTGGTCTGCTGTCCGTCTCCCAGCAGAGTCGACAGACGATCCGCCAGAGCGTCGGAGGTCAGCGGCCCGGAGGCCACCACCACTTGCCCCTCCGGCAGCTCCGTTACCTCGCCGGGGACCACGGTGATGAGGGGGTGGTTCCGGAGCTCCTCCGTCACCATCCGGGCAAAGCCCTCCCGGTCCACTGCCAGAGCGCCTCCGGCGGGGACGGCGGTGGCGTCGGCGCAGCGGAGGATCAGGCTGTCCAGGCGCCGCAGCTCCTCCTTCAGCAGGCCCACGGCATTTTCCAGCCCCGCTCCCCGTAGGGAGTTGGAGCAGCAAAGCTCGGCAAACCATGGGGTCACATGGGCGGGGGTCATCTTCTCTGGCTTCATCTCCCGCAGGGTCACGGGAATGCCCCGCCGGGCCAGCTGCCAAGCACATTCGGAGCCGGCCAGACCGGCGCCGATCACAGTTACAGGCTCCATTTATTCCTCCGTTTCAGCGTCAGCCTTCTTGGCGGCAGACGTGGCTGCTTTCTTAGTAGCGGCCTTTTTGGCCGTGGCGGTTTTCTTGGTAGTTGCGGCTTTCTTAGTGGTAGCCTTCTCGGCCGCCTTTCTGGAAGCCGTCGCTTTTCTGGCCGTGGCCTTCTCCGCCGCCGTGGATGCTTCGGCGGCACCCTCTGCGGCGGTCGCTGCTTTTTTCGCAGCGGCCTTCGTCACGGTGGGAGTCTCCTCCGTGGCTAGGGCAGAGGAGGTCTTTTTGGCCGCCGTCTTGGCCGTGGATTTTTTGGCGGCGGTTTTGGCCGTGCCGGTTTTCTTAGCGGTGCTTTTCTTTGCCGCAGTTTTCTTAGCTGTGGTGGTTTTCTTGGCTGTGGGCTTGTCAGATGCCTCCGTTTGGACAGTTTCGGACGTCGGCTGACCGTCCGCTGCGGTACCATTTGTCCCGCTTTCCGTCCCATCGGACGCAGCAGTCCGCTTGGGATAGCCTCGCTGATCCTCCGGCAGGAAATTTTCGCACGCCGGGTTGATGCAGAAGGGACGCTTGAACCCCCGGCCGGATTTTTTGAACATAGTGTGGCCGCAGACAGGGCAGTCATCCTTCACAGGCACGTCGAAGGTGACGAAGGAGCAGGTGGGGAACTTTTCGCAGCAGTAATAGTTATACTGCTTGCCGGATTTCTTGCTGATGCCGGTGCGCTTCATGAGCCGGCCGCCGCACACGGGGCAGCGGCCCGGCATCTCCACCACCAGAGGCTTGGTGAACTTGCACTCCGGGTAGCCGGGGCAGGCCAGGAACCGGCCGAACCGGCCGGACTTGATGACCATGTTCCTGCCGCAGAGGTCACACTTCTCCTCGGTGACCTCGTCGGGGACCTTCAGATAAACACCCTCCATGTCCTTCTCCACCTGATGGAGATTGGACTCGAAGCCACCGTAGAACTGGCGCAGCAGCTGCTTCCACGGCAGCTTGCCGGACTCCACCTCATCCAGCTCCTCCTCCATGTGGGCGGTGAACTTCACGTCCACGATGTCCTTGAAGCGGTCGCACATAAGGCCGTTGACCACGTCGCCCAGCGGCGTCATTTTCAGGTACTTACCGTCCTTGATGACGTACTCCCGGTCCAGAATGGTGGACACCGTGGGAGCATAGGTGGAGGGGCGGCCGATGCCGTTTTCCTCCATGGCCCGGATGAGGGAGGCGTCGGTGAACCGGGCGGGGGGCTGGGTGAAGTGCTGGGCCGGGTCAAAGCCCGTCAGCGTCACCACCTCGCCCTGTGCCAGCGGGGGCAGGGCGGGGGCCTTTTCCTCCTTCTCGTCGTCCCGGCTCTCCTCGTATACGGCGGTATAGCCGGCGAACTTCAGGCTGCTGGCGCTGGCCCGGAAGCTGTGGGCTCCGGCGCCCAGCTCTACGCTGACGCTGTCATAGACGGCGTTGGACATCTGGCTGGCCAGAAAACGGCTCCAGATCAGGCGGTACAGCCGATACTGCTCGCTGGTAAGATCGCTCTTGACCCGCTCCGGGGTCAGATCCACGTCGCTGGGGCGGATGGCCTCGTGGGCGTCCTGCGCCCCGGCCTTGGTCTTATACTGCCGGGGGGCGGCGGGACAGTAGCCTGCGCCGTAGCGCCCGGTGACGAAGCTGCGGGCCGCCGCCTGCGCCTCGTCGGAGATCCGCAGGGAGTCGGTACGCATATAGGTGATCAGACCCACGGTACCCTCGCCGGTGATGTCCACGCCCTCATACAGCTGCTGGGCGATGGCCATGGTGCGCCGGGGGGTCATGTTCAGCTTCCGGGAGGCATCCTGCTGCATGGTGGAGGTGGTGAAGGGCGGGGCGGGGGAGCGCTGCTTGTCCGTGCGCTTCACGCTCTTGACGGCGAAAGGCAGAGCCTGCACCTCCGCCTGAATGGCGCTGACCTCCTCCTGAGAGGCGGGCTCATATTTCTTGCCGTCCTTGCCGTAATATCTGGCCCGAAAGGGGACGCCGCCGTCGTTTTTCAGCAGGGCGTCCAGCGTCCAGTACTCCTGGGGGACGAAGTCCTTGATCTCCTTCTCCCGGTCTGCCACCAGACGCATGGCCACCGACTGCACCCGGCCTGCCGACAGGCCCCGCCGGATCTTTTTCCACAGCAGGGGGGACAGCTCATAGCCCACGATGCGGTCCAGAATACGCCGGGCCTGCTGGGCGTCCACCAGATCCTGATCGATCTCACGGGGGTGGTGGATGCTCTCGGTGACCACCTTGCGGGTGATCTCGTTGAAAGTGACTCGCTTGGCTTTTTCGTCGCTGAGATCCAGCAGGTTCTTCAGGTGCCAGCTGATGGCCTCGCCCTCGCGGTCCGGGTCGGTGGCCAGATATACGGTGTCGCTGGCCTTGGAGAGTTTTTTCAGCTCATTGATGAGCTCCTCCTTACCCCGGATGGGGCGGTAGTTGGGCTCGAAGTCGTGCTCGACATCCACGCCCAGCTTGCTTTTGGGCAGGTCACGCAGATGTCCCATACTGGCCCTGACCTCGTAATCCGGCCCCAGATACTTGCCGATGGTCTTGGCCTTGGCAGGGGACTCCACGATCACCAGATTTCGGGCTGCTTTTTTTGCCATGTTCTTATCCTTCCTTTTTACAACCGGATCTCCACCGTGCGGACGAAGCGCCGTGCTCCGTGCTGCGTGGCATATCCGTCGATCTCTAATACCGTCAGGGCTGACAGCACCCGCCGAATGGGCAGGTCGGCCCGCTCCGCCACGTCATCGGTGAGCAGAGGGGCATCGGTGGTCAGCACCTGTAGGATGCGGATCTGATCGTCCGTCAGACCCGCCGTATCCGCCGTCAGGTCCAGTACCGGCAGGGCGGGGGGAGTTTCCTTCTTCTCCGGCTTCGCCGTGGACGATTCCTCCGCCCTTTGAGCGGGGAGACTGTCCTGCTCCGGCACCGGAGGAAGATTCTCCGACGAGGGGCGCAGCCGGTGGGGGAACCGGCTCCGGTACCCCTCCAGAATGTCCCAGCCGCAGGTCACAAGTCCTGCGCCGTCCCGGATGAGGCGGTTGCTGCCCCGGCTGTTGGGGGCGTCGATGGGGCCGGGGACGGCGAACACGTCCCGTCCCTGCTCCAGCGCCGTATTGGCGGTGATGAGAGCGCCGCTGCGCTCCGGGGCCTCCACCACCAGCACCGCCAGACTCAGGCCGCTGAGGATGCGGTTGCGGACGGGGAAGTGGCTGCCCACAGGCTCCGTTCCCGGCGGGTACTCGCTCAGCAGCACGCCGGTGGCGGCGATGTCCTCGTAGAGCCGCCGGTTCTCCGCCGGATAGACCACGTCCACGCCGCCGCCCAGCACGGCCGCCGTAAAGCCGCCGGCCCGCAGAGCGCCCCGGTGGGAGGCTCCGTCGATGCCCTTGGCAAGGCCCGACACCACCACGGCACCCTCCTTCGCCAGCTGGTAGCCCAGCTCCTCGGCGGCGGAGATGCCATAGGGGGTACACGTCCGGGTACCCACCACGGAGACGGCGGCCTCCTCGTCGAACAGGGGCATCCGGCCCCGTCCGTACAGCAGCACCGGCGGGTCATAGATGTTCCGCAGCCGGTCCGGGTAGAGGGCGTCCTGCATGGTCAGCAGGAAGATATCCCCCTTGGCGCAGCGGGCCAGCACGTCCTCGGCCCGGTCTGTGGACTTGTCCGACAGCAGCGCCGCCTGAGAGGAGGACAGCCCCTCCACCGGAGGGAGATCCTCCGGCTGGGCGTAGTATATGTCCTCCGGCGAGGGGAAATGCTCCAGAAGCAGAAGCTTGCTGCGGTTGGTCAGCCCCGGCAGGGTGGTGAGCCATACCCAGTATTTCAGAGCAGCCATGTGAGATCCCTCCTTATCGCCAGCTTTCCCACAGCAGCACCGCTGCGGCAATGGCCGCATTCAGAGATTCGCAGCGGTCCGACATGGGGATGCGGATGGTTTGATCGCACAGGTTCAGTACCTCCCGGCTCAGGCCACGGCCCTCGCTGCCGATGGCCAGCGTGCAGCGGGTGTAGTCCGCCTGCCGGGCGTCCACGGTGTCCTCCCGCAGGGCGGCCCCGTACAGAGGCAGGCCGCTGCGGTGCAGCAGGGCCGCCAGTTCCTCCGGTGTGCCGGAATAGATGGGGCGGCGGAACACGGCCCCCATGGACGAGCGCACCGCCTTCCAGCCGTAGGGGTCGGCGCAGCCGCCGGTGAGCAGCAGGCCGTCGGCGTCGAAGGCGTCCAGCGTCCGCAGGATGGTGCCTACGTTGCCGGGGTCCTGCACCCCGTCCAGCAGCACATACCGCCGGCCGGTGAGGGACCGGGGCAGGGGAGCCTGAGGCAGGCGGCAGGTGAAAAGCACCCCCTGAGGGGTCTTTACCGGGGAGATGGAGGCCATGACGTCCTCCGGCACCTGCACCTGCCGGATGTGCTCCGGAAGCTGGGGCAGGGGGGAGATGGTCACCACGGCGGTGATCTCCGCCTGCCACAGCAGGGCCTCCTGCAGCAGCTTGGGACTGTCGCAGAGAAATTCCCCCGTCTCCCACCGGTAGGCGGCGGAGCCGGCCAACCTGCGGATATGGCCCATGAGGGGGTTGTGACGGCTGGTGATGTGCTCCATGGAGGTTCCTTTCCCGGCGTTTTCATGCACCGAAGGGATGATTTGACACCTTATTCTAAAGGATTCCTCCGGTAATTTCAAGCCCTTTCTGCCGGGAAGGGCAAAAAAGAGGGGATTTTCCACGGAATATTCCCAAAAACTTCTTGACTTTTGGCGGATATCCGGTATAATAATTAGGCCTGCGTATGCGGGCAAATCCTTGCTCTCACCGGAGCGTGAGGGCCATAAGTCCAAAAGGAGGTGCAAAAAGTATGGCTAAGATTTCCGCCAACTATGAGGTCGTTTACATTCTCGACCCGGCACAGGGTGAGGAGGCTATTGCCGCCAATGTGGCAAAGTTCCAGGCTCTGGCTGAGCAGCACGGCTGCTCCGACGTGGTCGTGGATGAGTGGGGCAAGCGTCGTCTTGCTTACGCTATCGATTACAAGACCGAAGGCTACTATGTGCTGATGAGCTTCACCAGCGCACCGGAATTTCCCAAGGAACTGGATCGTATCCTGGGTATTACCGAGGGCGTGATGCGTTCCATGATCGTCTGCAAGGACGAGTAAGGGGGAAGCACAATGCTGAACAAGATTTTCATCATGGGTCGCCTGACCAGGGACCCGGAGCTGCGGCGTACCCAGAGCGGTACGGCAGTCACCAGCTTCTCTTTGGCCGTAGACCGGGACTATAAGTCCCAGAGCGGCGAAAAGGAGACCGATTTCATCGATGTGGTGGCTTGGCGCAGCACGGCGGAGTTCGTCTCCAAGTATTTCACCAAGGGCCGCATGGCCGTGGTGGAGGGGCGGCTCCAGATCCGTGACTGGAAAGACAAGGAGGGCAACAACCGCAGAAGTGCGGAGGTGGTTGCCGACAATGTCTATTTCGGTGATAGCAGACCCGGCGGTGCCGGTGGGAATAACGGCGGTTATTCTCAGGCTCCCGCCTACGGTGCTCCCGCCGGAGGGTATTCCGCCCCGGTGGGCGGCCCGTCCGATTTTGCCGAGATCGACGAGGAGGACGGCGACCTGCCGTTCTGATGTGCCAAGGCACATGAAATCTTTATAAGGAGGAATTTTCCATGGCTATGGAACGTGAAAATAGAGCGCCCCGTGGCAACGGCCGTAAGCGCCGTAAGGTTTGCCAGTTCTGCGTGGATAAGTGCGAGCATATCGATTATAAGGATGCCGCCAAGCTGCGCCGCTTCATCAGCGAGCGCTCCAAGATCCTGCCCCGCCGTACCACCGGTACCTGTGCTATGCATCAGCGCCAGCTGACCGAGGCCATCAAGCGTGCCCGTCAGATCGCTCTGCTGCCCTTCGTTACCGAGTAAGTTGGTCATCAAAAAGAGCCTGCCAGCCGGCAGGCTCTTTTTTGTTCCAAAGCCGAAGGCTTTGGAACAAAGGGGGTGATTTGGCTCGATGGGAGATCAGGACAGCAGTACCTGAATTTCGGGGAGATTTTGGGCGAAGTGGATGCCCCGCTGGCGCTCCGGGGAGGAGAGACCGGAGGCGATCATATGGTCCAGAAGGGCCTTCAGGTGGCAGTAGTAGCCGTCCAGATCGTAGAGGATGCAGGGGGCGGACAGTTGGCCCAGCGATACCTGCGACATGACCTCCGTGATCTCCTCCAGTGTGCCGGTGCCGCCGGGGAAGGCGATGAAGGCGTCCCCCAGATGGATCATTTTGGCCTTGCGCTCCGCCATGCTTCGGGTGACGATGAGCTGGGTCAGGCCGTCGTACTGCAGGTCCTGTGCCATGAAGCACTCCGGCTCCACGCCGATGACGCTGCCGCCCTGCTCCAGTGCGCTCTGGGCCAGCAGTCCCATGAGGCCGGTTTTGGAGCCGCCGTAGACCAGCGTGTGGCCTGCGGCACCGATCCATGCTCCCAGTTCCCGGACGGCCTGCGCCAGATGGGGGTCGGTGCCGCAGCTGGCACCCAGATATACGGTGATGTGCATAGGCGATACCTCCGTGGGTGATTTGTGTCAGTATAGCACGATATGGAGAGAAAAACAAGGACAGGCGGGAGCCTGTCCTTGTGTGAAGTGCGGGGATATCAGCCCCAGAGGGCGGTGAGCATGGGGATGATCTGCTTTTTCCGGCTCATGACCTTGGGCAGGAACAGGCTGTTGTCCTTGGGCTCGGCGGAGAAGGCGTTGCGGATGACGTCATCGCTGCCCACATACAGCAGCTGCGTACCCTCCATCAGCACGTCCGTCAGCATCAGGATCACCATGTCGTAGTGGTGCTCCTCCTGATCGTGGCGCATGGCCTCCAGAAACTCCTCCCGGCGCTGGAGCATATCCTCGGAATCCAGACAGGTGATCTGCCCCACACCCAGATTCTGCTCAGCAATGTGGAACTCCTTGAAGTCGCTGTGCAGCAGATCTTCGGCGGATTTGCCGTCGAAGCTGCTGTCGAAGAGGAGCTTCCCCAGTTCGTTGAGGGAGACGTTGGCGATGCGGGCCATGCGCTCGGCCATGGCTACATCCCGCTTGGTGCAGGTGGGGGACTTGAACATGACGGTATCGGACAGAATGGCCGCCGCCATCAGGCCCGCCATGGCCGGGGAGGGCATGACGCCGTGTTCCTGATACATTTCGGTGATGATGGTATTGGTGCTGCCCACCGGCTCGTTGCGGACCCGGATGGGCTGAGTGGTCTGGATATCCGCCAGACGGTGGTGGTCGATGATCTCCAGAATCTCCGCCTGATCCAGACCCTGCACGGCCTGCGCCCGCTCATTGTGGTCCACCAGCACCACACGCTTGCGCCGGGGGCGCAGCAGGTGATACCGGGACAGGGTGCCAACGACCTTTTCGTTCTGGTCCAGCACCGGGTAGCAGCGATAGCGGCTCTTCAGCACCACCTCCCGCACGTCGTCAATATAGTCCGACAGATGGAAGCAGACGATGTCGTCAGTGTGGCAAGGGCGGGAGATGGGGATGGCCTGATAGATGAGACGGGCCACCCGGCTGGCATCGTAGGGACTGGAGATGATGCAGGTGTTCCTGGCGTCGGCCAGCAGCTCCTGATCCACCTCCGTCTGGCAGAGGATCAGGCAGCACACGTTGGTTTCCAGCGCACGGCGGATCATATCCGGCTGGTCGCCGCACAGGACGATGTGGTCCTTGCCGTTCCACAGCAGATTCTCGCAGCTTTGAGGCAGGGCGATGACCACATCACCGGTGACGGAATCCACCAGATCACCGGTGTCGTTGAGGACACGGCCCTCGATGACGCTCAGGAGGTTGAACAGAGGCAGGGCCTCCACACGGGGCTCACTGATGGTGTTCATGCTGTAGGTGGCGATGTCGCCGGCGGAGAGAGTCCCATACAGAGTGCCATCCTCGTTGACCACGGGGATGGCGGAGATGCGCTGCTCCCGCATGATGTGCCAGGCCCGGTCCATGGTGACGGTGGCGTTCAGGGCGGGAGGTGTGTCGTAATCCAGATCTGACACCTGCGTGCGGACGTTCTGGATCAGCTGAGGGGGCTGGAAACCGAAGCGGTTCAGCAGGCGCTGGGTCTCATCGCTGACGTGGCCCAGATAGGCCGCTACGTAGTCCCGGTCGCCCAGAGCGTTCCGCAGGGCGGCATAGGACATGGCAGCCACGATGGAATCCGTGTCGGGGTTCCGATGCCCGACCACATAGATCTCGTTCATACAATAGCTCCTTTTTTGTTCCGTGGGAGTGATTCATGTACTGATTATAATTATTATACGGCGTAAGGGAAATTTGTCAATGCGGGGATATGCCGGAAAAGAGGAGAAAAAAGGCTTCCAAATCCGGCAAAGCGGCGAAAACTGAGAAAAAGCGGCACTGTGCGTCGGTTGTATACAATGTGCGGGGATGTGTCGCTGTCTCTTGACCTTTTGAAAAAGCGGCGGTATAATAAACAGACTATAAAGAAATTTTATCCAAAGGAGAGGGGTCCTGAATTGAAGAGCAGAAACCAGAGCATGGACATGACGCAGGGCGTCATTTGGAAGCAACTGGCGTATTTCGCCCTGCCGCTGTTTTTAGGCAATCTCTGTCAGCAGCTGTATAACACGGCGGACAGCGTCATCGTGGGAAAATTTGTGGGCAAGGACGCTCTGGCGGCGGTGTCCAGCAGCGGGAACCTCATCTTTATGATGACGGGCTTTTTTATGGGCCTGTTTGTGGGGGCCGGCGTCATCATCAGCCGCTATTTCGGCGCCAAGTGCTATGATCGGCTGGAGGCGGCGGTGCATACCGATCTGGCCTTCGCCATGGTCTGCGGCGTTTTGCTGACGCTGGTGGGCATCTTCCTGACCCCCCAGATCCTGGTGTGGATGAGGACGCCGGAGGACGTGCTGCCCCAGTCCATCCAATATTTCCGATTGTACTTCATGGGCAGCCTCTTTATGATCGTCTACAACGCCTGTATGGGCATTTTGCAGGCGGTGGGCGACAGCCGCAGTCCCCTGCGCTACCTCATCATCTCCTCCATCACCAATGTGACGTTGGATCTGATCTTCGTGGGAGCGCTGAAATGGGGTGTCAACGGCGCCGCCATCGCCACGGTGGTGAGCCAGATGGTCAGCGCCGTGCTGTGCTTCCGGAAGCTGATGCAGGCGGACGGCCCCTATCGGCTGGTTCCCAAGCGCATCCGCTTCGAGCTGCCGATGCTCAAGCAGATCATGGCGCAGGGCATCCCCTCCGGTGTGCAGAACTCCATCATCGCCATCGCCAACGTGGTGGTGCAGTCCAACATCAATACCTTCGGCTCCGATGCCATGGCGGGCTGCGGCTCCTACGCCAAGGTGGAGGGCTTCGTGTTCCTGCCCATCACCTCCTTTGCCATGGCACTGACCACCTTTACGGGGCAGAATCTGGGCGCAGGGCAGTATGAACGGGCCAAGAGGGGGGCACGGGTGGGCTTCACCTGCTCCACGCTGCTGGCGGAGCTTATCGGACTGACACTACTGCTGGTGGCCCCCTATGCCATCGCCCTGTTCAACGATGACCCGGCGGTCATTGCCATCGGCGTACGGCAGACCCGGACGGAGGCGCTGTTCTACTTTGCACTGGCCTTCGCCCACAGCATCTCCGCCGTGATGCGGGGAGCGGGCCGGGCCAAGATGCCCATGTACACCATGCTGGTGTGCTGGTGCGTCATCCGTGTGACGTATATCACGCTGGCGCTGAAGGTGTGGCCGGATATTACCACCATCTTCTGGGCATACCCCATTACGTGGTGTCTCAGCTGCGTGGTGTTTCTGCTGTATTATCTGAAGGCCGACTGGGTCCATTCGTTCCAGAAGATGCACTGAAGGGGCTCCGGCGGGTACGATATTTTGCCCCCGGCGGGTAACTTTCGTTCAATAGCGGCAGAGAGAATGCCTGCACACAAGGACCCATAAAAAGAGGACGTCTGTGGGACGTCCTCTTTTTATATGCAGTTTACAGGTTATCTACCCGCAGGGCACGGATGGCATTCAGCACGGCGATGACCATGACACCCACGTCGGCAAAGATGGCTGCCCACATATTGGCGATGCCCATGGCACCCAGCACCAGACACAGGCCCTTGATGCCCAGCGCAAACACGATGTTCTCGTACACGATCCGCAGGCACTTGCGGGAGATGCGGATGGCCTTGGAGATCTTCAGGGGGTCGTCATCCATCAGCACCACGTCCGCCGCCTCAATGGCGGCATCGGAGCCCATGGCACCCATGGCGATGCCGATATCGGCACGGGACAGCACCGGGGCATCGTTGATGCCGTCGCCCACGAAGGCCAGCTTGCCATCGGCGTTGCTCAGCAGGCGCTCTACCTGCGCCACCTTATCCGCAGGCAGCAGCTCACTGTGTACCTCGTCCACGCACAGTTCTCCGGCCACGTGGTCGGCCACCCGCCGGATATCGCCGGTGAGCATGACGGTCTTTTCCACGCCTGCCTGCTTCAGGGCGGCAATGGCCTCCTTGGCGTGAGGCTTCACCACGTCGGAAATGACGATGTGGCCAGCGTACTGACCGTCGATGGCCAGATGGATGATGGTGCCGACGCTATGGCAGTCGTGCCACGCAATGCCCAGCCGATCCATGAGCTTGCTGTTGCCCACGGCTACGTCGGTGCCGTCCACCTTGGCGGTGATGCCATTGCCGCTGATCTCCTGCACGTCCGTGACACGGTGGCGGTCGATCTCGCCGCCGTAGGCACGCTGGAGGCTCTTGCTGATGGGATGGGAGGAGGCGCACTCCGCCAGAGCGGCGTACTCCAGAACCTTCTTCTGGGGCATGGTGTTGTGGTGGACGCCGGTGACGTCAAAGACGCCCTGGGTCAGGGTGCCGGTCTTGTCAAAGACTACCACACGGGTTTTGGAGAGGGTCTCCAGATAGTTGGAGCCCTTCACCAGCACGCCGGCCCGGCTGGCACCGCCCAATCCGGCGAAGAAGCTCAGGGGGATGCTGATGACCAGCGCACAGGGGCAGCTGATGACCAGGAAGGTCAGGGCACGGTAGACCCAAGTGCCCCAGTCGCCGCTGAGGCCCATGACCAGCCGCACCACCGGCGGCAGCACCGCCAGCACCAGAGCGCCGATGCAGACGGCGGGGGTGTAGATGCGGGCAAATTTGGAGATGAAGTTCTCGGAGCGGGATTTGTGGGAGCTGGAGTTCTCCACCAGCTCCAGAATTTTGGAGACGGTAGATTCACCGAAGGCCTTGGTGGTGCGGATCTTCAGCACGCCCGTCATATTGACGCAGCCGCTGATGACCTCGTCGCCGACGGCGGCATCACGGGGCAGACTCTCGCCGGTGAGGGCGGCGGTGTTCAGGGTAGAGCTGCCCTCCGTCACTACGCCGTCCAGCGGGATCTTCTCGCCGGGCTGCACCACGATGATGCTGCCCACAGCCACGTCATCCGGGTCCACCTGCACCAGCTTGCCGTCCTGCTCGATGTTGGCATAATCCGGGCGAATATCCATCAGGGCGGTGATGCTGCGGCGGCTCTTGCCCACGGCGTAGCTCTGGAACAGCTCACCGATCTGATAGAACAGCATCACGGCCACGGCCTCCAGATAGTCGCCGCTTTTCTCGTAGACGGCCAGTGCAATGGCACCCACGGTGGCCACCGCCATCAGGAAGTTCTCGTCGAACACCTGACCCTTGATGATGCCCCGGAAGGCCTTGCGGAGAATATCATAGCCGATGATGAGATAGGCAGCCAAATACAGCACCGTCCCGGCCACGCCGCCGATGGAGAAGAGCTTCACCACGGCCACCAGCACCGCTGTGGCAATGATGCGCCAGAGGACCTTCTTCTGCTTCTTTGTCATGTTGGTCACTTCCTTCCATAAAACGTGCCGGAGGACCTCCGGCACGTTTCGCTTCTTACAGATAGATCTCGCAGTCGTCCTCGACCTTTTTGCAGTTTTTCAGTACCGCCTTCATGACGGCCTTGGGGTCGCTGCCCTCGGCAAACTCCACGATCATCTTCTGGGTCATGAAGTTCACCACGGCGTCCTGCACGCCCTCGGTCTTTTTGGCGGCCTCCTCCATGAGGTTGGCGCAGTTGGCACAGTCCACTTCGATCTGATAAGTCTTTTTCATAAAAATGCTCCTTTCGTGCGGCGACTTTCAACCATTAAGCACTTGTTTAATCTTGATGATTGTACTATAATAGATGCCGACGAGAAAGTCAATGCGGAAAGACGCTTCCCTTCCAAACGGGCGAAAAGTCCTTCCAAACGGAACAGAAAGGCGGGAGAACCATGGGAGAATTGCCCCATCATCATGAGGACCAGAAGCGACTGGAGCGGCTGCGAAGCTTCATTCAGGAGCCGGAGAGCTTTCAGGAGGTGGCCAATCTCTGCCGTCTGCTGTCGGATAACAGCCGGGTGCGGATCTTCTGGCTACTGTGCCACTGTGAGGAGTGCGTCATGAATCTGTCGGCGCTGGTGGGTATGAGCAGCCCCGCCGCCTCCCACCATCTGCGGCAGCTGAAGGACAGCGGCCTCATCGTCAGCCGCCGGGTGGGGAAGGAGGTCTACTACCGGGCGGCGGATACGGAGGTGGCCCAGCTGCTGCACCAGATCATCGAGCGCACGGTGGAGGTGACGTGCCCCCAGTCGGACAGTCAGCTGGTGTCCGGTGCGCCCCATCTGCCACCGCTGGATCAGCACGACTACTGCGGCAGCTGTCCGGCGGAGCAGCTGGAGGTCATCCGGCAGGTCCATCGGTTCCTGACGGAGCATCTGGACAGCCGCATTACCATCGAGCAGCTGTCCCGGCAGTTTCTCATGAACCCCTCCACCATGAAGGAACTGTTCAAGGAGGTGTACGGCAACTCCATCGCCGCCCATATCCGCCAGCACCGCATGGAGCGGGCCTCCGCTCTGCTGCTGGAGAGCGACGACAGCGTGGCTCAGATCGCCCGGACCGTGGGCTATGAGAGCCAGAGCAAGTTCACCTCGGAATTCAAGAAGGCATTTTCCATGCTGCCCACGGAGTATCGAAGGCTCCATAAGCGGGCGTAAAAAAGATGCGGAAGTCATATGGCTTCCGCATCTTTTTTATAGGGATCATCTCTTTTTGGCACGGGCCAGAGAGAAACCGAACACGACGCCGCAGAGACCGCCCACGATGTGGGTCATCTGGGAGATGTTGTCGCTCTCGGAGAGACCGTCCACCACCTCGTTGCCCAGATACAGGGCCACCACCAGCAGCATGGTCAGGGGGATGCCGCCCCGGCGCATCTCGGTGAAGGAGTTCAGCACGATCATCATGAACACCACACCGCTGGCTCCCAGCAGCGCCGTACCGGGGAAGAAGATGAACTGCACCAGTCCCGTCACCAGAGCCGTTACCAGAATGGTCATCAGCAGGTTGCGGCTGCCGTACTTTTCCTCCAAGCCCGGCCCCACCAGCAATAGCAGCAGCATATTGTTCATGTAGTGGCTGTAACCGGAGTGGCCCAGCACATGGCCGAAGAAGCGCACATAGGTCAGCGGATCCGCCAGCGACGATCGGTATACACAGAAGAACCGGGTGGTGCTGACGCCGCCTGTCCAGCCGTCCAGCAGCAGGACCAGCAGGCTCAGCAGGGCAAACAGCAGCACCACCGGGGCATTGAATCGGATCACCAGTTTTTTCACGCATCATACCTCTTTCCAAATGGGAATATTTCGATTATAATAGATTTATCCAAATTTGTAAACCGAGGGGGAAGCGTTGTTGAAAAAAGCTTGGAAGATCGTGCTGGCTGTGGTGCTGGCGCTGCTGGTGGTGGTGCTGGGGTACGTGGCCTATGTGTTCATCGACTATCACCGCATCGGGGATCAGGAGCTGACGGTGGAGCGGAACGCCGCTGCCACCGTGGAGGCGGGGAAAGAGTACGGCATCCTCTCCTATAATATCGGCTTCGGTGCTTATGAGGACGATTACAGCTTCTTCATGGACGGCGGCACGGAGTCCCGTGCGTGGTCTGAGGAGCGGCTTACCGCCAATATCGAGCGCATCGGGGCGTTTTTGCAGCAGCAGGATGCCGACCTGTACCTGTTGCAGGAGGTGGACCGGGACTCCACCCGCAGTTACCACGTGGATGAGGCCGCCATGCTGACGGCGCAGCTGCCGGGGCTGGGTTATATCTGGGCGCAGAACTACGACTCGCCGTATCTGTTCTACCCGCTGGACCAGCCCCACGGCAAGTCCGTGTCGGGCCTGCTGACCCTCTCCTCCTTCGGCATTACCGAGGCCCGGCGGGTGGAGCTGCCCATCGAGGCCGGTGTGATGAAGCTGGTGGATCTGGATCGGTGTTACAGCGTCCACCGCATCCCCGCCGCCGACGGCCGGGAGCTGGTGCTGTATAATGTCCATCTGTCCGCCTACACCTCCGACGGTACCATCGCTGTGGAGCAGCTGGAGCTGCTGCGGGCGGATATGCAGGCGGAGTATGAAAAGGGCAACTGGTGCATTGCCGGCGGCGACTTCAATAAGGATCTGCTGGGCCAGTCGGAGGAGATCTTCGGCGGCTCTGCCGAGGGCTACACCTGGGCGCAGCCCCTGCCGGAGGGGATCTGGGACGGCACCAATCTGTCGCTGGTGGCTCCGCTGGACGAGACGAACCCCGTCCCCAGCTGCCGCAACGCCGACGCTCCGTATCACGAGGGACAGTACGTGCTGACGGTGGACGGCTTCGTGGTGTCGGACAACGTCACCGTGGAGCAGGCTGTGGTGGAGGACACGGGCTTTGCGTGGTCGGATCACAATCCGGTGTCCATGCGTTTTGTGCTGAACTGAGCGAAAGAGGGAGGGCGTCTGCGCCCTCCCCCCTCGGTGGAGGAAGGCATATCAGCGGGAACGAAAATTTCCCTGAAAATTATTGGAATTAGGTGTTGACAAATGAGGGCTTTTGTATTATACTGACTAAGTCAGTTGCGGTGAGCAAGCGACGCAAGTGAATATGGGGGTATAGCTCAGCTGGGAGAGCAAGTCACCGGCAAAGCAACCCGCAATCTCATCCTCGCATCTCAAAAGTAAATATCTTGGAAACCCGGTAAAATCAAGGGTTTCGGCTCCATGGGGGTATAGCTCAGCTGGGAGAGCGCTTGAATGGCATTCAAGAGGTCAGCGGTTCGATCCCGCTTATCTCCACCAACAACAAAACCGTAAGGCCAACGCCTTACGGTTTTGTTCTATCTACGGTTCAGATACACCTCCCCGCTTCCCACAACAATTAAATCAAGTACACAATTGGCGTCCATTTTCAATACGAAGATGGGCGCTTTTTTATTTATTTTGAGGGAAGGGAAATGCGTGCGGATTAGGGAAGACCTTAAGGGTAAGCAGGGCAAAATCGAAATGTAGGACCGTATATGTGTATCTACAGAGAAAAGCAGGAGTGACAATCTGCGGCCGCTATGATATAGTCGCCCTGTTTGCCCTTGTGGGCCGCTGTGTGGCCTTGCAGGAGTGTGGGTGGGTAACCGTAGCGCTACGGCGGTTTGTGGGCGGTTTCGGGCCACTTTTCGGTGCGCCGAAAGCGACAGCAGGAGAAAGCCTTTGGCGCTTTATTGCGCCATTGGCTCTCACGGCAGCCCGCAGTGCGGACTGCCACGGAGGTTTTCGGCGCTTTGAAATTGACGCTGATCATGCGGTGGCGAATATGTTTTGGCGCTATTTCTTGTGAAAATGCCCGCTTGCCCAGTGTTTGCAGGACTTTCGGAAGGCGCTGATACTTGCAGAAAGGAGGTGTAGCTCGATGGATAAAGACGGAAAAAGCCGACGCTCTGCCTGGCTGTCAGACGATGTGTGGCAAGAGTGTCCGGGAGGTGGCGGCTACCCACGGCAACATCTCCTTTAAGGATGTGCTGCTGTTCCACCGGGAGGAGTAACCGATGGCACGGCTGATATAGAAAAGTGGATACATCCTCACCGGGGCAAGACAGTCTATGTGTACCTCAAGGACCGCTGCAACGCCGACGGTACCTGCTGGCCCAGCGTCCGCAAGATCGCAAAGGACTTGAAATTGTCCCATCGCACTGCGCAGCAGGCCTTGGCGGACTTGGAACGGGACGAATTCTTAGAGTGCATGCACCACCACTGTCCCGATGGAGTCTGACCAATAATTTTTACCGTATCAAATAGGCAAGAAAAAGCGCACTTCCCGCCAAGGGGAAAGTGCGCTTTCAAACTGTCATAAGGGTAGCGTCACCATGGCGCATCCAGAAGGACTCACTCTATCGGAGGTATTAAGACAGAGAAAAGAACAAACAATATGTCTTACGGAAAATACTGATACCGCCAAGTATGGGTACTGCCGATATTTGCTTAAGGGAGCTTTCAATGCAGTGCGGAAATATCTTGCTGAATAGCATGCTTTTTCGTAAAGTATCTCCCTTGATGAACTGTATTTTCACACTTTTTCAGATAAAATTATACTCTGCGGTACAAGAAATGTCAACGAAGATATGGCTATAATTTGCGCAAATGGACCGGTCAGCGCAAAATTTTCACTCACATATTTGACATTTGGCGGCGCTTTTTATATATAAGCCGTCATGGCTGCCGTCAGATTTAAAGTTAGCCTGAATCAAACACAGAGGAGGTTAGAAATGCCGCGCAGAGGAGAAAACATATATAAGCGAAAAGATGGGCGCTGGGAAGGTCGCTGCATAACTGGACATAATGAAAATGGACATGCGACTTTTCAGTATTTCTATGGTCACAGTTATGGAGAAGTCAAAGAAAAGTTGTTGACACGGTACCAAAAAGTGAAAATGGACACTAAGCGCCAACACGGAATTTATTATAGTGACATTTTGGACGCATGGCTGCGAAACAAATATTTATCGGTAAAGGAATCCAGCTATGGAAAGTATCAGCACACCGTAGACTATTACATTCGTCCCCAGTTGGGTGGCTGTCGTGCCCGCGACTTATCCACAGCAGTTATAGAATCCTATATAGGAAACTTGTTGTCCAGTGGGCGGCAGAACGGCCAAGGCCTATCACCAAAAACTGTGCAGGATATTCTTGTGATTATAAAGGACACCGTTTCGTTTGCATTGATACACGGCATGCAATTGCCGTGCAAGTTAGAGAGATTGTTTGTCAAACAGAAAACCAGTGAAATACGGGTTTTTACACAGGAGGAGCAGCGAAAGTTAACAGTATTCCTTATGAACGATATGAATATAAACAAACTTTGCATGCTTCTGTGCCTTTATACAGGGCTGCGCATTGGGGAAGTCTGCGCACTGCGGTGGGATTGTGTTGATTTAGATAAACGGGCACTGCGTGTGCGGGCAACGGTGCAGAGAGTGCGTCTGCAGGATCCGGGAGATGGGCCTAAAACAAAAATGCTGTATTCCGAGCCAAAGAGCAAAACCTCCATTCGGGATATCCCTTTGCCGGAACAGCTGTTGCCGATCCTCAGGCAGTTTCAAGGAGATCCTTCTGCGTTCATTCTGTCAGGAGCAGCAGGCCAATACCCAGAGCCAAGACTCTTGCAGTATTGGTTCAAAAAATATCTTGTGCAGTGTGGGATAGAGGATGCCAATTTTCACGCTCTGCGCCACACCTTTGCAACCCGCTGTGTAGAGAGCGGCTTTGAACTGAAAAGCCTGAGTGAAATTTTAGGTCACGCCAATGTGAATGTCACTTTGAACCGGTATGTGCATTCATCCTTCGCCTTGAAAGCAGAGAACATGGGGAGGATGGTGCTGCTGATGTAATAGCCGTCAGAAATATAGTCAAAAAAGGAGACAGAGCCTTGAAATTCCATGGCTCTGTCTCCTCTTTGCGTCAAGGGAGATACTTTACGAAAAACTTTACAGCTGTTAAACGGAGTGCTTTCCAAATGAATGAGATAAAGAAGTTGCAGGGGGTTCCGACGCAAATTGAGTACTTAAAGCCAAAGGGCGGGCGCAGGCACATTGCTTGGTGCAAGTATTCGGAGCATAAAGGCAACCGGCGCTATATTTGCAAGAATCCCGAAAGCCCGTATTCGGAAATTGAATGTCATTCGTGTAAGCAGTGCGATTATTACGAGGACAAGAGAACGTGATAGAAATGAAGAAAGGCCAGATAATATTCTTAGTTGTAATAGCAATTGCAGCCGTAATTCCTGTGCTTGTTGTTTTTGGAATCTACTATAAATATGGCTTTTGCAAGATTGAAGAGATTTGGTATGAAGACAGCCTAATTGACTATTGGGGCGTAATTATCGGAGCCGCACCGACGGTTGTGTTTGCGGCGCTTACATATAGGCAAACAGAGAAGATCTATCACATGCAGGATTCGTGGACAAGGGAAAACACAAAGCGGCCTTTCTTTATAATTGACCAGGTTACTGCCAACGAGGACGAGGCGCTAAAATGTAAGGATAACTGCTATGAAGGCGGCTTTTTCGATGAAGAGATTCCAAAAGACAGGTGTATTACGGTAATTTTGAGGAACATTGGCGAAGGTGTTGCGGTGCGTTTTCGCAATATGGCTGAAACTTTTGGGGATGCAGCTCCCACGGAAAAATTTGTACAGCCGGATAAGACGGTTCGCATCAGAATCCAGTTGTTCACGAGCGAAGCAATGCAGAAGGATGGATACAGAAACAAAACGGTGGAGATTTTATACCAGAACATTGTGGGAGTACAGTATCGACAGGAGATTAAGGTTGAAGAGATTTATCAGCCGGAGGATCAGGAGAGAGATCGAGATATACACACGCTGAAGGTTCATGATATAAGCGAACAGACTATTCCTGAGTCGGATATCCCAGATAACGAGAAAAACACGAAGAATAAAGAACGCAGAAAAGAATAGGAGGACCAAAATGAAAAATAAAGGAATCCTCGGGGGTATCTTTACGATGGTGCTGATTCTTGTGCTGGTACTGGCTATGGGTAGCATCAGTGTGTCGGCGGAGGAGCCGACGATCATTGCCTCCGGCGACTGCGGCAAAGACGGGAGCGATGTGATCTGGACGCTGGATAGTACGGGCTTGCTGACAATTAGCGGCGAGGGGGAGATGACGTATCCGATTCCGTGGATTTCCTGGCGGGATAACATCAAATGTGTTGTCATAGAAAACGGCGTAACGAGCATTGCAGAACGAGCGTTTTCTCAGTGTACAAGGTTGACGAGCGTCACGATTCCAAGGGGTGTAATCAGCATTGGTGAGAGCGCATTCCAGGGCTGTACAGGTCTGATTAGTCTGACACTCCCCGATAGCGTGGCCAGCATGGGGAAAAGCGCATTCTATGGCTGCACGGGCCTAACTGAGGTATACTACAATGCCAGGGAAGCAGAGGATTTGCAATATGGTGTGTTTCGGAATGCGGGGATATCCTCGGGTGGATGTCAGGTGATAATTGGTGACAGCGTGGAGCGAATTCCATCCAACCTTTTTAATAGCTGTACGGGTTTGGCCGGTGTAACGGTTGGCAGTGGTGCGACCAGTATTGGAGATGGGGCGTTCAAAAGTTGTACAGGTATGACCAGCTTAACAATTGGCAGTAATGTGACCAGTATTGGGAATAGTGCATTTTCGGGATGCACGGGATTGACAGAAATCATTTATAATGCAAGAAAAGTGAGCGACTTAGATCAAAGCACAAACGCTTTTTATGATGCAGGAGCTGCATCGGAGGGAATTGCAGTGAAGTTTGGAGAAGATGTAGAAGTAATCCCGGCATATCTATTTTATACAAACACACCTACTCCAGAAATAAATGTTGTGAGCGTATCAGTAGGAAGTGGTGTGACAGAGATTGGCGAATGTGCTTTTTGCAACTGTGTTAATTTGAGATCCCTTGAGCTTGGAGATAGTGTATCAACTATTGGCAATGAGGCATTTGCGAGCTGCCACGAATTGTCTTCCATAACTGGTGGCGGGGGCGTAACACAGATTGGCCATAACGCATTTAGGTACTGCAGCAGTTTGCAAATATTATCTATCGGTGAGAAGGTAACGACGATTGGCTCCAATGCATTTTATAAATGTAGCGGAATAAAAGAGATCCTCTATGATGCCAAAGCGGCAGAGGATTTAGCATACAACTCTAGTGTCTTCGAGTGCGCTGGTGGGTCGGAGGGGCTTAACGTAATATTTGGAAAGAATGTGAAAAAGGTTCCAGCAAATTTATTCTTTGTATCTACTTCAACCAGAAGACCACAAATCAACAGTGTAACTTTCACGGGGAATCCTCCGACAATTGGCTCGCAGGCGTTAGGAACGAACAGATATAGTAGTTGGACCATATATGCATATTACCCGTGGAAAAATGCGGCGTGGACGGAAGATGTTCGCAGTGCTTATGGAGAAAATATTATTTGGATCGGGGATAGTAACACACCGATATGTTCAGCTGAATGTGACATTGAGAAAACGGTATATTTGCAAGGCGAGAGTTTTGACCCTAACGGGATCAGTATGACAATAACTCATGAGGATGGTTGTGTGACAACAGTCCCTTATGCTGCGGGATTGTTGAAGTTGGGAGCATATGATTTTTCAACGCCGGGTGTGAAAGATATCGTGATTTCTTATCGGGATGCTGCGGCGAATGTGCAGGTTTTTGTTTTTGAGCGCAAGAGTGAAATCCTGGATAAAGCGGGTTATCCAGAGTCCAGTCATGATTATGAGAATGACCTGGATAAGACTTACACTTATACGGCAGATGATGCACGATCATTGCTTGTGACATTTTCGCCGCAGACTGAGGTGGAAACAAATGTTGATTATATCTACATAAATGGGGTCCAGTATACTGGGAAGGCATTGGCGGGCAAGAAGATTGAGGTCGCAGGAGATACATTGGCGATTCGCTTGGTATCTGATAACAGTGACAGCGCGTATGGTTTCTCCATCGACAGTATTGAAAAAGTCTATATGAATTCAGAAACAGTTATTTCGCCGACTTGTACTACTCGTGGATACACGATGCATTTGGCTACAAAATCGGTCGATAATTATGTAGATGCAGTAGGGCATTCTTTTGGCGACGATCCAATATGCAAGTCTTGCGGAGCTAAATTGACGGAAATCAGCCTTTCTGCCTTGCCACGAAAGACCAAGTATACCTTCAAAAAAGAAACCTTGAATGTTGACGGCGGTAAGCTGATGTTGCTTTGTGGTGCAGACAAAACAGAGATCGACCTGACGAATGACATGGTCTCTGGGTTTGACAACACCGTTCTGGGTAAGCGGACGCTGACCGTGACAGTAGGTGGGCTGACTACTACATTTGAGGTGGAGGTCATTGAGAGAACTGTCACCTCTGTGTCGGTGGAGAACGGCAAGCTGGCGAAGCATTACAGCGACGGCACCACTGAGGAAACACCGCTGATGGATGGCACGATTTCGGACTTTATGACTTCTGAAACCGGCGAAAAGACCATGACCCTTGCCAGCGAAAATCCCTGCGTGGTTGCCTATAAGGATGCCGACGGGAACTATGTAGCGTTGAAAACGACTGCCAATGAGGACGGCAGTTACTCTTATGTGGTGCCCGAGGAAGTCACCGAAGTGATGGTGGCCGTGAAGGGCGACTTGGACGGAGATGGCCGAATCAACATGAAGGATCTCGCACAGTTGCGGCACAATATGGCAGAGGGGACCGTGGAAGGCAGCCTCAAGCAGCTTATTATTGACTTCAATGGTGACGGTGTAGTCAATATGAAGGATATGGGCATACTGCGTCGGTATCTGGCTGGCGGGTATGGCATTGCATTGGAGTGGTAGGAAGCTGAAATTATCCTGTTTCGGAAAAATTATCAATTATGCTATCACCTGCGTACTACCAGCACTGCCGGTTCAATGAAAGATTTCAATAGTCAGCGTGCGGAATATTTCGGTGATAGTAGAAAAGGAGGAGTACCCGAGATGAAAAATAAAGGGATTTTTGGCGGCATCATTGTTGTGGTGCTGATCCTTGTCCTGACGCTGGCTATGGGCGGGGGAAGTGTGTCGGCGGAGGAGCCGACGATCATCGCCTCCGGCAACTGCGGCAAAGCTGGCAGCAATGTGACATGGACGCTGGATAGCACGGGGTTGCTGACCATCAGCGGTGAGGGGGAGATGGAAAGCTATTCCAGTGTAAATAAAAACGGTTGGATTACTACTGCGCCATGGCAAAATCGGGCAAGCACACTAATCATACAAGAAGGTGTGACCAGCATTGGTGGCTGTGCATTCTTTTACTGCACGGGTTTGACCAGCGTGACGATCCCGGATAGCGTGACCAGCATTGAGGGTGGCGCCTTCTCCGACTGCACGGGCCTGACCAGCGTGACGATCCCGGATAGCGTGACCAGCATTGAGGGTGGCGCCTTCTCCGACTGCACGGGCCTGACCAGCGTGACGATCCCGGATAGCGTGACCAGCATTGAGGGTGGCGCCTTCTCCGACTGCACGGGCCTGACCAGCGTGACGATCCCGAATGGTGTGACCAGCATTGGGCACGATGCATTCTCTGGCTGCACGCGCCTGACCAGTGTAACAATTCCGGATAGCGTGACCAGCATTGGGGAACACGCATTCTCTAGCTGTACGCGCCTGACCGGTATAACAATTCCGGATAGCGTGACCAGCATTGGGGAACACGCATTCTCTAGCTGTACGCGCCTGACCGGTATAACAATTCCGGATAGCGTGACCAGCATTGGGGAACACGCATTCTCTAGCTGTACGCGCCTGACCGGTATAACAATTCCGGATAGCGTGACCAGCATTGGGGAACACGCATTCTCTAGCTGTACGCGCCTGACCGGTATAACGATCCCAGATAGCGTGACCAGCATTGGGTCGTATGCGTTTTCTGACTGTAGCAATCTAACAAGCGTATACTTCAACGCCAAAGAATGCGCTGATTTCAAAGAAAACTCCAATGTATTTAGTAATGCAGGCAAGAATACCGAAGGTATGACAATTACATTTGGAAAGAATGTGAAAAACATACCGAGTTATCTTTGTTACGCATCGGAGTACGATAGCCATACCTGGAAATACTATTACTCATCCGATTATGCGCCTAAAGTTAAGGGAGTGAAGATAGAAAACGGGGTACAGAGTATAGGCGACTACGCTTTTTATTCTTCTGAACTGGCGGAAGTTACTATTCCGGGCAGCGTCGTCAATATTGGAAAAGCATCTTTCTGTGGATGTAGCAAACTAACCGACCTGACCATACTGGATGGGGTGACTAATATCGGCAACTCTGCATTCTCCGGCTGCACTGGCCTGACTGAAGTATACTACAATGCAGAAAACGCTGTCGTAGTTTCGCAATATAGCCACACAGATGGTGTATTCAAATGCGCAGGCTCATCTTCAGCCGGCCTCAGGGTGGTAATTGGCGATGGCGTAAAGAAAATCCCAGGCTATCTATTCCGTGACTGCCCGGGCCTGACCAGTGTGACGATTGGCAATAATGTGACCAGCATAGGAAATGACGCATTCCTTAGCTGCACGAACCTAACCAGCGTGACAATCCCGGATAGCGTGACCAGCATTGGGGATGGCGCATTCTCCGGCTGCACGGGCCTAACCAGCGTGACAATCCCGGATAGCGTGACCAGCATTGGAGCCGTTGCATTCGATGGATGCACGAAGCTGAGGGACATAACAATTCCAATTAGCGTGACAAGCATTGGGTACTATGCATTCGCTGGCTGCAAGGGCCTGACCAGCGTGGCCATCCCGAATAGCGTGACCAGCATTGGGGGTCGCGCATTCTATGGCTGCAAGGGCCTGACCAGCGTGACGATCGGTACCGGGGTTGTGAGCATCGGTGAGGAGGCCTTTGGCAATTGTGAGGCCATGACGGAACTGAAGTATAACGCCAAGGCAGCAATGAAAGTAAGTGCTAATGCTTTTGCATCTATGGGAGTGGACTCTGACGGCATTGATGTTACATTTGGTAAGAGTGTAAAAAAATTGCCGAGTTATCTATTCCCAGAAGGGAAGTATATTTCAGGAACTGGTACACTGAACATCAACATTCGGAGTATTACTTTTACCGGGGATGCTCCTATTATAGATAGTTCTGATTCAAGTGTGGCTACTTTTGGATACCTCAATGTATGTGCATTTTATCCATATCAGAATGAAACATGGACTGCCGCGGCAAGAGAGCACTGCAGCGAGTATCTTAACTGGACGGCTTATACTGATGCGCCAGTTACAGATATTAGCTGCAAAATCGGCACAACGGTATATCTGCAGGATAGTCCTTTGGACACAGGCAGCATCAGCATGACACTGACCCATGAAGACGGCTGCGTGGAGACGATCCCGTATAATTCCCGCCTGCTGGAGTTGGGCAGCTACGACATGTCCACGCCAGGAGAAAAGGTGATCGATGTCACCTATAAGGGATATACGGCGCAGATGAAGATTTATGTATATGTACACGAGAAAAAGACCGAGACGTTGGACAAGGAGGGCTACCCGGAGTCCAGCCATGATTATGAGAATAATCTGGATAAGACTTATACCTACTGTGCGAAGGGGGCAGATTCTCTGGAGGTGACATTCTCGGCGCAGACAGAAGTAGAGACAAATATCGACTATCTCTATGTGAACGGAACGAAGTACACCGGGACGGAGCTGGCAGGCAAGACGATTACTATCAGCGGAGATACTCTGACAATCCGGCTGGTGTCGGACAAGAGCGACAGCGCTTACGGCTTCTCCATCGATAGCATCGTGAAGGCTTACACAGTCCACGAGTATAAGGACACAGTCGTGCCGCCGACTTGTACCGAGCAGGGCTACACATTGCGGAGTTGCCCCTGCGGGAGCGTGGTCAAGCAGAACTATGTCCCCGCCTTGGGACATGACATGGTGACAGATGCCGCTGTCGCACCGACCTGCACAAAGACGGGCTTGACCGAGGGTAGCCACTGCAGCCGCTGTGACGAAACGATTGTGGAACAGAAGGTTGTGCCCGCCTTGGGACATGACACGGTGACAGATGCCGCTGTTGCGCCTACCTGTACAAAGACGGGCTTGACTGAGGGTAGCCATTGCAGTCGTTGCGATGAAGCGACCACGGCACAGAAGGTTGTCCCCGCCTTGGGACATGACATGGTGACAGATGCCGCCGTTGCACCGACCTGCACAAAGACGGGCCTGACCGAAGGAAGCCATTGCGCTCGTTGCGATGAAGCAACCACAGCACAGAAGGTTGTCCCCGCCTTGGGACATGACATGGTGACAGATGCCGCCGTTGCACCGACCTGCACGAAAACTGGCCTGACTGAGGGCAGCCACTGCAGCCGCTGTGACGATCAAACTACGGCGCAGAAGGTCATTCCTGCGCGGGGCCATCGCTTTAACGCAAGACATATCTGCATGGTTTGCGGTGTTGAGGACCCGGTTGTGGAAATCACGCTGAAGAAGCTGCCCACTAAAGCTTCCTATGTAGTGAATAAAGAGGCGCTGGATGTGGCTGGCGGTGTGGTTTTATCCCACTATGAAAGCGGAGAAACCGAGGAGCTCGAGCTGACGGCTGCCATGGTTTCCGGCTTTGACAATACCATTCTGGGCAAGCAGACGCTGACCGTGACGGTTGGTGGGCTGACGACTACCTTCGAGGTGGAGGTCGTTGAAAGAACTGTCATCTCCGTGGCGGTGGAGAACGGCAAACTGGTGAAGCATTACACCGACGGCACCACCGAGGAGACGCCGCTGAAGGATGGCGCGATTTCCGACTTTGCGATTTCCGAAACCGGTGAAAAGACTTTGACCCTTACCAGTGAGAATGCCTGTGTGGCTGCCTATAAGGACGCTGATGGAAACTATGTGGCGCTGAAAGCGGTCGCCAATGAGGACGGCAGCTACTCCTATATCGTGCCAGAGGAAGTCACTGAGGTAACGGTGGCCGTGAAGGGTGATTTGGACGGAGATGGCCGAATCAACATGAAGGATCTCGCACAACTGAGACGTAATATGGCGGAGGGGACCGTGGAAGGTGGCCTCGAGCAACTCCTTATTGACTTCAATGGTGACGGCGTGGTCAACATGAAGGATATGGGCCTACTGCGTCGGTACCTGGCCGGCGGGTATGATATTGAATTGGGGTGGTGAAAAGGAAAATGATGCGGAGGAACAAAAATATTACAGGAAAGGAAGATACCATGAAAAAGAAAATTTGTAGTTTGTTGCTGGCGCTGCTTATGGTGGTGACTATGCTGCCGGTGACGGCGATGGCTACGGACAGACTGACTACTGCGCCCTATGCTGGAGTGGAATATGGGTATAGCGCGTCTGTAACGGTAGGCACGGTTAGGTATATGTCGCAGAATAGAAGCAGCGGATATTTTAACACAAATTATTGGGGTAGTTGGGCTTCACAAGCCGATAGTGAGTGTGGAACATGCAGTATTTCAATGGCACTATCATATGTTGGCATCAATAAAACTCCAAAGGACATCTTGGATGCACATGGAGGAATCACACATTTTGACGGATGGGGTGTATCGATGAGTTCCCCATCGGTGGTTCAGGGAATGAATAACTTCATAAATGGAAATGGAAAATATAGTCCACTTGTTATTCATCTGCCAAAATACTCGTCCAGAGGACACTATGTAATTCTTGCTGGAAAAAAATCGGATAATGTTTATCAAGTGGTTGATCCTGCTAACAACTATGTGTGGGACATCACAATTAATGGTACTACGGCGACTTACAGTGGAAAAACGGATTATATAGACAGGATATATCAATATTATAACTCAAATGCCACTATTGCTCCCCACACCTGCGACAAGGGTAGCTATGTGTACTACTGGGATGCACATCCCCATTATAAGTGCTACCAATGTTCGATTTGCGGGAAGATTTGGGCTGATAAGACGGAAACAACTCTGCTGAGCAGTTGTGACGAATGTCGTCCCGGAAAGCCTGCACTGTTGAATATGCAGAGTACATATGAAGCAGGAACACCGGTTACTTTTGCATGGAATAGTACCGCTAATACAACTCACTATAATTTTTGGCTTTATCGTCTAAATAGCGACAGCGAATGGTCATTGGTTGACCGAATAGACAGGGCACAAAGTGGATTAAGTAAGACGCTGGAGGAAGGGAATTACAAGGCGCAGTTGCTGTCGTATAATTCTGCTCTATGGGAGAGTGATAACAGTGATTGGGTTCATACTTACGGGGATGATTGCTTCTTTACTGTGATCAAGTCAGAAATTGCATCTGGCACCTGCGGTGAAAATCTGACCTGGGTATTGGAGGAGAATGGAACCTTAACTGTCAGCGGCGCTGGAGAGATGTATAACTATGCAAGAGACAGTGAGCCGTGGAAAGACTACCAAAGCAGTATAACGACTGTCTACATAGAAAATGGAGTGAGCAGCATCGGAGATTGCGCATTTGAAAGTTGCGAAGCGTTGACCGATGTGACAATCGCTGACAGTGTGACGAGTATCGGGAAAAATGCATTTGCCTGCTGCAGTGGGCTGACTTCGGTGACGATTCCCAGCAGTGTGACGAGCATCGGAGAATATGCGTTTCAATATTGCAGTAGCTTAAAAACGGTAGCAATTCCCGATGGGATAACGAGCATAAAAAAAGGAACATTTTACAATTGCACTGGATTGACCGATGTGACAATCGGTAAGAATGTAGAAAACATTGAAAGTGGTGCATTTGAATACTGCAAGGGACTTACATCAGTGACAATACCAAGCAGTGTAAGTAGTATTACAGGCAATCCATTTTCTGAATGTAAAAAACTAACCTCCATAACCGTTGCTGATGATAACCCAAGTTACATGAGCAAAGACGGTGTTTTGTTTGAAAAAAATGGAGAAACGCTTCTCTTTTGTCTACAAGGAAAAGAAGGGAACTATCAGATTCCAGACAGTGTAAAAAGCATCAATAGCGGGGCATTTTTCAACTGTGACAAGCTGACAGGTATCACGGTTCCTAACAGTGTAACCAATATACAAGAGTCGACATTTTTTGGATGCAGGAATCTGACATCTATAGTGATTCCAAACAGTGTGACCAGTATTGGAGAAGCTGCATTTAGCAGGTGCTGTAATCTGACACAGATGATAATTCCTGACAGTGTGGTTAGCATGGGTACCCAAGTGTTCTCAGAATGCACCGAATTGAAATCCGTTACACTGTCCAAAAACATGACGGCAATTCCATTCGATACATTCTTGTCTTGTAAAAGCCTGACATCTGTGACTATTCCTGATGGTGTGACAAGCATTAGCGCCTCTGCATTTAATTATTGTGCGGCTCTTTCCAGCGTGACAATTCCGGATAGCGTGGCTGCCATTGGATGGGCAGCATTTTCGAATTGTAGCGCGCTGACGGATGTCTATTATGACGGCACGGAAGAGCAGTGGAAACAGGTCAAAATTGATAATAGCAATGACGAAAACAAGTGTCTGAATAACGCAACCATCCACTTTGTGCAACCGGAGCCTCAGCCCCAGCCGCCGGTGGAGACCAGCGGGACGATCGCGGTGTCTTCGGTTCGCGCCCGGGCGGGTCAGACTATTACGGTGAAGGTTGACCTCAGCGCCAACAAGGGCATTTCCAATATGCGCCTGCAGATGTCCTACCCTGAGGGCTTTACGCTGGAGAGCATTCAAAAGGGAGATGCTCTTTCTACCCTGTTTTTCACGCCTCCCGGCAAGCTTACGGCCAATCCGGTAAACTTCGTTTGGGATGGCACGGAGGCGGATACCTCAGAAGGCTGTATTCTGGAACTGACCTTCCGTGTGGCGGATACGGTATCGCCTGGAGACTATAAGATCCATATGAGCTACCAAAAGGGCGATATTCTGGATAATGACTTGGAGGATATCGATTTGACGCTGCAAGATGGAGCTGTGACGGTGGCGCAGTTTACATACGGAGATGTCAATGATGACGGTGTGATTAACATGAAGGATCTGGGCGCACTGCGGAAATATTTCGCTGGTGGCTATGATGCAGACAAATTCGTAATGGAGGCTGCAGATGTCAACGGAGACGGTGTGGTCAACATGAAGGACCTTGGCATATTGCGTCGGTATCTTGCCGGCGGGTATGATATAAATCTTGGTAAATAACAGAAAGGACGCAGAAGATGAAGAAAAAATTGCTATCCATCATCGTCTTGGCAGCACTTTTGCTGCAGATGATCGTGGGAACTGTCATGGCGCAGGATGCGAACAACGGCAGTCTGACAGTGGAGACGAAAACAGTGCCCCTGGGGACAAAGGAAGTTTCCTTGCATGTGACTTTGGCGGAAAATCCGGGTATCTCTAATATGCGCTTGGCATTTACATACCCCGAAGGATTTACGCTGAAGAGCATTAAGAAGGGCGATGCATTGTCCAGCCTGACCTTTACGCCTCCCGGTAACTTGGCGGCCAATCCTGTGACTCCTATTTGGGATGGCCTGGATGCAGATACCAGCAACGGTGTAGTGGTGACTCTGACCTTTGAGATCTCTGACCAAGTGACTCCGGGCGAATACGCTGTGACCGTGGGTTATAAAGAGGGTGACCTTATTGATGGCAATCTGGAAGATATTGACCTGAAACTCATTCAGGGCGGTGTGGAACTCCAGTGTGCCCATGCAGACAAGACCGAGCACCCTGCCGTGGCCGCTGACTGCACCAACGCTGGCAATGAACTGTACTACACCTGCAACACCTGCGGTAAGCTGCTGAATAAGGATGGCGCAGTGATCGAGTCCGTACCTGTGCTGGATGCCTTGGGCCATAGCATGACCCACTACGAAGCCAACGCCCCCACCTGTACGGCTGCTGGTAATGTGGAATACTGGCTCTGCAGCCGGTGCAATAGGGCCTTTGCCGACGAAAATGGTGCGCAGGAGCTGAGTAAGACTACCGTTGATGCCCAGGGCCATGATTATGTGCATCATGACAAGGTAGAGGCTAGCCATGCTGCTGCCGGTATGGAAGAGCACTATACCTGCACCCGCTGCGATGCTTATTTTGATGCGCAGAAAAATGTGACTACGGAGGCTGCGCTGATTATTGACCAGATCCCTCACAGCTTTGGTGATTGGATCAAGACAGAGGATGGACATAAGCGTGTCTGTGAATGCGGTGCGGTAGCAGATGAAGGCGCACATAGCTTTGAGTGGGTCGTTGATGAAGCGGCTACCGAGGAAACCACCGGTATGAAGCACGAAGAGTGCACCGTTTGCCACTATGCTAAGGCGGGTGTTGAGATCCCCAAGTTGGACCATACGCATGCGATGGTTCATAATGATGCAGTTGCGGCTACCTGCACGACTGACGGTTCTGTGGAATATTGGCATTGCACCAAGTGCAACAAGAATTATGCCGATGAAAGCGGCAATCTGGAGCTGGATACGGTGAAGGTCGATGCGCTTGGCCACAAGATGACTCACAACGAGGCTAAGCCTGCCACTTGCACCGAGGATGGTACGAAGGAGTATTGGACCTGCGAGCGCTGCAATAAGAATTTTGCAGACGAGAACGGTAAAAATGAAATCGAGAATATCGTGATCAAGGCTGCCGGTCATCAGTATGGTGAGTATGTTGTGACCAAGCCTGCCACCTGCACGGAGGCTGGTGAGGAGACTGCCACCTGCTCTGTCTGCCAGGACAAGGTGACTCGTGAGATCAAGGCCATGGGCCATCAGTACGGGGAGTATGTCGAGACTAAGCCTGCTACCTGCACCGAGAAGGGTGAAAAGATTGCGGTTTGCAGTGTCTGCCAGACGGAAGTAAAAGAGGAGATCCCGATGCTGGAGCATAACTGGGATAATGGTGTCGTAACGAAGGCAGCCACTGCCACTGAAAAGGGTGAGAAGACCTTTACCTGCACCAATTGCCATGCAACCAGAGTGGAAGAAATCGCAGCTTTGGGCAGTAAAGATGTGGGCGTTGAAACCGGAGATAATTCTACTGTTGCCGTGTTCGTTCTGCTGGCCGTCCTGTCTGTCGGCGGCGTGCTGGTGCTGAACAAGAAAAAGGCAGAGCGGAACTGATTCAGGCTATCAGCCTTAAGCAAGCAGAGACCAAGATGAAGTGAATGCATTTTCGGTAGGTCTGTCCTTTTAAAAGTGACAATGAGGGGCCCCAAAAGGGGCCCCTCGCAATTAAAAAATTCAATCAAAACACGCTCATAAAAATTGAATATCCAAGTTTGTACCGCGGAGCCGCTTTGATTTGTCTTGCTCTCTTTGAGAGCAAGACAAATCAAAGCGGCCATGGTGGTGAAGGTAGATTAAGCGTTTTTTGCTCATTTGGTTCCAGAAAGGAACTGAATGAGCATTTTGTTTTGCGGGTCTTCTGCCTACGAGAGATGCTGAGATGACAAAAAAGTTTGGTGCAAACGGTGTTTTCAACGGCTAATAGAGTGAGAGGGCTTTGAGCCCCACTCCGCTGCTGATAAATCAGCGGCGTTGTTCCTTGAAAAACACCGCCCAAGCGGTCATATCCGGCAACTTGAATACATTAGCTGACGGAGCCAGCGTCAGGCCGAGTGCGCAAAGACCACCTGTGCGGAGCATCTCCGCATCAAAGGACGGCCAAATAAGGTGCAGAGCGATACCCACTTAGGCCAAGGAAGCTTTGGCAAGCTGTCCCCGCCATAATCCCGTCAGCCCATAATGATACTCCTGTACGCAGCTTCGAGAGATCCTCGGAGGGGTGAGAGTCCCGTGATGTGCGCCAGCACAGTTCAAGTTGCCGCTCTGCCTGGGGGAGTAGTGTCAAATACAGGCAAAGAGCAAAAAAGAAAAACAGAAGGCTGCTACATGAGTGGGGACTGGCAAGAGCTCGCTTAATTGGGGGCGGTCTTCTATTTTTGCTATCGAATGGAGGAATAAACGAAACGGAGGACTTTGGAATGAAAAAGATATTAGAGAAAAATGCAAATCAGATCCAGATGACCATTGAGGGTCATAAGGTAACGATCAGCTTTGCTCAAGAGGCCAATCCGACACTCTCTTCTCTGGTACGCAATACCTTGCTGGACGCATATCTCCGAAAGAATGGGTTGTATAGCGAGGAACAACCTGCATAGTGACACAGCAAAAGCATCTGCTGTAATACTCTTGACTGTCTCCATCGGAAATGATATAATTTCTTCGGAATTAAAAGCGTAATTCTGAATATAATATATCAAGGAGGCGGTCGGAATGCGTGCGACCTATGTAGACTTTACTTGTGATATTCTCAAAAAAGAAGCTGTCGGTACACCCATCTATACGAACCGTGTTGCGCAGCAGCTTGGAACGGTCTATCAGCTTGACAATAAGGAAGCCGCTGCAGCTACCGCTGTTGCATTCAAACGGATCATGGACGGAGCGGTTCTTCCTGAACTGAGATGCTACCAAAAGGGCATATATTACCGGACATCCGTGACGCCATTTGGAGAAGTCGGTATCAATAAGGAGCAGCTAATTGCAGACAAATACCTGCTGCCTAATATCGGCTATGAAACCGGCTTCACAGTTATGCATCAATTGGGGCTCACTTCTCAAATGCCGCGGCAGCGCATTCTTGCCACGAATGTAGCGAAAGAGTGTGCGAGAGCAGATAGAAAACTTGGCGTGACGATTCGCCCTCCCAAAACTGCCGTGACTGCGGAGAACAAAGCTTATCTGCAGGTGTTGGATGTTCTTGAACTTCTGGACAAAGCCCCGGTAGACGATGCCCATCCTTATGAGATCATCGCACGCCATATTAAAGGAAAAAGACTTGAGTACGGAACCCTGCTGGCTTTCGCAAATGACTTTTATAACAAAACGACTGTGCTTCATCTGGCAAGCACGGCAAGTGCAGGAGAGATGATATGAAACTACATTTGGACAAGGACGCATTTGGCGTTCTGCTGGAGGACATTCATTCAAGGACAGGCTACCGTACCGATGTGCTGGAGAAGGACTATTATGTCGTTCTGATTTTGAGTGAACTGGCCGAAATGCAAAAGGACGGTTTACCGGCCTACTTCAAGGGCGGCACGGCGCTGTACAAAGCGCTGAAAACGACCAATCGCTTTTCTGAGGATATCGATCTTTCAGTTGATACCAGAAACTGTAGCCGAAGCCAAAGCGTCAAGCGGCTGGAACGGGCGACTAAAAAGTATGTGTCACTCCCGAGAGATCCTGAGCAAGGACGCACTAATCGCTCGGAGGTTATTTCCGTATATACCTACGACCCTGCAACGGCCTACGACAGCAATGACGCACTGCAGCGCTTCGGTAAGCTGAAAATCGAGGCCACATCCTTTACAATCAGTGAGCCGGTCGATACCTTGGAGGTGTCTGCGATGCTCTATGATCTGGCCACCGAGGAGCAACGGCGAATACTGGAAACAGTTTATGAAGTAAGTCCCTTTAATATCCAGACAATCACCATGGAGCGTATCTTCGTCGATAAGCTGTTTGCGGCGGAAGCCTATGTTAGAAAGTCCTCTGTTGAGCATCGTGCCTTTGAGGCGGCCAAGCACATATATGATTTGGCTGTATTATCGCACAACCCCAAAATCGAACTTTTAATGGCGGATCCTGCTCAAATGGAGCATCTGCTGGATATCCGGCTGGAGGAAGAATCTGGCCGCTTAGACGGCATCCCCGGTGTAGCTCCCTCAGAGTTCACATTCTTCCAATCTGCCAAAGACAACGCAGATGTGCAGAGAGCATATGAGACGATGCAAAATCAATATGTTCTCCGAGAGCAGGATCGAATCGCATTCAGCTATGCAACGCAGGAACTTCTGCTGATTGAGCAGAAACTGCTGAAAAACCCTGCCTGGACCGAGAGAACAGTATCCTCTCAGAAAGCAGCGGAGGACGAGCAATGAGCAAGAAAATCTATACCTGTGACGCTTGTCACTATACCTTCGAAGCGCAGGCTGGATGTGACCAATGCCCGGACTGCAGCAAAAAGAGAGTGCGGCCTGCCGATGAGCAAGAACCGAAGGAATATCTGGAGCGCAAGCAGCACACAGACAGCTGGAATTAAATAAACATGGCGACAGGCCGCAGTTTACCACTGCGGCCTGTTTTTTATGCCGTGTGCGGTATGCTTTGATAAAAATATTCCGCCAAGAATTCAGTTCACCAGCGATGGGTACTTGGGTGGTACCACCTAAGCTACCACCCAAGCTGCCCAAGCGCAATTTTGCCGGATTGGAGGCCGTTTCTTTGTTGCTTATATTTCAAGGTTTTGATAGCTATTCAACCTGAAATGTGAGATAATCAAGGTGGCGGAATGCCGTGTACTTTGAAAAGTGAATACATGGAAAGGTGTATCTGAACCTCTCACATTTCTAAATCGTTAATTGAGAGGAAGGATACATTATGGCTGAAAGAGTTTGTTGTTCTTATCAAAATGTACTCAGCATCCAGAACAGAGTGTGCTGTCTGTACCGCGTCTCCACCACCAAACAGGTCGACCACGATGACCAGAATCAGGCCGATATCCCCGTGCAGAGAAAAGCCTGCCGTGAGTTTGCAGAGCGGATGGGCTGGACCATCGTGTACGAGGAACAGGAAAACGGCGTGTCCGGATTCAAGGTCAGCGCCAATGACCGTGACAAGATCCAGCTCATTAAAGAATATGCCGAGCAGGGAAAATTCGACATCCTGCTGGTGTTCATGTTCGACCGTATTGGCAGACGAGCCGAAGAAACGCCTTTCGTAGTCGAGTGGCTCATCAACCACGGTATTCAGGTCTGGAGCGTCAATGAGGGCGAACAGCGAATCGATACGCATGTTGACCGTCTCACCAACTACATCCGCTTCTGGCAGGCAGACGGTGAGAGTCAGAAAACCTCCATGCGTACCAAGGCCGCCCTCGGGCAGATGGTGCAGGAAGGCCGCTTCCGTGGTGGTTCCGCTCCTTACGGCTATGACCTGGTACCCAGCGGCACATATAACAAGCGCAAGCATGAGGTTTTCAAGCTGGAGATCAATCCCGATGAGGCAAAGGTCGTGCGTATGATGTTCGACCTGTGTGTTGGCTCCGGCTACGGCAGATTCAAAATCGCCAACTTCCTGTCTGAGATGGGTATCAAGACTCGTGACGGGAAGAACTGGCACGAAGCTACCGTCGGTCACATTCTGCATAATATCCTGTACACCGGAGTGCTTCGGAGCGGCAGTACGCAGTCTAAAGTATTCCCTGATCTGCAGATCATCTCGCCGGAGATTTTCGAGCTGGCGCAGAAACTCATGGCCGAGCGTGCTAACGAGTGCAATGCACTGCGAACCATGCCCCGCAACACCAGAGGACAGTCCCTGCTGTCCGGCAATGTGTTCTGCGGTCACTGCGGTGGGCGCCTGACACTGACCACCAATGGAACGACTCGAATCAACGCTGCCGGCGAAAAGGTTGGCCGCAAGCGCATCCGCTATGTGTGCTACAACAAGACCCGCAAGCGCTGTGACTGCGATGGGCAGACCGGCTACACCATGCACATTCTGGACAAGATGGTCACCGACATTCTCCATCAGGTATTCGACCGAATGCGCTCTGTAGAGGAGAATGAGATCATCTCCCGTACCCACCGCAGCGCCATGGTCAGTCTCAAGAAACGCCTTGTGGATGCCAAAGCAGAGTCCGCAAAGGCAACCAAAGAATATGAATCCTTGAAGCTGGAGATTATCAAAGCTGTGCAGGGCGAGAGTGCGTTCCCGATGGAAATCCTGTCAGAACTGGTCAACAATGCCCGCACTAAGATGCTGGATGCCAATGCCCAACTGACGGAACTCAACGAGGAAGTCGAGCAAAGCAATCAGCGTATCGAAGCCATCAAGGCGGATTACCGTCGCATCATGGAATGGTCCGAGATGTTCGATGGCAGCGACATGGATGTGAAGAAGATGATCGCAGGATACATCATCAAGAGAGTTGATGTGTACTCCGATTATCGCCTGCACATCGAGCTCAACATGAGCTTCGCACAGTTTGAACTGGGACTGGGTTCCCAGGAGATCAACCCGGCGTAAACAAGCAAGTTGCCAGCTGTGTTGACGGGAGCGCTATTACCTGCAATAATAGTGTTGGGGAGGTGTATCCGAGCCTGAAGTGAAAGGAAGGATACATGAAGAAAAGAGTATGCTGCTTATATCGTGTCTCAACGACAAAGCAGGTAAACTATGACCCACTGAAACAGGCGGATATCCCAATGCAGAGAAAAGATTGCCGTAAGTTCGCGGAGTCCATGGGCTGGGAGATCGTTCAGGAGGAACAGGAAGCGGGTGTATCAGGGTTTAAGGTCAGTGCGGCCGACAGAGAGGCTATCATCAGGCTCAAAGAGGATGCGTTAAAAGATAGATTCGATATACTTCTCGTGTTTATGTTCGACAGACTTGGCCACAAAGAAGATGAAACACCATTTATCGTGGAGTGGTTCGTCTCCCATGGCATCGCGGTGTGGAGCGTGAAAGAAGGGGAGCAAAGATTTGACCAGCATGTGGACTTTTTAATGAATTATATCCGTTTTTGGCAAGCCAGCGGAGAAAGTAAAAAGACCTCCATTCGGACCAAGACCGCATTGGAGCAGCTTGTTGCCGAAGGACGCTTCCGCGGAGGCATTGTTCCCTATGGCTATAAACTGGAACCCAGTGGAATCCTCAACAAGCGCAAGCACGAGGTGATGAAGCTTGTTATTGAGGAGAATGAAGCCGATGCGATTCGCTTGATGTTCCGTCTATGTGTCAACTCCGGATATGGAAGATGCCGGATCGCTTCGGCCCTCAATGACAGTGGCCTAAAGAACAGAGACGGACAAAACTGGCATGAGGCGACAGTCGGGCATATTCTCCACAATATTCTGTATACGGGGGTCCTGCGAAGCGGAAGCAGCCGGTCCGATGTGATCCCGGAATTGCAAATCGTTGCTCCGAACACCTTCTGCCAGGCACAAATACTGATGCGGGAACGCACAAATGCACATGACGCCGCAAGGACACTTCCTCGCAACACAAGGGGCCAGGCGATGCTTTCCGGGAATATCCGCTGAGGACACTGCGGCGGACGGTTGATCCTGACCAGCAGCACAGCCGATTATGTCAAGGCAGATGGTACCTGCGTGAAGAGAAAGCGTACACGCTATATATGCTACAACAAGGTGCGAAAAAGATGCCCTTGCAGCGGACCGACCGGCTACACGGCACACATCCTGGATGCAAGGGTAAAAGCATATTTGCGTGAGTTATTTGCGGCGGTAAAGTGCGGCGGGATATCAACGGTCACGGACGATACAAAGAAGCAGCTGGCGGAAAAACAAGCCGAGCTTCTGGAGCTTACACAGCAATTCGAAGAATCGCAGAGTCAATATGAGCTGTTTAAGGATCGGCTCCTCGACTCCATCCAGCAGGCCGATCCCAAACGCCAGAGCATGCTGACAGAAGTCCTGGATGAAGCATACGAGAGGGTCGTATCTCTGCGGAAAGGCGTTGGGATCCTGCAAGCGCAGGTGGAGGGATTATCAGAGACCGTCGCAGAACCGGAGAAACACGCTGCGCGGATCATGGAATGGGCAAATATCTTCGAGGTCTGCAGCGCTGAGACACAGAAAATGATTGCGGGCTATATGCTCAAATGCGTGACCGTGTTCCAAGACTACCGCATGGACATCCAAACCAATGACATCGGCATTGCAATACCGATGTTGGGCACGGAATCAACTGAACAAATTTAATTGGCCATTCAACAATCTGAGTAGCTGGAGATACCTTGGAAAGATGCCTGTGGGGGTGCTTAACCGATGACTCGGGAGAGCGCTTGAATGGCATTCAAGAGGTCAGCGGTTCGATCCCGCTTATCTCCACCAAATGTGCGCTGAGGCACAAGAAAAAACCTTGAAATCGTATGATTTCAAGGTTTTTTCTTTTCCAAAAGTAGAAAAATCTCAGTATTTGCAAAAGGCACCTGTGCGCTTGATTTTGATGGAAATTTTGAAAATCAAGAGGTCAGGTATGATGAAGAAAATCAGGATGAATTGCACCGCCACATTGGACGAAACCTTTGCGGATTTTCTCCTTTCCCGCAGGGCAAAGGGGCTTGCGGAAAAGACGCTGGAAAGCTATTCCTCCCAGTGGAAAGCCGTGGCGCGGCACTTGGACACGGGAACGGACATTGCCGCCCTCCAAAAGGCAGATTTGGACGATATGATTGTTTCCATGCGGGAGGCGGGGCTTTCTCCAAATAGTATCAACAGCTACATGCGGGTTCTGAAATCCTTTTTCTCTTGGTGCAATGAGCAGGGGCTGACCCGTCTGAATGTCCCCCTGTACAAGGCCGAGGAAACCGTGAAGGAAACCTATTCGGATGCGGAGCTGACCGCACTGCTGAAAAAGCCCGACATTCGCAAAACGACCTTTGCGGAATATCGGGACTGGGTGATTATCAATTTTCTTTTGAACTGCGGGAGCCGCGCCGCGACGGTCAGGGCGATACAAATTCGGGACGTGGATTTGGACGGCGGCGTTGTGTTCTACCGCCACACGAAGAACAGAAAAGCGCAGGTCATTCCCCTTTGCAGCCCCATGATTGCCATTCTGCGGGAGTATGGGCGATACCGTGGCGGGGAGTCTACGGATTATCTCTTTTGCACAGAAACGGGTACACAACTGACGGAGAGCGGCTTGCGGCAATCTATCGCAAGGTACAACACGCAGCGCAGCTGCTGCCTATTTGCAATATAATTGTAAATCAACATCCATCCGATAATCGGGAAAAGGGCTTGCTTTTTCCGACGACGGTGGGTATAATATTACATTGTTTTAGCGGGTCATCCCGCCGTATTTTTGTAATGTGACAAGGAGTGTGAGACAATGACCGAGGAACGAAACACCGCCGCCCCTGAGACGGAGGAGAGCAGAAACTTTATTTTGAACCTAATCGACCAGGACATCGCAGAGGGTGGTCAGTTCCAGGGACAGACCGTCCACACCCGGTTTCCGCCGGAGCCCAACGGCTATCTGCACATCGGACACTGCAAGGCCCTGTGCATCGACTTCGGCACCGCCGAGAAGTTCGGCGGTCTCTGCAACCTCCGCATGGATGACACCAACCCCGCTAAGGAGGACACCGAGTACGTGGACGCCATCCAGCAGGATATCCATTGGCTGGGCTTTGACTGGGGCGACCGCTTTTTCTACGGCTCCGACTACTTCGAGAAGGACTACGAGTATGCCGTGGAGCTCATCAAGAAGGGGTTGGCCTACGTCTGCGAGCTGACGCCAGAGGAGTTCAAGGCCAACCGGGGCGACATCGGCATCCCCGCTACCTCCCCCTATCGGGATCGGCCCATCGAGGAAAATCTGCGGCTGTTCGAAAAGATGAAGAACGGTGAGGTGGAGGAGGGAAAGATGACCCTCCGGGCCAAGATCGATCTGGCCAGCGGCAATCTGAATCTCCGTGACCCCATCATCTACCGCATCCGCTTCATCAATCATCACCGGCAGGGTACCAAGTGGTGCATCTACCCCATGTACGACTTTGCCCACCCCATTCAGGATGCTCTGGAGGGCATCACCCACAGCCTGTGCTCACTGGAGTTCGAGTCCCACCGACCGCTGTATGACTGGGTGGTCAGCAATGTCTCCATCCCCTATTACAAGCCCCGGCAGATCGAGTTTGCCCGTCTGGGCATTGACCACACGGTGATGTCCAAGCGCAAGCTGCGTCAGCTGGTGGAGGAGAAGCTGGTCTCCGGCTGGGATGACCCCCGGATGCCCACCCTGTGCGGCCTGCGCCGCCGGGGTTACACCGCCCGCTCCATCCGCAATTTCTGCGAGCGCATCGGCGTGGCTAAGTCCCCCAACACCGTGGAGTACGGCTTTCTGGAGCATTGCCTGCGGGAGGATCTCAACGCCACGGCCCAGCGCACCATGGCGGTGCTGCACCCGGTGAAGCTCACGGTCACCAACTATCCGGAAGGACAGAGCGAGACCTTCACCGTGGAGAATAACCCCACCGATCCCACGCAGGGTACCCATGAGATCACCTTCGGCCGCCACCTGTGGATCGAGACGGAGGATTTTCTGGAGATGCCTATTCCCAAGTATAAGCGCCTGTACCCCGACGGCCCGGAGTGCCGTTTGAAGGGTGCCTACCTCATCCGCTGCACCGGCTGTGTCAAGGACGAGAACGGCCATGTGACGGAGGTGCTGTGCGAGTACGACCCCAACAGCCGGGGCGGCGACCCCGCCGACGGACGCAAGGTCAAGGGCGCTACCCTCCACTGGGTGGATGCCGACAACTGCCTGGATGCCGAGGTGCGGCTGTACGACAACCTGTTCTCCGATCCCCAGCCCGACGGCCCGGACAAGAATTTCCTAGACTGCCTGAATCCCGACTCCCTGATGGTGCTGCGGGGCTGCAAGGTGGAACGCAGCATGGCCGCTGTGGCAGAGGAGTTCGACCGCCGGGAGAACCGTACCGGCGTCAACGCACCCACCTTCCAGTTCATGCGGACCGGCTATTTCTGCATGGATAACCGGGACTGCACGGCGGAGCATCTGGTGTTCAACCGCAGCGTTTCTCTGAAGGACAGCTTCAAGAAGTAAAGAGGAACTGTCGGAAAACAAACGAAGGCCCGGAGGTCACAGACCTCCGGGCCTTTTGGCTAAAGCCCCTTGGGGGGTTATTTTTTCGGTTCAGCAGCCGCATCACCGTCATCACGGCACCGAACAACACACCGGCCACCGTCCAGATGACACAACTCCGCTCCGGCGGCACCTCCAGCGGCTCCTTCTCCAGAAAGGCGTACTCCTTTTCGCCGCAGGACAGGAACAGCGCCACGGCCACGGCCACCAGCAGAGCGCACAGTCCGGTTGAAGTGAGATAGCATGGAGCTGCCGGGGAGTGCAGCGGTGCAGCCGTAAAGGGGCAGATGACAAACAGCGAGGGCCAACGGCCCTCGCTGCTTGTTGCTGTTTACTTTTTCTTGCCGCTGTGGGAGGCCTTCATGCGCTTTTCGTGGTTGAGGATGGTCTTGCGGATACGGAGATTCTCCGGTGTGACCTCCAGCAGCTCGTCGTCGGCCAGAAACTCCAGACACTGCTCCAGACTCAGACGGCGGGGCGGCACCAGCCGCAGGGCATCGTCGGAGCCGGCGGCCCGCATATTGGTCATCTGCTTCTTCTTGCAGACGTTGACGGTGATGTCCTCCTGCTTGGGACTGACACCCACCACCATGCCCTCGTAGACCTTTACGCCGGGGCCGATGAACAGGGCGCCACGGTCCTGCGCATTGAACAGACCGTAGCTGACGGACTCGCCGGTCTCAAAGGCCACCAGAGAGCCAGTGTTGCGCCGGTTCAGGTCGCCCTTATAGGGGGCGTAGCTGTCGAACACGGAGGCCATGATGCCCTCGCCACGGGTATCCGTCAGGAACTCGTTGCGGTAACCGAACAGGCCGCGGGCGGGGATCAGAAACTCCAGCTTCATGCGGCTGCCCACGGGGGTCATCTCCAGCAGATCGCCCTTCCGGGCGCCCAGCTTCTCGATGACGGCGCCCACGGACTCGCTGGGGACATCCACCACCAGCCGCTCGATGGGCTCGCACTTCTTGCCGTCGATGGTCTGGTACAGCACACGGGGGGGAGAGACCTGGAACTCATAGCCCTCCCGGCGCATGGTCTCAATGAGGATGGACAGACTCATTTCGCCACGGCCCGCCACGTTGAAGGCGTCGGTGGCGCCATCCAGCTCCGTGACCCGCAGGGAGACATCCTTCAGGGTCTCACGGAACAGCCGCTCCCGCAGCTGGCGGGAGGTGACGAACTTGCCCTCACGCCCGGCATAGGGGGAGTCGTTGACGGAGAAGGTCATCTCCATGGTGGGAGCGGAGATCTTCACAAAGGGCAGAGGCTCCACACAGGAGGTGGCGCAGATGGTATCACCGATGGTGATATCGGGGATGCCGGACAGGGCGATGATGTTGCCGGCGGTGGCCTCGGTGATGGGCTTCTTGCCCAGTCCCTCGAACTCGTACATGGAGACGGCCTTGGCCTTCTTGGCGGGGGCGTCGGGGTCGTGGTAGTTGCAGACGGCGATCTCCTGATTCTGCTTCAGCACACCACGCTCGATGCGTCCAATGGCGATGCGCCCCACGAACTCGTTATAGTCGATGGAGGACACCAGCATCTGGAAGGGCTGATCCAGATCCGCCTCCGGGGCGGGGATGTAGCTGAGGATGGTGTCGAACAGGGGCTTGAGATCCGTGCCGGGGACGTCGGGGGAGTAGGAGGCCACGCCCTGACGGGCCGAGCAGAACAGCATGGGGGAATCCAGCTGCTCCGGGGTGGCATCCAGATCCAGCAGCAGCTCCAGCACCTCGTCGATGACCTCATGGATGCGCTGGTCGGGGCGGTCGATCTTGTTGACCACCACGATGACCCGGTGGCCCAACTCCAGCGCACGGCTCAGCACAAAGCGGGTCTGGGGCATGGGCCCCTCAGCGGCGTCCACCAGCAGGATAACGCCGTTGACCATTTTCAGGATGCGCTCCACCTCACCGCCGAAGTCGGCATGGCCCGGCGTGTCCACGATGTTGATCTTGGTGTCGCCGTACTGGATGGCGGTGTTCTTGGCCAGAATGGTGATGCCACGCTCACGCTCCAGATCGTTGGAGTCCATGACACGCTCCACCGTCTCCTGATTCTCCCGGTACACGCCACCCTGCTTGAGCATCTGGTCCACCAGCGTGGTCTTGCCGTGGTCCACGTGGGCGATGATGGCTACGTTTCTCAGTTTTTCGTTCTGCAAAGGAAAAACCCCTTTCTTTTCGTGGGTATAGTTTTACATCAACCTTAATAGTATATGCTCTTTTGGAGCCGGATGCAAGAGGTTTTTCACGCTTTCCGACATTTTTTGTCAGTCCAGCTTCCCTCTGGCGTGGAGGACGTCATCCTGTGTGAGGGTCATCAGGTCCTCCTTGGTGACGGTCTCCATGGCGGCCAGACGGTTATTCTGGGCCACCAGAATGTGCTCGAAGATGTTCCGCACGCCACGGGCGTTGCCGAAGGTTTCCGGGTCGCCGTTTTCCTCGGTGATGTAGTCCCGCACCAGCTCCTCCACGCCGTCCGACAACTGATAGCAGCCCTTTTTGCACTGCATCTTGAAGATATCCAGCATCTCATCGGAGGTGTAGTCCTCGAAGAGCAGGAAGCGGTTGAAGCGGGATTCCAGTCCGGGATTGGAGTGGATGAACCGATCCATCAGATCGGTGTAGCCCGCTACGATGACCACCAGATCGTCCCGGTGATCCTCCATGGCCTTGAGGATGGTGTCGATGGCCTCCTGACCGAAGTCGTTCTCGCTCTTCCCGTTGAGGGCATAGGCCTCGTCGATGAACAGCACGCCGCCCAGCGCCTTCTGGATGACCTTTTGGGTCTTGATGGCGGTTTGGCCCACATACCCGGCCACCAGACCGCTGCGGTCCACCTCTACCAGCTGGCCCTTGGAGAGGATGTCCAGACTCCGGTAGATACGGGCCATCATCCGGGCCATCATGGTCTTGCCGGTGCCGGGGTTGCCGGTGAACACCATGTGCAGGGACATATCCGTGGTGGGCAGGTCGTGCTGGCGGCGAAGCTTGTAGACGGAGGCCATGTTGATGAGGTTGCGAACCTCCTCCTTGACGGTGGCAAGGCCAATGTAGCTGTCCAGCTCCGCCTGCAGGTCCTTCATGTCCTCCTTGGGCAGGGGCTCCACCACCTCCGTTTTCTCAGCCTTGGCGGCAGGCTGACCGCCGGCGGTCTTGCCGTCGGACGGCTGGGCGGGCATTTTGCCGTCGGTGCTGCCCACAGGCTTCCCGCTGGAGGGCGGGGCGGAGGGGGACTTGGGGGACAGGACACCCTCGAAGGGAGTGCCCCAAAAATCGTCGCCCATGCTGCGGAGGTTGCGCTCCGTCATGGTGCGGATGACCTCCAGCTGCTGGAGGATGATCTCGTCTTTTTTATCCATTGTCGATTACTCCTTTGTCGAGAGTTTGATATGGGCCATGGCCCGGAACAGCAGAGAGGAGACGAAGCCCGTGAGGGTTCCCGTCAGCAGGGAGATGCCCAGCAGGAAGGGAAGGTAGCCCAGTACGGCGGTGTTGCCCAGCGTGATGAGGGCAGCCGCCATCTGGCCCAGGTTATGGCCGGCGGCGCCGCCAATGGAGACCCCGTAGATAGACAGGCGTCTCAGGCGGCGCAGGAGGATCATCACCAGCATGGCGGTGAGGCCCCCCAGCAGGGAAAAGAGCATGGCGGAGGCGTTTCCGGCGAAGAGACCGCCCAGCAGGCACCGGGCCGTGAGGATGGCCAGCGCCGGGAGAGCGCCCAGCTGATACAGGGCGAACACGGTGACGATGTTGGCAAGGCCCAGCTTCACGCCGGGCAGGGGGATCAGCAGCGTCACGGGAAAGAGGTTTTCCAGTGTGCTGAGCCCCAGTGCCAGCGCCGTCAACACGGCGCACAGAGCCAGCTGTCGGGTGGAGATATGTTTCATGCGCCGCCCCCTATCCCAACACCACGTCGGCGTCCGATGTGCCGCCGGTGAGCTGGATGACCACCTGCTCCGGCAGGCAGACGATGCTCTGGCCGGAGCGGGTGATGCGGCCGGTGTGAACGCAGTCCTGCCCCGGACAGTCGCTGCGGGTAACGCAGACACCGCCGCTGTCCACCTGAATTTCCAGATGGTAGTCGCCGTCGATGGCGACGGTTTTTGTCTCGGTCAGGCCGGTGAGGCGGATGGTCTGGATCAAGACGCCCCGGTGGGTGATGGTGACGGTCTGGGGGGCGCCGGTGCGGCGGCCATAGAAGCACAGGATCGTCACAATGGCCAGAGCCGCCACCAGCGCTGCCACCACGCCGTCCCAGAGGGTGGGGCGGAGCTTAGGGGTGGATGGATACGTATTCATAGCCGCTGCCCTCCGTGGGAGTGATTTTTTCGGAAAGACCGGGGGTGTACAGCACCTGTCCGGCGGTGGTGATAAGGATCATCTCAAAGCCGCCGTGGGTGCGCCAGAAGGCCTGCGCCCCAGCGCTGCCCATCACATAGAGAGCGGTGGAATAGGCGTCGGCCATGGTGCCGTTGTCACAGAGGATGGAGACGGACAGCAGGTCACTCTCCACGGGATAGCCGGTCTTGGGGTCCAGAATGTGCTGGTAGACCGTGCCGTCCGGGGCGGTGTAGTAGCGCTGATAGCCGCCGGAGGTGACGGCGAAGGAGTCCGTCAGGGCCACGGTGACGGCGTAGCCGTCGGAGCGGGGGTCCTGAATGGCCACCACCCACGGTTGCCCGTTGGGCTTGGAGCCGCAGACGTAGACATTGCCGCCGAGGCTGATGGTGCCGGAGGTAATGCCGTGCCGGGCGAAGATGGCAGCCACCCGGTCGGAGGCGTAGCCCTTGGCGATGCCGCCCAGATCGATGGCGCAGCCGTCATCCAGTGTGGCGGTGTCTCCTGACAGGCGCAGATGCGCCGACCCCACCAGCGGCAGCAGGGCATCGATCTCCTGCTGGGTGGGGACGTAGGGACTGTCGGTGGTGATGCCCCATAGGGAGACCAGCGGGGCGATGGTGATATCGAAGGCGCCGTCGGTGGCGGCGGTATAGGTCTGGGCCTGAACCAGCAGGGAGGCCGTTTCCTCGGAGACGGTGACGGCGCCGCCGGCGTTGATCTGAGAAATCTCGCTGGTGTCGATGGTGCGGGACAGGAGTCGCTCCAGACGGTTGATCTCCCGGCTGGCGTCCGTCAGGGCGGCTGCTGCGTTTTCGCCGTAGGCGGTGAGGTCCATCACCGTGTCCATGGCGAAAAGCTGGACGGACTCCGGCTGCTCTCCGCCGCAGGCGGTGAGGGACAGCACCATGCATAGGGCCAGCAGAAGGCAGAGCAGTCGTTTCATAGCTCCTGCCGCCCTTCCAGTGCACGGGTGAGAGTGGCGTCGTCGGCAAACTCCAGATGCCCGCCCACGGGGATGCCGTAGGCCAGACGGGTGACCTTCACGCCGAAGGGCTTCAGCAGCCGGGCCAGATACAGGGCCGTGGTCTCGCCCTCGGTGTCGGGGTTGGTGGCCATGATGACCTCCCGGATGCCGCCCTGTGCCACCCGGTCCACCAGCGGCTTGATCTGGAGGTCGTCGGGACCCACATGGTTCATGGGGGACAGAACACCATGGAGGACGTGGTAGCGGCCATGGAACTCTCTGGCCCGCTCCATGGCGATGACATCCCGTGGATCTGCCACCACGCACAGCAGACTTTCGTCCCGCTTGGGGTTGGCACAGATAGGGCAGGGGCCGCCGGCGGTGAGGTTGCGGCAGATGGGACAGAGGGTCACCTTCTGCTTGGCCTCCACGATGGCGTTGGCAAATTCCTGCGCCTGCTCCATGGGCAGATTCAGCACATGGAAGGCCAGACGCTGGGCGGACTTGGAGCCGATGCCCGGCAGACGGGCGAACTGCTCCACCAGTTTTTCAAGGGGCGCAGGGAAATATTCCATAATATAATGTCCTTTTCAGTGAAGATATTGCGTAAATGCAGAGGATCAGCCACGCAGCTCCCGGATGCGGGCGGGGATGTCCTCTGCCTTATAGACGGAGGAGCCGGCCACCAGCACGTTGGCGCCGCTGGCGATGCAGAGCTTGCAGGTGGCGGGGTCCACGCCGCCGTCTACCTCCAGCTCGCAGGTGGGATTCATGGCGTCGATGTAGCGGCGGATCTCCTGCACCTTGGGCATCATGTCGGCCATGAACCTCTGGCCGCCGAAGCCCGGCTCCACGGTCATGACCAGGATCAGCTCCACCTCATTGATAAAGGGCAGCACGGCGGAGGCGGGGGTCTTGGGCTTTACCACCACACCGGCCTTCTTGCCCTTGGCGTGAATTTTGACGATAGCGGAGTGAATATTCTCCTCCGTGTCCGCCTCCACATGGCAGGTGATGAGGTCGCCGCCTGCATCGCAGAACTGCTCCACATACCGCACGGGACGGTCGATCATCAGGTGGACGTCCAGCGGCAGATCCGTCACCGGGCGGATGCACTTTACCACCGGGATGCCGATGGAGATATTGGGGACGAACAGGCCGTCCATGACGTCCACGTGGACATAGTCGGCGTCGGAGATACGCTGGATGTCACGGCCCAGATGGGCGAAGTCGGCGGAGAGGATGGAGGGGGCGATCTTGATCATGATGACTGTCCTTTCTGCGGAACCGCTGGCTCCGCTACGGCATAGGATACCATAAGCGGCGCAGGGCCGGGCGGGAGGGACGCCCCCGCCGCAGCCGCACCCACAGCGTCCGGCTGCCGCTTTTCAGATAGGGGGTCGGCGGAGCGTTCTGCCGGCCCCCGTTGTGCATAGCTCATATTTTATTATTATATCAATTTCCGTCATTGATTGCAACGCAGAAAACGGATTGTCCCGGAGAAATGCGGAAGAAAGGCGGGGCAATCATGACCAATCTGTAAATTCTGCACAAGAGGGCTTTACCTTTCCTCACTTTTCGGATAGAATAGCATCGTCAATTTCTGAGGACGATATCTCTTCAGAGGAAAGAGGCAAGCGTATGAGTTTCTTCCAACGGGTCGGCAACGCTATGGCCCGGTTCATGTACGGCCGCAACGGCGGAGATCGGCTGGGACTGGTCACCATCTGGACGGCCATTGTCATCGACGTGGTGTGTCTGTTCATCAAGGGGTATCAGGTGCCGTACCTGATTCTGTCCACCCTGTCTACGGCCATGGTGCTGTGGGCGCTGTGGCGGATGTTCTCCCGGAATCTGGCCAAGCGCCGGGCGGAGAATGCGTGGTTCATGAGCAAGGTGTGCTGGCCGGTGAAGAATGCCTTCGGCCTGACCCGGACCCGGATGCGGGATCGGGAACACAAGTACATTGCCTGCCCCAAGTGCCGGACGGTATGCCGGGTCCCCCGTGGGAAGGGACGCATCGTCATTACCTGTCCCAAGTGCCGGGAGGAGATCCATACCAAGAGCTGAATAGAAGCTGCTGCAAGGCCCGTTTCCTGTGAGGGAAACGGGCCTTCTGGTGTGTTTGGGATGCGTTCTGCCTTTGGTGGGTGGCGTTCTTCTTTTGTGTCTCCGACGGCATACTTTTTGCCAACAGCAGCAAAAAGTATGCAGAAGCACACACCGTCGTGTCGGCCGATTTCCAGCCACGTTGTGGCGTGAAAATCGGGGCACTTCCTCGAAACCACCTTGCTGTATCTGCCACAGGCGGCGCTTCGGTAGTTTCTGCCAAAAACCGATGGTTTTTGGATTTCCTTTACGCCTTATATCAAATACGGCTCTTTTGCCCGCTTTTCCGGCTACTGGGAAAAGTGGGCTGTCGGAGACACAAATCGTAATAGCTACTACCGGCAGAAGGTTACCCGTGGGAGAAAAAAAGAAAGCCGTCTGTCGGATATAAAAAGGCAATGGAATACAAGTGAATTTCCGCAAAAGGGGGCGAACCAGACAAACGCCCGCTGCTCTGGCAAACCAGAGGAGCGGGTGTTTGTGGCTCACAGCACCTTGCTGAGAAAATCCTTCAGGCGGGGATCCTGGGGATGGTCAAAGAGGTCGGCGGGGGCGCCCTCCTCCAAAATTCGGCCATCGGCCATGAACACCACCCGGCTGGCCACCTCACGGGCGAAGCCCATCTCGTGGGTCACCACCACCATGGTCATGCCGTCGGTAGCCAGCGAGCGCATGAGGTCCAGCACCTCACCCACCATCTCCGGGTCCAGCGCAGAGGTGGGTTCGTCGAACAGCAGCACCTCCGGCTCCATGGCCAAGGAGCGGACGATGGCGATGCGCTGCTTTTGTCCGCCGGAGAGCATATTGGGGTATTCATCGGCCTTATCCGCCAGACCGATGCGCTCCAAGAGGGCCATGGCCTGCTGCCGGGCCTCCTGCGGCGTTTTCTTTTTCAGGGCCACCGGGGCCATGGTGATGTTTTGCAGCACGGTCTTATGGGGAAAGAGATTGAAGTGCTGGAACACCATACCCATTTTCTGACGGTGAAGGTCGATGTTCACGGATTTGTCCGCCAGATCCGCACCGTCGAAGTAGATGACGCCGGAGGTAGGCTGCTCCAGCAGGTTCAGGGAACGCAGGAGGGTGGATTTGCCGGAGCCGGAGGGGCCGATGATGGCCACCACCTCGCCCCGGTGGACCTCCAGATCGCAGTGATCCAGCGCCACCACACCACGACGAAACTCCTTGGTCAGCTGCCGGACGGAGATGAGTGCGTTATTGCTTGTCGCCACGACGCATCCTCCTTTCGATGGCCTCGATGCCCTTGGAGGCCGGATAGTTGATGCAGAAATAGACCAGCGCCGCCAGCGTGTAGGGCGCCAGAGAGATACCGGTGGAGCCGGCGATGGTCTTGGCGGCGAACATCAGCTCCGCCATACCCAGAACAGAGCAGATGGAGGATTCCTTCACCATGGTGACCATCTCGTTGGCCAGCGCAGGCAGGACGTTCTTCACCGCCTGCGGCAGCACCACCAGACGCATACTCTGCCATTTGGAGAGGCCCAGAGAACGAGCGGCCTCCGCCTGCCCCTTATCCACGGCCAGAATACCGGCACGGAAAATTTCCGCCACATAGGCAGAACTATTCAGGGCCAGCGCCACCACGCCGGGGATGAAGCGGCTGATATCCACGAAGCCGAAGAGGGTCAGCCGGGGCAGGGAGATGGCGTAGAACAGGCCGTAGTAGATGATGGACAGCTGCACCAGCATGGGGGTGGAGCGGAACACGGCGATGTAGGCCCCGGAGAGCCAGCGCACCGGCTTTTTCCGGCTCAGGCGCATGAGGGCCAGCCCCAACGCCGGGAGAATGGCCAGCAGCACGGACACCACGGCCAGCAGCAGGGTGTACTCGATGCCACGGACGAAGGCGGTGCCGTATTTGGGCAGGAAGGAAAAGTTGAAGAAATCGGTGGGATTCATGTCGGTGAACAGGTCGCTCCACCACATGGGCGTCATCTCCTTTCAGATGGAAGAATACCCGGCGCTGCGCCCAGTGCGGAGCACTGGGCGCAGCGGGGAGGGTGCAGTTTCGGATCAGTTGGCTTCCACGGCCTTGGTGGCCAGATCGTTGGCGGCATCGATGAAGCTCTGGAGCTTATTCTCACTGTTGAGCTTGGCGATGGCGGCGTTGATGCCGGGCAGCAGACCCTTGGGATCGCCCTTGGCCACGGCCACGCAGTAGGCAGATGCCTCGCCCAGTTCGCTGGAGGCACCGGCAATGACCAGATCGGGGTTGGATTCGGCATACTGCTGGGCCACGCCGCCGTCCACCACGATGGCGTCCACCTTGCCATAGGTCAGATCATTGATCAGATCCAGCACGGACTGGAGAGACACGGCGTTGGCACCGGGCATGGAGTCGGCGATGATATCCAGCTTGGTGGTGGCAGCCTGTGCGCCCACGGACTTGCCGGCGAAATCGGCCAGCGTCTTGAACTGGTCGGCATTGTCAGCCTTCACCAGAATGGCCGGGGGGATATCGTTATAGTAGGGGTCGGAAAAGTCGGCGTTCTCCAGACGGTCGGGGGTGGCCTCCATGGCGGCCAGCACCATGTCGAAGTCGCCCTTGCCCAGAGAGGTCAGCAGGTACTCGAAGGCCATGTTCTCCACCTGAAGGGAAAGACCCATGTCGTCGGCAATGTACTGAGCCACGGACACGTCGATGCCGGCGTAGGTCAGTTCGCCCTTGTCATCGGGATACATGAATTCGAAGGGGGCGTAGTCGGCACTGGTCCCCAGGATCAGGGTGGTTTTCTTGTCGTTGCTATCGTCGTTGCTGTCGGGGTTGCTGTCGGGGTTCTTGTTGCCGCAGGCGACCAGAGACAGGATCATGGCGGCGGCCATCAGAAGGGCAAATACTTTTTTCATCTCTCATACCTCACTTTGTATTCGTTGTGCCGCCTGTGCAGACGGCCTTGTGGATGGAAGGCTCCGGGCGTTCCGGAGGATGTGGTTATGATACAACGGAGATGAATAAAAGTCAAGTGTGAAATGAATAAAATTACAACAAAAACGAGAGAATCATGCAAACTGCTCGTTTCTGAACTGAATATTGCGGAAGAAAGAAGCAAATTACACAAAAGAAATGCAGCGAAAATGAATAAAAATACGAATATACAGAGGGGGAAAGTAAGAGAGCCGCCCGCAGGCGGCTCTCTTAGGATGTCTCTATGTGACGCTTCAGGGGAGGATGCGTCCGGCCCCCAGATAGCAGGCAGCGTAGTAGCTTTCGTAAAGGGAGTTGACCTTCACACCGCCGGAGGAGCTGGCGTGGATGAACTGACCGCCGCCCAAATAGATGCCCACGTGGCTGATGCCGCCGAAGGTATCGAAAAACACCAGATCACCGGCCTGCCGCTCCTCGGAGGAGACAGATGTGGCGGCGTAATACTGGTCGCTGGCCCCGTGGGACAGGGAGTAGCCGAACTTGGCGAATACAGCCATGGTGAAGCCGGAGCAGTCAGTGCCGGAATAGCTGGAGCCGCCGTAGACATAGGGCGTTCCCAAATAGGTGTAGGCGTAGGCGATGAGCTCCTCCCGCACGGTGTTGGTGGCGGAAGTACCCTCATAGTCGGCGTAGTGGACCGGCTGGGCATACTCGGCGGGGATGTAGCCGGTGGACTGGCCGAAGGTGACCTGGTACCAGCCGTCCTGATAGTCATTGAGGCGGGCCACCTTGCCGCTGTCGATGGTGAGGGAGGTGGCGGTGTCGTTATCGGCAGCACTGCGAAGCCGGACAGCCTCGGTGAGCTGCACGCCGTCGTACTCGCTTAGCAGGCTCTGACGGGCGGCCTCCTTGGCGGCGGCGTCAGCGGCGGCTGCGGCGGTGTCCGCCTGCTTGCGGCGGGCGGCGTCCTCCTGGGCCTGACTGGTCTTGAGGGCCTCGGTGGGCAGCTGGGAGAGGGAGATGGTCTCCTCCTCCGGCAGGCCCAGCTCCAGCGCCAGAGCCAGACCCTCGCCGCTGGGCAGGACATTGCTGGAGCGGCTGGTGAGCCCGGCGGCATCCAGCGCCTCCACAGCGGCGCTGTACTGCACCTCCTGTTGTACGGTATCACGTTCATCGGCGCTGGCGATCCAGATGCTGGACACCAGCAGCGCAACGGCCAGATAGAGACAGGCAAATTTTCTGGACATATGCTTTTGCCATCCTTTCTGCGTTGGTTTTGGAAAACTACGAGAGATATCATACCACAACTCTATCAAAAAAGCTACACAAAAATTACAAATTGATAACAAAATTTTCAGAATGGTAAAAAACACCCGGAAATTTTGGGCAGGATGCACAAGGCACTGTGACGGAAATGGGACATATCGATGGGAAAGTGTCGGGAAAAGCAAAGGGGAGCCTACGGTGGAAACCACCGTTGACTCCCATATTCTGTGAAAAAGAGGCCCGGCAGCGGGCGAAAAGGTTACAAGAGACGGCGCTGTCCCTCAGACCTTGGCGGGCCAGCGGGCCATAAGACGGCCCAGCAGCACATCATAGACGAAGAACAGGGCGACGCCCATGGCGATGGTGGCGGCCAGCAGCCAGCGGCCGGTGGCTGCGAACTCCTCCACCACGGCGGGCAGGCAGAATACATAGAGGATCAGGGCGTACAGCGCCGCCATGGAGACGGCGGCCCACAGAAGCTTCAGCGTCAGGGAGAGAAGGCGGCTGCGGAGGGCGTCCAGTCGGGGCTTCAGCAGCGGATAGTAGCCGGTGAAGCAGAACAGCAGCGATACCTCCTTATCCGGGCACAGCAGCAGACCCAGCAGGGCGATGGCCCCATAGCAGCACCATGCGTACCGTGGGCGGGAGCGCACCGGCAGCAGGGCGATGGAGGCCAGAATGGGGCAGATATACAGGGCAAAGGGGACGATGCCCCCCAGACACAGCAGCACCACGCCCAAGGCGGTCAGTACGCCGCACAGGGCCAGCAGGCGGGTGGTTCCTTTCATGGCTTCACGTCCTTTCCCCTCTACTATAACATAGGAGCGGGCGGGGCTGCAACGGAGAAAAACGGGGGAGGTGTCCTAAAAGCTGGCGCTTCACTGCGGAAAATTTTTCCTGCGGCGCAAAAGCGGCGGCGTGACAGTCGTGCGGGACGATTGCCATGTCTGGCGGAATTTAACGCCGATGAAACCGGCGGCTGCGGCGCAAAGTAATGGTGTCGCCGGCGACGAAAACAAAAAATTAGAGGTGATCCGATGCATGAAACGCAAGCAAGGCGAGGCGTGCGGCGGGGCGCTGCCGTACTGCTGGCGATGGTGCTGGCCCTGTCGTTGGGATGGCAGCGGACGTGGGCTGATGAGGGACGGCAGTTGATCCCCGTGGGCAAGGCCGTGGGCATCAAGCTGTTTGCCGACGGTGTACTGGTGGTATCCGTGTCGCCGGTGCAGGGAACGGAGGAGACTCGCTCCCCGGCCAAGGAGTGCGGCCTGAAAGAAGGAGATATCCTGCTGACCTTCAACGGTGAGAAGATCCGCTCCACAGAGCATTTGCAGGCCATGCTGGCGGAAAACGGCGAAACGGCGGCGGAGCTGACGGTGCAGCGGGACGGGAAAACGCTGGAGGTGACGGCCAGTCCAGTGGTTTGCGAGGACGGCGGCATCCGGTTGGGTGCGTGGATCCGGGACAGCATGGCGGGTGTCGGCACGCTGACCTACTATGACCCCGCCACCGGTAGTTACGGCGCTCTGGGCCACGGTATCACGGATGTGGACACGGCGGAGCTGATGCCGCTGGCCAGCGGCTCTATTATGGAGACTATGGTGAAGGCGGTGAAGAAGGGCCAGCGGGGCGACCCCGGCGAGCTGAAGGGGGACTTTACCGTGCAGCGGGATGTAGGCACGGTGACGGTCAACAGCAACGAGGGCATCTTTGGCACGGTGGAGGATGCGGGTTTTATCTCCGGCGAGGCGGTATCGGTGGCAGAGCCGGAGGAGGTACACGCCGGGGAGGCGTCTATATTATGTACCATTTCCGGCAGCGATACCCGTGCCTATGAGGTGGAGATCCTGCGGGTGAACCCCCGAAGCCGGGACGGCCGGGATCTGCTGCTGCGGGTGACGGACCCGGAGCTGCTGGAGACCACTGGAGGAATCGTGCAGGGGATGAGCGGCAGCCCCATTTTGCAGGACGGACGGTTGGTGGGAGCCGTGACTCATGTGCTGGTGGCAAACCCGGCGGAGGGATACGGTATCTTCCTGGAGAATATGCTGACCACGGCGGGATAAGCGCCCTGTGAGGCAGGAGGCCCGGAGCATCGGCTCCGGGCCTCCTGCGCCGGGTTTACCGGGATTTTCTCTGCAAAACGATTGACAGGCGGGGCGGTGGGGCTTATATTGTACCGTAAAGGATCCATAGAAGCTAAGGCATAGCGGACAGAAAACACTCGATAGAAAGAGAAAAGGACGGGGAGAGCGATGAAATACGCATTTTGTGGTGGCAAGCTGCTGGACGGCACACGGGAGATGCAGCCCCGTGAGGGACTGGTGCTGCGGACCGACGGCGACCGCATTACGGACATCGTACCGGAGGGGACGGATCTGACGGGCTATGAGGTGGTGAACCTGAAGGGCGGCTATCTGATGCCGGGGCTCATCAATATGCACGTCCATCTGGCGGGCAGCGGCAAGCCTCAGAAAAAGCAGCGGGACAACGAGAAGCTGGTAAAGACCATCCTCTCCACGGGACTGACCCGGAAGGTGGCCTACGGCATGGTGGCGGGCTTTGCCAAGGAGGAGCTGTTCTCCGGCGTCACCACCATCCGCACGGTGGGCGGTCTGGCGGACTTCGACACCCGGCTGCGGGACGATATTCGGGCCGGACGGAGGGTGGGACCCCGCATCCTGGCGGCCAATGAGGGCATCTCCGTTCCCGGCGGCCACATGGCCGGGTCTGTGGCGGTGGCGGCCCACACCATCGACGAGGCACTGGCCCAGTTGGAGAAGGGACGGCAGCAGGGCGTGGATCTGGTGAAGCTGATGATCACCGGCGGTGTGCTGGACGCCAAGGAGAAGGGCGTGCCGGGCGAGCTGAAGATGCCGCCGGAGATGGTGAAGGTGGTGTGCGAGAGGGCGCATAAGATGGGCTACACCGTGGCGGCCCATGTGGAGTCACCGGAGGGCGTACGGGTGGCACTGGAGAACGGCGTGGATTCCATTGAGCACGGCGCCAAGCCCGATGCGGATATCCTGCGGCTGTTCCGGGAGCGGGGGGCGTTTTTGTGTACCACCATCTCCCCGGCCCTGCCCTATGCGCTGTTTGACCGGTCCGTCTCCAACGCCTCGGAGGTGGAGCGGTACAACGGCAACGTGGTGTTTGAGGGCATCATCGACTGCGCCAAGGCGGCGCTGGAGCAGGATATCCCGGTGGTGCTGGGCAACGACGTGGGCTGCCCGTGGATCACCCAGTACGACTTCTGGCGGGAGCTGTACTACTTCCACAAGTATGTGGGGGTGTCCAACGCCTTCGCTCTGTACACCGCCACCGGCCGCAGCGCCCAGATGGCGGGTATCGGTCAGGAGACCGGCACGCTGGAGCCGGGAAAGGCGGCGGACCTCATCGTTACGGCGGCGGATCCACTGGCCGACCTGCGGGCGCTGCGCCATGTAGAACTGGTCATGTCCCACGGGCAGTTGCACCGTGCGCCGCAGGTGAAGCACCGGAAGAACGTGGAGGCGGAGCTGGATCGGTTCCTGTAAGGGGAGATATCTGACAGACCGCCGAAAATTGAATGAAGCGTGAGTTACAATATCGCCCGGCATTGAAAGAACGCCGGGTGATATTTTTGTTGTATTTTTCATCGGCTTTAACGGGTTTTTGATATGAGATGCGTTTTTGAGAGGATTTTTCGACACAATAATCTTGAAACTATCAGATAAATATGATAAATTATACACAAGTTGCACGACAAATGGGAATGGCTGGAGAACATTTGGGGGCAGCGGAGCAAACTGTGGAAAAGGATTGGATGCGATGGAAAAAAGAACGAGAGTGCTGCTGGCGGATGCGAATGAGGAGTTTCGCATTTTGCTGAGGCAGCTGCTGGAGGAAACCGGCGAATTTGAGGTGGCGGCGTCCACCGGCGACGGGCCGATGGTCATGGAGCTGGTGCGCCGCACAAAACCGGAACTGATCCTGATGGACGTGGTACTGCCGGGGCTGGATGGCTTCGGCATCCTGCGCCAGCTGGCAGAGGAGCCGGGAGAAAGGAAGGTGATCGTCATATCCGCATTTTGCAGCCAGCAGGCCGTGAGCCGGGCGGTGGAACTGGGCGTGTATTTCTTCTTGCCCAAGCCCGTCAACGAGGAGTCTCTGCTGGAGCTGATGCGGCAGGCGGTACATCCGGAACAAGAGGAGCCCTACCACGCCCCGGCTTTAGAGGGGATGGTAACGGCCATCATTCATGAGATCGGCGTACCGGCCCATATCAAGGGCTATCAGTATCTGCGGGAGGCCATTTTGCTGGCGGTGGAGGACATGGACGTCATCAACGCCGTCACCAAGGTGCTGTACCCGGAGGTGGCACGGCGCTTTTCCACCACTCCCAGCCGGGTGGAGCGGGCCATTCGCCACGCCATTGAGGTAGCATGGGATCGGGGCGACCTGGAAACCCTGCAAAAGTACTTTGGATACACGGTGAATTCCGCCAAGGGCAAGCCAACCAATTCGGAGTTCATCGCCATGATCGCTGACCGGCTGCAGCTGCAGCGCAAGAAGAAGCGGGCATGAGGGGCACATAGGATAAGGAAAACAGAGGGTCCGCCTCCTGCGGTCTGCATGGGGCGGGGCTTGAGAGGGAGAGGCGCTGCCTCTCCCTCTTTTGTGGCGGCGGGGCTGTTGAAATTTCCCGAAAGCTGTGCTATACCGAGCCATCAAGTCGCATTTAGCTGCCAAGGAGTTTTTTCAATGAGCCGCATAGCCGCCGGGCCCTCAGCGGTCTGGCGGCGGGCTTCGTGTTCGACTGGAAGAGCCGCCAGTACATGGGGCCGATCATGTACTGCGTGATGATGCTCTCCACCACAGACCGGTGACGGCGGCGGATGGCCTTTTGGGATGGGGCTGCTGCTGGCAGGCGCTATGGGTACGGCGGAGGTCACGCTGCACAAACAGCGGAAAGAGCAGCGGCAATGATCCCTCCGCTGCGATCGGAGGAACCTTTCTTATAGCGGAGACAGCCTGTCGGTTTTGGTAGGGACCTGCGGGCGCTGCAAAAAACCGTCCCCTGTGCAAAGGCAGCACAGGGGACGGTTTTTTGATATGGAAGGAGTCAGGCGGCCAGAATTTCAAACTTCAGCACGCCCTCGGCGGCGGTGATCTCGGTCATCATCTCCTCCAGCGACTCGTGCATCTCGCTGGTCTCGGCGGTGACGGTGACACCGGCGCAGCCGTTGGTGGGAATGGTCTGGTTGATGGTCAGTATATTTGCCCCGGAATTGGCAAAAATAGACAGTATGTTGGACAGCGCACCCGGCGTATCCTTCAAGAGAGTATAGAAGGTGATGATGCGCCCGGCCTTCATGTTCTGGAAGGGCTGCACCGCATCCTTATATTTATAGAAGGCGCTGCGGCTGATGCCGGCCTTGCAGGCGGCCTCGCCCACGGTGTCGGCCTCGCCTACCTGAAGCATCCGCCGGGCCTCCGCCACCCGCAGGAATACCTCCGGCAGGGCGTCCGCCGCTACGATGTAAAACTTTTCATTTGCCATGATCTTACACTCCTTTTGCCGGTCCGGGGACGGGCGGGATTTCTCTCCTCTGCATCATACCATGTATTTGGAGAAAATACAACTGTTTTTATAAGAAAGAGGGGACGGTTTTGCGGGACCCAAAGCTGACGTTTCTCATCCGGTGCGCCTACGGGGCGGTCTGGCTGGCGCTTATATGGCTGATGGTGCGGTATGTGCTGGTGTGGCTGCTGCCGTTCCTCATTGCACTGGCGCTGGCGGCGCTGCTGGAGCCGGCGGTGGTACTGTGCCGGAGAAGGCTGCACCTGCGGCGGGGCTTTACGGCCACGGTGCTGAGCTTGGTGGTGCTGGGAACGGTGGCGGCGGGACTGGTGCTGCTGGCCATGGTGCTGCTGCGGCAGGTCTGTGAGCTGTCGGGTCGGCTGCCGGGGTATCTGGAGGCTCTGCCCCGGTGGACGGAGCTGGTACGGGGCAGGGCGCAGCAGCTGTGCGCTGCCTGCCCGGAGGGACTGCGGAGCTGGCTGGAGGCTCTGCTGGATGGGCTGTCGGCTCAGCTGGCGGAGCTGCTGGAGAGCATGGGCCAGCGGTGCCTGCGGGCGGTGACGGCGGCAGCGGCGGCGCTGCCTCAGGCGGTGCTGTTCTGCGCTACCACGCTGCTGGCGGTGCTGTTCACCGCCGGAAGCTATCCCCGCATCCGGGCGTTCCTCCGGCGGCAGCTGCCGGAGGACAGGCTGCGGCAGGCCAGAGGCGTCAAGGCGGATCTGCTGGCCACCTTGGGAAAGTGGTGCAAGGCCCAGTGCATTCTGCTGGGGGTCACCTTCTGTGAGCTGCTGGCGGGACTTCTCCTGATGCGGCAGGGCTATGCCCTGCTGCTGGCGGCACTGATCGCCGTCATCGACGCCCTGCCGGTGTTCGGCACGGGGACGGTGCTGGTGCCGTGGGGGGCGCTGTGCCTGCTGACAGGGAACGTCCCCAAGGGGCTGGGGCTGCTGGCCCTGTACGGCGTCATCTCGCTGGTGCGGAGCGTGCTGGAGCCTAAGATCATGGCGGCGCAGGTGGACCTGTCGCCGCTGGCGGCGCTGGCGGCCATGTATGTGGGCTTCTGCGCCTTCGGCGTGGCTGGGATGGTGCTGTGTCCCATGGCGCTGCTGTTTGTCAAGCAGCTCCATGACAGCGGGTGGCTGCGGCTATGGAAATAGTGCTTTTCACTGGGGAAAAGGTGTGATATAATGTCCCGTAAGCGATATGCTGTACGGGAGGGATGAGATATGAGCAGGCAGCGTAAAGCGGATCTGTTGCTGGTACTGGCCACCGCATTCTGGGGAGTGTCCTACTACCTGCTGGACCTGTGCCTGACGGAGCTGCAGCCGCTGACCCTGAACGCCTTTCGCTTTTTGACAGCGTTTTTCGTGCTGGGGGCCATCTTCTTCCGGAAGCTGCGGGGCCTCTCCCGGCGGACGCTGCTTGCCAGCATCCCCATCGGGCTGTGCCTGGTGCTGACGTATATCGGCTGCACCTATGGCGTGCTGTATACCTCTCTCTCCAACGCAGGCTTTATCTGCGCTCTGCCGGTGGTGGTGACGCCGCTGCTGGAGTGGCTGTTTCTGCGGAAGCGGCCGGATCGGCGGCTGGCGGTGGCGCTGGTGCTGTGTACCGTGGGCATGGGGCTCATGACCCTCAACGGGGCGCTGCGCCCGGCGCTGGGAGATATCATCTGCCTGCTATGCGCCGTAGCCTACGCCGGGGATCTGGTGCTGACGGACCGGGCGGTCCACGATCCGCAGGTCAACGCCCTGCAGCTGGGCATTTTGCAGCTGGGGGTGGTGGGCTTCGTGATGCTGGGGCTGGCCTTCCTGCTGGAGAAGCCCTGCCTGCCACAGACCCCTGCCGTGTGGGGAGCGGCCCTGTTTCTGGGGGTGTTCTGCTCCGGCGTGGGCTTCGTCATCCAGACGGTGCAGCAGCAGTACACCTCCGCCAGCCATGTGGGGCTGATCTTCACGCTGGAGCCGGTGTTCTCTGCCATCGTGGCGTATTTCTTTGCCCATGAGGTTTTGCAGCTGCGGGGCTACATCGGGGCGGCGCTGATGATGGTGAGCCTGCTGGTGATGGAGCTGGACTGGAAGAGCCTGCTGCGCCGGAGGGAGTAAGGGGCTTGCATCCGCCGCAGCGGCGTATTATAATGACGGAGCGCAGCATACAGCTCCGCAAGCGCTTGCCGAAAAGCAGGTTTTCGGCGGGAAATGAAGGAGGAATCTGAATATGATCCATCCCACTGTGGATATCCATACGTATCTCAAGCCCGGTGTCCGGGTCCATCTGGCGGGCATCGGCGGCGTGTCCATGTGTCCGCTGGCGGAGGTGCTGCGGGGCATGGGACTGACGGTGCAGGGCTCGGATATGTCCGAGAGCGATACCGTACGGCACCTGCGCTCACTGGGCATCGACGTGGCCATCGGCCACTCGGCGGAGAATCTCAAGGACTGCGATCTGGTGATCCGCACCGCCGCCATCCACGACGAGAACCCGGAGATCTCCGGGGCCATCGCACGGGGCATCCCCGTATATGAGCGGGCGCAGGCCTGGGGCGCCATCATGCAGAAATACGCAAATGCCGTGTGCTTTTCCGGTACCCACGGCAAGACCACCACCACCTCCATGGCAACCCATATCTTCATGGAGGCCGGGGCCGACCCCACGGTGATGATCGGCGGTACGCTGCCGCTGCTGCACTCCGGCTATCGGGTGGGGCAGGGGGACACCATCATTCTGGAGTCCTGCGAGTACTGCAACTCCTTCCTGAACTTCTTCCCCACGGTGGCGGTGATCCTTAACGTGGAGGAGGATCATCTGGACTTTTTCAAGGATCTGGCGGATATCGAGCACTCCTTCCATGCCTTTGCCGATCTGGTACCCCAGCGGGGCTACATCATCTCCAATGCCGACGACGCCGGCGCACGGGACTCCGTGAAGGGACTGCAGCACCCGGTGTTCACCTTCGCCGTGCAGGATCGGACGGCGGACTGCGTGGCGGACAACGTGTCCTTCTTCGACGGCTGCCCGGTGTTCGATGTGGTGATCCACGGGGAGGTCTATGCCCATGTGGAACTGAAGATCCCCGGTAAGCACAACATCCTCAACACGCTGGCAGCGGCGTCGGCAGCGTATGTGCTGGGTCTGCCCGGCGAGGCGGTATCCCGTGGGCTGGAGACCTTCCACGGCGCAGGCCGCCGCATGGAGCACAAGGGGACATATCACGGGGCGGAGGTCTACGACGACTACGCCCACCATCCCGGTGAGCTCCATGCTCTGCTGACCACCGCCCGCACCATGGGCTATCAGCGGGTCATCTGTGCCTTCCAGCCCCACACCTACTCTCGCACCAAGGCGCTGTTTTCCCAGTTCGTGGAGGAGCTGAAGCTGCCGGATGTGACGGTGCTGGCGGAAATTTACGCCGCACGGGAGCAGAACGACATCGGCATCTCCTCGCAGGATCTGGCACGGGAGATCCCCGGCGCCATCTACTGCTCCAGTCTGGAGAAGGTGACGGATACGCTGGCCTCTTTGGCCCAGCCCGGCGACCTGATCCTGACGGTGGGGGCCGGAGACATTTTCCGGGCCGGGGAAAAGCTGCTGGAAAGAGCGTGAGAGCATGAACGTATCGCCTGTGTATCACGGCGCCCCGGCGGAGAGCCGGACGCCGGTGGAGGACCGCACCTATGCGGCGCTGGAGGAACTGGGCATCCCCTTTGACCGGGTGGATCACGATCCGGCGGAGGACATGGCGGACTGCGCCGTCATCTCTCAGGCGCTGGGGGCGGACATCTGCAAGAATCTGCTGCTGACGCCCCGGAACCGGTCGGCTTTTTACCTGCTGGCCATGCCGGGGGACAAGCCCTTTGTGACCAAGGAGCTGTCTAAGCAGATCGGCTCCTCCCGGCTGAGCTTTGCCACGGCGGAGGATCTGGAGCAGCTGCTGGGTGTGCAGCCGGGCTCGGCGTCGGTGCTGGGACTGCTGAACGACACGGAGCACCGGGTGACGCTGGTGCTGGATCGGGCGGTGGCGGAAAGCCGGTGGTTCGGCTGCCATCCCTGCCGCAATACCAGTTCCCTGCGGCTGCGGACAGAGGACGTGCTGGAGAAATTCCTGCCCCACACCGGCCATGTGCCGCTGGTGGTGGAGCTTTGACAACGAAATTGTGCGCCGGACGGGAACACCATGTGGCCTTCCGGCGCTGATTTTTTCCACAGGCGGTGAACTTCCCCGTTGACATAATGCAATAAATGGGATATGATGATGCTATCATGAGAAAAATGGGGGCATGGTCGGCATTTTGTCGGTGTCCCGGTGGATATGCGGTGGTCAGATAGGGAGGAACACCCATGGGAAAGTATGTACGGATATTGTGCGGCATGATGGCGGTGCTGGTGGCCGCCACGGCGCTGGGCCTGTGGCAACTGGCGGAGGCTCCGCAGTATGTGGCTGCGGCGGAGAGCCGGGGACAGGCCAAGCCGGTGAGCTTCGGTACGGACACGGCGCTGGTGCCGGTGCATCTGGAGAGCCAGACTCAGGAGGAGCAGCTGGTGCTGCGGGTCCTGGCAGCGGACACGGAGGAGCCGGTGCGGGGAGCGCTGTTCGTGGTGGAGCTGATAGACGGCGACGGGCAGAAAACGGTCTGTAAGGACTGGGATCTGGACGGCGTCATCACCACGGAGGCCATGCCGGAGGGGGACTATACGGCCCACCTGCGGACGCTGGCGGGCTTTCTGATGCCGGAGGACACCGTGGTGACGGTGGAGCCCATGAAGCGAGAGGTCATCGACGTGTCGGATCAGGTGGTCTCCTCTAATGAGGTGGACTCCCGCACCGAGGACGGACAGTACGGCGACAAGAAGCCGGATGATGCCGGCAGCGGCTCCAGCGAGGAACTGCCGCCCTCCATCGACACCCCGGACCCGAAGCCGGAACCCACCCCGGAGCCGGAACCCACCCCAGACCCGAAGCCCACCCCCGATCCGGACCCGGAGCCGACACCGGAGCCGACGCCGGTGAAGCGGGGCTGGCAGACGGAGGACGGCGTGAAGTACTATTATAGTGCCGCCGGTGAGCGTGTCACCGGCACGCAGGTCATTGACGGCACCGCCTACCGGTTCACCCCCGGCGGGGCGCTGATGGGCCGCATCGGCATCGATGTGTCCGAGTGGCAGGCCAATGTGGACTGGCAGAAGGTGAGGGCCTCTGGCGTGTCCTATGTGATCCTGCGGCTGGGCTTCCGGGGCTACGGCACCGGACGTCTGGTGCTGGACAGCTCCTTCCGCAAGAACATCGAGGGTGCCCGTGCGGCAGGCTTGCAGGTGGGTGTTTACTTCTTCAGTCAGGCCGTCAATGAGAAGGAGGCCATTGAGGAGGCCAGTATGTGCGTGCAGTACGTGCAGGGCTATCAGGTGGATATGCCCATCTTTATCGATCTGGAGGATGTTTGGGATCCGGATGACGGCTCCGGCGGGCGGGCCAACAACCTGTCCGTCAGCCAGCGCACCAGCGTGGCACGGGCCTTCTGCGACACGGTACGCAGCGCCGGCTATAAGGCGGGCATCTATGCCAGCTATTACTACCTGCTGGATCGGATGCACATAGGCCAGCTGGAGGGGGATAACTACATCTGGATGGCCAGCTATGCCGATTCCACCAGCTATCCCCGCAGCCACGATATGTGGCAGTACACCGACAATGGCCGGGTGCCGGGCATCACCACATGGGACGGCAGAGCCGCCAGCGTGGATATGAATGTGTGGTACGAGTAAGTGATTTTGAACAGAAACGGAGGCGGACGCTGCGGCGTCCGCCTCCGCCGTGCTGCTGTGTAGTGAGATTTTTTCAAAAATTTCCGCAGAAAAAGAGGAAATCACCACCCGAATGGGTATAAGAAATTAGAAGTCGTTTTTCCGACGGTCTGGGCCGGAGAACGCACGACCCTCCGGCGCACCGTGCCGGGGGAAAATTCAGCGGAGAGGAGGGAACCGGATGCCGTTTCCCCAGAATTTTCTGGACGAGCTGCTGGCCCGCAGCGACATTGTGGATATCGTGGGCAGCTACGTCTCGCTGACGCCCAAGGGCGGCAGCTACTGGGGCTGCTGTCCCTTCCACAACGAAAAGACTCCCTCCTTCCATGTGCTGCCGGACAAGCAGTTTTACCACTGCTTCGGCTGCAAGAAGGGCGGCGGCGTCGTGAACTTCGTCATGGAGATGGAGGGACTGACCTATCCGGATGCTATCCGATTTCTGGCCAAGCGGGCCAACCTCCCGGTACCGGAGGAGAGCAGCGACGGAACGGAAAAGCTCCGCAGCCGGATGCTGGCGCTGAACCGGGATGCCGCCCGGTACTATTACAGCGTGCTCCAGTCCCAGGAGGGGGCGGCGGTGCAGGCGTATCTGGACAAGCGCCGCATCCGCCGGGGCATTGCCGTGCGGTTCGGTATGGGGGCGGCTCCGGACAGCTGGGATGCCCTGCTGACGGCGATGACCCACAAGGGCTACACCAAGCAGGAGCTGATCTCCGCCGGTCTGGCGGTGAACGGGAAGAACGGGCGGTTGTATGATAAGTTCCGCAACCGGCTGATGCTGCCGGTCATTGATGTGCGGGGCGATGTGGTGGGCTTCGGCAGCCGTGTGCTGGACAAGTCCGAGCCCAAGTATATGAACACCCCGGAAACACTTACATACAGCAAGCGCCGTATTCTGTACGGCATGAATCTGGCTAAGAAGTCCAAGCGGTCCAATATCATCCTCTGTGAGGGCAATCTGGACGTGGTGACGCTGCATCAGGCGGGCTTTGACAATGCCGTGGCCTCCATGGGTACGGCGCTGACCCAGGAGCAGCTGCGGCTGCTGAGCCGCTACACCAAGGAGCTGGTGCTGTGCTACGACAACGACAACGCCGGACAGCAGGCCACCCGCCGGGCGCTGGAGCTGCTGAACAACTCCGAGTTTTCCGTGAAGGTCCTGCAGCTGCCACGGCGGCTGGTGGACGGGGAGTATATCAAGCAGGATGCCGACGACTTCATCAAGTTTCAAGGGCCGGCGGCCTTCGAGCGGCTTTTGACCGGCAGCGAAAATGGCGTGGAGTTCCGACTGGATCAGATCGCCGGGAAGTACGACCTGACGGATGACACCCAGCGCATCGCCTATGCACAGGAGGTCAGCGAGGAGCTGGCCAAGCTGGAGAACGCCGTGGAGCGGGAGGTATACACCACCCGTGCCGCTCAGGCGGCGGGCCTGACGCCTGAGGCCATGCGTCTGGAGGTGGAGCGTGCCCTGCGGCGAAAGCTGGGCAAGGAGCGCAAGGCCCTCCGGCGCCGGGAGCTGAATCCCGCCGTGTCGGTACAGCCCCAGGAGCGAGGCATCCGCTACACGAACGTGCGGAGCGCCATGGCGGAGGAAGGGGTGCTGCGCCTGCTGCTGAAGGACGAGAGCGTCTTTCCGGAGGAGGCGCCCCTGCGGCAGGAGGAGTTTTCCTCGCCGCTGCTGGGCCGGGTGTTTGACCGCCTGTGGCAGCTGCGGCAGGAGGGACGGCCCCTCAGCGTGGCCGGACTCAGCGGAGAGCTGTCCGGCGAGGAAATGAGTCATCTCACCGGCGTATTGCAGAAGCCGGAGGCCACGGCCTCGGCCCAGCGGGCGCTGGCGGATTATATACGCATCATCCGGGAGGAGGCGCAGAAGCGGAACGCACAGGGCGATCCCCTTCTGGCGGCTCAGGAGAAGTATAAAGAAAAAAAGGGTTACGGAGGAAAGCAAGCATGAGTGAGAAGTTGAATCAGCAGCTGGAGCAGCAGGATCTGGAGGCCATGGCCGACCAGCTTTTGGCGGAGGATGCCGCCAAGCGGGAGGAAGAGGACTCCAAATCCCGCAAGAAGCTGGACGATAAGACCATTGCCGCCCTTCCGGCGGCGACCCTCATCACCGCAAACGAGAAATTGAAGGATCTGCTGGCCAAGGGCTGCAAGACCGGGAAGCTGGACCCCGGCGAGCTGTCGGACGTGGTGGATACCATGGATCTGGACGGCGACCAGATGGACCGTATCTACGATTCGCTGGCGGATCTGGGCATCGAGGTGGGCAGCGATGAGTTCCTGACGGACCTGCCCGATGACGGGGAGCCGCCTCTGGAGGAGATCGCCGAGATCGAGGAAGAGGAGCTGGTGGACCCCAACACGCTGGTGGACAGCTTCAACATCGACGACCCCGTGCGGATGTATCTGAAGGAGATCGGTAAGGTGCCGCTGCTGACGGCGGACGAGGAGATTCGTCTGGCCACGGCCATGTCCGCCGGCAACGCCGCCAAGGAGCGTATGGCGGCAGCGGAGAAGGAGGGCGAGGTCATCCCGGAGGAGGAGCTGGCTGCCCTGAAAAAGGACGTGAAGCAGGGGGAGAAGGCCAAGCAGAAGCTGGCGGAGGCCAACCTGCGTCTGGTGGTGTCTATCGCCAAGCGGTATGTGGGCCGTGGGATGCTGTTTCTGGATCTGATCCAGGAGGGCAATCTGGGCCTGATCAAGGCCGTGGAGAAGTTCGACTACACCAAGGGTTATAAGTTCTCCACCTACGCCACGTGGTGGATCCGGCAGGCCATCAGCCGGGCCATTGCCGATCAGGCCCGCACCATCCGCATCCCCGTCCACATGGTGGAGACCATCAACAAGGTCATCCGGGTATCCCGGCAGCTGATGCAGGAGCTGGGCCACGACCCCTCGCCGGAGGAGATCTCCGAGGAGATGGGGATGCCCGTGGACAAGGTGCGGGAAATTCTGAAGATCGCACAGGAGCCGGTGTCGCTGGAGACGCCCATCGGCGAGGAGGAGGATTCCCATCTGGGAGATTTCATCCCCGACGAGGGGGTGTCCGAGCCCAGCGAGGCCGCCAGCTTCACCCTGCTGAAGGAGCAGCTGGTGGACGTGCTCAGCACCCTGACGCCCCGTGAGGAGAAGGTACTGAAGCTACGCTTCGGCATTGAGGACGGACGCACCCGCACGCTGGAGGAGGTGGGCAAGGAGTTCAACGTCACCCGTGAGCGCATCCGCCAGATCGAGGCCAAGGCCCTGCGGAAGCTCCGCCACCCCTCCCGCAGCAAGAAGCTGAAGGATTTCCTGAACTGAGGTGAGCAGGCATGATCGTTTCTTTTGATCGTCTGCCGGAGCAGCTGGTGTCCGGCTTCAAGGGCGGGGACGGTGTGGTGTCCGTCCGGGCCTATGACGATGACATGGGCCGCATTTTGCAGCTGACGGTGCCGGTGGGTGGCAGCATCGGCCCCCACACCCACACCGACAACTGCGAGGTGATGTGCATCGTCTCCGGCACGGGGCTGTGCCATGACGACGGCACGGAGGTGCCTCTGACCCCCGGTATGTGGCACTACTGTCCCCAAGGCCACAGCCACAGCGTCCGCAACACCGGCGAAGAGCCGCTGGTGATCCGTGCGGTGCTGCCCAAGGGCAGATAATGGGGATTTAGACGAAATCCGGAGGAAATGCTTCGGGAATTTTGGAACAATCGGGGAAATCCCGGAAAAGACTTGACAAGAGGGGATGGGAGGGGTACAATGCCACCATCCCAAGAATGCTTGAGGAAGGGACGGACGGCACCATGAAGAAGCTGCGTACCAACATGATGATGCTGGGGATGTGCATGGGCTCCATGTGCATGCGTCGCTGCGCCAATTCGGTCGTCTGCTTTCCGGCATCTGTTCTGTGATCCATACACTTGGGAAACCAAGCTTGCGAACAGCGGAAGGTCGAATGACCTCCCGCTGTTTTATTTTGTCAAAAAGGAGCTGATCCCTTTGATTCTGCTGACCAAGCGAATGTGTCCTCCGGACACGGTATCTATTATGAATTGCACAGGCAAGAGGGACTGCCGAAGTGTCCCGATACAATAACTATTTATGAAAGAAGATAAAGGAGAAATCATCATGAAACGTTCCGTATTTGCAAAGATCGCCACGCTGGCTTTGGCGCTGGTACTGGTTCTGAGTCTGGCCGCCTGCGGTAAAAAGTCCGACAGCGGCGTGAAAATTCTGGTCCCCAACGACACCACCAACGAAGCCCGTGCGCTGCTGCTGCTGCAGGAGAACGGCATCATCACCCTGAAGGACGGTGCTGGCATCACCGCCACCAAGAACGACATTGTGGATAATCCCTACAATGTGGAGATCGTGGAGGCCGAGGCTGCTCAGCTGCCCTCCCTGCTGGCGGATGCCGAGTACGCCGTCATCAACAGCAACTACGCCATCAACGCCGGCCTGAACCCCGTGAAGGACTCCCTGCTCATCGAGGGCTCCGCCTCCGCCTATGCCAACATTCTGGCCGTGAAGGAGGGCACTGAGAACACCGATGCCGTTAAGGCACTGAAGGCTGCTCTGGAGAGCCAGCAGGTGGTGGACTACATCAACGAGAAGTATGACGGCTCTGTGGTGTCCGTGGTCACCGATCCCACCGATGGCTATGATGCCTCTGTGAACTATGATGCTCTGAACGGCACCACCATCTCCATCGCCGCCTCCCCCACGCCCCACGCCGAAATTCTGGAGGTCGCAAAGCAGATCCTGGCAGCCAAGGGCGTGACGCTGGACATTCAGGTCTACAACGACTATGTGGTACCCAATACCGTGGTGGATGACGGCACCGTCACCGCCAACTACTTCCAGCACCTGCCCTATCTGGAGGACTTCAACGCTCAGAACAACACCCACATCGTGTCCGTGGGCGGCATCCACGTGGAGCCCATGGGCCTGTACGGCGGCAAGCAGACCACGCTGGACGCCATCAGCGGTAAGTAAGAGAGAGGAGGGGAGACGTCCGTGATCGAATTAAAGCACGTCAGTAAGACCTTTGACTCCGATTCTGGAGGGGTAGATGCGTTGAAGGACGTCTCCCTGACCATTGAGGACGGGGACATCTACGGCATCATCGGCATGAGCGGTGCCGGTAAGAGCACGCTGGTGCGGTGTATCAATCTGCTGGAAAAGCCCACGGCGGGCGAGGTGGTGGTGGACGGCCAGCGGCTGGACACCATGACTCCGGCGCAGCTGCGGGCGGCCCGTCGGGAGATCACCATGATCTTCCAGCGGTTTAATCTGCTGATGCAGCGCACCTGCCTGCAAAACGTGTGCTTCCCCATGGAGTTGTCCGGGATGAAGAAGGCGGATGCCAATCGCCGGGCCAAGGAGCTGCTGGAGCTGGTGGGCCTGCCGGATAAGGCGCAGGCCTACCCGGCGCAGCTGTCCGGCGGCCAGCAGCAGCGTGTGGCCATTGCCCGTGCGCTGGCTACCCAGCCCAAGGTGCTGCTGTGCGACGAGGCCACCAGTGCTCTGGATCCCAACACCACGCACCAGATTCTGGAGCTGATCCGGGATATCAATCAGAAGTTGGGCATCACCGTGGTGGTCATCACCCACCAGATGAGCGTGGTCAAGACCATCTGTAACCATGTGGCCATTCTGGATGGCGGCGAGGTGGCGGAGAAGGGACTGGTGTCCGAAGTGTTCGCCGCTCCCAAGTCCGCCGCAGGACGGCGGCTGGTGTTCCCCGGCGGCGCCGATGCGCTGGTGTCCGACCCGCAGGCGGTGCGCCGGGTGCGGTTGACCTTCCGGGACAGCGTCACCACCGGCACGCCGCTGGTGGCGAGACTGGCCTCCGAGGAGGGCATCCTCTGCACGGTGATCTCCGCCTCCACCCAGAAGCTGTCGGAGGAGGTCTATGGCAGTATGCTGCTGGGCATCCCCAGCGGCCAGTTCCAGCGGGCCATGGATTATATCAGTACCATGAGCAACATTCGGGTAGAGGAGGTAGACGGCCATGTACAGTGATCTGTTTTCGGCAGGCTCCGTGCAGGATCTGATGGCGGTGCTGCCCAGCCTGCCCTACGCCATTTGGGAGACATTCTATGTGACGGTGCTCAGCACCCTGTTGTCGCTGGTGCTGGGGCTGCCGCTGGGCGTTCTGCTGGTGGCGGGGGAGAAGAACGGTGTGCTGCCGCTGCCCCGCTGGCTGCTGCAGGTACTCAATGTCATCATCAACCTCCTGCGCTCGGTTCCTTTCCTGATCCTGATGATCATGGTGTTCCCCCTGTCCCGGCTCATCATTGGCACGGCGGTGGGTACCACAGCTACCATCGTTCCGCTGGTGGTGGCGGCATTCCCATTTGTGGCCCGTCTGGTGGAGAGCAGTCTCCGTGAGGTGGACCCCAACATCATCGAGGCGGCACAGAGTATGGGTGCTACCCCCCTGCAGATCATCTGCAAGGTCATGATCCCGGAGAGCGTGCCGTCCCTGATCCAGAACGTCACCATCGCCCTGACCACCATTCTGGGTTACTCCGCCATGAGCGGTATCATCGGCGGCGGCGGTCTGGGTAAGATCGCCATCGACTACGGCTACTATCGCTACAAGTATCTGGTGATGCTGGTGGCGGTGGTGATTCTGATCCTGCTGGTGCAGCTGTTCCAGAGCTTGGGTACATGGCTGGCCCGCCGCAGCGATAAGCGGCTGAAAAAGTAAAATCTGCGCGAAGCATGAAAAAGATGCCCGTGGTACGATGTACCACGGGCATCTTTTTCATGCTATCGAGACATCAGCCCCGCATTTTGGCCTCGATGGCCTTGCCGGTGGGAGTGTCCGCCAGACCGCCCAGCGCCGTCTCCCGGAACTCCACGGGGATGCGGCGGCCCACCTCGCCCATGGTGTCGATGACCTCGTCCACGGGGATGCGGCTTTCGATGCCCGCCAGCGCCATATCCGCCGCACTGACGGCGTTGACGGCGCCGATGACATTGCGCTTGACGCAAGGAACCTCCACCAGACCCGCCACCGGGTCGCAGATCAGGCCCAGCAGATTCTTCAGGGCCATGGCCACGGCGTGGCAGATCTGCTGGCCGCTGCCGCCCCGGAGGGCCACCAGAGCCCCCGCCGCCATGGCGCTGGCGGTGCCGATCTCAGCCTGACAGCCGCCGGCAGCGCCGGCGATGCAGGCCCGATAGGCGATGACGGCACCGATGCCGCTGGCCACATACAGCGCCTCTAAGATCTGGCGCTGGTTCAGCTCCTCATACTTGCACAGGGGCAGCAGCACGGCAGGCAGTACGCCGCAGGCTCCCGCCGTGGGGGCCGCCACGATGCGGCGCATACAGGCGTTGGACTCCGCCATGCTGAGGGCCTCTGCGATGACCTCGCTGACGTAGCCGCCGGACATGGCCTTGCCCCGGATGGCGTACTGGCGCATTTTCAGACCGTCGCCCCCCACCAGCCCGCTGACGCTGCGGCGGTCGCCGGTATAGCTGTCGGAGGCGTCTACCATGGCCTGCCATGTGGTGAGCATCTTGGCCAGAGAGGACTCCCGGCTCACCTGCCGCTCCTCCATATCCGCTGCCAGCACCACCTCCCAGAACTCCTTGCCCTCCTGCTCCATGCAGTGCAGGATATCCGCCATCGAATCAAGAGACATGATTCTCGTCCTCCTTATCATAGTAGGTCACCGACAGGATGCCCGGCAGCTCCGCCAGAAAGCTCACCTGATGGGGCTTAATGTGCTGATCCGTCTCGATGACCATCAGGGCATCGCCGTCCCGCTTGTGGCGGCACAGGCTCATATTGGCCACGTTGATCCGCAGCTGGCTGAGGATGGTGGTGACGGCGGCCAGAGTACCGTTTTCATCGTGGTTGCGGACCACCAGCGTGTTGTAGTCTCCGGTGAAGCTGACGTCGATGCCGTCCAGCTTGTTCACCACGATGCGGCCGCCGCCGATGGAGGCGGCCTGCAGCTCCAGCTGCTTGCCGTGGGCGTCCCGGACCTCGATGACCGCCGTGTTGGGGTGGGCGTCCCGCAGGTCGATCTTATCCACGGTGAAGTGCAGACCCGCCTTCTCCGCCTCCTGAAAGGCGAAGGGGATCCGCATATCGTCGGGGTTCATGCCCAGCAGACCCGCCACCAGCGCCCGATCGGTGCCGTGGCCGGAGCCGGTCTCGGCAAAGGAGCCGTGGAGGTGGATCTTGGCCTCCATCGGCTCACCGCCCAGCAGTGTACGGGCCATCTTGCCGATGCGGGCCGCTCCGGCGGTGTGGGAGCTGGAGGGACCCACCATCACCGGGCCTAAAATATCGAAAATGTCCATGTAACATGGCCTCCTGTCGTGATATGTACCATACGTTCGGTATCATACCACATCCCAATGCAAAAAGCGAGAGGGTTTCAGAAAAATTTTCAGCTTTGGGCAGGGCATATCATTTTTCTTGTTTTTTCGCCCGGTACGGAGTATGATGGAGACAGTATCATGCAGAGAGGAGCACTGCCTATGAAGATCGCACTGGTGGATGATGATCCCAGGGCTCTGGCGCAGCTGGAGCAGTATCTCACCGAGCAGCTGGGCCGGGAGACGGAGATCTCCCGCTACGGCAGCGGGGAAGCGCTGCTGGCGGACTGGCGGCCCGGCGCCTTCGAGCTGGTGGTGCTGGATATCTACATGGGCGGCGCCACAGGCATGGAGGTGGCCCGGCGGCTGCGGGCCGGAGACGGACAGGTGCGGCTGGCCTTCGCCACCTCCAGCAACGACTTCGCCAGCGAGAGCTATGAGGTGGGGGCCTGCTACTATCTGCGAAAGCCCTTCCGGCCGGAGGGAGTCCGGGCCATGCTGGAGCGGCTGGATCTGGAGGCGCTGGAGCGCTCCCGCCGGCTGCGGCTGCCGGACGGCAGTCAGGTGGTGCTGCGGAGCATCCGCTACGCCGCCTCCGACGGCCACCGGGTGACGCTGCACTGCAAGGATGGGGACCGTACCCTGCGGACCTCCTTTGCCGCCGTGGAGCCGCTGCTGTGCGCCTATCCGTGCTTCTGCGGCATCTGCCGGGGCGTGGTGGTGAACTTCCACGAGGTGGCCGGCCGGCAGGAGGACGTGTTCCTGCTGAAGGACGGCACCCGTCTGCCCATCAGCCGCCGGAGGTTACGGGAGGTGCAGGAGGCATACTCCGCCTTCCGCTTTGACCGGCTGCGAAAGGACGGTGTCGACTGATGCCGCCGCTGTATCGGATGCTGGAGGTCTGCGTTTATTCGCTGACGAACTTCCTGCCCTTTCTGGCCATGGCCCTCTATCCCTTCCGGCGGAGACTGCGGTTTTCTCCGGCGGTGGCGGCGGCGCTGGTGGCAGTGCTGACGCTGCTGCAAATGGGACTGGGCCTGTGCGCTGCCTTCTTCACGCCGGGGCGGGGCAGCCTTCTCAGCGCCGTCAGCACGGGGCTGTACGCCGTGTTCTACTTTCTGGCGGTGCGGGCCTATCCCGGCAAGACGCTGTTTACCCTGCTGATGATCTCTAATCTGGCCAATCTGGTGGTGATCGCCGCCAAGTGCCTGGAGGGACAGCTGTTCCCGGCGCTGGCGGTGCAGTCCTACCGCTGGTCCTTCGCCCTGATGATGCTGGCGGTGGAGGCGGTGCTGTTTCTGCCGCTGCTGCTGTATGTCCGGAAGGTCTATACTCCCGCCGTGGAGCAGGAGACATCGGGGCTGGCATGGCGCTATCTGTGGCTCATCCCCGCCACCTTCTATCTTATCTGGTACTACGTCATTTACGGCAACACCAACCTGACGGGGCTGGAGATCGCCCTGCGGCCCAGCAGCACCATCGTGCTGCTTTTCATCAACACCGGGGCGGCGCTGGTGTACTATGTGGTGGCCCGACTGGTGCTGGAGCAGGAGAAGCTGGTTGCCCTGCAGCAGAAGAACTATGCGCTGGCCATGCAGAGCCTGCAATACGAGAACCTGCAGGAACGTATTGCCGAGGCCCGGCAGGCCAAGCACGATGTGCGCCACCACGTCGCACTGCTGCAGGATTGCCTCCGGCGGAAGGACTACGACGCCATGCAGGCGTATCTGGATCGGTATCAGGAGACGCTGCCCGACGCCCGGCAGCTGCAATTCTGCGGCAATGCCGCCGTCAATGCCGTACTGTCCTACTTTGCCCAGCAGGCGGCGGCCCAGCAGGTGGAGTTCTCCGTGAAGGCCCAGCTGCCGGAGTATACCGGCGTCGCTGACCCGGATCTGGCGGTGCTGTTCGGCAATCTGCTTGAAAACGCCCTCACCGCCTGTATGCAGGAGGCATCGCCCCGCATTGTGGTCCGCATTACCGCCGATGCCCACACCCTCTGCGCCGCCGTGGACAACACCTTCACCGGCGCAGTGCGCCGCACCACCGGCGGATTCCTCTCCACCAAGCACGCCGGACTGGGGCTGGGGACGGCCTCCGTCCGCAGTATCGCTGAGAAGTACCACGGCGTGTGCCGACTGGAGCCGAGAGACGGAATGTTCTGCGCCTCCGTGCTGCTGGAGCTGCCACAGGAGAAGCTGTGAAAAAAGACTGCCGGGATGTCTTACAGAGACATCCCGGCGGTCTTTTTGTATGTCCGTTTATTCCGCCACTACCGGCGCATCCAGCCAGTAGATGACGTAGCACTCCTGCATTTCGCCCATGAAGAAGAAAATGTTCTCCCCCATCTGGATATGCTCCCCGAAGGCCAGATCCGGCACGAACAGACGGCCGCTGGTGCGGCCATGCCCCTTGATGGTGAAGCCCTCCGGTGTGGGATGCTTCCGCAGCTCGTTGGCGGCCTCCTCCAGCCCCGGAAAGCGCAGCGTCCGCTCCAACTCCGCCAGCTGCGTGGCCCCATTGATGTACACCAGATTGTTTTCATCCTTGAACCAGTTGATACGCATACGGACCTCCTAAGATGTAGTGTCTCCAGTGTACCACAGCTTTTCACCTTTGTCAGCAAAAATTCCCGGCATGGACCGTGGGCTTCTGTTCCCCTGCGCTCTGCCATGGGGAAAATTCACAAAAAATGGTAAAAAACCATTGAAATTTTTATCGTTCGATTGTATAATCAAAGAGAAGTCAGCCAGAGACACTCCGTAACGACGAAAGGAAGCGTATACAAAATGCTGACGGATAAGGAGTTGGCTGCTGTGCCGGAGGAACTCCTGAAGGATCTGCTGCGCTATTCGGAATACGGCTGGCGGGATAGGCGCATTGTCTCGCTGCTGGCCCGATGCTATCCGGTGGTGCTGACGGAGGCGGACGTGCGCAAGCTGCGCCGTCTGGGGCAGAAGAAACTGTAGCAGACCTGAACCGGCGGGGGGAGACTCCGTAAGGGGAGTCTCCCTGCTATAAAGTATTTGAAACAAAACCCCCGAAGGGGGCGGCTGAGCCGCTCTCTCCGGGGGTTTGTGCACGGGATGCGTTTACAGGTTCTTCTCGTAGGACTCGATCATCTTCTTGACCATCTGGCCACCCACGGAGCCGGCCTCACGGGAGGTCAGGTGGCCGTTGTAGCCCTCCTTCAGGTTCACGCCCACCTCGTTGGCAGCCTCCATCTTGAACTTATCCATGGCGGCACGGGCCTCGGGGATATTCAGCTTGTTGTTGTTCTTACTGGACATTGTGTCGTTCTCCTTTCATGTCTGATTTGCGCTTTTGCGCTGGTTGGGTATCGCACACATAGCTTTTCCCAGCGGTGGACGAATATGCGATGCGGCGGCTGGTAATTTTTGCAGGGATCGCAGAGGCATTTTCCCCTGAAAGCAAAAGAAGCGGCCAAGGGAAAGATGCTTGACCAATCGGTCATATCCAGCAATAATGACTGATATAGACAACAAAATACGAATTCAGAATAAACCGGTCCATCTTAAAGTTTGTCATTGACAGATGCTGACGGATGTGTTGTAATCGGCACATCAAATGATGAACGGCATAGGAGTTGCCTGTGATCGATCTGGAGGGCGATCACATTGTCGGTGCCTGAACGCCTTCACACGGGACATGATCTCCGGTCGTGGCTTCATCGGCATCGCCGCCCAGAGCCTTGGCATGGGCCGCCCCGTCTTGACCCCCATCTGGGCGCTGATCTTCGGCGCAGCCTGTGCGGTGGGCTGCGGTGCAGGGCTTCGGAAGGCCCCCGCAGCTGGCTGCCATGCTGCCCTATGTCATCACCAAATCGTGGGGCTGATGCTGGCCGGTATGCGGAAAAAACACGCCAAATACACACCTCTCCGGTTCCACGGATGCGGCCCCTCGCTCCTGAAGCCAAAAAGGACCCCGCAGGCACTGCCTGCGGGGTTTCGTTCTGTTGTGATTTTACGCACCTGCGTGGCGCAGGGCCAGATCGCAGACGGCGGCAGCGGATGCGGTAGGGAAGTCCGCCCGACGGGCCACCATGCTCCGGGGGTCGATGGCCCCGGAGAGGATGCCCTGCAGCATGGGCTGGAGCTCCTCGTCGCTGCTGACCGCCAGCGCACAGCCGTGGCGGGTCATGAAGTCGATGTTGTGGCTCTCGCAGCCGGGGACGGCGTTGAGGTACAGCAGCGGCGTTCCGGCGGCCACGGCTTCGGCGGTGGTGAGGCCCCCGGCCTTGGTCAGCAGCAGGTCCGAGGCGTACATATACCGGAACATCTCGTGGGTATAGCCCAATACCCGCACCCGATCCACGGGGCGGAAGAAATCGCTCTGCATCTGCTGATACATCCGGTGGTTGCTGCCGCAGATGGTGACCAGCAGATCCTCCGGCCCCATGAGCTCCGCTACCTTCTGAGCGGTGGTACGCAGGGGTCCGGCGCCCATGCTGCCGCAGGCCAGCGTGAGGATGCGGCCATCCACCGGAAGATCCAGCGCACGGCGGGCCTCCTCCCGGCTCTCCGGATGCAGGAACTGCCGCCCAACGGGGATGCCGGTGGGGAAGAGCCGCTCCTGCGGCAGTCCGGCGGTCACGAACTCCGGGATCAGGTCCCGGTGGGGGATGCACAGTCCGTCCACCTGCAGATCCCCCACACCGGGAGAGCAGGTGAAGTCCGTGGCCACGAAGTAGGTGGGGATGCGGACGCCATAGCTGCAGCGCAGCTCCGTCATCATCATGGCGGGGAACAGGTGGACGCAGATCACGGCATCCGGCGCCTGGTCGATCAGCTCCTCATACAGGGGGCCGATGCCCCGGATGCTCTGCTCATAGAACAGGCTGGAGGGGTGCTTCTCCTCCCGACGATAGCCTGCGCCGTAAATTTTGGGGGCATAGCGATAGGCAAAGTCGTGACCGTGGCTGATGAGGTCGGCCGTGGACTTGGGCAGGAATTGCAGGGCGTCATAGGTGCGGTTCTCCACACGGCGAGCCTCCAGCTCCTGAGCCAGCGCCGCAGCGGCAGAGTTGTGTCCTCCCCCCGTGGAACAGGAGAACAGAAGCACTTTCATACAGGTTTCCTCCTTGTTTTCTCCGCAAGCTTTTGCAGTCTCGGCCGGTTATAGCGCTGGATGACGATGAAGCTCACGTTCCCCAGCACATTATACACCAGCCACAGCAGCGCCGCCCAGCCGCTGCGCCACAGGAAAAAAATTCCAGCCGACAGCAGTGTCAGCGCCCAGTGGACGCACTCGGCCACGCAGGTCTCCTGCACCAGTACCGCCGGGTCGCTGCCCAGATCCTTTCGGACCATGTCCGGCATCAGGCGGCTCATATCCGGCAGATGATCCTTCCACTTCCGGATACCCAACTTCAGGTAGATGCGCCCACCCTTTTCCCAGGGGGCAGAACGCCACGGGGCCTTTTCGGCGCAGAACCATTTGCGGGGCAGGGCCTGCCCCAGTGGATGGGCCGCCACCCCCAGCACCGCCAGATACAGCGCACAGCGCCAGAAACCGTGCATTTCTCCATCCGCTCCTTTCTTGCGATCGCCGCCCTCCTGCGGCGTGTCAAACTGCTGTTATTTTAACAGACATAGTGATGAAAATCAAGCTGACGGGCCAATAGTGTCCTGTATATTTACAGAATAGACACAATTGAAGCTGCCTGAGAAACAAAGGAAAATAAGAGGAATACTCCGTCGGTTGACAAGCAGAGCGGGATGTGGGAAAATAGACGGGATCAACGAAGGAGAAGAGTAGACATGAAGAGACGGATCCTATGGCTGCTTGTGTGTATGCTGCTGTGTACGACGATGGCGGCCTGCGCCCGGAGGGAAGCGCCCCAGCTGCCGACGGCGGAGGTGCAGACCCAGCCGGAGACCCCAGAACCAACGCAGGAGACCGAGCCTTCGCAGGCCCCGGAGGAGCCGGATCAGGCAGTCTCGGCCCACGGCTCTGCCGCTTACATCCATGGCCGGACGCTGGTGGTATCCATTTTTGCCGACGATGCCGCTACCCATTGGGACGAGACAACGGACGCTGCCGATATAGACCAGACGCAAGAGCACCTCCGCATCGCCACGGAATGGCTGACGGATGCCGTAAAACCATACGGCGTCACGGCCGAATTTTTCTACGATTGGAAGGAGGACCCCGATCTGCGGTACAGCGCCAAATTCACCGAGACGCTGGTGCGTGCAGACGGCTCCATGTACGATGTGCAGGCCGGTTATATTCAGGAGAACATCCCCACCGAGGAGCTGAAGCGTGCGTATGATGCAGACAATGTGGTGTACTTTTTCTTTTTCAACACGCCCTATGAGGGAACGCCCAGTCCCTGGTCGCTGGGACGGCTGAACAGTCAGGCCTGCGACACGGAGCTGGTCAATCTGTTTCTCCGGGCGGCAGGCCCTGTGGACGAGCCGCCATCTGCCTACGCACATGAGCTGCTCCACGCCTTCGGGGTCCCGGATCTGTACTATACCGGGGGGCTGATCCCACAGGCTTACGTGGACTACTGCAAAGAGACGGGGTCACAGGACATCATGTACACCATCAACGGCGATATGGACCGCATCACCGGCCAGCTGACGGAGCTGGATGCCTATTATCTGGGGCTGACCGCCCGCCCGGCTGAGGCCGACCGGTGGCAGCTGGGCCTCAGCGAGTACGAGGGGGAATGATGCTGCCGGCGATCCCATCGATGGCAGCGGATCAACAAAGAAGCGGAAGGCGAGAGCCTTCCGCTTCTTTCGTTATGACTTGTAGTGGTGGGCGTCCTGCAGCACCATGTCCTTGACCTTCATGAGCCGGGTGGTGTTGCCCCGCTCATTCTCCTCCAGCTTCATGGTGATGTAGCGGATGTTCCGCTGATTTTCCGGGATCACCACATACTCCAGTGCGTTGACCCGGCGGCGGGTGCGCTCGATGTCCTGTGCCAGCAGCTGGACGGTCTTTTCCGCCTGCGCCAGCTCCAGCAGATCGCTGTACACCCGGTTCAGGGCCTGCAGAGCATCGTCCAGCTCGCCGCTGGTCTGGGCAAAGCCATAGCAGGCCAGATCCGGCTGCGTCTCTTGTTCCGCCCGATGGAACACAGGCACGGCGATGCTCATGATGTTGCGCTGGTCCACCGTCACCTCTGTGGAGAGCCGGGGGGCCATCAGCGCCTGCTCCAGCATCTCCGGGGACATGACGGCGCTGGCTACGGTAAAGGCGGCATTGGCCTGCGCCAGCCCTTCCTCCACCCGCTTGCGCAGCTGACGGGTGCGGCGCACCTCCTGCATGAACTGCTTCATGAGGCCGTCCCGCTTGTCCTTGAGGAGCTTGTGGCCCCGGAGGGCCGTTTTCTGCTTGGCCTTCAGCCGGGTCAGCTCCATGCGGGTGGGATTGATGGTCTTTCCCGCCATAGCGATCAGTCCTCCTTGGGCAGATACTTATCCACCATGTCGCCCTTGATGCGCTTGAGCTCCTCACGGGGCAACAGGCGCAGCAGCTCCCAGCCCAGATCCAGCGTCTCGGTGATGGAGCGGTCGGTGTCGAAGCCCTGCGAGACGTAGCGCTTTTCAAATTCGTCAGCGAACTTGGCGAACTTCAGATCCGTATCCGTCAGGGCGGACTCGCCCAGAATGGTCATCAGCTCACGGGCCTCCTTGCCGGAGGCGTAGGCGGAGAACAGCTGGTTCATGGTGGGGGCGTGATCCTCACGGGTCTTTCCCTCGCCCACGCCCTTGTCCTTCAGGCGGGACAGACTGGGCAGCACGTCGATGGGGGGCTGAATGTTCTTGCGGTACAGGTCACGGGACAGGATGATCTGTCCCTCGGTGATATAGCCCGTCAGGTCGGGGATGGGGTGGGTTTTGTCGTCCTCCGGCATGGTCAGAATGGGGATCATGGTCACGGAACCGGGGCAGCCCAGCTGGCGGCCCGCCCGCTCATACATGGTGGCAAGGTCCGTATACAGGTAGCCGGGGTAGCCACGGCGGCCGGGGACCTCCTTCCGGGCGGCGGATACCTCCCGCAGCGCCTCGGCGTAGTTGGTGATATCCGTCAGGATCACCAGCACGTGCATTCCCTTTTCAAAGGCCAGATACTCGGCGGCGGTGAGGGCCATACGGGGCGTGGCGATACGTTCCACGGCAGGGTCGTCGGCCAGATTGGTGAACAGCACCGTCCGGTCGATGGCGCCGGTGCGGCGGAACTCGGAGACGAAGTACTCCGACTCCTCAAAGGTGATGCCGATGGCGGCGAACACCACAGCGAAGGGAGTGGAGTCATCCAGCACCTTGGCCTGCCGGGCGATCTGAGCCGCCAGGCGGGCGTGGGGCAGACCGGATCCGGAGAAAATGGGCAGCTTCTGACCGCGCACCAGCGTGTTCAGACCGTCGATGGCGGAGATGCCCGTCTGGATGAACTCATTGGGGTAGTCACGGGCGGCGGGATTCATGGGCAGACCGTTGATGTCCAGATACTTCTCCGGCAGCAGAGCGGGGCCGCCGTCGATGGGCTGGCCCATGCCGTCAAAGACACGGCCCAGCATATCCTCGGACACTGCCAGCTGCAGGGGATGCCCCAGAAAACGGATCTTGGAGTCCCGCAGGTTGATGCCGGCGGAGTTTTCAAACAGCTGCACCACGGCCCGGTCGCCGTTGACCTCCAGCACCTTGCATCGGCGCAGAGTGCCGTCGGACAGCTGGATCTCCGCCAGCTCATCATAGGTGACGCCCTCCACCTGATCCACCACCATCAAAGGCCCGTTGACCTCCCGGATGGTGCGATATTCCTTCATCATTGCTCCTCACCCGCCTTTCGCTCCAGCTCACGGATCTGGCTCTGCAGATCCGCTTCGATCTTGTCATAGGCGGAGCGCCAAGTGCTCTCCTCCTCGTATTTGGCCCGGCCGATCTCCTCACGGGCCGGCAGATGGGCCAGATCCCGGACGGTGACGCCACGGGTCAGGGCCTGACGCCCCAGCGTCTCATAGCCTAAAATCAGGGACATGAGCCGCTCCTGCCGGTCGAAGCCGGTGTAGGAGTCCACGTCCATGAAGGCGTTCTGCTGCAAGAAGTCCTCCCGCAGCATCCGGGTGACCTCCAGCGTCAGCTGGTCGTTGGGACTCAGGGAGTCCTTACCTACCAGTTGGACGATCTCGTTGAGCTCGTTCTCCTCCTGCAGCAGGTGCATGGCGTGGTCACGGTTCTGCATGAACGCCTGTCCCAGATGCTCATCGAACCACGGGCGCAGGGAGTCCAGATACAGGGAGTAGGAGTTCAGCCAGTGGATGGCCGGGAAGTGCCGCCGGTAGGCCAGCGACGCATCCAGCGACCAGAATACCTTCACGATACGCATGGTACCCTGAGCTACCGGTTCGCTGAGGTCGCCGCCGGGAGGCGACACGGCGCCCACCGCCGTCAGGCTGCCGGTACGCTCCTCGCTGCCGAGGCACTGCACCACACCGGCCCGCTCATAGAACTGGGCCAGACGGCTCACCAGATAGGCAGGGTAGCCCTCCTCGCCGGGCATCTCCTCCAGACGGCCGGACATCTCACGCAGGGCCTCGGCCCAGCGGGAGGTGGAGTCTGCGATAACGGCCACGGCGTAGCCCATGTCCCGGAAATATTCAGCGATGGTGATGCCGGTGTATACGGAGGCCTCACGGGCGGCCACGGGCATATCCGAGGTGTTGGCAATAAGCACCGTCCGCTTCATCAGTGTCTCACCGGTGCGGGGATCCGTCAGCTCCGGGAACTCCCGCAGCACGTCCGTCATCTCGTTGCCGCGCTCGCCGCAGCCGATGTAGACCACGATGTCCACGTCCGCCCACTTGGCCAGCTGATGCTGCACCACCGTTTTCCCGGAGCCGAAGGGACCGGGTACGGCGGCGGTGCCGCCCTTGGCCACGGGGAACATGGTGTCGATGACCCGCTGGCCGGTCTGAAGCGGCGCAGAGGGCGGGAATTTCCGCCGATAGGGCCGCCCCACACGGACGGGCCACTTCTGCACCATGGTCAGCTCCTTCAGGGAGCCGTCCGCCAGACGCACCTTGGCGATGACGTCCCGGATGGTGTATTCTCCTGCCTCTGCCACCCACTCCACGGTGCCGTCCATGCGGTGGGGGACCATGATCTTGTGGAGCACCGAGGTCGTCTCCGGCACGGTACCCAGCACGTCTCCGGCCACCACGGCGTCGCCGGGCTTGGCCACAGGGGTGAAGTCCCACTTTTTATCCTCCGGCAGCGGCGGGGCCTGAATGCCACGGGGGATGTGAGCCCCGGCCATGCTGCGGATCTCCTCCAGCGGGCGCTGGATGCCGTCATAAATGCTCTCGATCAGCCCCGGCCCCAGCTCCACGGACAGGGGAGCGCCGGTGGTGACCACCTCCGCACCCGGCCCCAGACCGGAGGTCTCCTCATAGACCTGAATGGACGCCCGGTCGCCGGTCATATTCAGTATCTCTCCGATCAGCTGCTTGGGACCCACACGCACCACGTCCGCCATGTTGGCGTCCGCCATGCCGTCGGCTACCACCAGCGGCCCGGAGACTTTGATTACTTTGCCCATAGTTACGCTCCCTTCAAGTGATGTCTGCGCCCACGGCACGCTCCACGGCGTTGTGCAGCGCAGTCTCCCCCAGCCCAAGGGAACCACCCTTGCCGGGGATCAATACGATGGCGGGGGTCAGCGCCTCCTTATAGCGGTCGATCTCCTCCTGCAGGGGAGCCGCCAGCGCCTCCGTCAGGAACACCGCCGCACAGCCCTCCTCCGCAGCCTTACGGAGCAGATGGCGGGCCTCGGTGCTGTCCTCCACGGTGTGGACCTCCAGCCCCAAAGCCCGGAAGCCCAGCACACTGTCCCGGTCACCGATGACGGCGATCTTAGCCATAAATATCACGCAGCCTTTCCCGGATGGCGTCGGCGGACAGTCCCGCCCGGCGTCCCGTCATGATGGTGCGGACGGCGGTGAGCTCCGCTTCCGCCGCAATGAGATACCCCAGTGCCGTCTCCACGCCGAAGGGGGTGCGGCGGGCCTTGGCCGCCAGACGCAGTACGGCGTTGTCGCACTGCTTTTCCAGCGCCGTCATGCTGCCGCCTCCGGCGCAGATGCCCTCCGCCAGACCGGCGGCTTCCCGCAGAGGCGTGGCGGCATACAGCTCCCGCAGATCGGCAGGGGCGGCCTCCTCCAGCGCTGCCGGAGGAACGCTGCCGCCCTCCAGCAGCACCCTGCGCAGAAAGTCCGGTCCTTTTCTCAGCCGGCGCGCCCGCACGGCGCTGCACAGGTTCACGCCGTCGATGCGGGTGCGGAGATAGTCCGTCAGGGCGGGGCAGCCCACCGCATCCGCCAGCCGGGTCAGTTCCCGGAAGCAGGTGCCGTCCAGCACAAGATCGCACGCCTGACCGTTGCCGGTCTCCGCCAGAGCCTGACGGGCCTGCTGTACGGCCTGTGCCGTCTCGGCGGGGAGGAAGTCCCGCAGCTCCCGCTGCCGGTAGTCCGACAGCAGCTGCTCCAGATCCCACCGGCCTCCTGCCATCAGCAGGCGGCGGCAGTCCTCGCCCCGGCTCTTTACCAATACCTTCAGATTGTGATAGTCCGTGGGCAGCCGGAAAACGTCCAGGATCCGTGCATCGGGCATATCCTTGCCCAGACGGGCGAACAGCTCCTCCCGCCGCTGGCCAACGGCCTGATCCAGCGCCGCCTCCGACTCCGGGTCAAAGGCGGGCCAGCCCATCTCCTCCAGCACACGGGCCGCATCCCGGTCCGTCGGAGCCGACAGCAGCTGCTCCCGGCGCTCCGGGGTCAGCAGCCGAGTCTCCCAGCTGTGGATACAGGCGCTGAGATACAGATATTCCGTATCATGATACTTCTTGGTCAAAGGGCAGCCCCCTCTCAGTCAAACAGAATGGCGGCGACCTCGCCGGACATCTCCTGCCGCAGCTGCCGCAGGATCTCCGGGAAGGTGCAGCTGCACTCCACACTGCCCTGCTTGAGGATCAGCCCCCCGCCGGTGGGACGCTGCTCCGCAGACAGGCGGAAGTGCCGTCCCTGAGCGTTGGCACCCTCCAGCACCTGCTGTCCCAGCGGTGCGTCCTCCGGGGAGAGGATGATCTCCTCGGTGCCGGCTCCGTTTTTCACCGCCAGCTGCACCAGCAGATGCACATATTTCTCACGGGGCAGCTGCGTCAGCTGCTGCCGGGCCTGTCGGAAGGTATCGTCAATGAGCTGCTGCTTGCAGGCGAGGAGCTGCTCCCGGCGGGTGCGGTCGGCGCCGCTCTGGGCTCTCCGCTGATCCTGCTGGGCGTCACGGGCGGCCTTTTCCTGATCCGCCTGGCGCAGCTGCCGGGCCTGGTCCTCGTACTTCTCCGTGATCTCCTGTGCCTGGCGGCGTCCTGCCGCCGTCAGGGCTTCTATCTGCCCCTGTGCATCCGTCTGGATGCGCTGGGTGATCCGTTCCAGTCCCTTCATGGCCTGCTCCGTTTTACAGAATGTTGGTAGCCAGCATGATGGTAGCCACCAGGGACAAAATGGCGTAGAACTCCACGATACCGCAGAAGATCAGGCCCTTGGTGGCGGCCTCCGGGTGCTTGGCCACGATACCCACGGAAGCGGCGGCCACACGGCCCTGGAACTTGGCGGAGAGCCAGCCGCCGATGGCGGTGGGGATGCAGGCGGCGAAGAAGGACATACCCTGCGTCAGCGTCAGATCTACGGGAGTGCCGCTCATGAGACCTACCTGCAGCAGGACGATGAACAGGGCCACGAAGCCATACAGACCCTGCGTACCGGGCAGCACCTGCAAGATCAGGCACTTGGTGCTCTTGTCGGGATCCTCGCTGACCAGACCGGCGGCGGCCTCACCCACGAGACCGGTACCCTTGGCGGAGCCCACGCAGCACAGACCCACCGTCAGCGCCGCACCCAGAATGGCGAAACCCATGCCGCCGATGGCGTTCAGAAAATCATACATATCAATTATCCTCCTTCATAACTTCAACATATTGTGTTTCTACGGACAGCGGCCTGTAGCTCTTGCCGCCCTCCTTGTAAAACCGACCGAAAAATTCCAGAAACTGCAGACGCATATCGTGGACGTAGCAGCCCAGCAGGTTCAGCGCCAGATTCAGGGCGTTGCCGATGAGGGCGATGACCACGAAGCCCACCACGTTCCCGGTGGTGGCACCCAGCATATTGAACACCTGCGCCAGCACGGCGCCCGACAGCATCAGCGCCATCAGACGCACATAGGAGAGGATATCGCTGAAAAAGCCTGTGACGCCGTTATATACGGCGCTCACCAGCCCCGTGACCTTGCCGAAGCCCTTCTTGCCCCGACCGGAGCCGTATACCAGCATCAGCACGCCGATGACCAGCACCACCGGCACACCGGCCACGCTGCCCACCTTCAGCAGCGCCATGGCCCCGCCGGCCAGAATGACCCACCATGTGATCTCGTCCCACAGGGCGTCGGCAAAGTGGCCGTCCCTGGTTTTCTTCACCACGCTGATGGTCATGCCGGTGAGGATCTGGATGCCGCCCAGCACCATGGAGCCGATCATGATGGCCATGGTGTCGTTCAGCGGCGAGAAGAGGCTGGGCAGCTCAAAGGTGCTGGCCGGGTCAATGACCTTGCACAGCTGGGGGATGAAGTCCCCGAAGAAGCCGCCGGTGAGAGCACCGAAAATAAAGGTCACGATGCCGCACCACAGGATCAGCTCGATAAAGCCCCGTTTGCTCTGCGGCGGTCGTGCCTTTTTCAGGTACAGCAGCGGCAGAAAGATCATCAGAAGGCCGTAGCCCATGTCCGCCATCATCATGCCGAAGAACAGGATGAAAAACGGGGCCATGACCGGGTTGGGGTCCACGCCGTCATAGGCGGGCATGGAGTACTGCTCCGTGATGCAGGTCATGGATCGGGTGAGCCAGTTGCTCTTCAGCGTCACCGGCACCTCCGGATACTCCTCCTCGGTGGGGACCTGCAGGTCCCACGCACAGGAGTAGCCCGCCAGCAGCTGCTCCAGCCGGGCGGTGTCTGCCTCCGGCACCCAGCCCTCCAAATAGAAGATATGTCCGTCGGTGAGGAGCCGCTGGCGGTTATCCTCCCGCTGGATCTGCAGCTTCAGCCGGTCCAGACCCAGCTTCAGCTCCGGCTGACGGCCTCCCAGGGCGTCCAGCGCAGCGTCCTCCGCCCGGCGATCCTGCCGGGTCTGCTCCTCCTCATCGTCCAGCCGCTGCAGGTTCTCCTGCACCGTACCGGTGAGGGCACCGAAGGAGGCCGCCGCAAAGCCGAAGGGCCGCAGCACCTCCAGCACTGCGCTCTCCGCCGCCTGATGTACCAGCAGCAGAAGATACTGCTGCTGCGGCGACAGGGACACCTGTACCAGCTCCGCCGGCTGTTCCTCCAGAGCATTTTTTGCCTGCTGGAGGTCCGACCGCAGGGGCATGGTGCCGGGGATCACCGACAGCTGGCCGCTGCGGTGCAGCTCCAGCGGCACGTCCAGCTCCGCCCACGGCTCCAGCGACAGCCGCTGGGCCTGAATGCGCTGAAGCTGGGAGGTCAGCTGCTCCTTGCGGGCCGTATGGCCCAGGATCTCCGCTGCCAGCGCCTGCTGCTGCCGCAGTGCCGCCTCATCCAGAAACTGACTCTGGCTGATGCGGGGGCGGGGGGCAAACAGTCCGGTCTTTTTCAGACCCCGGCTGCCCAGCGCCGACAGCGCCGCCTCCATCTGGCGGGAGGCCTCCCGCCAGCGAACCAGCTCCGCCGGTTCCGGATGCAGCAGTACCGCCCAGTCCGGATCCGCCGCCAGATCCTCCGTCTGCCGGATCTCCAGCCGACCGAACTGCAGCAGCGCATCCAACAGGGACTGCCGCTCCTCCTCCATCGCCAGCAGGTGCAGCCGCTGCATTTTCACAATGGCCACTACTCCTGCACCACCCTTCTCAGAATGGTGTCTACCGCCTGAGGCATCTTGGCCCCGGCCCGCTGCCGCAGGGCATCACAGTCTGCCTGAACCTCCCGCAGCGCCTGCTGCCGGGCTGCTTCGGCGTCCTCCGCCGCCTGCCGGCGGCGCTGGGTCTCCAGCTGCTGCAAGTCCCGGCGTGTCTGTTCCACCAGCGCACGTCCGGAGCGTTCCGCCTCTTCCTGCATCTGCTGAGCCTGCTGGGCCGCCTGACGGACGGAGACTTCCGCCTCCTGCTCCACCTGCGATACCTGTTTCACCAGCTCCAGATACATGGTCGTCACCGCCTTTCCTTGTGAATGGATCTATAAGCATATGCCGTCCGGCCCTTGTAACGGCCCGTTCGGCAGAGGCTGACTTGAAATTGTCCGTTATCTTAGCACATCTTAATGTGAAAATCAACACATTGTCTGTTAATTTGCAAAAATAATTTATTTGTATAAAAATGGGACTTTTCCTTAATGATAAGAAAAAGTCCCATTGCGAAAAACTATTGTACCACAGCGCCAAAGGCAGACACGCCCAGCACACTGAGGATGCCCATGATGCACCCGGCCAGCAGCACACCGCCCATGCAGGCCAGCACGCTCTTCTTAAAGCCCATATCCAGCAGAGAGGCCGCCAGAGTTCCCGTCCACGCACCGGTGCCGGGCAGGGGGATCCCCACGAACAGCAAAAGAGCCCAGAACAAGCCCTGGCCGGCCTTCGCCTGAAGCTTTTGGCCGCCCCGCTCACCCTTTTCCAGACAGAAGGTGAAGAACCTTCCGATGACAGGCTTATCCTTGCCCCAAAGAAGGATCTTCCGGGCGAAGAGATAGATAAACGGCACCGGCAGCATATTCCCCACGATGGCAATGAGATACGTCAGCCACAGCGGCATCCCGTAGGCCACGCCGTAGGGGATGGCGCCCCGCAGCTCGATGAGGGGGACCATGGATACCAGAAAAACGATGAGTCCGTGTTTCATATGCTTCCTCACAAGATTGCCGGACTCATAGACCGGCAGCGTAATTTTATGATAGAGTATTATACCATAGTCTGCCCCGTATGACAAGGCTGCATTCCGTTTGCCGGGAAACTTCTGTGGGAGGGGTATAGAACCGCTGCAAATCTTCATGCTTTTTTCCACAAATTATTCCATAGTTTCTGTCGACAGCCGGAGTTTTTTACGTTATACTATATCCTGTTGAATCAAATATACTGGGAGGGAATGCGTTTTGAGCGTTTCTGATTTCATTTCCCTGCTGGGCGGCGTGGCCCTGTTCCTGTTCGGGATGTCCATCATGGGCGATGCCCTGAAGAAGGTAGCAGGCAATCAGCTGGAGCTGGTGCTGTATAACCTCACCAGCACGCCCATCAAGGGGGTCCTGCTGGGGACCGGCGTCACGGCGGTGATCCAGTCCTCCTCCGCCACCTCGGTGATGGTGGTGGGCTTCGTCAACTCCGGCATGATGAAGGTCAATCAGGCCATCGGCATCGTGCTGGGCGCCATCTTGGGCACCAGCGTTACCGGCTGGGTGCTGTGCCTCAGCAACCTCTCCGGCGGCGGCTGGGTGGCTCTGCTGAGTACCTCCACTCTGACGGCCCTGATGGCCACCATCGGCACTCTGCTGCGGATGATCAGCAGGAAGCAGACCACCCGCCATGTGGGGGAGATCCTGCTGGGCTTTGCCGTGCTGATGTACGGCATGACCGCCATGAGCGGCGCCGTGGAGCCCCTGCGGGAGAGCGAGGTGTTCATCAATGCCATGACCTCCTTCGCAAACCCTCTGCTGGGAATTCTGGTGGGCATCGTGTTCACCAGCGTCATCCAGAGTGCTTCCGCCGCCGTGGGTATCCTGCAGGCGCTGGCCGCCACCGGAGCCGTCACCTTTGAAATTGCCCTTCCTATTATTATGGGTATTGCCATCGGCGCTGCGGTGCCGGTGCTGCTGTCGGCGCTTGGTGCCAACGTCAGCGGCAAGCGCACGGCCTTCGTCTATCTGCTCATCGACGTGCTGGGCGTGGTGATCTGGGGCTGCATCTTTTATGCCGTCAATGCCGTGGTGCATTTTGACTTCATGGATACCACCATGACCACCGTGTCCATCGCTCTGGCGAACACCCTGTTCCGTCTGGCCACGGTGGTGGCCCTGATGCCCCTCATCGGCCTGCTGGAGAAGCTGGTATGTATGCTGGTGCCGGACAACTCCGAGAGCAGCCGGGAGCGCCAGAAGATGGACCGTCTGGAGGAGCGCTTCCTGCAGCACCCGGCGCTGGCCATCGAGCAGAGCCGTCAGGTCACCGATGCCATGGCTCAGTGCGCCATGGAGAATCTGCTGGCCGCCATGGCGCTGGTGCATCAGTACAGCGACAAGGGCTTCCGGGCTGTGGCGGAGACAGAGTCCACCGTGGACCGCTATGAGGACCGGCTGGGTACCTACCTGATGAAGATCACCGGTAAGGAACTCACCGCCCGTCAGAGTGAGGAGGTATCCAAGTACCTGCACACCATCTCCGACTTCGAGCGCATCTCCGACCACGCCCTGAACATCTCCGAGGTGGCGCAGGAGATCCACAGCAAGGGCATGGCCTTCTCGGCGGAGGCCAGCCAGGAGCTGAAGGTCATGGAGGATGCCGTCTCCGAGATCCTCTACCTTTCCATCCACGCCTTTGTGGAGGGGGATCTGGCCGCCGCCAGCCGGGTAGAGCCGCTGGAGGAGATCATCGACGGCCTGTGCGACGAGCTGAAGCTGCACCATGTGGACCGTCTGCAAAAGGGCGTATGCACCCTGAGTCAGGGCTTCGTGTTCAACGATCTGCTCACCAACTATGAGCGGGTGGCGGATCACTGCTCCAATATCGCCGTGGCCATGATCGAGCTGGAGTCCGACGCCTTCGATACCCACGAGTATTTGAAGAGCGTCAAGGACATGAAATCCGACTCCTTCGCCCGCTATTACGAGGAATACAGCAAAAAATTTGCTTTGTAAGACATGAAAAAAGCACCGACAGAGGTCGGTGCTTTTTTCATGCGGATACCTTGCACCGTATCGAAAAACGGCCGTCCGGTGATATCGTTGAGAAGTAGAAATAATGACAAGAATCATTTGACAGAAATGGTCGAAAAATGGCCATTTATTTGTATAAATGACAAGGCATTCGCCCGGTGAAAAGAAATAACGGTCGAACTGCTGGATGGAATGGGTAAATTGAGACGTTTATTGTGCAGTCTGCTGGCGGCCTTGATGCTGCTGCCGTGGGTGATGCAGGGGGCATGGGCCGCCGGCGGCACTCGGGAGGTCAAGAGTCGTGAGATCGCCGTGGTGTTCGACAACTCCGGCTCCATGTATGACGCCGGGAATACGGCGGTGTCCGGTTCGGCCCGCACGGAGTTCTCCGGCGGCGGCAAGAAGAAGGGACGCCTCTCCATCACATCCCCCAAGTATACGGCCAATCCTCTGGCCAAGTGCGGCATGGTGCTGGAGCTGGAGGCGGTGAACAACCGCTGGACCCGTCCCGCTGAGCGCAAGGCCAAGGTCACGGCGGTGTCCGCCGTCAACGGCAGCGCCGTTGGTTCCATCAAGGTGGGCACGCTGGTGTTTAACCGTGACCCCGCCACCGGCAAGCTGGTGAGCACCAAAAAGACGGCCACCACGGAGATCGGCAACAACCGGGCCTGCAACGTCAGCGGAATGGTGAAAGATATAAATGGGGCGACAAAACCTATATCTTTAGGTGTGACCTTGAAGTTTAGCAAGTGACGCAAAATGTACAAACATATATGCAGATATACACAGAATGATTTGGAGGTAGCAACATGGCAAAGGAACGCATCAAGGAAAATGTGATCGACGCCCCGACTCTGTTTGTGGGTGTTGGCGGCACCGGATGTCGCATCGTCCGGCGTGTGGCGGAGATGTGCCGTCCCGGCGAACAGGAGAACATCAACTTCGTCTGCCTGGACACCAACGTCAATGATCTGGCCAGCGTGTCCGGCAGCAGGAGTCACATCTACACCGTTCAGACGTCCAATACCCAGACGGTGGGCAACTATCTGGATTACGATGCAGACGCACTGAACAACTGGTTTCCCAAGAACGCCGTCCTGTACGACAAGACGGTGTCCGAGGGTGCCGGACAGTGTGGTGACCATCTCCGACTGGGCCTTCAGCGAGTGCCGTAAGCTCAGCCGCATCACCATCCCCGACAGCGTCCATGATATCGGCGAGGGAGCCTTCTCCAACTGCGCCCTGCTGGACGAGGTGGAGATCCCCGACTCCGTGACCCGCATGGACGACTGCGCTTTCCGTGGCTGCGTCAGTCTGGAGCGTGTGCTGATCCCGGACTCCGTAAAGGACCTTGGTTGGGGACTGTTTGACGGCTGCGACAAGGTCGTGGTATACTGCCGGGAGGGCTCTGCGGCGGAGAATTACTGCCGTCGCAACGGCATCCGCTTTACCCCTCTGTCCGAGGGTGAGGGCCTTGCATACTGAGTATCCGGGGAGACGACCTTCTATGCACGCATTCATCAAAAAGAATATGGTCATGGTGATCGCCCTGCTGGCTGCCGCCATTACCAGCATCATTATCCCGCCGGACCGTGCGTATTTGGGCTATTTTGACCTGAAAACGCTGACGTGCCTGTTCTGCGTGCTGGCGGTGGTCTGTGCGCTGAAGAATATCAACTTCTTCTATATGCTGGCCAGAAAGGTGGTCAAGTGCTTCAAAAACGCCCGCATGAGTATTCTGGCGCTGGTGTATATCACCTTCATCGGCTCCATGCTCATTGCCAACGACATGGCGCTGCTGACCTTTCTGCCGCTGGGTTATCTGGTGCTTACCACCACCGGCAAGCAGCGCTACATGGCCTTTACCTTCGTTATGCAGAACATCGCCGCCAATTTGGGCGGGATGCTGACCCCCTTCGGGAATCCGCAGAATCTCTACCTCTACACCTTCTTCAACATCCCCACCGGGGAGTTCATGGGGATCATGGCCCCGCCCTTTGTGGTGTCCATCACCCTGCTGACGGTGTGCTGCCTGTTCGTGCGGCCGGAGCCCATGGAGATCGAGGACGAGCCCATCCGGCTCCCCACCGGACGGACCGTGCTGTATCTGGTGCTGTTCGTGCTGGCCATCGTCATCGTGTTCCGGGTGATCCCCTATTGGATCGGCCTTATCGTGATCCCGGCGGTGCTGCTGATCGCTGACCCCAAGGCTCTGAAAATGGTGGATTATCCGCTGCTGCTGACCTTTGTGTTCTTCTTCGTCTTCGCCGGCAACATGGCTCGCATCGATGCCGTGCGTGACCTGCTGGGTGCGCTCATGAGCCGTGACACGCTGCTCTTCAGCACCCTGTCCTGCCAGTTCATCAGCAATGTTCCCTCGGCCATCCTGCTGTCCCATTTCACGGACAACTACCGGGAGCTGCTGCTGGGTGTCAACATCGGCGGCACCGGCACGCTGATCGCCTCGCTGGCCAGCCTTATCACCTTCCGGGAATACGTTAAGCACAATCCCGGACGCACCAAGTACTATATCGGCGTCTATTCTGCGTTCAACCTTGCCTTTTTGGGGCTCCTGCTGGCCTTTACCATGCTGACCCGCTGAGATCCCGCCAACCCATCCGCCTTTGCGGATGGGTTGTTTTTTGCTTCCGATCAAAACTCCCACCGGCCACCGCTTGCTATGCGGAAAAAAACATGGTATAATAAAAAATCAAATCTGCATCGCTTTTTGTGCTGCGGCAAGTATATGAACAGGAGATTCAGCGCACCATGACCACCAAGGATTTTCAGACCAAGCGGCCTCTGGCCATTTTCCTCAGTTATTTCCGGCCCCACCGCCGGCTCTTCGCATTGGATATCACCTGCGCTTTCATGATCTCTCTGGTGGATCTGGCCTTTCCCCTGATCTCCCGTACCGCCATGTACCAGTGGCTGCCCCAGCAGCAGTACCGCACGTTCTTCATCGTCATGGGGATCGTGGTGCTGGCCTTTGTGCTGCGCTCCTTTCTGTGCTTCGTGGTGGGCTATTGGGGCCACACCTTCGGCATCCGGGTGGAGGCGGATATCCGCCGGGATCTGTTCCGCCATATGCAGGAGCTGGGCTTCGACTTCTACGACCGCAACCGCACCGGCCAGCTGATGAGCCGCCTGACCTCCGACCTGTTCGAGGTGACGGAACTGGCCCACCACGGCCCGGAGGATCTGTTCATCTCCGCAGTGACCATCGTGGGCGCCCTGATCGTCATGTTCTCCATCCAGTGGCGTCTGGCGCTGGTGGTGAGTCTCATCATCCCCATTTTCATGGTGGTGGTCATGTACCGCCGCCGCCAGATGAGCGCCGCCTCCCGCGCGGCCAAGCAGAAAACCGGCGTCATCAACGCCGAGATCGAGTCCGGTCTCTCCGGTGTCCGCACCACCAAGGCCTTCGCCAATGAGGAGAAGCAGCAGACCCGATTTGACGGCGCCAACGAGATATTCAAGACCGCCAAGCGTGGCTTTCATAAAGAGATGGGCCTTTTCAACGCCAGCATGGAGTTCTTCATCTGCATCCTGTCCGTGGTGGTCATCGCCGTGGGCGGATGGCTCATCATGAAGGGGCAGATGGACTATGTGGGGCTCATTACCTTCAGCCTGTATATCACCACCTTCATCAGCCCCATCCGCAAGCTGGCCAACTTTGCCGAGATGTTTTCCAACGGCTTTGCGGGCCTTCACCGGTTCATTGAACTGATGGCCACGGAGCCCACCATTCAGGACGCCCCCGACGCCGTGGAGCTGTCGCAGGTCCGGGGCGAGGTGGCGCTGGATCATGTCAGCTTCACCTATCCGGGCAGCAGCGAGGTCCTTCACGACATCGATCTCACCGTGGCCGCCGGGGAGACGGTGGCCATCGTAGGCCCCTCCGGCGGCGGCAAGAGCACCCTGTGCCAGCTGGTACCCCGGTTCTATGACGTCACGGAGGGCAGCATCCGGGTGGATGGGCTGGACGTGCGGCAGGTGACCCAGCGCTCCCTGCGCCGGGCCATCGGCATCGTGCAGCAGGACGTGTTCCTCTTTGCCGATACCATTCGGGAGAACATCCGCTACGGCCGCCCCGACGCCACCGACGAGGAGGTGGAGCAGGCGGCCCACCGGGCGGAGCTGCTGGAGGATATCCGGACCATGCCTCAGGGCTTCGACACCTATGTGGGGGAGCGGGGGGCCATGCTCTCCGGCGGCCAGAAGCAGCGGGTGGCCATCGCCCGCATCTTCCTGAAGGACCCGGCCATCCTCATTTTGGACGAGGCCACCTCGGCACTGGACAGCGTCACCGAGGCGAAGATCCAGGGGGCCTTTGACCAACTGAGCCAGGGCCGCACCACCCTCATCATTGCTCACCGGCTCTCCACCATCCGCTCCGCCCACCGTATTCTGGTGGTGCAGGACGGCCGCATTGCCGAGCAGGGCAGCCATGCCCAGCTACTGGCGGAGAACGGGGCCTACGCCCGGCTGTATCACACGCAGAATCTGGGGGAGAACCATGGATAAACGGGCTCTGTTGGACCGACTGGCGACAAACGGTGACGAGCGCCTGCTGCTGGGAAGGGTCTGGGATAAATACGAGCAGTGCCGCCGCAGGAACATCCCGGTGGTGACGGGCTTCCTCTCCCCGGCAGAGCAGGAGCTGGTGCGCCGCCTGATGGGGGCGCTGGATGTCCGGGAGGGCTGGGTTCTATGGGGTGGCTACGATACTGCTCAGCGGCGGCAGGCCCACTTCCTGCCGGATTGGCAGACGGAACCGGACTTCGAGGCCGTGGCCGCTCTGCGGGCCACCTTCTATGAACCCAACAGCCTGACCCACCGGGACGTGCTGGGCAGCCTGATGGGGCTGGGTGTTACCAGAGAATCCGTGGGGGATATTCTGGTGGCAGAGCAGTCGGTGGATGTGCTGGTGACGGAGCCGGTGCGCCGCTTCCTGCTGGATAGCTGGGACAGCGCCGGCCGGGTACGGCTGAAGGTGCAGCCCATCGGTCTCACGGAGCTTCAGGTGCCGGAGGAGAAGGTGAAGCTGCTGCGGGATACCGTGTCCTCCCTGCGGCTGGACAGTGTTCTGTCGGTGGGCTTTTCCCTGAGCCGCAGCAAGGCGGCGGAGGCCGTCACCTCCGGCAAGGTGCAGGTGAACTGGGCGGACTGGCAGAAGCCGGACCGGCAGGTGGTGCAGGGCGACGTGCTGACTCTCCGGGGCCTTGGCAAGTGCGTGCTGGAGGAAGTGGGGAATCAGACGAAAAAGGGAAGGGTGTTTATCACCGTCAAGCGCTATCTCTGACGGCACCGTCCCGACTGCGGATATCCTGCTGCGGATCATTTTGCTGCGGATGGCTTGTTTGGGATATTTTGTGGACATTGCGGATATTTTGGACATTTTGTGGACGTTTTACGGACATTTTTCGGTATATGGATTCGTCCGATTTGGGCGGAAAGGCGGGTAAATATCGTATGGATCAGAAGAAGATCGACCGGATCAATGAGCTGGCAAAGAAGGCCAGGACTCCGGAGGGGCTGACTCCGGAGGAGACGCAGGAGCGGGCTGCCCTACGCCGGGAGTATATCGACACCGTGGTGGGGAATCTGGCACGGGAACTGGATAACACCTGGGTGGTGGATGAGAACGGCAACAAGCGCAAGCTGAGAAAGCGGGGAGAGGAGAACACCCATGACTGACAAGGACAACAGCCAGACCGGAGAATATAGCTACACCTATTCTTACAGCTACTCCAAGGAGGGCGGCGAGAAAAACGTCGAGATCCATACCGGCGGCTCCTCTGCCGCTGCGGCCGGTGAGGATGCGGCCGACAGTACGGGAAAGACAACTGCCGGCGAAAGCAGCAGCGGTAAAAGCGCCACCGGGAAAACAACGACCATCAAAAGCACCACCAGTAAGACTACCACACGCACCCGCAGCACGACCACCAGCTCCCGCAGCACGACCACCAGCTCCCGAAGCAGCACCAGCTCCCGCAGTAAGAACGACAACTCCGGGCCGGATGTGGGCTACTGGATCATGACGGCTATTTTTTTCGTTACCGGCTTGTGGCCGGTGGGTTTGATCATGCTGATTTCCAAGCTGTCGGACCCCAAGCGGCGAAAGACTGCCGCCAAGACCGCATCCACCACGACCAGGAAGGCCAGTGCCGCCATCCAGAAGGCCACCCAGACGCCCCAATATTCCGCCAAGAGCGCCAAATGGATGAAGATCGCCGGTATTCTGCTGACCATCGTGGGCGCCGTGGCGTTCTTCAACGGCGTGGCGGATAACCTGTTCTGGCTGGAGGACGGCTTCCAGCTGCGCTATGTGAAGTACTTTTTAGAGGGTCTGTTCTATCCCACGGGCCTGCTGGCCGGCGGCATCGGACTGCTGATCGGCAGCGGCTCCATGACCCGCCGTCACCGGCGCTACGCCTCCTATCTGCGGATCGCAGGCAAGCGCAGCAGCATCTCGGTAGCCAGTCTGGCCCGTGCGGCGGAGGTATCCGAGCGCCGGGCGGAGCGGGATCTGCAGGCCATGCTGGAAAAGGGCCTGTGGGGCGAGGAGGCCTATCTGGATCTGGGCCGGGGGATGCTGTTCCGCAGCCATGAGGCGGCGGAGGATCAGGAACGGCAGGAGCGGCAGCGCGAGGCTCCGCAGGTGCCGCAGGAGGCGGAGGAGGGCTACTCCGGGATGCTCCGCAGCATCCGCCGCTCCAACGACCGCATCGCAGACCCGGAGCTGAGCCGGAAGATGGATCGGCTGGAGGAGATCGCCGGGAAGATCCTGAAGCTGGTGGAGGAGGACCCCGCCAAGAAGAATCAGGCAGCCACCTTCCTGAACTATTACCTGCCCACCACGGAGAAGCTGCTGGACTCCTATGCCGACTTCGAGGAGGCGGGGGTCAGCGGCGAGAACCTTACTCAGGCAAAGGAGAAGATCCGCCGCACCATGGACAGCATCATGGCGGGCTTCGAGCGCCAGCTGGATGCCCTGTACCACGCCGACGCCATGGATGTGGACAGCGATATCCGGGTGATGGAGACCATGCTGCGCCGGGACGGCGGCAGCGTGGAGGAGGACTTCGGGCTGGGCGGTACGGCGGTGGCCACGCAGGAGGAGGACCTGTAAGGGCGGGAGATATCTGCCTGCGTTGTCCGGCTACGCCGGTTCCACGGCAAGAAAGGCTTTTTACAAGAGACCGGCATCCCTGCCGGTCTCTTGTTCTATGCGGAGATGGGTTCCCAAGCAAAAAGTCTGTCGAAGATTCCGTTTGTGCTTTCAGCGGTCCATGATCCTTCTCTTTTTTGTTGTCTCCGACGGGTAACTTTCTGCCAGTAGCAGCAGAAAGTACCCAAAGAGTGCCACTTGAAACCTAAGGTTTCAAGACTTCCTCTTTTGTGTGCAAGAGTTGCATCCTAAATCCCGCCGAAGCAGGGAAGTGGCGTATTTCTACTCACGCTGCCGCTACGTGGGCAGTTGAAGAAGCCTTCTACCGTGGGGGACGGATCGCCACAGGCGGTGTGAGCACTGGCTGTGGGAATCCATACTCCCAACCATAGACCCACACGCCCCTTCGCCAGAGTGGGAGCGGGGCTGTTGCTGAGTCAATTCCCTTTACGGCCCATACCGAATGCAGCGCTTGAAGGTAAAGGAAGTTTTGAAACCATCGGTTTCAAACGGCGCTTTTTGCATACTTTTTGTCGCTGTTGACAAAAAGTATGCCGCCGGAGGCAAACAAGAAACTACTGCTGGGAAAAGTGGGCCGTCGGAGGCACGGTCCCTACAAAAGAAAAGCACCCGTCGGAACGAAAAAAACCTGCAAAGAGGGAACGGATTCCCACGACCAGCCTGCGGACTGGTCTTGGAATGACGGGTTTAGCATATGAGAGAATTTTCAGCAGCCCAATAAAGTCTACACTTCCTTGCACGGTGTCATTGCGAGGAAACCGCCGAAGCGCCGCCTGTGGCGGATGAAGCGAGGTGGTTTCGAGGAAGTGTCCCGATTTTCACGCCACAACGTGGCTGGAAACCGGCTGACACGACGGTGTGTGCTTTTGCCCACTTTTCCAGCTGGTGGGAAAAGTGGGCCGCCGGAGACACGTTCCCTACAAAAGAAAAGCACCCGTCGGAACGAAAAAGAAAACCTGCAAAGAGGGAACGGATTCCCACGACCAGCCTGCGGACTGGTCTCGGAATGACGGGCTTAGCATATGAGAGAATTTTTCAGCGGCCCAATAAAGCCTGTGCCTTTTTGTGTCAATCCGTTCTCCACGGTAGAATGGCGGCCGTTCCGGCGAAAAGAAAAAATAGTGCTTGCTTTTTGTCGCCGGGGCATATATAATAGGGTCAAGTCAATAAAAGGACAGAGCGTCCGGCGCCTTGTGCGTCGGCGGCGGAATCGGGTGAGAAGCCCGGCGAGTTGGTCACTGTGATGCCTGCTGAGACAGGATAAGTCAGATACACCGAGCTCTGTGCCTTGGTTTTGCCATCACCGAAGCCGAATCGTGAAACGCTTTGCAGCTTGCACGGTCCCGCTTGGATCGTGCTTTTTTGTTGCGCAAAAGCGAAGACAGGACTTCCTGCCATGGGCAGGAGGTGCTTTTCGTGCGGTGCCGGCAGCCACAGGCCCGCATGGAACAAAAACGCAAGCCGAGGGGCGGTCAAACCGTCCATTTCCATAAGGGCAGGAGGGGTTTCAGCCACCCCTCCTGCCTCCTTCTTATGTGTGCTGTATTTTTTGGGCATCTGCCTTCAAAATAAATTTGTAAAAGAGAGGACAAAAGCGAATGAAGAAACGCATTGTATCGCTGCTTCTGACGCTGGTGATGGTACTGTCTCTGGTACCCATGAGCGTTTTTGCGGCGGACAACCACGACGGACAGGTTCATGTCATCGTGGAGAACACCACCTACCCGGAAGCCGAGGGCGCTCCCTGGGAAGGGACACTGGTGGAGGAATGGATAGATCTGAATGAAGATTCTACCATGATGGGCTGTGTTGTAGAGGCACTGGAAAAGAACGGCTACGAGCAGACAGGCGCCGAAAACAACTACATCAGCTCTATCGAAGGTCTGGGTGAATTCGACGGCGGCTCCATGTCCGGTTGGATGGGAACCCTGAACGATTGGTTCACCAACTACGGCTTTGGGGCCTTCACCGTGGCGGCCGGAACGCTGGGATCCGGCGACGAGATCCGGATCATGTATACCCGCAATGGCTACGGCGCCGACCTGGGCGGCAGCTGGGACAATCACATCAAGACGGTGAAGGCCCTGACCTTCAGCGCCGGTGAGCTGAGCCCGGCCTTTCATAAGGACACCCACGAGTACACCCTGACGGTGGACAAGGGGACCGACAGCGTGCTGGTCACCCCCACCGCCAGCAACAAGAACTATCAGGTCAGGACCTATGTGGGCGAGACGGAGTATAAGCGCACGGCGATGGTTCCCACTGTGGACGGTACCACCATCACCGTCAAGTGCGGCGATCCCAGCTGGCCCAATATGAACCACGACAATGAGCCGGCACAGGTCTACACCGTCAACGTGAAGGTGAAGTCGGACGACAAGCCTGTTACTCCCGCCAACACCAAGGTGCTGGTTCGGGCGCAGGACGGCGGCGCATGGCTGCACCAGCCCATGGTGAGAGAGCTTACCGGCGGTGAGGCGGAGAAGTACGGCTACACCGACAAGGTGGAGGGCGTTTCCGCTCTGGATGCGCTGGTGGTCTCCCACGAGCTGACCTTCGGCGACGACTTTACCCCGGAAACCGCCAAGGATTTCCTGGAGGTCAGCAGCAGCGGCTTTATCACCAAGCTGTACGGCACGGAGACCTATGTCTGCGGCTTCTATGTCAACGCCGGCTATCCCAATGACGGCACCAAGGCACCCTCCGGCCCCGGCTACAACGGCACCACCGTGGTCAACACCAAGCTCAATGACGGCGACACTGTGGATTTCTTCTTCTATGCCGACGGGGATGCTTATTCCGACTACTATACGTGGATCGATGTCCCGGAGACCATGGTGACCGGCGAGGCCATCACCGTGACGGTGAAGGGCTTCTATGCCATGGAGGGCTATCGCTATAAGGATGCTGCGGAGCTGAAGGCCGCTGCCCGGCCCCTGGAGGGCGTGGGTCTGGCTTGGGTGGACGCAGACGGCTACATCAAGCCCATCAAGGGTGTTGTGACGGATGAGGACGGTCAGGCCACCTTCACCGTGGGAAGCGAGGCCACCGGCTATCTGGTGGCACAGAGCGGCGATGGCGTGTATGCTCTGATGAATCCCAGCGACTACATCCGCAAGGTGGCGGGCAAGCCCGTGGAGACGCTGGGGCTGACCATCCGCTCTCAGGCGGACAACGCCTATCTGCAGAGCATGGACAAGGAGCTGGAGGTTGCCAGCAACACCGCCGAGAAGTACGGCTTCACCGACAAGGTGGAGGGCGTCTCCGTGCTGGATGCGCTGGTGGCGGCCCATGAGCTGGTCTACGGCGACAAGTTTACCCCCGCTACGGCCAAGCAGTATCTGGCCATTGATTCCCAGACCGATTGGGAGAGCAAGGTCTTTGGCCGTGAGACCGGCCTCCACGGCTTCTATATCAACAACGATTTCCCCACCAATGAGGCAGGCGCTGCCCGGCCCAAGGTGACGGATACCAAGCTGCTGGACGGCGATGTGCTGGACTACTTTGTGGGCAGCGACACCGAGAACCAGAACGACTACTACACCTGGCTGGAGGTTCCTGCGACCATGACCTCCGGTGAGGACATCACCGTTACCGTCAAGGGCGTGAAGGCAATGGATCCCGATGCCACGCAGGCCAATGCCCAGCCTCTGGAGGGCGTGGGTCTGGCGTGGGTGGATATGGCTACCGGTACGGTCAAGCCCATCGAGGGCGTTGTGACGGATGAAAACGGCAAGGCGACCTTCACTGTGGTGGAGGGTGCGGCCACCGGCCGTCTGGTGGCCATCACCGCCACCTATCACACGCATACGACCTATGCGCTGATGAACCCCAGCGCTCCCATCCAGATGGTCACCGGCAACGTGCATACCGTGGAGCTGAAGGGCCTGCACAACGCACAGCTGAACAGCCTGAAGCTGTACACCTACAAGGATGGCGTGAAGGGGACGCAGGATCTGCTGTCCGGCATCAGCACCGAGGCGGACGGCTACGGCCTGAAGTACACGGTGTCCCTGCCCTCCGGCACCTATTGGGCGGACGGCTATGACGCCAACAAGGACTGCAACGGCGGCGTGATGCTGGCCATCGCTGACGATACCACCTCCGTCTCCCTGCAGCGTGCCTATGAGATCTATGCCCGCAACAGCGGCTGGGTGGCAGGCACCGACTACACCATCGACTATCAGGTGACCACCGCCGACGGCGTGAAGCGCACTGCCACGCTGGGCAGCGGCACCGTTTACGGCAATCTCCGCACCACGGGTATCTTCGTGGAGACGGATACCGTGACGGTGAACCTGATCCCCTCCGAGGCGCACGCTGCCAATTACAACGTTGGCACCAAGACCGTTGTCACGAAGGTGGGCGGCGGCGCTCAGTCCTTCGACATCTCCGTACCCAAGGCCTACACCGTGAAGGTGACGGCTCCCGCCGGCTCTACCGTCAGCGTGGGTACCTTCGGCAACTACTATACCTATGAGTTCCTCCGTCCGCTGGAGGACAGCACCGCCGCCAAGGACGGCGACACTGTCACCGTGACCTATCGGGTGCCGGAGACCAGCCTGAACCACTTCGTTCGGGTGCAGAATCCCGACGGTGTGACCTATTGGGACTTCAACAAGTGGACCGCCGATCAGGATATCGTCGTGACCCGTGACGATCTGCACATGGACGACGATTTCAACAAGGATACCGTCAGCCGGTTCGACAAGAACACCTACGATCTGGGCAATGTGTATCTGAACATCAACGCCAAGGGCTACATGAACATGAACGCCGGCGACACCTATGAGCTGGATGTGTTCCGTAACTGGCAGGCGATCGAGGGCTTCATGAACGCCAAGATCGCCCTGCCGGATGCCCACTACGAGGTGGTGGACTTCGACGGCAAGCCCAGCGACGTGGTGAGCATCGCTCCCAATGCTGACAACAGCTGCCTGGCCTATATGACCGCCAACCATCAGGGTACGGCGCTGGTGAAGGTCACCTACGACGCCATGACCCATAAGCAGGGCCAGAGCAGCACCGCCGACAAGACCTTCTCTGCCATCTGGCCGGAGTTCACCGGTGTGTTTGTGGTATCCGTGGGCGCTGACGGCACCGCCATCCAGACCAATATGCTCATGGATCGTATGGATGCCGGCGTCACCAAGGATGAGCAGAAGCAGCTGGATGCCGAGCACGACATCCTGTTCTATCTGGGCACCGACGGCGCCAGCTACACCTTCACTCCGGAGAGCGGCTGCACCGTTACCGTGGCCCGCTCCACCGTGGGTAAGACCATGACCTTCAACGGCTTCACCTCTCAGGGTGTCACCGTGGACGCCGAGACCGGCGCCGTGACGGTGGCGAACCTCACCACCGGCCGCCATATCGTCCGGGTAGAAAAGGACGGCGTGGCCACCTATCAGGTCATCACCGCCCGTGGCGTCAGCTACAAGCTGCTGGACGCCGAGGGCAATGAGCTGCCGGAGAATGCCGAGGTCAAGCCCGGCGAGACGGTGCAGCTGCAGTTTACCGGGCTGGTGAGTCCCAAGGAGAAGATGGCGGGTGTGTATAACCACAGATTCTCCCTGTACTATACCGACGCTGACGGTAACTTCTTCCAGTCCAATCCCGGCGGCGGCTACGGCGTGTATGACTTCAGCGGCAACCCCGCCCGTCAGCGCATCTCCATCACCGTTCCGGCGGATCAGGAGGGCCTGACCTATGAGCTGACCGGCGCCATCAAGGTGGGCGGCTTCCCCGGCAAGCCCACCCATCGTATCGTGACCTATACCCAGGGCATGGGGATGCAGCACGGTACCGCCACCGCCAGCGTGCTGGCCCAGCTGCCTCAGGTGACCTTGAAGCTGTCCGGCTATGCCGCCGACGCTGTGGAGAAGCTGGTCGATGCCATCGGTACGGTGACCCTCGACAGCGAGGAGGCTATCAAGGCCGCCCGTGGTGCTTATGATGCTCTGACCGAGGAGCAGAAGGCTCAGGTGGGCAACTACCAGACCCTGCTGGATGCCGAGGCCAAGCTGGCTGACCTGCAGGCTGCCGACGCTGTGGAGAAGCTGATCGATGCCATCGGCACGGTGACCCTCGACAGCGAGGAGGCTATCAAGGCTGCCCGTGGTGCTTATGATGCTCTGACCGATGCCCAGAAGGAGCTGGTGGGGAACTACCAGACCCTGCTGGACGCCGAGGCCAAGCTGGCTGACCTGCAGGCTGCCGACGCTGTGGAGAAGCTGATCGATGCCATCGGCACGGTGACCCTCGACAGCGAGGAGGCTATCAAGGCTGCCCGTGGTGCTTATGATGCTCTGACCGATGCCCAGAAGGAGCTGGTGGGGAACTACCAGACCCTGCTGGACGCCGAGGCCAAGCTGGCCCAGCTGAAGAAGGATGCTGAAAAGCCCTCTCAGCCGGAGCAGCCCGCAAAGCCCGGTGAGGATGCCAACAAGCCCGCTACCGGCGACGCCGGTGTGGCGCTGTGGCTGACGGTCATGTGCATGACCTCTCTGCTGGGCGCTGCTCTGGTGGGCAAGAAGCGCAAGGCGTAACCTAAAGCAAATAAGAAGCCCCCGGCCAGTGGCCGGGGGCTTCTTGCTGCATAGGTAAGTAAAAGGGTATAAGAAAAGACGGCATCTGCATTTGGACAGATGCCGTCTTTTGGAGCTTGTGGCCGGACTCGAACCGGCGACCGCTGGTTGTTGGTAATGGTGAATGAACAAATCGAAGAAAGCGGAGTACCGGCGTTTGCCGGTACTCCGTTTTCTTTATGCCGGTCGGCTTCCCGGCTGTGCCTTATCCGCCTTGATTACCTCGCCGGTGCAGCCGCCATTACGCCGTTGGTTGATGCAGCCGACGAATTTGTAGTAGATGTCCACCTGCTGGGTCTTAACACCATCCGGCCCGACTGCCTTTTCATGTACCACGATCCTCTCGATCAGCTCGTTGAGGATGTAGGGCGTCAGCTCAGTGATGCCGGTATATTTCCAGATGAGGGGCAGGAACTGTTCGATATTTTCGTAGACCTTATCGCTCTTAGAAATCTCTGCTGCCAACTCCTCCCGCTGCCCTTGGAGGGCGGCCTGCTCCCGTTCGTATTTCGGAGCCATGGCCTGATACCGCTCCTCGCTGATTTTCTCTAATGCCGCATCCTCATAGAGCTTGTTCAGGATCTTGGACAACTCGCCAATACGCTTGTCCACCCGTTTCAGCTCCCGCTTGTATCGGTCGACCTCCGCCTTTTGCTTCTCCGTGTGGAGCGAGACCAGCATCTCCATGTAATCCTGTGCTGACCGCCGCGCCTCCACTGCATTGCGGCGAATATCCTCCAGCACCAGTTGGTTCAGCGTTTTCCATCCAATGGCGTGGGAGGTGCAGCGGGATTTTCCGTAGTTTTTGTATACCCAGCAGGAGAAGCCCGTATATCGCCCCTTACGTTTGTCGTAGCTGGCATTCAGCGACGAGCCGCAATCCGCGCACTTCACCAGTCCTGCGAAGGGCTGCACCTCGCCGCTGGCATTTTCGCGCCGCTTGGCGCGCATCATCTGATGCACTGTGTCCCACAGCTCCTGTGTGACCAACGCCTCGTGCGTGTTGTCCACTATGATCCACTCGGACTCGTCCGTTTCCACACGCCGTTTGTCGAAGAAGCCCTTTGTCTTGCTGCGGCCGAAAACCACCTTTCCCAGATACACCGGGTTCTCGAGGATGGTGCGGATGGAGCTGGCGTGCCAGTCAAAGGGTTTGCGCCAGTAGTCGCTCTTATAGTAATTCGGATTATTTTGGTTGAAGTAGGCCTGCGGATTGAGAATTCCCTTTTCCCGCAGGATCTTTGTCATCCGCACATAGCCGATGCCGTCAGCGAACATACGGAAAATGTCCCGCACCACATCCGCTGCCGGTGGGTCAACGATCAGGTGGTGACGGTCATCGGGGTCTTTCTGATAACCGAACGGCGCGCGGCTGCCCATAAACATTCCGCTTCTTGCCCTGGCTTGGTGCGCGGCTCTTGTTTTGGTGGATGCCTGCCGCGCATAGAACGAGTTGATAACATTGGTGAAGGGCAGCACCAGATTGTCCAGCCCCTTGGCGGAGTCAATGCTCTCCGCCACCGAGATGAAGCGGACGTTTTTCTGCTCGAAGTAGTGTTCAATGTACATACCCATCTGTGCGTATTCTCTGCCGAAGCGGGACAGGTCTTTCACAATGACCGTGTTTACTTTTCCGCTTTCGATGTCCTCCAACATCCGCTGGAACTCCGGGCGCTCAAAGTTTGTACCACTCCAGCCGTCATCACAGTAGTAGTCCGCGATGCTGATATGCTGTTCTTTGCAGTATTGTGTCAGCAATGTGCGCTGTGTCTGAATGCTGCCGGATTCGCCTACGCTGCCATCGTCTTGACTAAGCCGACAGTAGACCGCCGCTTTTTCTTCCATAGCTTTCACTCCTTTCGCCACACACAATACCCTTAGTCGCCGTCAATAGCTATATCCACATCTGACGAAGAAGCATTCGTAACCTCGTGCAGATTGCATGAACGAAAGGCATCGGTGAGCATATCTCCCAGCTTGTCACAGACCTCTTTGTCACCGCTGTAGTGACTGACTGTCACATATCGGACGCCTCGAATGACGGTCACGTTTTTCAAGCAGTCTCCTTCGTATAAAAACATGATGTACCTCCAATCGTCACTCTTGTGAGTCGCTAATCACATCCCGTAGCGAGATCGTGCCGCGTGTGCTGGTGACCTCGCGGACGCTGCCGCCGCGCAGCTTGTTGTACTCCTCGCGTGTCATGTCCACGTCTGCTGCCAGCAGGTGGTTGGTAATGTTGTGCTCCACGGCCAGGTTGAACAGCAGCTTGGCCATGCGGTTTTCAAACACACCCAGCGAACCTTCCAGCACGTCAGCCACTGCGTGAGGCAGGAACGCACCGGCGTTCTGCACCTTCAGGTAGCCATCGTAGAACCGAACAGCCTTCTCTACGAACTCACTTTGGCTGCCGCAGTTAGCCAGCGGTGCGTTTATTTCTATCATTTTCTTCGCTTCCGGCGTAAGCCAAAAAGCGTACTTTTCCTTGTTATTTGTCATTTCATTTTCCTCCTTGAAATTTTGCCGCGACCCCGCAGCTTTTCCCGTAATTGCGGGATCATTTCTGTTCTCGACCCCACCGCCCGCCGAAAATCCTCTTCTACGACGCCGCTGGTGGAACGGCGCAACTGCCCGCACTGTGGGCAGAAGTGACCGGGGCGGGGGCGTCCACGACGCCGCCCCTTTCTCCTGCTTCGCTTTCGGCGCGCCGAAAAGCTCCCCAACACGCGCCCAAATAGGTTGGGTGGTACCCGTACCCCACCTCCGCCCCACGAGGTCACACAGCGGTCCGCAGGCGGCAACACGGCGGGCAACCGGCGCGAGGTTCGGCGTGGCTGCGAATTCCCCTTTTCCTCCCCTGGGTTTGCTCCAAAATCGTGATTTTCCGGAGCGAAATAGCATCGTGTGCCTCTGTCAAAAATCGGTACATTTTCGCTCTGTGACGGCTGTGACAGGTGTGACGGCAAATTCAACACAGGCACCATATCAGTTTTTCCCGTCACTGCCGTCACTCCCGTCACACGGAAGGCAAAGGATGCTCAGTGTCCGCGTTGTCCGTGTGCGTTCGCTGACCACGCGGATGCCGTTCTGCTCCAGTACCTCCGCATACTTCACCAGCCGCTTGGACAGCACACTGGGTGTCAGCTTTTCGCCCGTCTGTGCTTCCAGCAGCGCGCTTAACTCCGTAGCCGTTCCCTCGAAGCCGCCCAGCCCCCGCAGAAAGGCAGAGAGGGAAATTGCCTCCGGGTCGATAGAAATGCGCTCCCCCTCCACCGGCTCTGTCAGCCGCCATGTGTAGCCACTCTTATCGAATACCAACGGCAGCTCGCGGTATTCTATGTCCCGTCCGGTGCAGTACAGGGTCGCTTCACCGCTGCCGCGCCTACGTTCCTTCAGCACGAAGTTGCTGTCTGTCGCTCCGCTGATGCCTGTCGTGCCGGAGATCATGTTCATGGGGTCATCATCGTTCATCTTACGGAGGTGGTGAATGAGCAGGATAGCAATGTGGTGCTTGTCTGCCAACGCTTTCAGTACAGAGATGTCACGGTAGTCGTTGGCGTAGGGATTGCCGCTATCGCTGCCGGTGCGGATGCGCTGTAATGTGTCGATGACCACCAGCGAGGTGTCGGGGTGCTGCGTAAGAAAGTTGGTGAGCTGCTCCTCCAGCCCCTCGCCGATGCCTGCGGCGATGGTGGCGAAGTGCAGTGCCTCCGGCGCGTCGTCGGTGATCTGAAACAGGCGGCTTTGGATACGGGTGAGGCTGTCCTCCAGGCAGAGGTAGAGCACAGTACCTCTATGGGTCGGGAAGTCCCACACGCTTGTTCCCTGCGCCACTTGCAGACACAGCCACAGAGCCAGCCACGATTTGCCCACCTTCGGTGCTCCGGCAAGGATGTGTAACCCCTGCGGCAGCAGCCGGTCTATGATGAACCGTGTGGGCGGCAATGTAGTGGACAGCAGCGTGTCCGCGTCGATGGTTTGCAGTTGTTGATGCGTCATGCATATCATCTCCAATCTAAAGTTTATTTTTCTGTACGACCCAGTGTGTTCATGGTATAATGAATGCAGGACACTATACATGAAAAAGTGATCTTTCTCCGCTGCGGAGAAAGATCGCTTGTGGACAAAACGGGAAGGTACGCCAATGGAGAGAAAACTCGGCCTATATGTCACGCTGGGCAACGACGGAAGTCTGAAACGCACGTTGGTTTCCATATCCGGCGAGACAGAATTGGAGGCGACAACGCTGAATGACGAGGTCATCCTGTTCTCTGAACTCATTTTTGATTTCTATGCCTTTATCGTAGATCGCATCCGGCTGTCCGCTGCATATCTGGTCACGCAGGACGGAGACGGGAAGGATACCGTCGATATGCGCATATTTGAGTTCATACAGGATACGGTGCAGGATTTGATCGAGGAGTTTGAAGAAGACGATCCCCTATATGGAACGCTTACGAGAACCATCATGGAAGACCGAATCCCCGCTGCTGACGGGAGCGACACATATCCCGTGACTGCCGTGGAGAAAATCATTTCAGAATTGTCTGCGGTAATGCTTACACAATTCTCTGTGAACAATATCCTGCGGGATATGCGCTTCCATGTCCCCGTCGATCTGGACAAGAAATACCGAAGCTTGCAGGAGGTAGAATTCACACAGATTTCCAGCTTTTCAAATCTGCATACCCCGGAGTATCTGTTCCGTTCTGCGGCTGACTACTACACGTTTCTGGTACTCCACTTTATCGCTGCCGAACCGCGCGTAGCATTGTGTGAATGCTGCGGCAGATACTTCATTCCAAAGACCGCCAAGAAAACCTTGTATTGCGACAGAGTGCTGAAGGACAATAAAACATGCAAGGACTTGGGCCCTGCATTGAAGCATAAGCTGCAGGCGCAGAACAAAAAGGTCGTGGAGGAATTTGACCGTGCAAAGCAGCGAATGTACAAACGCTATGAGCGTGCGCTGGACCCGAACAAAAAGGCATCCAAAAGGGATCTGAGTTATGCGGAGTATTATGAGTGGTTGGAAAATGCAACGGAAGCACGGGATGCGTACCTTGCAGGAAAGCTCTCCGAGAAAGACGCTCTGAAGGTTATTAGGGAAGATTTTGTAAACAGAGACAAAATGTAAGAACAAACGCAAGTCATAAAATGCAAAACAGTGAACGGCACGAAGGGATACCCTTCGTGCCGTTCGTTGTGTGAGGCCAGTTATACAGTGCAACCACGATGTGTTCACCATTTGCCTGCAGGATTGCCTACGATAGAAAGGCTCCACAAGTGGTAGGCGGGATGCGGCTTAGATATTGTTTTTACAGCCCACCTACGATAGTCTTTAATGCATACGGTTTTGCATACTTCAAATAGGAGTCGCTCACAAAAACCATATTTTTTTCGGTAGGTCTCGCCCACATTGCGGGATATACTACAATCCTCTTTTTGCCATGGAAGCTCTCTGCCTCAATAGGTTCGTGGTCAAAATCAATATGTACACCAGAGAATTGAAGTATCTGTTCTACGGATTGCAGCGAGTTTCTTTGTTCGTAAACAGGGAGCATTGGACTCCGAACCCCTTTTTCTGCCCATGTCAGCAAATCAAGCGCAGCACTGCGATCAAGCAACCCATGGACATATTGATTCCGATAGTGCTTCAAGCACTTATGACAAGCACTATCGCAGTTGCAACTACTTAGCAATTCTCTTGTTTTAATCAGCAACTGTTGGATAGATGCTTCAATGCTGACGGCATAGCCTGCACCGCTTGAAAGACTGTCGTAGAGATAAATATCAATAAAATCACCTTTCTGATTCTGCCTAACACGAAAGCCAGTAACGAGCTCGGTGAACTCAATATCGAGCTCTTGGCATGCTGACAAGCGCAGTGCTTCTGCAAGAGACTGTCCCGCACGATTTAACCAAGAATTTTTTGCGAGGTCCATACTAACTTGCTGTCGATCCAAGGCAATCTCCAGCACAAGCATATCTGTAATAAAGTCATATCCGAGATTGACATTCTTTGTTTCATTGTGCTTGCAGCGGGTTCTAAGAAACTTGGATCTATAAGGCCGCATGATATCTTTGAGTACAGATGGATCATCACCAGGCATCGCTGCACCACAGTCGCAACAGATGGTGAAGCCTTTATCTCCAATGCCTTTGTTGAGCATGATGATCCGCTGATTTGGCCGAACCGCCATTCTGGTGTTGGAATATCCCTTAATAGCTACAACATCGTCAGCATCAGGCAATGTGGAATAAAGGGGCTGTTGCGTTGCGGTATACTCTTCGCTTAATTGGGCTTGTTCTATTGCCTTGGCGTCGCGAGGTGCAAATCCCCAAGGACGTAGCATAGGAAGCATATGCGTGAGCTTGTCGTTCCCGCAAAATGGGCATTTATGCGGATGATCCTCATCTAACCCGAACCATCCGCATTCAGTGCAGGTAGAGATATTTTTGCAGTAACTCGCATCTTGAATAAAAGCTCTGGCTGGAGAATAAGCCGTTTGTTCAGTCCGACCACCACCCGGATAATACAAGCCTCCAATTTGATAAGTCGTTTTATCTACAACAATTGCCCGCCCAGGAGCATACTCGCCAATAGCAACATCTAAGCCTCGCTCCACCTGATACTTCACTTTGCCGTCTATACCGGAAATATATGTGCTGACAACATTTTTGGGAAATGAATAGGTAGGAATAATACCTTCTTCATACAACGCATCCAAAAAAGTTTTCTTGCTTGAATCACCACTACCATCCGACTCAAACAGTTCAGGGTGTGCATCCCGCTTTAACTTTAGCACCGACAGAGAATCTTTTAGACTCGACTTATAACTTCGCAGCGCCTTCTGCGAATTTATCGGCACAAGAATACTCATGCAATCAATTGCGAATGTGTCTAAGAATCCGCAAAAGTCCTGTAGATTCTCATCCAAAAAATCAATCGCAGGGATAACATCAAGGCTATTTCCCTTTAACTGGAGATACGCCTGCAGCGCCACCATGCCAAGGTGTCGCTGAACAATTTTTTCGCTTCTTACATCTATCCACGGTTTTCTCGGGTCACCTCTAAACATAGGGACAGGGTTTGAAAAATACAGCGAGTCGTGTGGGCCATCCTCACAAAAAGTTACTATGGTTGACAGACTTGAGCCACGGCGCCCAGCACGTCCAGCGCGTTGCTGATAGTTTTCTCGCATAGGCGGAATATTGCGCAGGCCAACAGCGACCAAAGAACCGATATCAATACCGACCTCCATGGTGGTGGTGCTGCTTAGAATATCCACAGGCGCTTCGCCGTTTTGCAGGAAATCTTGAAACCTAAGTTCGTACTGCTCTGTTTTAGACCACAGTTCATCACGCTGATCTTTATGAGAAAGCTGTGCCGTATGTTCTTCCGTATCAATTGCGCGAATCGGCTCCCCCTGCAATGCGTCATTGATAGGTTTACGCCAAAAATCCAGTGCACTAATTTCTGCATCTGTCATAGGATGAATACTCTCGTGCTGACAGTTTGGGCACTTGCCTTTAAGCATATATGGTGTCAACTCCGAACAGTGTTCACAACGAAACCATGTATGACTCAAGTCAAAGCGAGGTTTAACACGCGAAAGATCAATGTAGTATTTGCCGTTAGATTCCGATCCCTCATCCATGAAGGTCTCGCGCAAAATGCGATTCCATTTTGCTGAAATAGGGTCATTGTCGCCCCATCCCATTATTTTTCGTATACTGGTCGAAAACTTCGAATCTTTTGTGACACCGTATCCCACATAATTGGGCCGAACTTTCTCGCGGGTCGTATCCTTAATGGTGTGTCCAAGGATGACTGCGTTATCACAGGTGGATAATATCCATGCGTTGAACAATTCCATAAATTCTTCTTCAGAGACATCAATACCTGCATCCTCCAAAGCGTCAATTGCATTCCATTTTGCTTCATCCGTAGGCTCTATCCAACTTATAGCAGAATCTATCAATGTATTGTATCCACCACAGTAAAAGTGCAAGAGTTGCTCCTTCATCTGTGTAGGAGCATTGTCGATCGAAAAACGAGGATGATATTCTTGTCTTCTGCTCTTAGCCCTTTTGTAGTTTTTTGAAGCTATGCTTCCGTGTTCAACTAAGCGTTCCCGCTGTTTTTCGTTTTCACTATCGTGGAAAATCTGAACATGATGCTCTACGGCCACCATGGCGAAATAGTCATAGATATAATTCATCGACTGCTCAGAAGCTTCATGCTCCATGCGGTCGATAGCGATGGCAGCAAGCTGCCGTGCCACTGTTGCGTCAGAGGCATCCGACATATCGCGCGCCAACTTTGCCGCGCGCTGTCGGCTATCCGAGAAAAGCAAAATTTTTCTTCCTTCATTAGGTAGTCGATCCGGCTCCCCTACTTTTTCCGGAACTGCCGGCTGGGCAGCAAACTGTGCCTTAATCAAGTTGAAGAAAGATTGGTTTCCTCGTGTACTAAATGACGTAAGTTGCCTTTTTCCCAGTTCATGACGGCAATGAGGACAAGTTGAGAATGTCAATATATCAGGGCGAGCCTTCGTGGTAAATTCCCCATAGTACAACTTTCGGATTCCTGGACTCCCATCCAATGAATCATCTGAGAAATCGACAAACCCACTGCAAACATCCAAATAGCATGGTTGTATCTTATTCTTTCCTTGCTTTTCCGGCAATTGATAGTCTGCGGATGGGACAAACAGGTGTATTTCCTGCACTTCATTCTCATTCATCATGCCAGGATAGTGCCATAGGTATGTCCGCTTTCTATCGTCAAAGTCTTGCTTTAAGACAAAGCCTCTAAAGAAAATACTTCCACAGCGACGATCGTTATATAACTCATAAACCGTACTTCCGCATTTTTTACAGGTCAAATTGCCATCAGTAAAATATACCTCTCCCAATGTCAACCCATTTTCTGTATGGGCGCAGGAACACTCTGGGTTAGTACAGGCGTATACACCTTTGATACCACGAAAAAGCATGTGCATTCTCGCAGGAAATAGAACACTCCCGCTTCCACTTCGCGCCAGTGGTGCAATTGCAAGCATAACACCTACAGCATGAAAAGCATCTTCCAACTCTGCACCGGGGAAGATAGACTGTGCCAACTCCTGCAAAGATGCGGTCGTACCCCGGCAAAGCTTAAACAATTCGCGGAACGGCACATAATCTACCAGATGGTCATATAGCCATTGGTAAGCACTATTATCTGTACTGAATGGGGCAGGACTGTCGATGATCCCCTCCCAAAACTTATTGAGCGCCAAAAGACGTTCCGCATTATCCCCTTCAAAGCTTTCGGGATGTGCTTTAGTGAATCTATCGAAAGAAATATCATATGCTCTGCCACTTCCTATTTCTTCCTGTTGACCCGCAAGGTAATGGAATTCGTGCCCATCATCGGAGGCAGTCAAATCGTTTGCAAATGTTTGGATTACACGTCGATCTTCCTCGTTCTTATTCGGCATACTCGCTGTTGTCAAAATGAACTGAACTCGGCTGCGATCAATGCCAAGGCGATGGAACAACCGCCTAATCAGAAACGAGACTTCTCCACCAGCCGAACCACGATACATATGCGCTTCGTCGATAACAAACAAAAGTTTATTGTTAGAGTCCGCATTCAGCCAATTCTGTGTATCTGCCCATATTTTGGACTCGATAGGGCGAAGGAGCATATATTCAAGCATAGAATAGTTCGTAATGAGAATGTCGGGGCAAAACCGTTGCATCTCAAACCGGGTAACCAATTCTGCATCCTCATCATCGGGGATATGCTTGCTATCATAAAGTTTCCTAAGAAACTCATGGAAATCCTCTTTGACAGGAAATTTTCCATCTTTAATCAACTTTTGCAAAAACGCCTTTTCTTCATTCGTTTCTGCATTAAGCATTTCGGAGTAAGTCGCAACAAGTGAACGATCCGCACTGCGTTTTGGTTCCTTACCAGCATAGGGCGTCCTACCCGTATACATACCAAACTGGGGGCGGCGCGAATCCTCTCCGCAGGTCTCTCGAAAAGCATTTACGAATCTATGCTCGGAATCGCCAATCAATCTCCGCAAACGACTAACCTGATCTGAAACAAGCGCATTCATCGGATACATGATGATCGTTCGGACACCACGCATAGACCAATTGGCAGGTGTATTCCGTGCCTCGGCCGCAAGCTTTGCCAGCAAAGGCCACATAAAGCACTCCGTTTTACCGGAACCTGTTCCCGTGGAAACAAAGAGATCTTTTCCAGCAAACGCGGCTTCCAATGCCTCTACCTGATGGCAAAACGGCGAGGAATGAACCCCGAGGTCTGCGTTGGCCAGAGCGTCAAAATAAGCCTTTACCCAATCTGGCAGTTTAGAAGACTTCTGAATGCCATTTAATTCGCTCTTATATGCTGGTGAGGACTCGATATAAGGTTTTTGATATAGAATGCCCTCTTGATCCAGTTTATTCTGTACTGCCGAAAGCAAAATGGGAGATTTCCCAAAATACTGAGACTTAATGTAGTCTTCCAGAGCTTCGCGTAGCTGTAGGTGGACTCCATTTGCACCATTTGCCATAATTACTCCTCCGCAAAACAATACCCAATCGATTCCAGCACATGCCTAAAAACCGGGTATACTTCCTTTGCCATCCGTCTTGTAAATATCTGTGGTGATCTAATTGGAAAATCATAGCGTACAGGCCAGCTGTATAGTTTGAAAAAATCCTCCTCGGATGGTGGTAGGCGGTAACCAATTTTGATATCTACAAGGTCTCCTGCGCTACTTACTCGTACAGGGGGGAGCATGTCATAACTCTTCAACAATGCTGACATGATCCTTGCATGTTCGCCATAACTTCCCGGATATGAATGTGAGAAATCTTGCGTTTTCCATTCTGGGATAGCCTTTTGCTGATATTGTCCATTATAGTAACGGTAGAACGCATATACTTTACTCGGCTCCCCGTATCGAGCGAGGGAAATCCTACCATCTTTATCTGGGGTTTGCTTCCAGTATCCCAGCCTAAACGAGGGTCCCAAGTACATAAATTCTGCGCTATCAGGCCAATCTATTGGAACCCACTCGCCATCCCCCAGTAGGCCTCCGAGGTAGTCCTCAAGGCCTTGATTTTGCAAGCCAAACACTTCTGCTATCGACTTGTCAGCGGAACTCTTTTGTCGGGAATAGTAGCCTAACCCACTCATAAAGAGCTGCACATCAGGTGAACTCCCGCGGCAAATAGTTAGATTGTTATATGTCGCAAACGATGGCACAGCAGGTGAAATTCGATAGGCGGAATGATAGAAGAATCCACTTCGCAGATAGATGTGATATATTTCGTCAATTAAGTCGCTCTTTTTCTCAGGAAATATGAACTTTATACTCGGATAGAGTTCTTCATAGGCGGCAAAAATCTCCGCAATGCGTTCTTTAAAGTGCTGGATAGAAACTGTATCCTCGTCTTCATCATAGTCCCAAAGCGATGCAAGTCCCATTTGGCCCGCAATACTGTAAATCACTCGACACATCCACTCATTGTCGACCTTCCCTGGAATGTTCAATTGGCGGCCAATCGATATAATCAGTTCATTCCCCATATATCATTCATCCTTGAGATACCTCTCAGCTTCAGCTTTCACGGCACTGGAAATCCCACTCTCCGCTTCCAAGACCTCTCTCATCACATCAAGCTGTCCAGTAAGCACGCAAATCGGCATCACCCCGAAAAGCATCTCCATATCTTTTGCTCTCTCGGGGCTATCGACCATCACCTTCGCATCCGAAATAACACGGCTGAGTTGGCGCAGCAGTGCCTTACTAATACCTAACTTTTTAAATGCGGCAATACGCAGCGGATGTGTATCCTTTGGAACATAACCGATAAAATCTTCCGATCGTTTTCCCGCATATGGTTCAAGTGCGGAAACTGTTCCAACGAAGCACTCACTGATAACGGGAAGCATATAGTTGTACAGACCTTGCGGCTCTATGGCCAAATCTTCTACATAGGGGTGCGTCCAAACGATGTGCTTTCGGGAATTAGCAAGCATTTGCGGGATTATATCCCCCCATCCCTTGCCAAACATATTCTGCGCTGCAACGATATGTTCATTGACATTATTTACCGCATCCGCTATATCGCAATCGAATTGCTCCCCGAACATCAATTGTCCCGCATTGTCTGCGTATAGGGAGACAGATAATGCATTAGCAATATCCTGCCCACAGGGACCTGCAATTAGGATTGGAGCGTTGTGAATGTGGGCGGAGTACAGAAACGCCGCAAGCATTGTAGCAAGATCCGGTTCTACATTCAAAGAATAAGATAAGTTTTGAGACAATTCATTAAGTTCATCTTTCCAATCTTTGGATACCCCGACTTCATCTTCCGGATACACCGCTGATATATGCCTATATTTCCAACCCGATTCATTGGAAGTCGCCTGAGGGAGTAGTATAGAAAGATCAGCTATAAACCCGGCCACATTCTTTTGAGCCCCGGCAATCTTTTCACGAATTGCCGCTACAGTTTCCTTTTCGAGTATCTTATAACGCGCAATCTCTGCTTGTAAACGGCATAGATCATCTTGAGCTTCAGCTACCTCACGCAGTATATCACCATGCTTCTCCTTGGCTGAAGACACATCATTCTCGGCCTGTGCCACCTTGTGTTGAAGCGCTGCCAGTTCTTCTTGCGCCGTATTTACTTCGTTGGCATGGTCAGCAATCCATTTATTATAGGCGATGTCATTGCATTTTTGCCAAAGTCCTCCATGTTTGCTAAGGATACGCGTAATGACTGCAGAATCCACATCTTCCACCGTCATATATTTTTCAACCATCTGTAAGAACTCATCCACATACGTTTGGGCTTCTTGGATTGAGATTCCATAGGTGTCTGCCACTCTTTCCAAAATGGATTCCTTGGGTATAGATGCTAAAGCCTCACGGAATTTCAAATAATCGTTTTTGAGGATGGCTTGTGCCTTGAAAATCGGCCATCCCATACTGGAAAGAAAAATATTCTTTATTGTTTCGCTTATTGGATATATCGGAATTCGCTTCTGCGGTTCCCGAAGTGAAATGTATTTATATATTTTTCGAGACTCCCATTCATATTTCCATTCAAAAATATCGCTTTTGTTTAATTTATAGTATGGCAATGTATAAATGTCATCCCGCAATGCCACTAACTCAGGATTGCGTTGGCGAAGCAAAGACTCACCAGTATCACATAGCACACCCTCAAAACCTGTGTCGTTCTTGGCGGCAAATATAATTTTTCCATGAGCATACGAAGGAATCTTCAAGCCGCTTTTCAGAGACATGATGACGCCTTCTATATTGGAAACTTCATCGAGAACAATAACCTCGACAGGGGATGCTTGCTCCATGTAGGTGGACGTTGTTTTCCATCGTCCAGGCTCACTCTCAAATTCTTCCCACTCCCAAAAGCCGATGCGACCGGGTTCCGTTGGGCCGTCATCGCAAAAAACGAACAGGCGATTATCATGTATTTGCTCTTTTTGCTTGTCGAAATAAGGAGCCACAAGGACACCGCCAACAGCGTCCGCCAGTCTTAGCATCCAAATGTCTCTGTTCTTGTCCGGGCGGTTGACCTTGCACAACGAAATCCAATGTTTATCCATTTTATCCTCTCCTGCATTAAGTGCCTGCTCCTTTGCGGCACGACATTCATCTATTCCGAATACAGGTCCTACATGCTGCTGATAATTTGTAGCATGTAATACTTCGCCATTTGCTGTGCAAATCCATTTTTCAGACGATATCAACATTTCTGCTAACTTAGGCAAATTGAATTGCGGCCTGGGTGCTCGTTTCTCTCCGTTACTCGCAATATCATCGTATCTAACAGAATACGATATGTCTGCACTTTTGTCAGAGGTTTGCTCGTATCCAACTTCAGTTGCCCATCTACGAGGAACAAATTTCCCCCATCTCTTTGGCGGTTCCATAACTTTGCATGCCCACAAATTATGTTGAGCATATTTTACATCTTCGTAATGTACCGTTTCAACGAACAACCCATTGGGATCTCCGAATTCGCTATCTGACAGGAGCGATTTACATGCAGATATGGCGCGCTTAGCAGCAACACCATATTTGCTCTCAAGCCATGTCAAAACATAATTGGATAATTCTTCCTCAATCTGCGTTTCTTCTTTCGCAGTAATAGAAAACTTGATTTGGAAAAAGACTTTCATGATGCACTCTCCTCATTTGTTCCTTTTGAAAAACAGTTCTCTTTTTATCAGTTTGTATGCATCGAGAGATATTTCTCCGCATTTCAGAGTCTTGCGAATCCATCGAATTGTTTTGGGGTAATCCTTACTCGTAAAAGCAACTGCGCCAATCGTGTGCGGAACTGGGATCAATGGAGCCTTATATGTTTTTAGCATTCTAACCAAGTGCTCATCTTGGATCGTAATTTTTCCATGATCTGCTTCTCTTTCAAACCGAATCTTCCTAACACAGTCGCATCCTTGGTATACGAGCAGCTCCGTATCAAAATTAAGACCGTCTATTTCCAGTTTCTGTCCTGCGGATAGCTTGTAAATGTGATTTATTCTCCCGTGCTTTTGGATTACCACTTTTCCGTCATATCTACAGAAAACAGATATGCTCTTGAATTTCGGCAGCTTTACGCAGCTGTCTCCATCAAGTACATTCCCATCATAATCCGAAACCTCAATTGATGGTAAAACCACTTTCCTATTTAAGGGTTGGCGAATTAAATATGAGAATCCTAATGCACCAGATTTGCCGATAGCAACCAGTTGCTCGCGATTCCGTGCATATAACTTATACAGTCGTCCAGTTGTGGAGTTTATTAGATTTTCCGAAGCTGGATACGCTCTTAGTTCTGCATCATCACCATCAAGATAGAAAAAGAACTGATCCGAATTATGATATATAAAATACGGTTCTTTAATATATGCAGGCCAAATAGGATAAAACTTTGTTGGATGTTCAGTTAAGAAAATTGCATACTTGAGAAAGAATTTGGCTGTTATCTCTGAAAACCGTTTGATTTGAATTTTGTAAAGATACCATGTCGCAAGTGAGCCTGTTTTTGTTCTCAGCACCTCGGAGACTTCGAGGCCTGTAGGAGGATCTCCCAATGGTTTGGATTGTAGTAAATAGTAGGAATCACCAAAGTACGCTTTTGCCCCAGACGGTAGTATCTGCCCCGTCCTTTCATCAAAAAACGAACCCGATGAACTAATCCCAGGCACTTTTGAAGGCCAAAATTTAACCAAATCAGCGGCTGCATTTATATATTCGAGGTTGTATTCACGACTTGGCGTCTCTCCGATATTTAAATATGTAGTCCCTCCTCGTTCGATGCGCTCAAAGGAATATTCATAGGCTTTGCCAGAATTCGTGGTTATTCTAATTTTATCGCACCGTGCTTCAGAATCGGGTGGGCAAAAAAAGCCCATTTGCAAAGCAAAGGATTCTTTTGCTACTGTGATCCGTAACGGCATTAGATGGCTATTGAGATTTCTAAGCCGCCGGCCATATAAGGGATCGAAATGAGCCTGGCGCTCATCACACTCTTTATTTGGAGAAGACGGATCATGACGAAAGTGTCGTACATTTACGCCCGGTGCCGTAAGCAAAACATTTTGCGCACATAGCTCGCAAACAAAGTAACCACTTTTGGCAGATGCGCCATTTGGATACATTTTACATGCACTCTCGAGACTGATTCGCTTATATCCGATGTCAGCGTCCCATACACATACATGTGATAAAGGCATACAGCTTCACCTCGTAAAAAATATACAAATGCATTATAGCAGAAAATAATTAAATCTGCAACTTTTCAACAATTTTCGAGCGTTTAGAATGGTAATACACTGTTGGATGACCTATGAATGCATCAAATAGATTGCACTTTGATCTATTGTAGATTTCAGCAGCACAAGAGCCGGCGCAGGGAATTCCCTGTGCCGGCTCTTTGCTATACTCACTTGATCGCCTCACCGAGTACCTGACGCAGCAGGTCTGTCACACCCTGCGCGGCCTGGATGGTGGCGATCATCAGCAGGTCGCCATCCACCTCCGACCAGTTGAGGTCATATCCCGCGCTGCGGATAAGCTGCGTCAGAAACGCCCGCTGGGTGCGTCCGTTGCCCTCGCGGAAGGGATGCAGGTAGTTGGTGGTGCAGTAAAAATCGGTAATCTCCTCCACGAATGCGTCATGGGGCAAGCCTTTGAAATAATTCTGCTCCTTCAGCCGGTCAAAAATCAGCTTGGCCTGCGGTTCGATCTCCCCAGCAGGGCAGAAATCCGTTCCCTTCTTGCTAAGGTTCACCGTGCGGATCTGCCCTGCCCAATCGTACAAGTCAGAGAAAAGAAATTGATGGATCGCCTTATAGTGGGCAAAATCAAAAACGCCTTCCAGCGGGCATTGTTCCAGCTTGGAGGCGTTGACATAGGTGGCGAGAGCCTCCGCCTCTTGCAGCGCGGCCTCGTCATGGATATGCAGTTTGTTCACCAGCACCGTTGTGCCGGGGTAGCAGTTGTCCTGAATGGGATCGATGCTGTACGCCATATCATCGTCACCTCTCGGCTGGTTTGGAAAAACGCCGCAGCAGCTCCGCCGTGGTCACCTCGCCACGCAGCGCACGCTGGCACTGCTCCCGCATTTGGGGCGTTACCTGACAGCCCTCCATGCGGACGGAGGCCTCCGCGTTCTTCATAGGAAGTGTATATCGCTTATCAGTGTTCTTGTACATAGAAAAACTCCTCGCGTCATCCGCGAGGAGTCTGGAGCTTGTGGCCGGATTCGAACCGGCGACCTGCTCATTACGAGTGAGCTGCTCTGCCAGCTGAGCCACACAAGCATCTCTATGAGAATCGGCTCCTCGCCGTACTCTGTTTGTTAGTTTACCACACCTGTGGGTCGGAATGCAATAGCCGCCTTATATAGCATCAGCGACCTGCTCATTACGAGTGAGCTGCTCTACCAACTGAGCCACACAAGCAAAATAGGAGGGGCTGCACACAGCCACGCATTGTATTGTGCCACATTTTCGGGGATTTGTCAACTAAAAATTCCGGGGTGAATAATACATAACGTAATCGGCACCAAAGTTTTGCGACAAAAGAAACCCCGGTGCGTACAGAATCCACAAAGCCCGTCCAAAACCCCCAAAAAGCCCCTTTGGAAAATGGTGCGGAAAAGAGGAGAAAATCCATGAAAAACCGGACTTTTTTACACGGCGACAGGATGGGGGAGGATTCGCCTGAGTTTTACATAATTCATTTGTAAATAAACCTTTACAAAGAGTTATTCACATTATCCACAGACTTTTCCACACCGGGAAAAACCTTGTCGGAAAAAGGTTTTCCACATTATGCACCGGTTTTTCCACAGGGCGCAAACGCAGTTTTACACCGGAGCAGAAAGGTGAATATAATTTACATAATGTAAAAATGTAAAGGCGTTTTTCCTGTGAGTAGACGGGGAGTTACCATAACTTGGAGAGAGCCGAAAAGAAGGGGAGCGGCCATACAGAGGTCGCTCCCTTTCGTGCAATTTTATCCACGGTCCAGATCCCGTGTGGCGTAGGCGTTCAGGGAAAGATCCGCCGTATGTCCCGCCAGATACTCATAGTAGCCCTGTGCGCCGATCATAGCCCCGTTATCACCGCACAGCCGCAGAGGCGGCAGGTACAGCCGGCAGCCCGCCTGACGGCAGGCCCGCTCCAGATCGCCCCGGATGATGGAGTTGGCGGCCACGCCTCCGGCGGCCACGATGGTGCGTCGGCCGGTGCGGCGGGCGGCCTCCATGGCACGGGGGACCAGCTCGTCGCTGACGGCTTGAGTGAAGTCACGGGCCAGCGCCGCAGCATCCAGAGGCTCGCCCTTTTGCTGGGCATTGTGGGCCAGATTCACCACCGCCGTTTTCAGGCCCGAAAAACTCATATCCAGTTCCGCTCCCTCCACATGGACACGAGGCAGGGTATACTTGCCGCCGGGGGACTGCTGGGCCAGAACGTCCATGGGCTTGCCGCCGGGGTAGGGCAGGCCCAGCACACGGGCCGCCTTGTCGAAGCACTCGCCGGCGGCGTCATCCCGTGTGGCCCCTAAGATCGCCATGTCCGTATAGTCCCGGACATCTACGATGAGGGTGTTGCCGCCAGAGATGGCCAGCGCCAGAAAGGGCGGCTCCAGCTCCGGGAAGGCCAGATAGTTGGCGGCGATGTGGCCACGGACGTGGTGGACCGGGATCAGCGGCACGTCCAGCGCATAGGCCACGGACTTGGCGAAGCTGACCCCCACCAGCACGGCGCCGATGAGACCGGGGGCATAGGTGACGGCTACGGCGTCCACGTCGCTCTTGGTGAGCCCGGCATCGGCCAGCGCCTGATCCGTCAGGCCGGCAATGGCCTCCACGTGCTTGCGGGAGGCGATCTCCGGCACGACGCCGCCGTAGAGAGCGTGCATATCCGCCTGAGAGAGGATGGCGTCGGAGAGGACCGTGCGTCCGTCCCGCACCACGGCCACGGCGGTCTCGTCGCAGGAGGATTCAAAGGCCAGAATGTTCATTGTGCCGCCTCCTCGTCAAAACGCCGGGTGAGGATCAGAGCGTCCTCCTTGGGGAGGTCATAGTAGTTCTTGCGGCGGCCAGCCTCCTGAAAGCCGAAGCCCTGATACAGGGCGATGGCGGCGGCGTTGGAGGGGCGCACCTCCAGCGTCAGGAAGGCCAGATGGTTGGCCTCAGCGAAGTTGAGAAAGACCTGCAGCAGCTGCCCGGCGATGCCCCGGCGGCGCTGTTCCGGGAACACCGCCACGTTGGTGATATAGCCCTCGTCGGCAGCCACCAGCAGCCCGGCATAGCCCAGCACGTCGTCGGTGACGGCGTCCTCCGCCACCAGAAAGGCAGCGCACTGGTTTTCCAGCTCCTCCGCCAGCATCTTCCGGGACCAGGGGCGGGAGAAGCAGATGCGCTCCAGTCGCTCCAGCGACTCCAGATGATCGGCGTTCATGGGTACGATCTTGATGTTGTTCATAGGATGACCTCGATATCTGTCAAATTATTCAGCCCTTGGCGGAGAGCCAGTCAGGGCCGCTGTGGGCATCGGCGGGCAGGGGGACGGACAGCTGGGCGACACCCTGCATTTCCTCCTGCAGGAGGGCTTCGACACGGGGGGCCTCCGCCGCCGGGCACTCCACGATGAGTTCATCGTGGACCTGCATGATGAGCCGGGCGGCCAGACCCTCGCCGGAGAGCCGCTGCTCTACCCGGATCATGGCCAGTTTCATGATGTCCGCTGCCGTCCCCTGAATGGGCATATTCAGCGCCACCCGCTCCCCGAAGGAGCGAAGGTTGAAGTTGGAGCTCTTCAGCTCCGGCAGCGCCCGACGCCGCCCGAAGAGGGTGACGACGTAGCCCTGCTGCCGGGCCTGCTCCACCACCTCCGTCATATACCGGCGGACGCCGGTATATGTGGCGAAGTAGCGCTCCATATACTCCTTGGCCTCGGCCACGGTGACACCGATGTCCTGAGACAGGGAGAAGGGGGAGATGCCGTAGACGATGCCGAAGTTCACGGCCTTGGCCCGTGAGCGCATCTGGTGGGTCACCTCCTCCGGCGGTACGTGGAACACCTTGGAGGCGGTGAGGGTATGGAAGTCCTCCCCGGAACGGAAGGCCTGCTGCATCACCTCGTCGCCGGAGATGTGAGCCAGCAGCCGCAGCTCGATCTGGGAGTAGTCGGCATCCACCAGCAGGTTCCCCGGCGCCGCCACGAACATCCGGCGCATCTGGCTGCCCAGCTCCGTGCGGGTGGGGATGTTCTGGAGGTTGGGCTCCGTGGAGGACAGGCGGCCGGTGGCCGTTACCGTCATCTGGAAGCTGGTGCGGATGCGGCCGTCGGCGTCGATGACCTTCAGCAGGCCGTCGGCATAGGTGCTTTTCAGTTTGCTGTACTGCCGGTACTCCAGCACGTCCGCCACAATGGGGTGCTGCCAGCGGAGCTTTTCCAGCACGTCGGCGTTGGTGGACCAGCCGGTTTTGGTTTTCTTGCCGTGGGGCAGCTGGAGATCCTCGAAGAGCACCTTGCCCAGCTGCTTGGGGGAGTTGATGTTGAAGGGAGCCCCGGCGGCGTCATAGATCCGCTGCTCCAGCTGCCGGATGGTGCCGGTAAGGCTCTCGCCGAAGTCCGACAGTGCCTTGGCGTCCACCAGAAAGCCCCGCTGCTCCATCCGGGCCAGCACCGGGCAGAGAGGCAATTCCACGGTGTGATACAGCTCCTTCATGCCCAGCTCCTCCAGCTTGGGGGGCAGGGTCTCATACAGAGCCTCCACGGCGGAGCAGTAGCTGTGGAGGGCCGCCCACGCCGAAGCGGTATCCGCCAGCGGGGCAAAGGCATCCGGCTCCAGATGCAGGGGCTTGGGCAGTTCTTCATTATAGTAGGTCACGAACAGCCGCTGGAGGTCGTAGCTTCCGGCGGTGGCATCCAGCAGATAGGCGGCCAGCGCCGTATCGAACCCATAGCCCTCTATGGGGAGGTCCTGCTCCAGCAGCGCCCGCATGGTGTCCTTGATGTGGTGGCCCACCTTGCGGATATCGGCGGAGAACAGGGCCGTCAGCAGAGAACGCCACGGGCCGGTGTAGCGGCTCTGATCCAGCTCCGCTGCGGCGGAGGTGTGCGCTCCGGTATCCCACTGGACGGAGAGGACGGAGAGGTCCGGCAGGGCGTAGACGGTCACATGGTCCGCTTGACGCCACTGGGCCAGCAGGGCCTGGGCCTGCTGCTCCGTCTCCAGCGGCTCCACGGTGACGGTGTACTCCGGGGCGGCCTCGGTGTCCCGGTGGGGGGTGAGGCCGTACCGGTCGATGAGCTTCTGAAACTCCAGCTTCAGCAGCAGGTCATAGAGCTCCGGAGCAAAGGGACGGCGGAGGTTGTCCTCCGGGGTGAAGTTCAGCGGGGCATCGGTGACAATGGTGGCCAGATACCGGGAGTGCTCGGCGCTCTCCCTGCCCTCCTGCAGCTTTTTGATGACGCCGGGCTTGGCGTCGATATCCGGCAGCAGGCGGTACAGCTCCGCCACGGAGTGATACTGCTGCACCAGCGCCATGGCGGTCTTTTCCCCCACGCCGGGGACGCCGGGGATGTTGTCGGAGGCGTCACCCATGAGGGCCTTCAGGTCGATCATGTGGATGGGGGCGAAGCCATACTGCTCCCGGAAGGTCTCCTCCGTCATGTCCTTGGTGGTGGTCTGGCCCATGCGGGTGGACACCAGCTTCACCTTGGTATGGGGGGTGATGAGCTGGAGACTGTCCTTATCGCCGGTGACGATGACGCAGTCCCAGCCGGCCGCCTCGCAGCGGCGGCTGATGGTGCCGATGAGATCGTCGGCCTCGTAGCCGGTGAGATCGTACTGGGGAATGTTCATGGCGGAGAGCACCTGCTTCAGATACGGCAGCTGCATGGCCAGCTCCTCCGGCATCCCCTTGCGCTGGGCCTTGTAGCGCTCATCCGCCTGATGGCGGAAGGTAGGCTCCCGGCGGTCGAAGGTGACGCACAGCGCCTCCGGCTGCTCCTCGTCCAGCAGCCGCTGGAGGGTGGTGAGAAAGCCGTAGATGGCGTGGGTATATAGCCCGTCCCGTGTGGACAGGGGACGGATGCCATAATAGGCCCGGTTGACGATGCTGTTGCCGTCGATGACCATCAGTTTCATGGAGGGTCCTCCTTATACTTCTTGGCATATTCCATTTTATTATACGCCAGTTTCTCCCATAAAACAACCTCCGCCGTGGAGCGGGACAGAGGTTTTCCGGTATTTTGCATGGAATGGGGCGGAAAAGAGGGAGAATTTGTTTTTCCTCTTTCTTTTTCCGGCGAAATACGCTATAATCTATATTTGACTGAAATTTGACCGGAAGGGGTATGTAGATATGTCCGCAGAGCTGTTACAGCTGCTCAACGGCGTTCAGACCATGTCCATCGTGGGAATGTGCAAGAATGCCGGAAAAACCACCATGCTCAACTGGATGCTGCACCACGACCGCCTGCAGGGAACGCTGGGCCTGACCTCCATCGGCCGGGACGGCGAGTCCACCGACGTGGTCACCGGCACGGAGAAGCCCGGCATCTTCGTGCGGGAGGGGACTCTCATCGCCACCGCCAAGGATATGCTGCGGCTGGGGGACACCACGCTGGAGATCATGGAGACCACCGGCATCCCCACGCCGCTGGGGGAGGTGGTGATCTTCCGGGCCCGCAGCGACGGCAATGTCCAGCTGGCAGGGCCGTCCATCACCACGCAGCTCAAGGAGGTCTCCCGGCTGTTCTTCGAGATGGGGGCCGACAAGTCCATCATCGACGGCGCTCTGGGCCGCAAGTCTCTGGGCGCACGGGCCGTGGCGGAGGGGGTCATCCTCTGCACCGGGGCCTCATACCACATGAGCATCGACAAGGTCGTGGCCGACACCGCCCATGTGTACCGGCTGATGAATCTGCCCAAGGCGGAGACCATGCCGCCGGAGATGGAGGAGGGGCTGGAGAAGTGCCTGAAGGATCACGGCGAGGCCCTGATCTCCGGGGCGCTGACGGATACCATGGTGATGCCCCTGCTGCGCTCCGGCGTGCTGCGGAATACCCGGCTGGTGGTGAAGGATCCCAGCAAGGTGCTGCTGAGCAGCGATGCGCTGGATAAGCTCCAGACCCGTCAGGTGCGGCTGGAGACGGAGGAGGCCGCCCGGACCCTGTGCGTCACCATCAACCCGGTGTCCGCCTACGGCTGGAAGTTCGACAAGGATGAATTTATGACCCGGATGCGGGAGGCGGTGGATGTCCCCGTCATCAATGTGAAGGAGGAGCTGACATGATCAATATTCGCTTTGAAGAGAGGGAAAAAATCGGCTTGCAGTATGCGCTGGAGACTCTCCACGGGTGCAGCCCCTTCGGTCAGGAGAAGATCCGCAAGCTGCGCTACTACTCCCCCGACGAGCGGGAGGAGCTGGAGACGGAGCTGTATAACGTGGAGCAGGCCGCCAAGGCGGCGGATGCCCTGAAGCCCCTGTACGACAGGATCGGGCTGATGCTGTGCCAGATGAAGGACATCCGTGGCTCTTTGCGCCGGTGCCAGGCGCTGGAGGTCCCGGATCATGTGGAGCTGTTTGAAATCAAGGTATATCTCCAGCGGCTGGAGAGTCTGATCCCCCTGTTCCGGCAGGTGTGCGAGACCACCCACTTTAAGGCGCTGGCCTTCCATGATCCGGCGCAGGCGCTGGAGATCCTGGATCCGGACAAGACCCGCAGCCGTGGCTTCTACATCCCCGACAATGCAACACCCAAGCTGAGGGAGATCCGTGCGGCCAAGAAGCAGATCGAGGAGCAGCTGCACCATGCACAGACCGATGCCGAGAAGGAGGAACTGCGCTCCCGCCGGACCCGTGTCTGTGCCGAGGAGGACAGCGAGGAGACCAAGGTGCGCCGCAGCATGGGGCAGGCGCTGGCTCCGCTGGCAGGAGATCTGCTGGAGGACGCCGACACGGCGGGCCGGCTGGACTTCATCATCCAGAAGGCGCTGTTCGCCGTGCGCTACGGCGGCGTGCGGCCGGAGATCACGGAGACGGAGCTGGAACTGACGGACATGATTAACCCCGAGCTGTGCGACCTGCTGGAGCAGAAGGGACGGTCCTTCGTGCCGGTGTCCATCCGGCTGGAGCAGGGGGCCACCGTCATCACCGGCGCCAACATGGGCGGTAAGTCCGTGGTAATGAAAACCGTGGCCCTGAACGTGCTGCTTTTGCAGGCGGGCTTTCTGGTCTGCGCCAAGAAGGCACGGATGCCGCTGTTTTACAGCGTGAAGATGCTCTTTGACGACTTGCAGTCCATCCAGTCGGGCCTGTCCGGCTTCGGCTCGGAGATCGTGCAGTTCCAGAAGGCACTGGAGGAGGTGGAGCAGGGCTACTCCCTGTTCCTGCTGGATGAGTTCGCACGGGGCACCAACCCCGATGAGGGCGCCGTTATCGTGCAGGCAGTGACCAAATACCTCAACGAGGTGAATGCCATTTCCCTGCTGACCACCCATTACGACAAGGTGGCAGAGAACGCCCGGCTGCACTATCAGATCATCGGACTGCGGGACGTGGATCCGGAGCAGATCCGGCAGGAGCTGGCGGCTACCGGCGACGACGGCATTCAGGTCATCGCACGGCACATGAACTACGGCCTGTACCGGGTGGAGGGGAAGTCCGACTGCCCCAGAGACGCCCTGAACATCTGCCGGATGCTGTCGCTGAAGCCGGAGATCCTAGAGAAGATCGAGCAGGCGTATTAAGATGCCGGAGGCTCTCTGCGGTGGTTGGCCGCTGCTGCGTGCGGGTGGATCCTGCGGAGCGGTATGCGCTGCCGGAGGGCGGAGAAATGGAAAGAATGACCAATAAAGGCGGGGGGGATACTCTCCCGCCTTTGATGTACTCGTGAGATATTGCTTTGTGCATAACCCATAGAAAACGGCGCGGGAATTTTATCTCATGCACAAAAAATCTCTGTCTTTTTTGTCACAATGCTACCTTGACAAAGCCCCGGTGGAGACGATATAATGAGGACCGTAGAAGTTCATACCGCAATCAATAGAGGTGCGGGGGACAGGGTACTGCTTCGTGAGGACAGACACTCGCAGAGCGGGGCAGGAAGGGGTCCTTCGCCGAAAGGGCATGACGGGTCTGGTGTCATGGTCTTGGGGTCGAGGTGTAAGCGTCGGCACTGTCATGTCGAAAGACGTGGAGCGCTATTGGTCAGCCTTGACCGATAGCGTTCTTTTTATGCCCGAAAGAGCGGTATGGCCACAGCGGCGGAACTTCATGAAAACGACCCAAATTTATGAAGGAGGAAAAACTTATGGAAAAGATCACTTCTACCCTGCGGCTGCGTATGAGCGCAAAGGATGCTCACTACGGCGGAAATCTGGTGGACGGCGCACACATGGTGCACCTGTTCGGTGACGTGGCCACCGAGCTGCTCATCAAGTGCGACGGCGATGAGGGCCTGTTCTGCGCTTACGACATGGTGGAGTTCAAGGCTCCCGTGTACGCCGGCGACTACATTGAGGCCTATGGCGAGATCGAGAAGATCGGCAACACCTCCCGCACCATGCGCTTCGAGGCCCGCAAGGTCGTCGTTGCCCGCACCGATATCAGCGCTTCCGCCGCTGACGAGCTGGACGAGCCCATCGTTGTCTGCGTGGCTCACGGCACCTGCGTGACCCCCAAGGACTGCCAGCGCAAGAAGATCGAGAAGTAAGGGAGCGGCAAGATGGAGAAGCTGATTATTACTGCTGCTATCTGCGGCGCTGAGGTCACCAAGGAGCAGAACCCCGCTGTGCCCTACACTGTGGAGGAGATGGTCCGTGAGGCCAAGTCCGCCTACGAGGCCGGTGCAGCCATCCTGCACATCCATGTCCGTGAGGATGACGGCACGCCCACCCAGGGCCGTGAGCGCTTCCGTGTGGTGATGGATGCCATCCGCAAGGAGCTGCCCGATGTCATCATGATCCCTTCCACCGGCGGCGCTGCCGGTATGACCCCGGAGGAGCGTCTGCAGCCCACCGAGCTGTTCCCTGAGATGGCCACTCTGGACTGCGGCACCTGCAACTTCGGCGACGAGATCTTCGACAACACCATGCCCACCATGCGTGCCTTTGGCAAGCGTATGCTGGAGAACAACATCAAGCCCGAGTACGAGTGCTTCGAGCTGGGCCACATTGACACCATCCTTGGCATGGCCAAGAAGGGTGAGGTGCCTGCCCATCCCATGCAGTTCAACTTCGTGCTGGGTGTCCACGGCTGCACTCCCGCAACCGTGGAGAATCTGGCTTTCTTCGCCAGCAAGATCCCCGCTGGCTCCACCTGGACCGTGTCCGGCGTGGGCCGTTCCGCCTGGACCATGGCTGCTGCGGCCATCGCCATGGGCGGCAACGTCCGTGTGGGCTTCGAGGATAACATCTATCTGGGCAAGGGCCAGAAGGCTGCTTCCAACGGCGAACTGGTGGCCAAGGTCGTCCGCATCGCCAAGGAGCTGGGCCGTGAGATCGCCACTCCCGCTGAGGCTCGTGAGATCCTGAGTCTCAAGCCCCTGAAGTAAAAAACACTCTTTCATTCATACATTTATTTAGGAGGAAAAATATTATGGCAGAGCTGAAAGGCAACAAGTACGGTACTCATCGTGTAATCGAGCCCAAGGGCGTTCTGACCCAGGCTGCTTGGAAGGTCGATAACGATATGTCCAAGGTCTACTCCAACGAGATCGTCTGCGACGTGACCTCCCTGAACATCGACTCCGCTTCCTTCACTCAGATCGCTGAGGCTTGCGGCGGCGACGAGAAGAAGATCGGCGAGATGATCCTGGGCATCGTTGCTGAGCGTGGTAAGCAGCAGAATCCCGTGACCGGTTCCGGCGGTATGTTCAAGGGCGTTGTCTCCCACATCGGTGAGGATCTGAAGAAGAAGCCCGGCTTCGACCTGAAGGAAGGCGACAAGATCGTCTCCCTGGTGTCCCTGTCCATGACCCCGCTGCGCATCGACAAGATCCTGGCCATCCACAAGGATATCGACCGTGTGGACATCGAGGGCAAGGCCATCCTGTTCGAGTCCGCCCTGTATGCCAAGATGCCCGAGGATATGTCCGAGCCTCTGGCTCTGGCTGCTCTGGACGTGGCCGGCGCTCCCGCTCAGGCCCGCAAGCTGCCCCACGAGGGTGACAGCGTCCTGATCCTGGGCGCCAACGGCAAGTCCGGCGTGCTGTGCGGCTGGGAGGCCATGAAGAAGGTCGGCCCCAAGGGCAAGGTCGTGGGCGTTGTCCGTAACCCCAAGCAGGTTCCCGGTCTGCTGGAGCTGGGCGTGTACACCGACGTGATCGTCGCCGACTGCACCAAGCCCGTTGAGGTCATGGAGGCTGCTCTGGCTGCCAACGACGGCAAGGAGTATGATCTGTCCATCTGCTGCGTGAACATCGAGTCCTGCGAGATGTCCGCCATCCTGCCTGTCCGTGATGACGGCGTGGTGTACTTCTTCTCCATGGCTACCTCCTTCACCAAGGCTGCTCTGGGCGCTGAGGGTATCGGCAAGGATGTCACCATGATCATCGGCAACGGCTACACCAAGAACCACGCCAACATCACTCTGGATGTTCTGCGTGAGAATCCCAAGCTGCGCAAGCTGTTCGACGAGAAGTACTGCTAAACTGCGATGATGTGCTCTACCTACAGGGGCCTTCGGGCTCCTGTAGGTAAGCATCTTATTCGGAGCCCCCTGCCTTCGGGAGATCCGAACGCTGCGTGCGGCTTGAGGAGGCGGTACGCAGAGTTGAGGAGAAATGGAAAATGCGTGGAGCACCACGCAGGTTAAATAACGGTGTGCAGAGGTCTGGCCCGTTGAGGAGCGGGAAGGACGCTGCTGGCCGGAACAGTCGCCCGTGCGCCCAGTGCGACGGGAAAAGCTAACCGATATTTTTAATATTTGAAGGAGAAAACGAATATGAAGACTCGCAATGGTCTGTTCGCTGACGTTCCCGAAAATCTGTGGAATGACTGGCATTGGCAGGTCGCCAATCGTGCTGAGACGATTGAGGATCTGAAGAAGTACATGAACCTGACCCCCGATGAGGAGGCCGGTGTTGCCAAGACGCTGGGCAAGCTGCGTATGGCAGTTACTCCTTATTACCTGTCCCTGATCGATCTGGATGACCCGTTCGATCCCATCCGTAAGATGGCTATCCCCCGCGCTGAGGAGCTGGAGTATGCCGATTACGAGGATGCCGATCCTCTGCACGAGGATACCGACTCCCCCACCCCCGGCCTGACCCACCGCTATCCCGACCGTGTGCTGCTGCTGATCACCGACCAGTGCTCCATGTACTGCCGTCACTGCACCCGTCGTCGTTTCGCCGGCCAGAATGACTGCGAAGTGCCTATGGCTCAGATCGACAAGTGCATCGACTACGTGGCCGCTCATCCTGAGGTCCGTGACGTGCTGCTGTCCGGCGGTGACTCCCTGATGGTCTCCGACGAGACGCTGGAGTACATCATCAAGCGTGTGCGTGCCATTCCTCACGTGGAGATCGTCCGTCTGGGCTCCCGTACCCCCGTGGTGTGCCCCCAGCGTATCACTCCTGAGCTGTGCGCCATGCTGAAAAAGTATCATCCTGTGTGGCTGAACACTCACTTCAACACGCCCAAGGAGTTCACTCCCGAAGCCGCCAAGGCCTGCGCCATGCTGGCTGATGCCGGTATTCCTCTGGGTAACCAGTCCGTGCTGCTGGCCGGTGTCAACGACTGCTCTCACGTCATGATGGAGCTGGTCCACGGCCTGGTCAAGATGCGTGTGCGTCCTTACTACATCTACGCTTGCGATCCTTCCCTGGGTCTGAGCCACTTCCGTACTCCCGTGTCCAAGGGCATCGAGATCATGGAGGCTCTGCGTGGTCATACCTCCGGCTATTGCGTGCCCACCTTCGTGGTGGATGCTCCCGGCGGCGGCGGCAAGACTCCTGTCATGCCCAACTACCTGATCTCCGAGACTCCCCGCAAGGTCATCCTGCGTAACTTCGAGGGCGTTATCACCTCCTACACTCAGCCTGAGCACTATGTTCAGGATTGCCACTGCGACGTCTGCATGGGCAAGAAGAAGGCTGAGAAGACCGGTGTGGCATGGGTCGCCGAGGGCACCAAGCAGCGTTATCTGGAGCCCACCAAGCTGCTGCGTAACGAGCGTCACGTCAAGAAATAAGAGGTAAAAATATGGAAAGCAAACTCGGCTTGAATATGGAGCTGGTCAATCAGGCCCGTCAGTCTGCCGCCAAGGTGGCCGACGACGTTCAGGTCTTTATCGACCAGCACACTACGGTCACCGTTGAGCGTGCCGTCTGCCGTCTGCTGGGTATCGATGGCGTCAACGATATGGACGTCCCCATGCCCAACGTGGTGGTGGATCATCTGCTGGCAGTTTCCCTGCTCCCTGCAGGCGCTGCTTGGGCGATCGGCAATGCCATGGTAGAGACCGGCAAGGATCCTCAGGCTGTGGCTGAGGCCGTCGACAGCGGTGAGCTGGATCTGTCCAAGGTCCCCGCTCACTCTGACGAGGAGATCCGTGCCGTGATCGACCCCGTGGTTCGTGCAACGGTGGAGCGCATCAACAAAAACGTTGCCAAGCGCAACGCTTACCTGAAGGAGTGGGGAGACAGAGAAGGTCCCTACCTGTACATCATCGTGGCTACCGGTAACATCTACGAGGATATCATCCAGGCCAAGGCCGGCGCCAAGCAGGGCGCAGATATCATCGCCGTGATCCGTACCACCGGTCAGTCCCTGCTGGACTATGTGCCTTACGGCGCTACCACTGAGGGCTTCGGCGGCACCTACGCCACCCAGGAGAACTTCCGCCTGATGCGTGCGGCTCTGGACGAAGTGGGCGAGGAGCAGCACCGCTATATCCGGCTGTGCAACTACTGCTCCGGTCTGTGTATGCCTGAGATCGCTGCCATGGGCGCTCTGGAGCGTCTGGATGTCATGCTGAACGATGCTCTGTATGGCATTCTGTTCCGTGATATCAATATGCAGCGCACCATCGTGGACCAGTTCTTCTCCCGTGTTATCAACGGCTATGCCGGCGTTATCATCAACACCGGTGAGGATAACTATCTGACCACCGACGACGCTATCACCAGCGCTCACACGGTGCTGGCTTCCCAGTTCCTGAACGAAGCCTTCGCCAAGACCGCCGGTATGCGTGAGGAGCAGATGGGTCTGGGCCACGCATTTGAGATGGATCCCGCCGTGGAGGATACCTTCCTGTACGAGCTGGCTCAGGCTCAGATGGCCCGTGAGATCTTCCCCAATGCGCCGCTGAAGTATATGCCTCCCACGAAGTTCATGACCGGTAACATCTTCCGTGGCCACATCCAGGATGCCCTTTTCAACATGGTCACCATCCTGACCGGCCAGAAGCTGTGCCTGCTGGGCATGATGACCGAGGCTATCCACACTCCGTTCATGTCCGACCGTGCTCTGTCGATCGAGAATGCTCAGTATATCTTCCGTACCATGAAGGATCTGGGCAGCGAGCTGACCTATAAAGAGAACGGTATCATCCGCAACCGTGCCAACGAGGTGCTGACCAAGGCCACCGATCTGCTGAAGGAGATCGAGAAGCTGGGCCTGTTCACCACCATCGAGAAGGGTATCTTCGCCGATGTTAAGCGTCCCAAGGACGGCGGCAAGGGCTTGGCCGGTGTTGTGTTCAAGGACGACAAATACTTCAACCCCTTCGTTGAGGTCATGAAAGGTAAGGTGGCGGCAGAATGAGCAGCGGACTGTATAATACCCACAAAATCGACTTCGATACCACGCTGGACCTGACCCGCCTGAAGCCTTACGGCGATACCATGAACGACGGTAAGGTGCAGACCAGCTTCACCCTGCCCATCAAGGACGATGAGCGTGGTGAGGAGGCTGCCCGCCAGATCGCCAAGAAGATGGGTCTGGAAGAGCCCAACGTGGCCTACCACGCCCCTCTGGACAAGGAGTTCACCTTCTACGTGGTGTACGGCAGCTGTGTCCATTCCGTCAACTACGAGGATATCCACGTGATCACCGTGGAGTCCGACGTCATGAGCATGGAGGACACCAACGACTACATCCGTGAGCATATCGGCCGCAAGGTCGTTATGGTGGGTGCTTCTACCGGCACCGACGCCCACACCGTGGGCATTGACGCCATCATGAACCGTAAGGGCTTCGCCGGCCACTATGGTCTGGAGCGTTACGAGATGATCGAGGCCTACAACCTTGGCTCTCAGGTCCCCAATGAGGACTTCATCAAGAAGGCTCTGGAGCTGCACGCCGATGTTCTGCTGGTCTCCCAGACCGTTACGCAGAAGGACGTTCACATCCAGAACCTCACCAACCTCATTGAGCTTCTGGAGGCCGAGGGCCTGCGTGACAAGTTTGTCGTCTGCTGCGGTGGTCCTCGTATCACCCACGAGCTGGCTAAGGAGCTGGGCTATGACGCCGGCTTCGGTGCCGGTAAGTACGCCGACGACGTGGCTTCCTTCGCTGTGACCGAGATGGTCAAGCGGGGCATGAAGTAAATCCAACCTGTGCAGACGGTCATGGGGCATAGTCCCCATGACCGTCTGATGCGGCATAGCGCCGTTTTCCGGCATTTTTTCCTGCACGTTCTCTTGCAATTTCCGCCTATATGTGTTATGATATCAAGGTGTGATAAAATTTTGACGATTTTAGAGAACGAAAATAAACAAGGAGGAACTGAAATGGCAAAGAAACCTGTACTGACTGCCGCTGAGGCAGCAAAAATGATCCCCGATGGTGCCACCGTTATGTGCGGCGGCTTTCTGGCCTGCGGCCAGGCCCGTGCCATCGTGAAGGAGCTGGTGAAGCTGGGCACCAAGGACCTGACTCTCATCGCCAATGATATGGGCCGCGCTGTGGGCCCCAAGGGTGAGGAGTTCTTCGGCATTGCCGAGCTGATCCATAACCACCAGGTCAAGCGCATCATTGCCACCCATGTGGGCATGACCCCCGAGGTGGGCCAGCAGAACACCGAGGGCACTCTGGAAGTGAACCTGCTGCCCCAGGGCACTCTGGCTGAGTGCATCCGTGCCGGCGGTGCCGGGCTGGGCGGTGTGCTGACTCCCGTGGGCGTGGATACCCTTATCGAGGAGAGCCCCTTCTGCATGGGCAAGGAGACCATCGACGGCAAGCAGTATTTGAAGATGAAGCCCATCCACGCCGACTTCGCCCTGCTGGGCACTTACAAGTGCGACGAGTACGGCAACTGCTGGTACAAGGGTACCATGCGGAACTTCAATGTGGTTATGGCCACCGCCGCTGACACCGTCATCGCCGAATGCGAATACATCGTCCCTGTGGGCGATATCGAGCCCGAGAACATTCATACCTATGGTATGTGCGTTGACTACATCGTGGAAGGAGACAGAAAGTAATGGAAAAGTCTGAAATCAAAGCCTTTATTGCTAAGCGCTGCGCCAAAGAGCTGAAGGACGGCGATGTCGTCAATCTGGGTATCGGCCTGCCCACTATGATCCCCTCCTACCTGCCCGAGGGCGTTGAGCTGATCATCCACGCTGAGCTGGGTATCGTCTCTGCCGGTGCTACCCCCAAAGAGGGCGATGCTAACTATGATCCCTACCACGTCATCGACGCCGGCGGCGGCGTTGCCAGCGTGGCTTTCGGCGGCGGCTTCATTGATTCCGCTACCAACTTCGGCCTGATTCGCGGCGGCCATGTGGACGCCTGCTTCCTGGGCGCTCTGGAAGTGGATGCCCAGGGTAACCTGGCCAACTGGATCATCCCCGGCAAGAAGATGCCCGGTATGGGCGGCGCTATGGACCTGTGCGTGGGTGCTAAGCACTGCATCATCTGCATGGAGCACACCGCCAAGGGCAACCCCAAGATCTTTGAGAAGTGCCGCCTGCCCCTGACCGCCTCCCACTGCGTCAATAAGATCATCACCGAGATGTGCGTGCTGGAGGTTACTCCTGAGGGCCTGCTGATGACCGAGATCAACCCCGAGTTCACCGTGGACCAGGTGAAGGCCGCTACCGCTGCCCCCATCACCGTCGCTGCGAACCTTAAGAGCATGGTGGACTAAGTCTCCGCATCGGGAACAAAATGTGCAAAAAGACACGGCAGAGTTCTGCCGTGTCTTTTCTCGTGCCGGGGTGTGCTGATACAGGCAAGTCCAATGGTACGAAGTCAAGTAGATGATGCAAAAAAAAATTTGAAGAAAAACAGTGCAACTACACCGTACCGGCCGTAAAAAGGCAACACCTACCCAAGCCCTGCCTCTTCCAATTTTGAAACAGGGCCTGTTCATCAGAGCGGCAGGCGGTACGCTCAGTCCTCCGGCGGAATATACAGGCGGTTATCCTTCAGCAGTCGAAAGACCAACCGGACCAGTTTTCTGGCAGTTAAGGCGAGTGCGCGTTTATGCTGGTACTTGTTGACCTCTTTGAATTTGAGGTCATAGTAGCGCCGAAACTCGGAGTCGCATCTTCTCACGGAGTTGGCGGCTTCCAGCAGGTAGTAGCGGAGATAGCGGTTGCCAGATTTGATCATCTGAGAATGTTCGGCTTCAAAATCACCGGACTGATTTCTGTGCCAGACAAGACCGGCAAATTTAGCAACCGAGGCTTGAGAATCAAACCGATGGATATCGCCAATTTCAGCGATGATACCGGCGGAGTAGACTTTGCCAATGCCAGGGATGGAGGTCAATGTATTCGGGATGATCTCAAACTGCTGCTCAATGGCTTTGTCCAGCACCTTGACCTGCTCCTTCAATGCCCGCATAGAAGCGATAGAAACGGCCATAGCTTGATTTACAGTGTCGTTCACCGTCTTAGGCAGCCGGTAAGATCCTCTGGCCGCAGCCTGCACTGCTTTAGCAGCAGCATCTGGATCAGCAAATCTACCTCGTCCTGTTTCGGCAATAAAAGCAGTCAGTTCATCCAGATCAGCGTTAGCCAAGTCGTCCACTGTTTCAAATCGTTCCATGAGCGCGATGGTAGTGGCGCTGGTATTCTGAATATCCTTAGCTTGCGCGATACCGGAGCATTTGAGGAACAGATAGTTGGCAAACCGCTGTTTTTCTCTGGTCAGGTTCTGAATAATGTCAAATCTGGATCGGGTAAGCGTTCTGAGCGCCTGGTAGCGATAGTCGTCCATATAGACCTCCTTGGCAATTCTGCCGAAACGGAGATGGTCGGCAATCACAAAGGCATCCACCCAATCATTCTTTGGCAGGTCAGGATAGGCTTCCTTGAACTTTCGAACCTGCTTTGGGTTCAGAACATGGATTTTCCTCTGAAATCGGCCTAAGCTGCCATCCTCACGGAGTGCATAGACAAGACTGTCCCCGTAGATAGAGGTAGCTTCCAGACCAATTACCAAATCGCTGAGCGGAACAGATTCCAGTGCCGACACGATTCTCTCTGAGAGTATTTTAGCACCGCCAAGGTTGTTTTGCACGGAGAAGCTGGAGTGCTTGCTGCCGTCCGGCTTCATTAAATAGGCAACATTATTCCTGCTGCTCACATCAATGCCAACGAATAATGGATTCATAATTTTCACCTCCCCACATGGAGATTTCAGGCCAGCAGGCTTTGAGATACCCATGATAACCGGAGCATCCGCAACCTCGCGTATCAGAATCATTCCAGAACCGGCCAATGCGATAGCCCTCACTGCTGAAAGGGCGGCCTGCGTTCTGGCAAACAGCCAATGAGTTTGCAGCTAACTTCCGGCTCAGGGGAACGGACTTACAATGAAGCAGCCTTGCGGCTCAACTGGAGGTCCAAGAACTTGACCCTGCTGTCCTACAGCTATTGTATCACGGGCATCTCAAAGCCTGCTGATACCTGAAATTATTTACTTTTAACTTATTATACGAGGAGGGCCGGATATGAAGCTCCGCATCATCGGCGGCAGCGGGAAAACGTATCTGGCCCGGCGGCTGGCACAGGAATATGATGCCGGGATGCTTGCCCACCGCCACGATCCATTCCTCCATGGGGCGGATCTGGTTTGCCTTGCCGGGGCGCTGGAGCGAGCGGTTGTACACCATGATGCCGTGCTCACCGTCGAATTCTGTGCGCTCGGCAAAGTCGCCGATGTTGCGGCTGATGCGGTCGAGGCGGTAGACCACGATGGCGGCAAAGGCGATCTTCTGGGAATCCTTCATCATTTTCTTGAACTGCGGGCGCTCCAGATTGCCGCCGGAAAAGTCCTCGTAGACCAGCACGTTTTCCGCCGCTTCCTCGCCAAAGTGCATGGCGATGTACTGGCGGCACCTCGCATGATTCATTAGGTTGATAGATATATTTATATCGGATCGGAATCCGTTTGAAAGAGTACCCAAGGGAAGGATCTGAAAAAATATTGGATCGGTGATGCACCTGATTGGACAGGTGTGATACATAAACAGGCAACCCCCTTTTTTGAACAGGGCAAGATCGTGCAGGCAGCATGATCTAAACGGGATGGCCCCCTACGCACTCATCGGAAACAGTTGTATATCCGGCTCGGCTGGGATGTTTTTGCAGAATAAGCCAATAACACAGCAGCCCTCACGGCATAACCGTGGGGGCTGCTGTGCAGCTATATGTCCTCAGGCTTGGAAATGGCCGCAAAGGACTTTTTTTCATTTTGTTCATCAAGGGAGAGGATGCGCACCTCCAGGCCGGTAATATAATTATCCGGGTGTCCCTCGCAGCACTGATCCACGATATTGGGGGTGATCACACAGTCATCCACCGGCAGCTTCCGGCGGTAAGCTTCATCAAACAGGCGGTCGATGGAGTCCTGAATGGTGAGATACGGTCCGTAGTGATAGCCGCAGAGATAGTCCCCGGCAGGAATATAGGAAACAGGCTGGTCGGCCATCAAATCCGGCAGACGGTGGACCTCGGTCGGAGTAGCTTCATAGAGATAGGCGCCAAACCATTTTCGCTGTCCCTGATAAAAGCCTACGGTGGGATAGAAGTAAAACAGCTCATGGGTAAAAAGGTTGATTTCCTCGCCGATGTGCAGAAAGGCGCGACGCGGGAAGGTGCGGACATAGAATTTATCCCGCTGGCTGACCGCCTGTTCCCTCTCGATAAACTCCACCTTCTGCTGGATGATTTGGATGGTGGCATTCAGCTCATCGCATTGACGGCGCAGCTGCTGCGCCTGCTGGGAGAGCATTTGCAGGTTATCACGAAGACCGTTGCTGTGGAGAAAAGCCTTGATCTGGGCAAGGGAGTAGTCCAGTCGCCGCAGGTATCGGATCGTGGCCAAGGGATAGACCTGATCGAAATGGTAAAAGCGGCGGTTGTTTTCGCTGTTGCGCACCTGCGGCACCAGCAGACCCTTGGTATCATAATGGCGCAGCAGTTGGACATCCATGTTGAATATGTTGGCAAGCTCCCCGATCGTCAAGAATTCTTTCATAAAACCTCCCATTTTCCCGCTATGTAACGCTAGGATTTTGTAAGAACACTAGAAAAACCAGAAAAATCAAAATTAGGGCTTGAACCTATAACCGTTATAGGTTGTAAGGTAAGTATATCATTTACGAAGCAACTTGACAAGTATCTGGATGGAGGGATCTCATGCAAACCTATTTGAAGAACGGTTACATCGTCTCCATGGATCAGCAGGACACCGTTTTTGACGGTGGCGGTGTGCTGGTGGAGGATGACCGCATTACGGCGGTTGGTAAGGTAGACCCCAGGCTGGTGAAGCCCGACGCAGAGGTCATTGACCTGCAGGGCAAGTATGTACTGCCCGGGTTTGTGAACACTCACGTACACACCTCCCAGCAGATTTCCCGCGGAGTGGGCGATGATGTTGATTTCATCTGCTGGCTTCATGACCGGATGTGGCCCTTTGAGAGCAACATGACGGAGGAGGACTCTTATGTATCCACGCTGATGACCAGTCTTGAGCTGATCCGCTCCGGCGTGACCTCCTTTGCAGAACCGGGCGGACAGTTCGTCTCCGGCATGGCCCGCGGTACGGCGGAATCCGGTCTGCGCGGTAAGCTGGCCAAATCTGTGATGGACTGCGGCGAGGGACTGCCGGAAATCTGGCAGCGCACCATGGAGCAGGAACTGGAGCAGCAGGTGGTGGATCTGGAGAAATTCCACAATACCGCCGACGGAAGGGTACAGGTTTGGTTTGGACTGCGCACCATTTTCAACAACACCGATGAGCTGTGCGTCCGCACCAAGGAACTGGCGGATAAATACGGCGTCGGCATCCATATGCATGTGGCTGAGGCCAAGGAGGAAAAAGAATATACCTATGCCCGCTGGGGTGAGGGCACAGTAAAGCATCTGGAGCGGCTGGGCGTGCTGGATAAGAATTTGCTGGCCGTTCACACAGTATGGCTGACGGACGAGGAACTGGAACTATTCAAGAAGCGGGAGGTAAAGATTTCTCACAACCCGGCTTCCGCCATGCGTGTGCTGGGCTTTGCCCGGATCCCGAAGATGCTGGCTATGGGGCTGCGGCCCTCCATCGGCACGGACGGCGCTTCTTCCTCCAATCACATGGACATGGTGGACGAGATGTGGCTGACCAGCCTGATTCACAAGGGCTGGCGTCTGGACCCCACGGTCGTTCCCTCACAGGATATTCTGCGGATGGCCACCAAGTGGGGTTCCCGTGCGCTGCTGGACGAAGACCTGTATGGCAGTCTGGAATGCGGCAAGAAGGCGGATCTGATTGTCATTGACCCCCACGGCCCGTCTATGATGCCGGTGAATGACAAAATCGCCGCACTGGTGACGGCCATGCACTCGGCCAATATCCAATCCACCATGTGTGACGGCAAGTGGCTGATGCGGGACCGGAAGATCCTGACGCTGGACGAGGAGGCCATTCTGAAGGAGGCCTGCGACCGGGCCAAGGCCATCTACAAGCGGGCAGGCATTGAGCTGCCGGATCGTTTCCCGGTGGTGAAGATTTAAAGCGTTTTCAACGGTGCGAGGCACCAGAACATAGAAAAAACAGCAGTAAGCGGAATTTTGTGTTTAGTAAGGAGGTACAGCATGAATCAGAAACTACTGTCCGTTGCGAAGGGGGAGACTCCGGCTGATCTGGTGATCCGGAACGGCAAGGTGGTCAATGTCTATTCCGGTGAGATTTATGACGGCGGTGTGGCAATCTGCGGCGACACCATCGCCGCCGTGGGCGATGTGGAATACTGCATCGGTGAAGGTACCCGGGTGGTGGATGCGGAAGGAAAGTATCTGACCCCTGGCTTTCTGGACGGGCATATCCATCCGGAAAGCTCGTCGCTGGCAATCCGTCCCTTTGCCGAGGCGGTGCTGGCACACGGCACCACCGGCATCATGACAGACCTGCATGAGGTGGGCGTGGTGTCCGGGTTGGAGGGCATCGAGGCCATCCTGAAGGAAGCAGAAGCCACAGACCTGAAAATTTACTTTGTGGTGCCGTCCCATGTGCCGTTTTCTCCCAATCTGGAAACCAGCGGCGGACGCTTTAATCCGGAGATCATCCGCAAGGCTCTGAAGCGTCCAGATGCGGTGGGACTGTCCGAGTGTGTCGGTCCCTATATCACGGCCGGTTTTCCCGATCTGCTGGAGTCCTTTGACACAACGCTGTCTATGCCCGGCAAGACTCTGCAGGGCCATCTGCCGGATATGTACGGCCCGGCCATGAGCACCTGCATCGCCGCCGGCGTATCCACCGACCACGAGTCCTTCTGCGAAAAGGATGTGTTTGAGCGGCTGCGCAACGGCTGCCACCTAATGATGCGCGAGGGCAGCGCTGCTCGGAATATGCCGGTACTGCTGAAGACCGTGATGGAAAATCATCTGGACACCGCCATGGTCAGCATCGTTACCGACGACCTGCACACGGTGGACCTACAGGAGCGGGGCCATCTGGACGATTCTCTGCGCACGGCGCTGGGCATGGGACTGGACTTTGTCAAGGCTATTCAGATGGTTACCGTCAACTGCGCACGGGCGTTCAATCTGGATCGGGAGATCGGCGGACTGGCACCCGGACGCCGGGCGGACATCAATATCACCACCGGTCCGGAGGATTTCCGCGTGCTGACCACCTTTGCCGGCGGCCGCCAGATCACGGACAACGGCAAGCTGTTGGTACACTATGAGACGGCAGAGCATGAGCCCTGTGTGCTGAACACCATGCACCTGAAGAACCCCATCACGGCAGACAGCTTCAAGATCTATGCCCCTGCAGGCGCTAAGAAGGTGAAGGCGCTGGTGATGGATACGCTGCCCTACATGCCCTTCACCAATCGCCGGGATGTGGAGCTGCCGGTGGTAGACGGCGTGGTGCAGTGCGATGTGGAGCAGGATGTGCTGTACATTGCGCAGGTAGAGCGCCATGGCAAGAACGGAAATGTGGGCAAGGCCTTTATGGGCGGCTTCCATATCCGGGGCGGCGCAATGGCTTCCTCCGTGGGCCACGACAACCACAACATCATTGTCATGGGCGACAGCTTTGAGGACATGGCACTGGCGGTGAACCGCTGCGTGGAGCTGGGCGGCGGACAGGTGATCGTCCGGGACGGCAAGGTGGCCGCCGAGGTGGCGTATCCCATCTGCGGCTTGCTGAGCGACCTGCCGCTGGAGAAACTGGCGGAGAAGAAAAAGGAACTGAACCGGGTGGCTCACGAAATGGGCACGGAAATTGCCATTCCCTTCATGTTCCTCAGCTTTATCTGTCTGGCGGCTATCCCCGCTTACGCCATTACCGACTGCGGATTTATTGATGTGGTGCAGCAGAAGGTGATCGACCCCATTCTGGAGGTCGTGGAATAAAACCGAATTTCCTGAAAAACCGATTTACAAAAGAGCACAGAGAGGAACAACATGAAAAACGATTTTTTTAAGCTGAAGGACCACGGTACCACCGTCCGGCGGGAAGTGCTGGCAGGTATCACCACCTTTATGACCATGGCCTATGTGTTGGCAGTGCAGCCTTCAGCCATCTGCGGCTTTGGCCCCGATCCCTACATCACGGATATAAACGGCATTGTCATCAGCAAGTCGGCGCTGCTGGTGATGTGTGCGCTGGTCAGCGGTATCATCACCCTGTTTATGGGCCTGTATGCCAATTTGCCGCTGGCACTGTCTACCGCTATGGGCAGCAACTTCATTCTTGGCGGGCTGGTCAACAGCGGCACGGTATCCTTCGGCTGGGCCATGGCACTGCTGCTGTGCTCCGGTATCCTGTTCATTCTGGTGACGGTTCTGGGTGTGCGGAAAATGGTGGTGGATCTGCTGCCGAAAAACCTGAAGATCGCCATACCAACCGCTGTGGGCTTCTTTATTGCCTATCTGGGCTTTAAAAACACCGGCCTTGCCACTTTCAGCGACAGCGGTTTGGCTTTGGGCGATTTTACCCAGCCTGCGGTGCTGCTGGCCTTGATTACCCTGGCAGTGATGGGCGTGCTGACGGCCTACAAGGTGCGCGGCGCGATTCTGATCGGCATCATTGTCGGCACCATCATCAGCATTCCTATGGGTGTGTCTACGCTGCCTGCTGCGCTGGTGTCCCTGCCGGATATGAGCGAAATCGGCAATCTGGTGCTGTGCTACGACTTCAAGTCCGTGTTGGCTGACATCCCCGGCGCACTGGTGTGGATCTTCATCCTGTTTACCAGCGACTTCTTTGCTACCTTCGGCGCCCTGATCGCCGTGGGCGCCCAGACCAATATGCTGGATGAGAATGGCAACTTCCCCCAGATCGAAAAGCCCTTCCTGGTGGATGCCGTTGGTACGGTGATCGGTTCTGGCACCGGATGCACCACCATCTCCACCTTCATTGAATCCACCATCGGCGTGGAAGCTGGCGGCCGCACGGGCCTGACGGCGATCGTCAGCGGAGTGCTGTTCCTGGTGTGCATTTTCCTGTCCCCGCTGTTTTTGATGATCCCCACTGCCGTGACCGGCGTGGCGCTGATCTTCGTGGGCTTCTCCATGCTGTCGGGCTTTACGAAGCTGGACTTCTCCGACTTCAAGAGTTGCTTCGGCCCCTTCGTGATGATCCTGTTCGGCACCTTTACCGGCGACATTGCTGCGGCGATCTGCCTGGGCGTGCTGACGGACGTGCTGATCAAGGTGCTGACAGGCGATGCAAAGAAGGTACACCCGGTGCTGTACGTGCTGTGTATCCCGCTGGTGCTGTATTTCATCGTGTAAAAACCGGATAACAACGTAACTTCCCGGCATACCCGGATAAGCAGGTCTGATCGTGCGGAGTAGCGCAGCGTAAGCTGCGCTACTCCGGTTTTTATTGGGATATGTATGCAGAACAGTAATAGATTTAGCAATCATGGGTAGTATCTCTTACGAATATCCTACAATCATTCTACCGAAATAATTTTTGGCGTTCAAGACCCTGCTTGAAATACCTCTCCCGTGTGGATTTGAAGATTTGCACGCTTCCCTGTTCCCATCAATCAATAGTCCGCCACGTCACGCTGGCGAAGTCCTTTTTGATAACGATACCACCGCCGTTTGTTCCACTGTAATAGTATGGCTTTGCCGGTGCTGATGTCATCTGTCTGCTGGACGTGCCCCGACGGAAGCTGGGCTGGGAGCCGGGACGTCGGGAGAGACTGGCATCCCTACGGGCGCTGCTGCGCTGGACAGATAAGCATCAGCGGGAAAATATGGGGGAAATCCGCCGTCTGCTGGTCCCGTATGGGGCCAAGGTGGTGGAGGGAGCGCCTTTTCCTCTGTTTTGAGTAGGCTGGCAGAGAGGCTCTCGGCTATTCGAGTTGGCTCAGCACGTCCTGACCCAGCCAGCGGTAGGTCCGCAGGATGAGGACGGCGGCAATGAGGAAGGTCAGCACATCGGACACCGGCATGGAGTACAGAACGCCGTCCAGCCCGAAGTAAACCGGCAGCAGCAGGGCAAAGCCCACGCCGAACACCACCTCCCGGATCATGGACAGGAGGGTGGAGGCCAGCGCCTTGCCCACTGCCTGCAGGAAGATGAAGCAGGCCTTGTTGACGCAGGCCAGCACCACCATGGACAGGTAGATGCGGAAGGCACGCAAGGCGAAGTCCGTGTAATAGCTGCTCTCGTTGGCAGCGCCGAAGATGGCGATGAGGGATCGGGGGAAGCACTCCGCCAAAAGCAGCGCCACAGCGCCTACGGCAGCCTCGGCGATGAGCAGGCGGGTGAACAGCTGGCGCACCCGCAAGCGCTTTTCGGCCCCCATGTTATAGCCCACGATGGGGATGCACCCGGCGGCCATGCCCACCACGATGGAGATGACAATCTGGAAGAACTTCATGACGATGCCCACCACCGCCATGGGGATCTGGGCATACTGTGCCTGCCCGAACACCGGGTCCAGAGCGCCGTATTTTCGCAGCATATTGTTGATGGCGGCCATGGCGGCCACCAGACTGATCTGGGAGAGGAAGCTGGTGATGCCCAGTGTCAGCATCCGGGAGCAGAGCTTGCCATGGAGCGGGAGATCCCGGCGGCCGGGGCGGATCACCTTCATCCGGGGCAGATACCAGACGGCCAGTCCTGCCGTGATTACCTGCCCTATCACGGTGGCCACCGCTGCCCCCATCATGCCCCAGCGGCAGACGAAGATGAAGATGGGATCCAGAAGGATATTCACCACCGCTCCGGCCAGCGTGGATATCATGGCGAAGCGGGGAGCGCCGCCGGCCCGGATGACGGGGTTCATGGCCTGACCGAACATATAGAAGGGGATGCCCAGCGAGATGTAGAAGAAATACTCCTGCGAATAGCGGAAGGTCTCGGCATTGACGGTGCCGCCGAACATGGCCAGGATCTGATCGGCAAGCAGCAGGTACAGCGCCGTCAGCACCAGACCGCTGCCTGCCGCCAGCACCACGGCGTTGCCCACGGCTCGGCGGGCATCCTCTCGCTGGCCCTTGCCCAGCGAGATACTGACGAAGGTGCAGCAGCCGTCACCGATCATGACGGCGATGGCCAGCGCCACCACAGTCAGGGGAAAGACCACCGTATTAGCGGCATTTCCGTAGGAACCCAGATAGCTGGCGTTGGCGATGAAGATCTGATCCACGATGTTGTAGAGCGCCCCCACCAGCAGGGAGATGACGCAGGGGATGGCGTAGCGGTGCATGAGCCGTCCGACGGGCTCGGTCTCCAGAAATTGTGTGTTGTGTTCCATAGTTGTGTCCTCTCTTTCGGCGTGATAAAAATGCGTAAGTCCCGGAAATCCGGACTTACGCATTTCTGCTGCACGATTTGCCTATGGAATTCCGCAAAAAGACGTGCGGCGTTTCTGCAACCGGATTTACGCAGAAACGCCACACGTTGTAAGACGATTATAACAGATGGGGGGAAGTTTTTCAAATGTTTTTGCCGCTGCCCTTACGCCGCCGTATCCCGGCGGAAACGGCGCATGAGGATCAATGCCATGGCAAAACACAGCAGCTCCGAGCAGAGGGGGGCGAACCAGATGCTGCTGCCGCCCCAGAGCGCCGCCAGCAGGAGCAGTGCCCCGGCCTGCAGCACCAGCCCCCGGCCCATGGAGATGCACAGGGCGGAGCGGGGCCGCTCCACCGCCGTCAGGAAGCCGCCCATGAGGATGTTGAAGCCCACCAGCAGATACGATAGAGCGTATCGCCGCAGCGCCCCGGTGGAGGCGGCGTTCAGCAGAGGCTTCTCCGAGCCGAGGAAGATATGTACCAGCTGCGGGGCCAGCAGGAAAATACCGGCAAAGCAGACCGCCGTCATGATGGCTACGGTAATCAGGCCGTACCGCAGCAGCCGGCGGTACTTCTCCGAGTCCTTGCGGCCGTACTGGAAGCTCACCAGCGGCTGGGAGCCCTGAGACACACCCAGCATGATGTTCACCACCAGCGTATTGGTGTAGGCAATGATGGTATAGCTCACCAGCCCGTCGGTGCCGATGCAGCGGAGGATCACATGGTTGAAGAGGAAGATCATCACGCCGTTGCACAACTCCGTGACACCGTCCGCCAGTCCGATGGGGATCAGGCGGCGGTAAATGGAGCCTTCCGGCCGGAAGCGCACCAGATGGAAGGTGGTGTGCTTGCCTAAGAAGTGGGTGATGTAGATGACGCAGGTCAGCAGCTGGCTCAGGCCTGTGGCGAAGGCGGCACCCCATGCGCCCCAATTCAGCACGAAGATGGCCACATAGTCCAGCACGCAGTTGGTGAGGCAGCCGATGCACACCGTGAGAATGGCCAGCATGGGCCGCCCGTCGGTCTTGACCAGGATCTCCAGATTATACGACACGATGAAGCAGATGGCAAAGGGAGCCAGCCCCCTCAGGTACGACATGGTGTAGCCCAGCGTTTCCTCCTCCGCCCCCAGCAGCAGGGCAAAGGGCTTCAGAAAGATCAGCACCAGAGCGGTGATGGTCAGGCCGATGACCACCAGCAGCGCCAGATTCTGGGAGAACAGACGGTTGGCGTGCTCCCGGTTGCCCTGCCCCAGATAGATGGACAGGATGGTACTGGTGCCTACGGCGAAGGTGACGGCGATGGAGAACATGACGTTGGTGAAGGGGACGGCCAGATTCACCGCCGCCATGGCGTAGTCCCCCACGCCCTTGGCCACGAACAGGCCGTCCACGATGGAGTACAGAGAAAAGACCATGAGGGAGGCCACGGTGGCCGAGGAGAAGCGTAGAAACTGTGCCAGCAGACTGCGCTGATCTTGCATTTTCGATGAGATTCCTTTCCATTCAGCGGCGTACCGCATATACCCCGCCGCAGCGGTTGTACCGCCTATTATAGCCGAAATTTTCCTTTCGGTCAAGGGGAGGAGACTGCATCTCACGGCGGAATGCGGTAAAATGCACAGAAGGAGTGGCATATCCATTGGCGATTTTGTACAGATCAGAACGGAATCCTCCGTTCAGGAAGCGTAAAGGATGCGGAAGAGACGAAAAGAGGGACGCCCTGACGGGCGTCCCTCTCGAGACTGCCGAAAAACCCTTCGGGTTTTTCGGCAAAAGGATTGCAGTCTGCTGCGCACAAATTCCACACTTGCAGCCTGAGAAGTATTTTCTCTCA
>ENA-OUQL01000029-OUQL01000029.1-human-gut-metagenome-genome-assembly--contig:-NODE-29-length-156835-cov-5.88715_pt1 | contig 156835 bp, 162 predicted proteins | sample MGYA00237945_ERZ548829 | MGnify/ENA primary metagenome ERZ548829 (study PRJEB26490, sample SAMN05194708) | human gut metagenome | biome: terrestrial biome; feature: human-associated habitat; material... | reverse complement strand
GCTGCTTGAACAATTTTTACTTCGAAATATTGTCTAACTTTTTGGGGTCACTTCATTTCAGTTCGATAGAGGCTTTTATGTTTGTTTTAAATTACTGTAAATGATCGGAAGTATCCGTTTTATCCGAGAACAAAGATTCCTGCTCCATGATCTTACGGTCGATCAAACGGCCGTTCACGTACACATACTGCGGCTTGTCGTCGTCATCATCGTCCAACTCATCATTGTCGAAATTGAACGTATCGCCGTCTTTGGCTACGCGAATTTCGGCGTCCTTCGCTTCCGCTTCCTTTTTGTAGAACGGCTGGATCAAGTACGTATCGAGCAGCGAATACGTTGCAAAGCTCGTCAGATAACTGATGAACGCACACAGGAAAATGATTATGAGCAACAGCGGAATCACCGCAAATGCCGCCGGGCAGAACAAAAACGCAATGAACAAACCCGCAAGGATTACCGTAATCATCAGGTTGCGCAACAGGCCCATAATAGAGAAAATAAACGCGTTTCTGTAAATGTGGCGCAGCTTCAAGTCAAACGTGACGATCATAACCGGAATGTAATACTGCGCAAACAGCATTAGAATCGACAGGATGCAGCAAACTGCAAGCGGAATCATAAACATCCAGTTGTCCGATACACGTGTGGAATAAAAGAAGATTGAGAAGCTCAAGATTACATATGCGAGATACACAATCACGCCGTTCAAAAGTGCCGGCTTCCAGTTGTTTTTCACAGCGTCCCAGAAATCCGACCAAACGAACGCATGCTCTTCCCTTGCGAAGTTTCGCGTTACATACGCTAAGCCGCATGTGAACGGCGAAAGCAGGATGAGCGGCAGTGTAACCGCATACAGAATGTACAGGTCAAGCACACCGAAGAACGACGTTGCATAAAGAAAGTGCGGAATCGGTAAAAGGAATACGCCCACCATCAACGCGATGACCACAATAAATGGGATCATAAATGTCAGATTCAGCTGCACCAGTTTAGACAGCTTTCGCCACAAGATCTCAAAAAAACGTACCGGCGCTGCCTTTTTCGGTTCATCTTTGTCAACGCCCGGACCCGGCTTATCATAATTACCGAAAAGTCCTAAAAATGCCACAAAATCAACTCCAGAATTAGATTAACTCGTTTTTGCACGAGGATGACACTCATTATACACGCTTTTCACGTGATTATCAAGGTCTAATAAATGAACATATACCTGTGTGGACGAAATATCTGCATGTCCCATCATGGTTTGAATGTCTTTTACGGAAGCACCGCCCTGCAAAAGGTGCATGGCAAACGAATGACGCAGCGTGTGCGGCGTAATCTCCTTCGTGATGCCAGCCTCCGCCGTATACGCTTTGATAATTTTCCAGAAACCCTGGCGCGTCAAACGCGAGCCGTTCAGATTGACAAACAGCGCGTCTCCGCTGTTGTCCGGGTCCACGATCAAATCGCGCATACGGTAAAGATAATCGGATACAGCAACGACCGCTTTCGCATAAATCGGAATGGTGCGCACGCCCTTGGTGCCGCGGCAGAACAGCTTTCCCGTGCGCAGGTTGATATCCTGCACGTTGAGGTTGATGAGCTCACTGACGCGAATACCGGTGGCATAAAGAAGCTCCAGCATCGCTTTATCGCGGCAGCCCTTAGCTTCCGTGACATTCGGCTGGGAAAGCAGCAGGTCTATCTCCTCGCTCGTCAGCGTCTGCGGCAGCTTTTTCGGCTCTTTTTCAAGTTTTACGGATTTCGCCGGGTTCATCTGCATATCCCCGCGCAGGATGAGAAACTTATAAAAGCAACGCACAGAGGCAATATTGCGGGAGATCGTGGAATTTGTGCGGTTTAAGCTGTGCAAATGCTGCACATACGCTTCCACCGTTTCCGTTTCCACTTCAAGCGGAGATGCTATATTCTCATCCGCTAAATAGCGCAGGAAAGCCGAAATGTCGCGCAGATAAGAATCCCGCGTATTTACGGAACTCGGTTTCTGCACGAGCATGTACTCGCGAAACAGCGCGAAGTATTCATCCATGTTCATTCATTTCGGCCTCCTTTGCTTTAAAATCTAAATTTGCAAAATCAAAAAGTGCAATGCACCGTATAAAATCGAAATGAAAACCAGCGCCGCAAACGCAAACAAAAACCGCACGGTGCAGTTTTTTACGGAAAGCGGTTCTCCGTTTCCAAAAAACACCCGGCAGCTGCGCCTTGCCGTGCAAAGCGCTTCCGATGCAAGCAGCAAAAGCACCGTGATGCACAGCACCGTCATCGGCAGATAATCAAAGCACCGCCGAAAATACAATCCGATACCCTCAAGCCGAATCAGCGCCGTAAGCGATGTGCCAAGCGTGAAGCCCTTCAGGATTATCACAGCGGGGACCACAAGCACACCTAAAAACGTCATGCCAAATAAAAAAATCGGCAATGCATAAAAAAGCGAATCAAATAAAAACGCGGAAAACACAAACGGAAAGTCCGTCCCCGTTTCAAACGGCCCCCTAAACCACACAGAGCCGGAAACCGGCGCCATAGCTATTTGCGATGTCCATGCGAATAAGCAGCCGAACAAAAATCCGAGCAGGAACAAAATGCGCAAAGCCATTAAAACAGATAAGCTACGTGGTTTTGCATATTTCGGCTTTGCTTCCATTTTCGTTCACCACCTGTAAAAGATGGTCAATCTATATGTGAAGCATCGCCGTGTTATGCCTTGCACACTCACATGGAAAGTTCTTCGGCGCGGTGCGTGCAGGCTTCAAACGAGCTGATCATCACCTCATTAAAGCCCTGTTCTTTCAAGACATTCAGCAAAGCAAATGTTGTGCCGCCCTTTGACGTGACCATATCGATAAGCGCCTGTGGGTCTTTGCCGCTGTTTAAAAGCATATCGGCGCTGCCTTTCATGGTCTGGCAGAACAGTGTAAGCGCGGTCTTCGGGTCAATACCCTGCTGCGCTGCATAATCACAAGTGAGTTTTGCAAGCAGATACAAATACGCAGGCGAGCTGCCGCTGACCGCAATCACCGCATTCATCTGCGCTTCGTCGATCTCCTGCGTAACACCGCAGCAGGCGAAAGCGGAACGCACGCGCGCAAAGTCTTCTTCCGGCACATTGCTTGTCCGGCACAGCGCCGTAGCGCCCTCACCGAGCAGCAGCGGCGTGTTCGGCATGGCACGTACGTAGCGGCGGTCTGCGCCGAGCGCGTCCTGCAAATTCTTAAACGTTACGCCCGCAGCGATTGAAACGATAACAACGTCGTCTGCAGTCTTCTTCGCAACGGTCGGCGCAATAACGCGCAGCACCTCCGGGAAAATCTGCGGCTTTACGCAAAGGAACACCGTATCACAAAGCTCGGCAACTTCTTCGGCAGAAGCACAGGCTACGCAGCCGAATTCTGTAAAGCGCTGCATTTTTTCCGCGTGCGGATTGTACATATAAATATCGCCGGCCGGGAAAGTACCGGAGGATAAGATGCCGCCAATAATCGCGGACGCCATGTTTCCTATGCCGATAAAGCCCAATTTGCCGTTTTTCATGATACGCCACCTCTCTTCTGTCTTATATACTATAATACTTTTTAGCCAAATTTGCAAGAGCTTCTGTGAATATTTTTGCATCTGCACAAATTTATGTCTATAATCTTATGTAAACTCATGAATATACAGTTCTGTTTTGCCCGTAAGTTATCATGAATAAATATGCAAAACTGTTCTTGCGCTCTTGCTTGTCATCTACAAAATCGTGGCTTAAAATCTGACTTTTTCGTCTCTATTCACGCCCATTACTCCACCGCATACGCTGCATATTGCAAATATTACGCTCCGTATAACAAGAAGTACAACCCGCATATTTGCATACAGCATAACGCTTATCGCAACATAGAAAACTGCATAGAGCGTACCAAGCACAAGGCCGTGCAGCAAGCCTTTTTCCCCCGCGAGGCGCGCCGCAAGGAAAGCGGAAGCAAAAACGGAAACGCCGCCGATCACCGCCGCAGCCGTACCGAGTATAGGCTCGGACGGTAAAAAGCCGAGCTTTAAAATCATAAAGGCACAAACCGTGATCAGCACAGCCGAAAACAGCACAGAAAACAGAAGACCCAAAAACAGCTTCTTAAAATTCAGCATAGAAAAAGCCCCTTGAAATAAGTTTTGTTTCATACTTATTCCAAGGGGCTCAAAACTATTCGCTTTTAAAAAGAGTGAAACTTACGCGTCTTCCTCGTGGATGGTATCGACGCTGCCGATCGCCCAGCGCTTGATGCGCAGTCTTGCGCGGTCGCTGCCGGTCTCGATGATAACGCTGTCGGTCTCATCCTTTACAGCGATGATTCTGCCGCAAATGCCGCCGATGGTCGTGATCTCGTCGCCGACCTGTGCATTCTTGCGCATTTCCGCTTCCTTCTTCTTCTTCTTGTTCTGCGGGCGGAAGAAGATGAAGTACATAGCCGCGATGATCGCACCGTAAACAAGGAGCATGATCAGCATGCTGGACATGTTGCCGCCGGCTGCTGCATCTGTCGTTGTCAAAACACTCAAATTCATGGTTTTCTTTCCTTTCTTTCATGGTGCGCTCCGTTCGACTGCAAAGCGGTCAATACACCCGTCACCAAATTAACTTTATACATTATAACAAAAGCCATTCGTGGTTGCAAGGATTTTCTAAATTCTTTTGTTAAATTTCTCTGAATACTCCCGATAAAACGCTTCAAACCGGTCTTCATCGAGCGCGTTACGAATGCGTTCCATCAAATTGTTGTAGAAATAAAGATTGTGCATAACCGTCAGGCGCATGGCAAGCATCTCCCCCGCTTTGAAAAGGTGGTGAATATAAGCACGGGAAAACTTGCGGCAGACCGGGCAGTCGCAGGTCGGGTCGATCGGTTGATCATCCAGCGTGTATTTCGCATTGAGCATATTGCGCACGCCTTCATTTGTAAATGCATGGCCATGGCGTGCATTGCGGCTCGGCATCACACAGTCGAACAGATCAACGCCGCGGTGCACCGCTTCCAGAATATTTGTCGGCGTGCCCACACCCATCAGGTAGCGGATCTTATCCTGCGGCATATGCTCCTCAACCGCTTCAATCACTTCATACATGATCTCTGCCGGCTCGCCGACCGCAAGGCCGCCAATGGCATAACCATCGAGCCCCAATTCCGCAATCTCCTTCATGTGGTTCACGCGCAGGTCGATGTATGTGCAGCCCTGATTGATGCCGAACAGCATTTGGTTCGGGTTGATCGTATCCGGCAGCGCATTCAGTCTGTCCATCTCCGCCTTGCAGCGGCGCAGCCAGCGTGCTGTGCGCGCGCAGGAATTTTTCGCGTAGTCGTATTCCGCCGGGTTTTCCACGCATTCGTCAAACGCCATGGCGATGGTAGAACCGAGATTGGACTGAATACGCATGCTTTCCTCCGGGCCCATGAAGATGCGATGGCCGTCGATGTGCGACGCAAACGTCACGCCTTCTTCTTTGATATTGCGCAGCTTTGCGAGAGAGAAAACCTGAAATCCGCCGCTGTCCGTCAGTACAGGGCCGTCCCAGCCGGTAAACTTGCGTACGCCGCCCATTTTGCGCACCACGTCATCGCCCGGGCGCAGATGCAGGTGGTACGTGTTGGAGAGCATCACTTGACATTTAATATCTTTAAGATCGTAAGCAGAAACCGCACCCTTAATCGCCGCAGCCGTCGCGACGTTCATAAACGCCGGTGTCTGCACCGTGCCGTGCACGGTTTGGAGCTCGCCGCGCCGCGCGTGGTTTTCTCTTTTGATAAGCTTGTACATGTAAAGAAAATTCCTTTCAAAGTTATTTGATGAACATGGCGTCGCCGAAGCTGAAGAAGCGGTAGCGCTCCTTGACGGCAGTGTTATACGCATTCAAAATGTGTTCGCGGCCCGCAAGCGCGGAGACCAACATGATGAGCGTACTTTCCGGCAAGTGGAAGTTCGTGATGAGCGCATCAAGGCCCTTAAATTCAAAGCCCGGATAGATGAAAATATCCGTCCAGTCATCGTCCTCACAAATTTTGCCGCATTTCTTTGCGACAGATTCAATCGTGCGGCAGCTTGTAGTACCGACAGCGATCACGCGTCCGCCGTTTTTCTTCGTCTCGTTGATGGCGTCGGCAGTCTCTTTCGGCATGTGATAATGCTCGCTATGCATTTTGTGGTCGAGAATGTTATCCACACTCACCGGGCGGAACGTGCCAAGGCCGACATGCAGTGTGACGAACACGACCTTCACGCCTTTTGAGCGAATTGCATCGAGCAGTTCCGGCGTAAAGTGCAGACCGGCCGTCGGCGCAGCGGCAGAACCTTCCTCTTTGGAATACACCGTCTGGTAGCGCTCTTTATCCTTGAGCTTTTCTTTAATATAGGGCGGCAGCGGCATCTGACCAATCTTATCCAGCTCCGTGAAGAAGTTCGTGCCCTTGTCGTAATGGAAGCGGATCAGGCGGTTGCCGTCGTCCTTTACTTCGATGACCTCGCAGGTCATGGAGCTGCCCTCGAACGTGAACGATGTGCCGACCTTTGCACGCTTGCCCGGACCTGCAAGTGCTTCCCATACGTCGTCACCGCAATTTTTCAGGAGCAAAAATTCAACGTGCGCGCCGGTCTCGTTTTTAATGCCGTAAATACGCGCAGGCAAAACTCGGGAATTGTTGAGTACAAGACAATCGCCCTCATTCAAATACTCCGTGATGTCGTGAAAATATCTGTGCTCGATCTCACCGGTTGTTTTGTCCAACACCATCAGGCGCGAAGCGTCACGCGGTTCAACCGGCGTCTGGGCGATAAGTTCTTCCGGAAGCTCAAAATCAAAATCTTTTGTCTGTAAAGTTTGCGTATCCAAGTATATTCCTTCCAATCTGAATTAAAATAGCCGCATCCCCCAAATTACGCAGGATTATTCTAAGAATTTTTCATAAATAAATTGACAACAATCCGTATTCCATGTATTATAATAAGGATAGAGGCGCGGTTTGTAAAAGTATCCGCGGGTTTTGGCCCTCCACAGGCATCGGCCCGCAGAAAAAGGACACACCGCCGAAGATCTCAGCGCATGTGGTACGCTTGGATCTGGTTGCTGTGGCGAAAGCCCCGTAACTGTCATCTGCAATAGGATGGAGTGCTATCAGAGCTTTTCCGCAGGGAGACTTTCGTAAAAGCCTGTGCACATTCTATTATATTGTATGTATGACCGGATTTCAACCGGTTTTTTTTCGCTCAAAAATGAAATTTGACCTTAATTTTGTTTTTGAGCGTACATTTCATCATTTTTGAAAGGATGTCCTGCAAACAGGACGGGTGAAAGAAATGAAAAAGTATAATGTCGGTATCATTGGTTGCACAGGCATGGTCGGTCAGCGTTTTGCAACGCTCCTTGAAAACCATCCGTGGTTCAACGTGACCGCGCTTGCGGCCTCTTCCCGCTCCGCCGGTAAAACATATAAAAGCGTCGTTGAAAAGCGCTGGGCTATGAAAACGCCCATTCCCACAAGTATGGCGGACATGATCATCTTAGACGCTGTTGCAGATATGGACGAAGTCGTCTCCAAGGTCGATTTTGTATTCTGCGCCGTCGATATGAAAAAAGACGAAATCCGCGCCCTTGAAGAAGCTTATGCGAAAAAGGAGTGCCCGGTCGTCTCCAACAACAGCGCAAACCGCGGCGTCGAGGATGTGCCGATGGTTGTGCCGGAGATCAACGCCGACCACATTGAGATCATCAACGCACAGAGAAAGCGCCTCGGCACAAAGCGCGGCTTTATCGCTGTAAAATCCAACTGCTCCCTTCAGAGCTACGTTCCGGCTATTCACCCACTGATGGACCTCGGCGTCACGAAGGTGCTCGCCTGCACATATCAGGCCATCTCCGGCGCCGGCAAAACCTTTGAAACGTATCCCGATATTCTCGACAACGTCATCCCGTATATCGGCGGCGAGGAAGAAAAATCCGAGCAGGAGCCGATGAAGCTGTGGGGCCACATTGAGGGCGATAAGATTGTCAACGCGACCACCCCGTCCATCACGGCACAGTGCTTCCGCGTGCCGGTTTCCGACGGCCATACGGCTGCGGTGTTCGTCTCCATGGAAAAGAAGGTCTCACCGGAAGAAATCATCCGCCGTTGGACAGAGTTCCGCGGCCCGGCACAGGAGCTCGAGCTGCCGAGCGCACCGAAGCAGTTCCTGCACTACTTTACGGAAGCAGACCGTCCGCAGGCAAAACTCGACCGTGAACTGGAGCACGGTATGGCCGTTTCCATCGGCAGACTGCGCCCGGATACCCAGTATGACTACAAGTTCGTTTGCCTTTCCCACAACACGCTGCGCGGCGCAGCAGGCGGCGGTGTTCTGCTTGCAGAGCTGCTCGCAAAGAAGGGCTATTTTGACTAATACCGTTCAGGAGGTATTTTTTAGATGAAAGAAACCATTTTTACCGGCGCAGCGGTGGCACTTGTTACCCCGTTTAACCCGGATATGTCCGTAAACTACGAGGAGCTTGAAAAGCTCATCGATTTTCAGATTACAAGCGGCACCGATGCCATTGTCACCTGCGGTACCACCGGCGAAGCGGCAACACTCACCGATGAAGAGCACGTGAAGGTCATCGAGTTCACCGTAAACAAGGTTGCCGGCCGCGTGCCGGTCATCGCAGGCACCGGCAGCAATGATACCGCCTACGCCGTGGAGCTCTCCCAAAAAGCAGAAGCACTCGGCGCAAACGGCCTTCTGCTTGTCACGCCGTACTACAACAAAACTTCCCAGCGCGGCCTCGTTGCAAGCTTCAACCGCATTGCGGGCAGTGTAAAAATTCCGTGCATTGTGTATAATGTCCCGAGCCGCACCGGCCTCAACATTCTGCCGGAAACGTACTACGAGCTCTCGAAGACGCAGAACATCGTTGCCACAAAGGAAGCGAACCACGACATCTCCGCGCTCATCAAAACGCGTGAGCTTTGCGGTGATGACCTCACGGTTTACTCCGGTGAAGACACGCAGACTTTGCCGATCGCGTCTCTCGGCGGCAAGGGCGTCATCTCTACGTTCTCCAACATCATGCCGAAAGAAATGCACGAGCTTGCCACCGCTTCCGTTGCGGGCGACCTCAAGACGGCGCAGGCACTCACGTTTAAGTATCTCGACCTCATGAACGCACTGTTCATGGACGTCAACCCAATCCCGGTAAAGCAGGCATTGAACCTGATGGGCTTCAACTGCGGCCACTGCCGCTTGCCGCTTGCCGATATGTCCGATGAGCAGATTGCAAAGCTGAAAGCCGAAATGGCAAAGCATCTGCAGCTCGCCTGATTAAGAAAGGAACGGACGTAAAATGACAAGGATTATTTTATGTGGCTGCTGCGGCAAAATGGGTCACTTCATCACGCAGCTTGTTTCCGAACGCACCGATTGCGAGATTGTTGCCGGCGTTGATCTAAACGTCAATGCACAGACTGCTTCCTACCCCGCTTACACCTCCATCGATCAGGTGACGGAAGCGGCAGATGTTATCATCGACTTCTCCCACCCCTCCCTTTTGACGCCGATTTTGCACTACGCGGCGGAAAAGGGTGGCATTCCGGCCGTGCTCTGCACCACGGGCTACACAGCAGAGCAGACCGCGGAGCTTACCAAAGCTTCCGAAACGCAGCCAATCTTCTATTCCCGCAACATGTCACTCGGCATTAACCTGATGCTGGAGCTTGCAAAGAAGGCGGCAAAGGTGCTCGGCGACCAGTTCGACATTGAGATCGTCGAAAAGCACCACAATCAGAAGATTGATGCGCCGAGCGGCACGGCTTTGATGCTTGCCGATGCGCTTGCTTCCGTGCGCGACGGCGAAACGCAGTATATGTACGATCGCCACGCACAGCGCAAAAAGCGCGAAAAGAGCGAGATTGGCATTCACTCCGTGCGCGGCGGCACCATTGTCGGCGAGCATGAGGTGATCTTTGCGGGCAACAACGAGGTCATCACGCTCTCCCATTCCGCGCAGTCCAAAGAGCTGTTCGCGGTGGGCGCAGTAAACGCAGCGGTATTCATGAGCGGCAAAGGCCCCGGCCTTTACGACATGTCCGCTTTGGTTTAAGAAAGGATGGAACAGATCATGGGCACAACCGAAATCAGCACGGTCAGCAATATCACACTGGTCACCCTGCAAGGCAGCCCCGCCACCACAGGCTTTATGGCTGAGGTATTCGAGCGCATCGCGGAGCTCGATATCAACATCGATATGATCTCCATGCCCCCGAACCACGGTGCAAATGCCGGCCTTTCTTTTACCATTTCTGACCAAGACCTCATCGAGGTGCTGTCTTTTGCAAATACGCTCAAGACCGAGACCGGCATCAAGGTTATCGTCAGCAGCGTGAACCATAAAATCTCCGTCTATGACCCGCAGATGAAAAACACGCCGGGCATGGCCGCCAGAGTGTTCAGCGCCATCGCCGCAAGCGACGCCGACATCCGCCTCATCACGACCTCCGAAGTCGAGATCTCCCTCCTCGTCACGGAAGCGGATTACGACACCGTTTTGGAAGCCATCGAAGAAGCGGTCAACGCGAAATAATTTTTAGACAACTATAAATACGAAAACAGAAGGTCAAGTCTCTTATCCGGCTTGACCTTCTGTTTTTGATTGATAGCTTCAACGATACCCGGTGCCATTTCATAGTATTCTCTGATTTCCGCTTCGCCGTTCGGCCGATTGTGTCATATGTATGGTATATTAAAACGAGTGAACACAAAAGCCAAAGCCGCTGAATACACTCGTTTTTATGAAAATAGTGACCTACTTTGATACAAAATGCACACCCCTTACGACCTTTCGTTAAAAGGTGCCGAGTACCGTTAAAAAGTGCACACCCCAACAAATGATGTGGTTTTTAATTCCTTCTCAAGCACGTCCGCATACTGCTGTATAGCATTTCCTAGCTTCCCCGACAAAGCCTGCAGCTCGGCACTTTCCAAATATTTTTGCGGATTTTTTCTAACCTCTAAGGCGGTTTCAAGTGCGGTGATGTTGTGGAATAAACAGTTTTGCAATGCCCACTCTCCGGCAGCCGTTTTGGAAATGATTTTTCCGGTACGAAGTGTGTAAATGCATCTGGCAATATCCAAAAGCCAACCAAAAGAATAGATACTTCGTCCGGTACTGCTTGCATATTTTCGAATCGTATCGTAATGAAATTGTATGTTTGTTTTTATGTCCTCAAAAGAAGGCGGAGTCAATTGTCCCCGTATGTCTTTTCCATGTAAGAGACGGCTGTAGTCAAGCAGTTCTTTCATGCAACACGCATCAAAATGATAGCTGTCAGTAATTCTTTGTCCACTTGTTCCCCAATAGACAACTCTATCCGGAACCTTGCGAATAAATGCGTTTAGTGTCAACATGCCACCCTCAAAGCAACGGTAAAACGGATTATCGGACTCGGCGGCAGTAATACTCTGCCGGAGGCAAACAAGTTCATTAGCCTGTTGTTCGGAAATAGACTTTTGGGTTAGAACGAGAATATCTATGTCGCTCCAGCCGTATTGAAAATCATCTAACACATAAGAACCATAAATGTAAACAGAAGGATCGTTAAGCGAAAGAACATCGGCAATTTGGGTAGTCATATTTTTTATCGCAGCATTTAATTTCACTTTATTCCCTCCTACACATTTATTGAGAAAAATGAACACCAATCATGATACCTATTGTATCACAATTGGTGTCCGATTATGGTGCGGGTAACAGGAGTTGAACCTGCACACCGAAGTACCAGAACCTAAATCTGGCGCGTCTGCCAATTCCGCCATACCCGCATATTTTGTTGACTAAACTATTATACCGTATTCTGAGGAAAAATCAAGCCCAAACAGAGAAAAACCCGGAAAGAGTTTCTCTCCGGGTAATTTCTCTTGAGCAAATTCCTTATGCCTTCTTCTGCTCTGCGAGCGCTTCTTCCAGTGCGAGCGCGAGCTGATCCGGGCAGGATGTGTTCTTAAAGCCGCACTTGATACCCTTGCAGCGCTTTACGTATTCGTCAACGGTCATGCCGACCGCAAGCGCTGCCACGCCCTGCGTATTGCCGTTACAGCCGCCATCGAATTTCACGGAGCGGATAACGTCGCCGTCGAGCTCTACATGAATGCCTCTGGAACATACACCTTTCGGTGTGAAATCATACTTCATTTTGCATTTCCCTTTCATTCAGAAAATAATTTATCAAATTCGGATTCGACCGTCGTGAACGTGCCGACCGGATTTTTCTTTGTCGTGTAAAAGCCGTGATAATCCGTGCCGCCGGTGACGGCAAGGTCATACTTTTCGGCTAAGCGCAACATTTCCGCTTTATCCTCCTCCGTGTTGCGCGGGTGATAAACTTCAATGCCGCGGATGCGGTGGTTTCTGCACAGCTCGCGCAGAAGATCCATGCTGTGGTATTCGCTCGGGTGCGCCAAGACCGCGATGCCCTCTGCGGCGTCAACCGCATCCATCACAGTATTAATGTCGGGATAATCCACCTTCTCGTAGGCGATGCCCGTTTTGGAATCATAGAGCTTCTTAAAAACCTCGCCGAACATCTCACTCGCGTAGCCGGCGTCCATTAACGCCTGCAAAACGTGCTGCTTGTAGATATTCGTCGAGCCCTCCGCGCGGCGCAGAATCATCTCGCGCGGAATCGCATACAGGCGGCAGACTTTATCAACGGAGCGTAGCATCGCCGCATGGCGGCTGTCCGTCGTTTTTTGCAGCAGCGGCAGCAACACTTCGGGCTTCTTCGGCTTATAGCACAGGATATGCGCTTTGCCGTGACGCTTCGGGTCTGCAGCAGAAATTTCCACGCCGGGAATCACCGTCACGCCCGCTCCCCGCCCAAGCTCCGACGCGCATTCGCAGCCCGCCATGGTATCGTGGTCGGTGAGCGCGAACGTCGTCACGCCGCGGAGCGCAGCAAGTTGTATAAGCTCCTCAAGCGGCGTGGAGCCGTCCGAATATCTTGTGTGGCAGTGCAGGTCAATAGACATTGGTTTTCTCCTTTCGCGGCTTTTCCGGCGGACGCGTCAGCAGCTTTTCGGCTGTGAAGCGCCGGAACCCGAAGTTGAATAAACACAGGTCGATCACAACGATGATCGCTGTCAAAATCAAAAGCGCAATACTGTTTAAGCGATACAGACCCATGATCTGCCCGATGAAAATGAGCAAAATCGGCAGTACGATATAGCCGGAAATTTGAATGGATTCCGCTGTGGAGCGTGCTTTCACGGTCAGCATCGCAGCAAACGTAACGCCCAGCACCGTGATGGCCGGCGAGAGCAAAAACACCAGAACGAACCATGAAAGGTCAAAGAAAAACGGCGCTTTCAAAACCATATCGCCGATAGCCGTGACGACAAAGAACAGAATAAACGAAACCGCCGTGACAAGCCCGGAAGCCAAAACACTGCTTGCCGCCTTCACCTGCAAAAAGCGGCGCACGCTGAACGGCGCAAACAGAAGCGTTTCCATTGTGCCGTGTGCCCGCTCGCCCGCAAACGTGTACGAAGCCGTAATGATTGCCGATAAAAGCGGAATGAGCATAAACAGCATCGGCGAGATAAACGCCGTGAAAATGTAGAACATCTGCGCGCGCTCGTCCGTCCCCTGCGGAATGTTATCGAGCAGGTTTTTAAACTGCTCCACACCGGAGGATTTCGGTGAGACCATAGCGGAAACGAACAGGAACAAAAGCGGGAACGCCACCGCAAAAACGAGCGGCAGTGCGATGAGCAACGTCAAGATCAGCCTGCGGCGGCACAAAGCAGAAAGGTCCTTCATCATGAGTGCACGTTCCGCTTTGGAAAACAGCTTATAAAACAGTTTCTTCATGCGGTGTCTCCTCTCCCGGCTTTTTCACAAACGCGTAATAAACATCCTGCAATGTGGGCGTACACACGGATGCTTCGTAAATGCCGACATTCTCCCGCACAAGCCCGGAAATAAGCTCCGGCATATCGGCTTCGGATTCGATTGGCTTTTCCCACGCGCCATCATGCAGTATGAAGTCCTCCGGCATCTTCTGCGTGTCGCTCACGCGGATTACCGCCATAGGCGTCAATTCAGAAGCGGCCGTAAGCATCGAAAGGTCGCCGCTCGCCCGTAAAAAGCCGTGCTCCAGCACCGCAAAGCTTGTGCAGATCTCCTCCGCGCTTTCAAGATGATCGGTGCAAAGCAACACCGTGGCGCCGGTCTCCTTTGCGTAATCCGAAAGTGTACGCAGCACCATTGCGTCCGATACCGCTTGCTCGCCGCCGGGCAAACCGTCCGAAAACACGATCTGCGGGTGATGCACAAGCGCACGCGCCAGCGATAACCGGCGGCACATCTCTGTGGAAAACGTATAGACCTTGCGGTCGCGCGCGTTCCAAAGGTCAAGCTTCTTCAAAAGCTGCGCCGCATGTGTACGGGCTTGCTCCTTGCGCATGCCATACATGGAAGCGAACATCAGTAAGTTTTCCAGAGCGCTCATGCTTCCAATGCAGGCCGCCGTATCGGTAACGATACCGCTTTTCGCGCGCAGTTTGCGACTCTCTTTCACAGAAGAAAGTCCCAGCACTGTGCTGTCGCCGAGCGTCGGGCGCACAAGACCCGTTAAAAGGCGCAGCAGCGTCGTTTTGCCGGATCTTTCCGGGCCGAGGCAGCCGACGATCTCCCCGGCTTCCACTTCAAGGTCCACGCCATTTATCGCAATGATGTCGCCGTATTTTTTCGTTAAATTTGCAGTTTGTATCGCAATCATCTGCTCACCGCCTCTCAGCGCACATCGGAGGTGCCTTTTTCGCGCAGATAGGTTGATTCCAAATCAGCCATGTGCAGCTTCACGGCGAGCGGATAGCGGTCAAATGCCAGGCTGATGGCAAAGCTGCCGCCCTTCGCCGCGTCGTCAAAGCCACCCATGTGCCAGCGGATTGCCATGGCCTCCACGGGCTTTAGACGCATAAAACGCTCGATGAGGTAAACGGATTTTTCACCGTGACCAAACGGGAATGCATCGTCCACCGTGTAAAACGGACGCTTTTCCCACTGCCCGGTCTCGTCATTTTTCACGTTGCGCGTGGAGGTCTTATAAAACTGCGATTTGCACACGTCGTGCAGCAGCGCACATATCGCAAAGCTTTCTTCACTGTCGCCCTCGTCAAACCAACGCTCGCGCATCGCCTTGTAGACATTCAGGCTGTGCATCACAAGGCCGCTTTCGCAGGCACAGTGGAACTTTGTGCTTGCCGGCGCGGTGTAAAAATCGGTGGTATCCAGCCACGCCAAAAGCTTCTGCGAGCCCTCGCGCGTGATATTCTGTGTATAAATGGAGATAAATTCCTCTCTGTACGGATTCGACATGTTTGTCCTCCCGTAAATAAATTTCAAACTCTGCGTATAGTATAACACAGAAATCGCGTGTTTTCAAACAGTTTCGCGGTTTGTAAAGAAAAAGAAAGGTCATCGCAGCAAATGCCGAAATGACCCTTCCGGTAAATCAATGATTGCCCGCGCAGCCGTGCTTATCTTCCCCGCAGCTATGGCTGCCGCAGTCATGACCGCCCTCGTGGTGATGGTGTGCACAGACGGTATCCGGGTTATAGAGCAGTGTGCCGTTCAGCAGCGAATTGACCGCCGCGTCCGCGCTGCCGGAAACACCGGGATACAACTCGATACCCGCTTCTGCAAGCGCCGTGCGCGCACCGCCGCCGATGCCGCCGCAGATGAGCGCATTCACGCCGTGCTGCTTCAAAAAGCCAGCCAGTGCACCGTGGCCGCTGCCGTTTGTGGGCGCGACCTCTGCATTTTTAACTTCGCCGTTCTCAATCTCATAGATCTTAAATGCTTCGGAATGGCCGAAATGCTGGAAAACCAGTCCGTTCTGATACGTTACCGCGATTTTCATGTTCATGCTTCCTTTCAAATCAAATATCCTATTTTCTGCTACGTGCAGAATATGCTCCGTCTGCGGCTGTGCCGCGTTTCGGCATTTGTCATATTCCGCACGGCTGCACCCGCCATGCTGCGGTGTGCAGGGCATCTGCTCTGCAGAAAACGCCATGCGAGAGAGCTGGCTGCTGAGTTCCTTAAGCGCCGCGCGATTGACGGTGTAGTGCATGAAATAACCGCACTTTTCGCCGAAAATGAGCCCCGCTTCACGCAGAACTTTTAAATGCTGTGAAACCGCCGCTTCCGAAATATCCAGCTGTCTTGCCAGTGCGCGCACGCAACAGTTGCGGCGCAGCAAAAGGCGCAGCAGCAAAAGGCGGTTTTCATCTGCCAGTGCTTTGAACATCATAGCCGTTGAACCCATAGCGTCCTCCTGATTAAGCATTTACTAAATTAAATTATAGCACGAATTTTAATTAAGTCAATACTAAATTAAATATTTGCCTGTAAAAAGGCAGCACACCGAAACGATGCGCTGCCAAAAACTTTTATGTACGGTCATTCAACAGAACGGAAGCCCTTGCCGATGATCTCGCTCGTATTCGTGATGAACATGAATGCCTTTTTATCGACGGAACGGACATACGCGCGGAGCTTCACAGCTTCACCGCGTCTGCACGCAACCATAACGACCTTGCAGCCCTCACGCGAATACGCGCCTGTGGCATCCACAATGGTCGAGCTGCGGTTCATCTTATGAATGATGTAATCGCAAATCTCCTCCGGGTGCGTGGTGACAATGGAGAAATATTTGCAGAGGTTAATACCTTCAATCACGGAATCGACCATGAACGCTTTGATAGCAAGACCGAGCAGCGAAAACAGGCCTGTGCGGATATCGAATACAAACGTCGCGGAAAATGCGATAAGCGCATCGCTGACGAGCAGCGCTTTGCCGATATCAAGACTCGTGTACTTTTTGAGGATCATCGCAACAATATCTGTGCCGCCGCTCGAAGCGTTGCAATTAAAGAGGATCGCCGAGCCGACCGCCGGCAGCATCATGCCGTAGCACAGCTCGAGGAACGGCTGGTCGGTAAGCGGCTTGGAAAGCGGAATGACCTTTTCAAACAGCCACGTCAAAAACGAAAGCAGCATGCTGCAATACACGGTAAGCACACCAAAACCGCGTCCTAAAATGATAAAACCGACGATGAGCAGGATGATATTGATAATCCACATGATATCCGCCGTGGAGAACAACGGAAAAATACGACCGAGCAGAATAGAGATACCGCTCACGCCGCCGGTGGAGAAATTATTCGGAAATTTAAAGAAATAAATGCCGATGGCAAAAATAAAGGTGCCAAACGTGATGAGCAAAAATGTCTTTAAATTTTGTTTTGTAAGCTTTTCTTTAACGTTTTGGATTGGGTTATTCATACTACGCCAACTTTCCTCATTGCAGGCAAGCCGCCTGTTTTTAGTCCGTCTGAGATTTTAACACAGCAAACACCAAAATTCAACAGGAAAGCACACAAATGAATAATTGATTTTTTCTCCGTCATTTTTTGCAAGTTGCGTCTTTCAAAACTTGCTTTACATATGTTTCGAGCGCGTTTTGATACGCCGAAAAACGTTCCCGAAGGGAACCGGCAAACGTCTCGGACTGTATGAAATCGCAGAATTTGTCATACGGCAGAAATTTGTAATCGATCGTTTCATTCGCCTGCAGCGTGATTGGGATATCCGCGCTTTCAACCGTTGCGGCATACTCGTAAAACACCGTTGGGCCATGCGTCGGGCGCAGCAAAAAGTTATGATGCAAAAAGGAGAGCGGCCGAAACCGTTCTCCTTCTGTGTTTTTTAAAATCAGATCAGGCTGCGGATGTAATCTGCCGCCTTGCGGATATCGCCCTCAGGGTCGTCGCCGACTTCACGTTCAATCGTCAGGAAGCCCTTGTAGCCGATGTCGTTCAGCGCCTTGAAGTACGCCGGGAAATCAACGTCGCCTTCGCCAAGCGGAAGCTCAATGAAGGAAGCGTCGTTCAGCATGTCGGATTCCTCCATGCCGTACAGAATCTCCGGGCTGACATAATGCAGACGCTTGCCGTCTTTTGCATGTGTGTGCACAATGTAATCCTTCAGCGTGTAGACCGCCTGCACCGGGTCGTCGCCCGTGACCATGACAAAGTTTGCCGGATCAAGGTTGACGGAAACACCCTTGGAATGGAGGCCGTCAAGGAAGCCCTTCAGCGTCGTTGCAATCTCCGGGCCGGTCTCCACGGCGAAGTGTGCCTGCATGGAGTCTGCATACGCCGCAAGCTGGCCGCACGCATCCTGCATGATTGCATAGCGCGGGTGGCTCGGATCGTTCGGTACAACGCCGATGTGCGTCGTAATCACATCGGTCTCGAGGTCCTTTGCAAGGTCCACGATGCGCTTGGATTTTTCAATGAGCTCCGGGTTCAGCTTCGGATCGTTGAAGCCGTGGCCGAGGTCGCCGCACAGCGCAGAGATCGTCAGGCCGTGATCCTTCACGCGCTTCAAAAATTCGCGGCGTGCTTCTGCGTTCATATTCTCGGGCGCCATTTCGCCTTTTGTTGCGTAAACCTGAATGCCGGTCGCGCCGACTGCAACAGCTTTATCGAGAGCCGTGAGCGTATCGGTGCGGAAGCCGTCCATCAGAACGCCGATAGAAAAGGGATACATAAGCAATTTCCTTTCTTAATGCACAGGGAGCTTAACCCAGCGTGATCTCTTTGTGCTGCTCGGAAGAATCGTAAATCGCCTGCATCATCTGTGCCGTGATGATAACGGTGTCGATGTGAGACGGCAGCTTCTTACCGGTCTTGATGCAGTCGATGAATGCGTCAATCTCGTTCTGGAAGTGGTCGCGCATCTTAAAGACAGGCTTATACTCCGTGAGTGCACCGTACTCGGAGCTGTAAACGGTGAAATCCTTGCCATACTGAAGACGGATGCCACCCTTATCGCCCATGAAGTCGATGTAACACTCGTTTTCGCCGATGTTCTGCGCCCAAGCGCCGTGCAGAGAGATGACAGGGCCTTCGGTACGGATCATGCCGACAACGGAGTCGTCCACGTCGTAGGTGCCGTCGTACTTCGGGGGACCTGCCCACATGTCGGTGTATGCGTAGCCCTTCATGTCCTTGCCAAGCTCGCAGAAGGCTTCACCCGTAACGGTCTTAACCTTCGGGTCGCCGCAGCAGTACATAACGATATCAAGGTAATGTACGCCCCAGTCAATCAGAGCACCGCCACCTGCAATCGCCTTTGTGGTGAACGCGCCGCCGAGGCCCGGAATGGAACGGTGTGCACGGAAGCTGGCATGTACATGGTAGATATCGCCGAGCTTGCCGTCGTCGATATACTTTTTGATGAGGTTAACGCTGTCATTGAAGCGGTTGACAACGCCGATATTGAGCACTTTGCCGGTCTCGTGCTGAACCTTCTGCATCTCAAGGGCTTCCTTGTAGGTTCTTGCAGCCGGCTTCTCGCACAGAACGTTCTTGCCTGCGCGCAATGCGTCAATGGAAATAGTCGGGTGAACATTGTTCGGGGTGCAGACGGAAACAGCTTCAACTTCCGGGTCTGCCAGGACATCGTGATAATCCACAACAGCGGTGCCGCAGCCGTACTTTTCAACGGCAGCCTGTGCGCGCTCCGGGATGATGTCGCAGAAATACTTGATTTCTGCCTCCGGGTTGTTCATGTAAGACGGGATGTGCGCTGCATTTGCGATCGTACCGCAACCAATAACGGCAACTTTCATTGGAATACAACTCCTTTAAGAATTTTCTGCGGGCTGCGGAAGGTTCTTTTTATCCTCCTCGGCCCATTTTTTATATTCACGCGGTGCCATGCCCACATATTTTTTGTAGGCGCGGCTGAACGCATGGATCGATTTGAAGCCCATCAACTCGGCGACTTTTGTAACGGAAAACCCCTGGCGAAGATACTCGTTTGATTTTTCAAAGCGCCGCTTTGTGTGATAGGATTTCAGGCTTTCGCCCGTAAACGCAGAGAACTTCTGCGCAATATGGGTATAACTGTACCCAAACTCCGCACTGAGCGCGCTGAGATTTTCCATGGACTCAAGGTGCACATCAATGTAATTGATGACATCGTAGACGAGCTTTTCATCGGAATTATTGCTGCCGCTCAGTAAGTAGTTTTTGTAGAACTTTCGGCTGAAAATGCGGTATACGCCGCAGATGATCTCCTGCATGTACGCTTCAATCAAAAGGTTCGAGAGTACGTCGTCCGAAATGAATTCGGAAAGCACGCGCATGAACGTGTCCTGTAAGCTGACCGCGTTATGAAACTGCACCTGCTCGTTCGTATCAAAAAAACTCTTAAGCTGTGCAATCTTCTCATTTACGATCGGCTCCACAAAATCAAAGCCGAGATAAAAGAAACGCAGCGGTTCGATCTCCGCCGAGATGATGTTGTGCATCTGTCCCTTGCGCACAAGGAGCAGGTCACCCTTCTGCATGGTGTACACCGTATCATCTACATAAAATGCACCGGTGCCGGAAAGCACGTATGTAATCTCATAGACCGCCTGCTCGTGCTCAAAGGTCTGGTAACCTGCTTCGCAGCTTAAGTCCCCAATCTGATACAGAACATATGGCCCGTACAGCATATCCATACCCGCGTATGTATTATCGAAGTGAAATTTTGCCCGATTGACCGGCATTGTGGTATCGCCTCTGTGTTTACGCCCTTATTATAATGAAAGAGCGCAGGAATGTATTTGATATTTTTTGCAAATCAGATGGTAAAAAACACAACTTTACCAGAAAATCAGCTTTTCTTCGCCTCTTTTTCAATGGCATCGAGCTCCCGGCACAAATGGCCGAACAATTCGCCGCTCACAACATTTTCGGTCTCGCCCGTCATGTTAAGCGTCACGCGGTCCAAAAAAGAGGAAAACGCTTCAAGTTCCTCTTCCGAAAAGCCTTGAAACGCCACCGCGTCGATCTGGTCTAACCGCTCGCGGCACATGGCACAGACCCTTTGCCCTTCTTCAGAGATATAAAGCCGCTTGCAGCGCAGGTTTTCTGCATCCACTTCTTTTATGAGATACCCCGCCTTCTGCAAGCGCTTTGTAGAGAGTGCAATGGAGGCCGGGCTGACGCGCAGATGGTCTGCCACCTGCACCTGTGTGCACCCGGGATTTGCCGCAATGAAATCCAGTACAGGCATCTGGCCGAAATACAGGCCATGCTCCTGCGCCCCACGCCGATGTGCAAGCTGCTGCACAAGCTCCAGCTTATGTAACTTTCTCATCAGTTCATGCAATTCCATAGCCGCACTCCTCATACACCTCTTTGATATTATTATAACCCCGCTGTTAAATTTGTCAACCCATAGTGCCGTTTTCCCGTGCACTTCGGTTCAATATTCTCCTTTACACGGATGCTTTATTGTGCTATACTGTTAGCAGCTTGATTACAACAATTTGGAAGGGGTCTTAAAAATGAATGAAACGATTCAGGTTTTGATGAACCGCAAGTCCGTCCGTGTTTTTGAGGATAAGGAGATCACACCCGAAATCAAAGATATTATCCTCGCCGCTGCCATGCGCGCACCGACCGGCGGCAACTGCATGCCGTACTCCATCATTGACGTGACGGATCAGTCCATTAAGGATAAGCTTGCCGAAACCTGTGATCATCAGCCGTTCATTGCACAGGCAAAAATGGTGCTCATTTTCTGCGCAGATTACCACCGTTGGTACAGAAAGTTCAAGATGGCGGGCTGCGAAGATATTCCCGCGCCGGAGCTCAGCAACATGGTGCTTGCAACGGAAGATGCCGTCATCGCCGCACACACGGCCTGCATCGCCGCGGAAAGCCTCGGCATCGGTTCCTGCTATATCGGCGACATTGTGGAGAACTTTGAAATTCACAAAGAGCTTTTAAACCTGCCCCCGCAGGTCGCGCCGCTTTGCATGCTGGTCTTCGGCTATCCCACCCAGCAGCAAAAGGAAAGAAAGCAGCCAACTCGTTTTGCAAAGAGCTCCATCGTGTTTGAGAACCAATACCGCGAGCTTTCTGAAGAAGAGCTGCTCGAAATGATGCCGAACGACCGCACAAAGGCGTTCTATAACCGCAAATATGTTTCCGATTTTGCGCAGGAAATGGTGCGTTCCACAAAAGAAATCTACAAGAACTGGAATTCCAAGGAATAAGCCATGCTGCACATCGGTTGTCATCTTTCTGCCTCTAAGGGCTACTACGCCATGGGCAAAACGGCACTTTCCATCGGCGCGGATACGTTCCAGTTCTTCACGCGAAACCCGCGCGGCAGCCGCGCAAAGCCGCTTGATCTAAACGACGCACAGAAGTTAAACGCGTTTGCAGCGGAAAACCACTTTGCCGTGCTGCTCGCCCACGCACCGTATACAATCAATCCCTGCTCCGCAAACGAAGACACCCGCGCATTTGCCCGCGAAACGATGCAGGATGATTTGAAGCGTCTGGAAGCCACACCGCACAATCTCTATAACTTCCACCCCGGCAGCCACGTTGGACAAGGCATCGAGACCGGCGTCACACAGATCAGCGAAACGCTGAACGCCATTTTATCTCCCGAACAGACCACCACGGTTTTACTCGAGACCATGGCGGGCAAGGGCACGGAAGTCGGCTCTCATTTTGAGGAACTCCGTGAAATTCTGGACCGCGTAACGCTCTCCGACCACATGGGTATATGCCTCGATACCTGCCACGTGTTCGATGCCGGGTATGACATTGTAAACGACCTCGACGGTGTGTTGGCAGAGTTTGACCGCGTGATTGGGCTTAACCGCCTGAAAGCGGTACACATTAACGACAGCATCTTCGGGCTTTCCTCTCACAAAGACCGCCACGCAAAGATCGGCGAGGGCAAGATCGGCACGGAAGCGTTCCGCCGCATCATCAACCACCCTGCCCTGCGCCGCCTCCCCTTTTATCTCGAAACTCCAAACGAACTCCCCGGCTACAAAGCCGAAATTGAACTTTTGAGAGCGATGGTTGAGAGAAACTAAAAGCATAATTCACCATAACACTCTAAGCACCCAGGCCGCGTTTGTACCGGCTTGGGTGCTTTTAGTCATTTCACTTTTACTCCCACAACCGCAGCAGTAAATTTCTACTAACTAATAGTGAATATTTCCCGCAAAGCTTTCCCTTTTTAGGAAAACCTCACAAAATATTTGAAGCGCTCAAATGCGTGCTACCACACTTGTGAAATTTGATGTTACGCACCAAGTGAAACACAATCCGCCCTTAACGCGCGCAGTGCATTTCACTGCGAAGCAATTTCACAATAACCGCAGGTTATTATTTCACTCGCCGTAAGGCGAATTTCACAGAAAAAAGGTCTTTGTCAAAAATGACAAAGACCTTTTTTTGGTGGAGATGGCGGGAATCGAACCCGCGTCCGAAAACCGGTTACCGGGGCTTTCTACGAGTGTAGCGGCTCTTTTGACATTCCCTCCGCGCACCGCCGAACAGCAGGCTTTGCGCATCAGTAGCCTTTAGATCATGACGGGCTTAAAGGCGTGGGCCCGTTCACGTGCACCGCTAAGTGACGCTCTTATCCCGTCCGCGGTCCTACGGGTAAGAACGGCTGCTTAATTAAGCAGCAACAGCAACTGTATTGTTGTCGTTTAATTTTAAGTTTGCGGATTTTATAGCGGTCCCGCACCGCTACTCGCTTACCAGGGCTTCCAGTCCCCGTCGAAACCTTTACATCCCCATATAAAAAGCGATATTGCTACCGCTTTTATCTGTTTTTCTCTTTCAGCGCACGCTGAATATCGCGTTGGGCATCACGCGCGGCCATATCGGCACGCTTATCGTAGAGCTTTTTGCCCTTGCACAGACCGACCTGCACCTTCACCCGCGAACCCTTAAAGTACACGGAAAGCGGAATGAGCGAATAACCGACAGTTTTGGAAAGGCCAAAAAGCCGCATGATCTCGCGCTTGTGCATGAGCAAACGGCGCACCCGCATGGGATCGCGGTTAAAGATGTTGCCCTGCTCATACGGGCTGATATGGCAGCCGTTTAAGAGCATTTCACCGTCCACAACAGAGCACCACGCGTCCTTTAAGTTGCATCTGCCCTGCCGCAGCGATTTCACCTCTGTGCCGCAAAGCTCAATGCCCGCTTCAAGGGTCTCCTCCACAAAGTAGTCGTGGTAGGCCTTTTTGTTCTGGGCAATCGTTTTAAATTCTGTTTTTGCCACTTGGCCTGCCTCCTTCTGCTTTATGTGTGATTTACTATACACCACTTTCGCGGTTTTGTCAACGCGAAATCGATTTTACAGCTCCTGTCTGCCCTCAATGGCGCGGGAAAGCGTCACTTCATCGGCATATTCGAGGTCGCCGCCAACCGGGATGCCGTACGCAAGACGGGTTACGCGGATACCGAGCGGCTTTAACAGGCGCGAAATGTACATGGCGGTCGCTTCGCCCTCAACGGTCGGGTTCGTCGCCATGATGACCTCCTGCACGGTGCCGTCCTGCACGCGTCGCAAAAGCTCTTTTATTTTGAGCTGATCCGGCCCGATGCCGCCAAGCGGCGAAATGGCACCGTGCAGCACGTGGTAGGTCGCGTGGAACTCATTTGTGCGCTCCAGTGCGAACACGTCGCGTGGGTCTTCCACCACGCAGATAACCGAGCGGTCTCGGCTTTCATCGCGGCACACGGGGCAAAGGTCGCCGTCCGTCAAATTGCAGCACACGGAGCAGTAATGGATCTGCTCATGCGCGTCGATGATCGCCTGCGCAAAGCTTTCGGCATCCGCTTTATCCATGTTGAGCACGGCATACGCAATGCGCTGTGCAGACTTATGCCCCACGCCCGGCAAGCTCTCAAATTTATCGACGAGCCGTTCGAGCGGCGGTACGTGATAACCGGCCATTAGAGGATGCCCGGAAGGCTCATGCCGCCGGAGATTGCACCAAGCTTCTCCTCTTTCTCGTTTGCGGCTGCGCGCAGTGCTTCGTTGACAGCAGCAGCGACGAGGTCGCCGAGCATCTCGGCATCATCAGGGTCGATGACCTCCGGCTTGATGTCGATATTCTTTACTTCCATTTTGCCCGTTACGGTTGCGGAAACGGCTCCGCCACCTGCGGCTGCGGTGTATTCCTTCGCTTCGAGCTCCGTGGTAATCTGCTCCATCTGCTCCTGCATCTTCTGTGCCTGGCGTGCAAGCTGCTGCAAATTTGCGGCTCCGCCGCCGCCCATACCCTGCGGTAAACGTGCTTTCATAGTTAAGACTCCTTACTGTGTGGTTTTTAAATTTATTTTTCTTCGATCTCCACGCCGGCTTCGCGCATATCGTGCAAAAAGGCGTCGAGCGGATCTTTCGGTTTTTCGCCGTCCGCTGCGGGCGGCTTATAAGGGCCGAGCTTATACACACGCCCGGTCACCTGCTGAATGGCCTCGCGGATCTTTTCTCTCTGGCTGGCACGTTTCAAGAGATCAAACGCAATCTGCGGCGCTTCGATGAGCATGTAGTCGCCGCTGATGTACGCCGCTGAACCCTTGAATGCCGACGCCACCGACTTTGAGTAATTTTCCATATAGCCGATAATGTCCGACCAGCCGTCGAACGGCTGCGCATTTTTTGCAAGCTCCTCTGTGGACTGCGGCTTATCCTTTACCGCGGGCTGCACAGGTGCGTTGTTCTGTGGTGTCTCGGGCTGTTGTACCGGTGCTGCCGGTGCTTCGGCCACGGGTACACTCGGTGCCGGGGTGATGGGACGGCGCAGGCCGCCGCGCTCCAAAGCTTCAATGCGGCGCAAAAGTGCTGCGGGCGAGGTATCCATTTCCGGCGTGCAAAGACGGATAAACGTCATTTCCATTTCCGTGCGCTTATTCATAGTCTTCATGCGCGATTGCGCGGACTGGAACGCATCGAGTGCGTGCAGAATCGTTGAAAGCTCCATGGAAAGCGCCGTTTTGGTCATGGCTTCTAGCTCTTCGCCAACGGCATTTACAAGCCCGCTTGCGTCCTTCATCGTTTTGATGAGCATCAAATTGCGGAAAAAGCCCGCAAGCTCCTCGCACAGCCTGCCCATGTCTTTGGAAGACTTATACAGCGCGTCGATCTTTTCGAGTGCCGCGGTGCGGTCGCCCGTGCGAATGCACTCGGCGAGTTCAATTAAGTGCCCACGCCCCGCAAGACCTGCCGTTTCCGCAACGAGCCCATACGTCACGTGCCCGTCGCTGCGGCCGATGCACTGATCCAAAATGGAAAGCGCGTCGCGCATGCCGCCGTCTGCCGTAACGGCGATGAGCATCGCGGCATCGCGGTCGATTGTCACATTTTCCTGCGTGCAGACCCACTCAAGGCGCCCTGCGATGTCCTCCGGTGCGATGCGGCGGAAGTCAAAACGCTGACAGCGCGATAAAATCGTCGGCAACAGCTTATGGACTTCGGTCGTCGCCAAAATGAAAATGACGTGTGCGGGAGGTTCTTCGAGCGTTTTTAAGAGGGCATTGAACGCCGAAACGGAGAGCATGTGCACCTCATCGATGATATATACGCGGTATTTCGCCGTAGTCGGCGTGAAGTTGGATTCTTCAATGAGCGCGCGGATGCTGTCTACGCCGTTGTTGCTCGCGGCGTCCAGCTCTACAACGTCCAAAACAGAGCCGTCATCCAGTCCTCTGCACACGTCGCACTTGCCACATGGATCGCCGTTTTGGGGATCCAAGCAATTGACCGCCTTCGCCAGAATTTTTGCGCAGGTCGTTTTTCCCGTGCCGCGCGAGCCGGTGAACAGATATGCGTGCGAAATGCGCCCGGCCATCAGTTCGTTTTTTAACGTGACCGTCACCTGCGGCTGACCGACGACATCGGAAAACTGCTGCGGACGATATTTTCTGTATAACGCTTTATACAAACGGCGGCGCTCCTTTCTTTGTGGGTGATAAAAGAAAAAGACGATTGGAACGTAGAATATGTGAACGGACAGGCAGCCTGCATCGCACCAGACGATCCGCTTAATGCTGCTCGGTCCCCCGCCTGACATGGTTCACGGTGTCTCGCCGCGCAGACCTGTCCGCTCGCATATTCCACGGTATATTCCAACCGCCTTGGCTTTTTCCGTGCGCGGAACATACTTGACCGCGTACTTTAGTATTATACACGTTTTCCCTTGAAAAGGCAAGCAAAAAATCGTATAATTTTGTATATGTTCATATTTGTAACGCGCACATAGGATTTTTTGCAGATTCTGCGCGGCAAAACAGGAAAGGATGAAAGAAAATGAAGATCAGAAATGCAGAGCTCTGTGACCTGCCCTATCTGCTTGAGATGCTGGAAAACGCGAAAGCTTCGCTGCGGGCGCTCGGCATCGACCAATGGCAAAACGGCTACCCGAACGAAACCACCCTGCGTGAGGACATTCAAAATAAAATCTGCCGTGTTGTGATAGACGACGAAAACAATATTCTTGCAAGTGCCGCCGTGTATGTGGGCGACGAGCCGACATACCACGAAATTTATAACGGCGCGTGGCAGACAGAAAACAAAATCTACGGCATCGTGCATCGCATTATGGCGGCAAATAATGCGAAGAAGCGCGGCGCGGCATCGTTTTTGATGACCTACTGCGCGAAACTCTCGCTTGAAGCGGGTGTCACCTCCATGCGATGCGATACGCATCCCGGCAATATCATCATGCAGCACACGCTCGAAAAGAACGGTTACATTCGCTGCGGCATCATTCACCTTACGGACGGCGCAGACCGCTTTGCCTATGAAAAAGTTCTGAAATAACACACAACAGACACAGGCCCCGACGAGCATGACAAAACGCTCGCCGGGGCCTCGCTCATTCTATTCTGTTATTTCTTTCGTCCGGTAAAATGACACCTTGCGGCATCATCGAAGTGCGCGGCTTTCGTCGCGCCGGTCAAAATGCTTACATAGAGATCAGGCCGAATGCGTTCATGACAGAGCTGATAAGGATGATGGCTGCAAAGACCGGGCAAAGATACTTGATCATCATGACGAAGATCTTCTTTCTGCGGAACGTGCCGCCTTCTTGCGTCATTTCTTCTTCAATACGGTCTACACCGATCACGCGGGAAACGAGCAGGCAAGTCGCAATAGCCGCAATCGGCATCATAACGGAGTTCGTTAAGAAATCGAAGAAATCAAGGAACTGCATGCCGAGAATCTTTACGGCATCGAGCGGGCCGTAGCCGAGCGAAGACAGCGTGCCGAGCACGAGCATGATGATGCCGATGACAACGGTCGACTTTTTGCGGTTCCAATGGAGTTCATCTTCAAACGTGGAAACGGCGCTTTCCGTCAGCGCAATAGAGCTTGTGACCGCCGCAAACAGCACGAGCACGAAGAACAGAATGCCAACCACCGTGCCGAGACCCATGCTGGCGAACACCTTCGGAATCGTGATGAACATCAATGACGGGCCCGCCTGCAAGGTGTTCGGGTCGCCGCCGGAGAACGCAAAGACCGCCGGGATGATCATAAGGCCGGCCATAATGGCGATGGCGGTGTCGAAAACCTCTACATTGCGCGTAGAGTTCTCAATAGACGTTTCTTTTTTCATATAAGAGCCGAACGTAACAAGGATGCCCATGGCGATGGACAGCGAATAGAACATCTGTCCCATGGCGGAAACGACCGTCATCCAGGAGAAATTCTCAAGGTTCGGCACAAGGAAATACTGAATGCCCTTCAGTGCGCCGGGACGTGTGACGGAATAGATTGCGATGATGACAGACAACACAACAAGGATCGGCATCATGAATTTCGATACACGCTCAATACCGTTGCGCACGCCGGCAAAAATGATGGTCAGCGTGATGAGTGCAAAAACGATAAAGCAAATTTCGGCGGACACGCCGTCCGAGATGAACATCGAAAAATATCCGTCCTCCGCAAGCTTTGTTCCGTTGCCGCAAATGTACTCAAAAAGATATTTGATGACCCAGCCGCCGATAACGGAATAATAAGGCACGATCAGAATTGGGATAATGGCGTTAATCCAGCCGCCGGCTTTTAATGTATGCGACTTTGTGAACGATGCAAATGCACCCACAGGGCTTTTGCGCGTCATGCGGCCAAGCGATGTTTCTGCCACGATCATCGTATAACCGAACGTCAGCGCAAGCAAAATGTAGATCAAAAGGAAAATGCCGCCGCCGTATTTTGCCGCAAGGTACGGAAATCGCCAAATGTTGCCAAGACCGACCGAAGCGCCGGCCGCAGACAGCACGAACCCGAGCTTACCCGAGAACATGCTGCGATTACTGTGATGTTTCTTCATTACTTCTCCACCTATTTTCTGCGAATATTCAAACACAGCCGCCGGTGAAACCGTTTTCCCCCTTCAGTTTCACCGGCGTGCTGCATCAATACGTTTAGCATACCACATGGGCCGCAAAAATGCAATATCTTGCTTTCACAAATTCATTTTGTGTTTTCTGTTTATATTATGCCTTATCATTGGCGCTGCGCTTTTTTCACCCAGTCAAGCGCCACCCAGCCGCCGGCTTTGAGACGTCCCCAGCCTTTTGCAGAACCCACACCTGCGCTCTCCTCTACAACCGTATAGCGCTTCGTGTCTGTGATCTGCCCTTGCACGTCATAATTCGTACCCGGACCCTTGCGGATATTGAGCGCATCTGCAGCGTCCTTGCGCACTGTATACGCTTTGAACGGTTCATACACGATTTTGCCGTTTGAGGCATACACTTTATAACCCACGGGGCACGCGTTTTTCGCGTTTTCCAGTATTGCATACGCACCGATCTGGCTTTTTGCGTCCGACCAGCTTGTCCGCACGCGGTAAAGCTGCTTTGGCACGGGTTTCGCATCGGTCTTTGTCTCCTTTTTGTCGTCCTTCATTTCTCTTTCAATCATTTTTAAAAACCGCGCCCAGCCCTTGTCGAGCGTGCGGTGTGGGCAATACTTACCGTCGAAGTCCTGATGCTTCTTCAGATGGGACGTATCCCAACCGCGTTCCTTCAAAAGCTTTGCGATATACTCTGCGGCGTTCTTTTCGGCTTTATCAAAACGTGTTCCGCCCGAAAGCGAATAGCAAATTTCAATGTGAATGCCGTGCGCGTTGCCGTCGCGCTGCCCTGCAGCAAACGCACCTCTACTCAGCGGAATGCCGACAACGATCTCCTTGTCATCGACCGCCGCGTTAAACGACGTAGAGCTGTCGTTTCGAATCATATACGCGACTTCATTCGCGGCGGAAGCATCGTTTGCCGTGTTGTGCACGACGATATATTTCATGTCCTTTGCGCAGGATTCCACCGGTACTTTCAAATCGTATTTTGCAGAAGATAATAGATTTTCGCGGATCGGTACCATAAGATCACTCCTTCTTCTCATCACTTGCACCCGATTCATCCGCCACGGTGCGACGGAGCCGCTTTAAAATGCGCTGCAAACGCGGGAACCCCGGCACGCCGATGGCAGCGAGATTTTCCATGACGGAAATGAGCTCGTTGATCGTAAGCCACACGGTGACGAGCATGCCGAAAAACAGCTTTACATCGAGCGTGATACCGGCCCCAATGACTGCACCGCGCAAAAGATAATCCACCGCCGCACCGACTGCGACCATGACCATATAGCAAAGCTTTTTGAGTATCCCCTTAATACCGAACTTGGAATTTAACTCGGCGCGGATATACGCTTTGATCATGCCGGTGATATAATCGAGCAACATCACGCCGAGCAGCACGAGCATCGGCACCACAAGCGTACCGAGGTACGACACGAGTCCCGCGCCGAGCACGGCCGCCGTCGTCTTTAAAACCGTCTGTTTCATCAAATCTTTGCCCTCCTTCCCTGCATATTGGGACATGCACAGCGCTTTGTCCCGCGGCATACTATGACAGACGCGCTGCTTTTGTGCACGGCAATCAGAAAAAGCAATGAAACACGTTGCGGAATGTCAAAATCTGTGTTATGATTTCGGTGGACAAATATTCAAATATGCAAAGGAGATTTTCTTATGGTCTGCAAAAATTGCGGTGCAAATATTCCGAACGGTGAGCTTTTTTGCCCAAACTGCGGCACGTGCACCGAAAACGCGAAATTCTGTAAATATTGCGGCGCGGTCATCGGTGCCGACTGCGTGGTTTGCCCCGCATGCGGCAAGCAGGTAGAGCCATTGCAGTCTGCCCAACAGCCCCAGCCTGTTTATGTAAACAACTATGTCACTTACGGCGGTGTGGCAAAAAGCAAATGGGCAGCGTTTTTCCTGTGCCTGTTCTTAGGACTCATCGGCGCGCATAAATTTTATGAGGGAAAGATCGGCATGGGTGTTTTGTATATCTTCACCGGCGGCCTGTTCGGCATCGGCGCGTTCGTCGATCTCATCGTAATCCTCTGTAAGCCCGGTCCCTATTATTACGTTTAACTTTCTCAGAAAGGCGGCGTACTATGCCAAGCATCCTTGAATATGCAGAAACCGAATTCTCGCCTTTGGCAGAAAAACCGTTTACGGATGTAGACAGCCTGCTTTTATCACAGTTTTCCTACATGAATCTGAGCGCGTTTGAAGACGAGCTTAAATGCGAAAACAAAATAGAAATTCGAGAGCTTTTAAAGGCAGAGCGCTTTGAAAAGTTGATGTTCCATGTACGCGATACCAAAAGCAACATGAGGCTTTTGTACGCTATGGCGTCAAGCCCGCGCTGGCGCAACATAAAAATCGGCAACTTCGTTGAAAAGCTGTGTGACCAGTCAGAGGAGCAGTTTGCGGCCATCACCGTATACCTCGATGACGACCACGCCTGCGCCGTATTTCGCGGCACGGACGCCACGCTTGTCGGCTGGAAAGAGGATTTTAACATGGCATTTCTGCCCGTCATCCCCTCGCAGGCCGATGCGGCAGACTATGTGACAAAGCTCGGCGAAGGTTTTCCCGGCAAACTGCTTTTGATGGGCCACTCCAAAGGCGGCAACCTTGCAGCCTACGCGGGCATGTTCTGCGACCCGGAAATTCAAAAGCGTATTGAGCGCGTCTACCCGCTCGACAGCCCCGGCTTCATCGGCAACACGCTCGAATCCGAAAAATATGGGCGCATTCAAAGCCGCGTACATAAGGTCATTCCGAAAGGCTCGCTCATCGGCATGCTGCTTGAAAACCACGGTGCATACTCCGTTGTGGAAAGCAACCAAATGGGCATTATGCAGCACGACCCATTCTCGTGGCAGGTGACGGACGGTGCATTCCATACGCTGGAGGAAATTTCCAGCGGCGCAAAATACATGAACAAAACACTCAACAGCTGGATCACCGGCATGAGCATCGACGAGCGCATACGCCTTGTCGATGTACTCTACGGCCTTTTGACCGCCGGCAATATTGAAAACGTATTTGACGCCGGCGACATTCAAAAGAACATCGGCGCTATCTACAACGCCGCCGTGCATCTCGACCCCGAAACGCGGTCGTTCGTTTTGCAGATCATCCGTCAGCTCGCGGGCTTTGCGTTGCACAATATCCCCCACCCGAATGTCCCGGAAAACCTCAATATCCTGCCCGGCAATAAAACGCAGAATTAAATTTCCATAGAGTAAAAGCCACCGTTTGCGGCAAGCCTTGCGCTTTTCCGTTTCGGTGGCTTTTGATTTATGTTTACGAATTTATAAGCTGGCGGTAGATGAGATCCATGATCGTGATGGAATTGAGCTGCATCGTTAGCACATTCATCGTGATCTTGCGGAATTTTTCAGGTTCCTCTTCTGCATCATCCGTTCCCCTGTTTTCCGTTCTGCTTTATTTCACGTTTCCGCTGTTGATGCCCGCGCCTGTTCTATTAAGCGGCAGCCAGTCGAGCACCTTTTTGATGTACGTATCCCAGAACACCCAGTCGTGCTTGCCGGGGCCCTCCACATACGTGAGGTCAACACCGTTTTCGTTGAGGAAATCGCGGAAGTCGCGGTTTGCGGTGATGAGACCGTCCTCCGTGCCGCAGCACAGGTACATTTTCGGTACAGGTCTGCCCTCCTCCTTCAGCTTCAAAAGCAGCGCCTTCGGGTCTTTGTCGCTGCCCTTCACCTTGTCATATTCACCGAAGATCGCCTCGTAGTAGTTGCGGCGGAATGTGAAGATCGGCGCGGAGTTGTCCGCATCCTTCCACGTATCGTGCACGAGCGCAGCGGAAAGACCGATGACGCAGCCAAAGTTTTCCGCATACTTCAGACCGTTGCGGATTGCACCGTAGCCGCCCATGGAAAGACCCGCGATGAACGTATCCTCGCGCTTGTCGGAAAGCGGAAACAGCTTTCTTGTGAACTCCACAAGCTCCTTGCCGATGAACTCGCCGTACAGCTCGCCGCTCTTTTCGTCGTCGAGGTAGAAGTGGTTTTCACCGGAGGGCATAATGACCGCAAGGTCGTTTGCCTCCGCCCACGCCTGAATGCGCGTGCCGTTCACCCAGTCCGTATAATTGCCGAAAATGCCGTGCAAAAGGTAAAGCGTCTTCAGTGGCTTCTGCTCCGCGTTTTCCGCCTGCGGGCCGAACTTATCCACCGGAATGATTGCGTTGAACGTCACCACGCGCATGAGGCACTTCGAGATAAAATTCACTTCAATAATAGCCATATCAACAACTCCGTTTCGATTTTAGTTTCGTTATATTTCATTATAATCAATAAAAACCCTTTTGTAAAGACTACTTTTATGCTATACTGTACAAAACGGTTTGAAAGCAAAGGAAGTTGAATACGATGAACGATTTTTCCGAGCGCGTGTTTCAGGTGGTGCGCGAGATTCCGCGCGGCAAAGTGACAAATTACGGCTTCGTGGCATTTGCGGCGGGCAAACCGCGTGCCTCGCGCGGTGTGGGCTTTGTGCTGCACCGCAACATGGACCCCGTAAATACGCCATGCCACCGCGTAGTGTTCAAAGACGGCTCTCTGTGCAAGGGCTACGTTTTCGGCGGCCCCGATGTACAGCGTAAAAAGCTCAAAGCCGAGGGCGTGCAGTTCCTGCCCGACGGCCGCGTAGACATGAAAGCCTGCGGCTGGTTCGGCGAAGACGAAGAATAACAAAAAAGGTGCCTGACCAAAATGATCAAGCACCTTTCGTTTTTACTTTTAAAATCAGCCGTAGTTCTTAAAGCTGACGTTAATATCGACTGCCGCGTCGATGCCCTGCACCTGCGCGTTGTCGGAATACTGCCACAGGCCGAAGTTATAGTAGAACGCCGGCACGCTGCGGTATTCCGCAAGCCAGAACTCAAAATCCTTGAGCTGCTCTAAGTCATAATAGTTATAGCCAAGACTGCGGTTGAAGTACACACCTGCGGTGTAGCCCGCTTTCGCGATTTTTTTGCAGAACGCCGAAGCATAACTCGTAATCTGCTCGCCCGTGGCATCTGCCGTGCGAGAGCCGTCTACGCTCGTCTGCTCCCAGTCAAAGACGACGGGGTAATCGACGGACTTATTCTGCAAAAGCTGAAGCACATAGCCCGCTTCCTCCTCCGCTTCGGTAACAGAAGTTGCCTGCGAGAAGAAGTAGATGCCTACCTTTACGCCTGCGTCCTTCGCACCGGTGTAATTATCGGCAAACTTGCTGTCTTCGTTCAGCTTGCCGCGCGTTGCACCGCGGTAGCCTGCGCGAATCATCGCGAAATCGATGCCGCTCGCTTTGACGGCTGCCCAGTCGATGTCGCCCTGATAGTCGGAAACGTCGATGCCGAGGCTCGCGTTCGCGTCGTCATACGTCACAAGGCCGTTGTCATTTTTAAACTTCGACTGGTCGTATGTATTGAGCGGCACATTAAACTTCGGAATGGTGATCTCACCCTCGTAAAGATCCTGAATGACGAGCTTGCCGTCCTCCGTCACCGCGGAAGACGTGCCGTTGCCGGTGCTCTGACCGTCGGATTTCCTGCCGAACGCGGATAGGAGTGATAAAATGACCACGACCAGAATGAGCACGCCGGCCGCGCCAAGGAAAATCAAACGGCGCATTTCAAAAGAACGCGCGTCGCTATGTTTATTTGGAGCTTTATTATTCATAGTAAAATTACCTTTCATAAACGAAATCACAGCGTAAACTGCACACCGTGTTCGGATTTATTCTATTATACGCATTTTCTGTCCCTTTTGCAAGCCATTTGGCGAATAAAGTCTGCCTTGCCAAGTATTTCCCACTGCCATCTCGCGGTCTATCGTGCCGAGTACGCGGATTTTATCGCGGCTCCACAGGGGCGCAAGCAGCTTTGTTTTGTCACCGTCGCCCGTAATGCGCTCGATGACCGTTTCGGGCGGCAGCACCTCCAGTTGACGGATCACGACGCGCACATAGTCCTCAAACGTCATCGGCGTGTATGCGCCGCTTTCGTATAAGCCCGCAAGCTGCGTGCCGCGAATGACGTGCAAAAGATGAATTTTCACACTGTCCGGGCGCAGCTGTGCAAGGTCTTCGGCGGTCTTTATCATCTCCGCCTCCGTCTCGCCCGGTAAGCCGTCTATGATATGCACGCAAACGCGAATATTGTTTTCGCGCAGACGCAGAAACGTCTCTTTAAATACCTCGTATTTATATTCTCTGTGAATACGCGCAGCCGTCTCATCATTACTGCTTTGCAGGCCCAGTTCCACGGTGAGGTGCGTTTTGCCGTTCAATTCTTTTAAAAGCGACAAAACATCCTTCCCGATGCAGTCCGGGCGCGTGGCAATCGATACGCCGTAAACGCCGAATGCAAGCGCTTCTTCGTATAACGTCCTGAGCTTTTCAACCGGCGCGTAGGTGTTTGTGTGCGTCTGAAAATACGCGATGATTTTACTTTCCGGCGACTTTTTATGAATACGCACTTTTTCCGCTTGCAGCTGCTCCGTCACGGAAAGTGCCTTATCCTGCGTAAAATAGCCGCTGCCGCCGTCGCAGAAGATGCACCCGCCCACGCCGCACGTGCCGTCTATGTTCGGGCAGCTCAGCCCGGCATCGATCACAGCCTTTTGGGTCTTGCAATTCTGCACCCGGTTGTGATAAGCTAATGTATGATACCGTTTGTTATCAAACGTATACGGAAATGGATTCAAAGTAAAGCTCCTTTGCTTGGTCCAAAATAATAATAGGAGTTGAGTATTTGTTACACATTAAAAAGCTGAATTTAGACGAAATTCGCGAAATTTACAACGCATATATGCACGAGGCATTCCCGCCGAGCGAGCTGCGCCCCTTTGCAAGCATGGAAATGCTCTACAATAAAAACTGCTACCCGTGCTACGGCTTTTACAACGAAACCGATTCACTCTGCGCCTACGCCTATTTTTCGTGCACGGAAAACGGCAAATACGCCCTGCTCGATTACTTTGCTGTCAGAAAAGACCTGCGCGGCACGGGCATCGGCAGCAAGACTTTTCCCCTGCTGCGCACAGAAATGAAAGACCGTGACGGTCTTTTGCTCGAAGTGGAAAGCGTTGAGAGCGCCGAAGCCGAAGAAGAAGTCAACATCCGTCGCCGCCGCATCGCGTTTTATGAGCGCTGCGGGTGCGAAATGACAAAAGCCAAAAGCCTTTTGTACGGCGTGGATTTCAACATACTCGTGCTGCCCATCGCGCAGCCCGTGCCGGAAGCGAAAGTCGTGCTGCATGAGCTCGAAAACATTTATCACGTTATGTTCGACGACGAACTGTATAAGCGCGTCTGTCACCCGTTTATCGCGGAATAAGCGGATTTTTGAATTGACTTTTTCGCACAAAAGCCATATAATAAAGCCATAAACCATACGGAGGTGTAAGCATGCCGGAAGAACAGAAAACAGCAGAAACCGAACAGGAGCGCCTTGCGGATTTTCCGCGTGATCTAAGCCGCAGCTTCACCTATCTGCACCGCCAGCGTAAAAAATATATGGATGACCGTCTGCGCGGCTACGGCTTTGTAGGTGGCATGCCGATGATCCTGCTTTACATCAACCGCCACCCCGGCACCACGCAGGACGCCATTGTCTCGCACATGCATATCGACAAATGCACCGTAGCACGCCGAACAAAACGCCTTGAAGAGCTCGGCTACATTTCGCGCGAAACCGGCAAAGAAGATCGCCGCGAAAACAACCTCTACGTCACGGAAAGCGGCGAAAAGCTCGTGCCCATCATCCGCGAGATTTTGCAGGATTGGGCCAAAAGCGTCACGCGCGACCTTTCCGATGAAGAGCGCATTTTACTCATCACACTGTTAGACCGCCTCATCCATACGGACGTGGAGTAAAATTCCACTTGATATGGACTACCCCGCAGTTTTAAAGCTGCGGGGTGTTTTTCATTGAAAAAGCTCCGGGAAGCACGCCTTTTGTTCCGCCGAAAAATCCGTCTCGACCGTTTTATCGATGTCGAGCGCCGGGCATAAAAGATGCACTGCACGGCAGCAGAGCATCTGGTGCTCCGTTCTGTCCAAATGCCCGCCGTAAAGGTCGTCCCCCGCCACGGGATGCCCAAGGTGCGCCATGTGCACGCGAATCTGGTGCGTGCGCCCGGTTTTCAAATGGAAGTCAACAAGGCTGTACCCGCCGCTCGTTCTCACCGTTTGAAATTCCGTCACGGCTTCGTCTCCGATGTCCGCGCAGCGTTCCACCTTATGCCCCGGCTTTAACCCGATGGGCACATTCACACATCCGCTTTCGGGCGTTTCGCCCTCGCACACGGCGCGGTACGTTTTCGTCAGCTTTGCGTTTGCGGCAAATTTGTTTTTCGCCAGCACCAGTGCGCCGGTTGTATCCCGGTCTAAGCGGTACAGCGGCCGAAACACAAAGTCCGGCGTATTTTGAAAATACCACGCCGCCGCATTTAAAACGCTGTCGCGGTCGTGCCCCGGCGAGGGGTGCACGGGCATATTGAACGGCTTATCGAGCACTAAAAAATCCTCGTCCTCATATAAAACCGCAAACGGCAGGTCGGCTTTTTTATACGCTTCACCCGTTTCAAGCAGCGTCAAAGTCAGCGTATCGCCGGCTTTCAAAACTGCATTGCTGTGCACGGGTTCGCCGTTTTTAAGCATCTCTCCCTCATATTTCAGCGCCGTTAAAATGCGTGCGGAAAACCCTAAGTACCGCCGCACGAATGTGCGCACGTCCATGTTTTCCTGTCCGCAGTCGATGACGAACTCCAATGTGCGTTTCATTACTTGCTGCGCGTCGCGAGCTTTTCCGCAAACTCGTGCAGGAACGTGCTGTCCGCGTCAAACGCGTCAAGCGCATGAAGCGCCTTTTCGGTATGCTCATCGACGAGCGCCTGCGCTTTTTCCACGCCCAAAATGGAAACATACGTGCAGCGCGCGTTTTGTGCATCCACGCCGATGTTCTTGCCAAGCTCCTTGGCGTCACCGGTCACGTCCAGAATATCGTCGCGGATCTGGAACGCCAAACCAATGTGCAGCGCGTATTCCTTTGCTGCATTGATCTGCGTTTCGTTCGCACCCGCCGCAATGCAACCCATCATGCATGCTGCCATGATGAGGTTCGCGGTCTTGCCGGTGTCTTTTTCGCACAGCTCATCAAGCGAAACGGTGCGGTTTTCGGTTGCAAGGTCAATGCACTGGCCGCCCACCATACCGTGCTCGCCCGCGCAGCGCGCAAGCACCGCCGCCGCATACGCAGCGCGCTCCATGCCGACATTTCGGAATGCTTCACTGCTCAGCGCCGTTTCAAATGCTTTTGTCAAAAGGCCGTCGCCCGCAAGCAATGCGTAATTTTCACCGTAGACCTTGTGGTTAGAGGGCTTACCGCGGCGCATATCGTCGTTATCCATGCACGGCAGGTCATCGTGGATGAGCGAATACGCATGTACCATCTCCACGGCACACGCAAACGGCATCGCCATGTCTTCATCGCCGCCGCACAGCTCGCAGAACGCAAGCGTTAAAACGGCGCGCACACGCTTGCCGCCGTTTAAAAGCGAATAGCGCATGGCGTCGGTCACGGTCTCGGAAAGCGAGCCCTTGCGCTCCGGCAAAAAATGATCTAAGGCTTTTTCAATGCGTTTTACCCTGTCTTCCATTTTTATTCCTCCGTTTTCGCAGCACTCAGCTCCGTAATTTTCTGTTCGGCAGTGTTTAATTTCTCATAGCAAAAGCGGGAAAGCTCCGCGCCCTCGCTAAAAAGCTTCACAGATTCCTCCAGTGTCACATCTCCCTTTTCGAGCGTCTCGGTCACCTCGCGAAGGCGCAGCATTGCGTCTTCAAAGGTCATGGTTTTTTTAGGCATCGGTCATTTCCCTCTTTTCTGTTTTCTGCACCTGCACGGTGATCGCGCCGTCCTCTACGCGCGCTGTCAAAACGTCGCCCGGCTTTGCGTCTTCCGTGCGCTTTATCACTTTCCCGTTTTCGTCGGACACGATCGCGTATCCGCGTGAAAGCACCTTCAGCGGGCTCATTGCGTCTAACCGTGCGGAAAGCGCAGCAAGCTCGTTTTTCTCATTCAAAATTCTTCGCTCGGCGCTGTACGTCAGGCTCTGCACCGTGTTTCGGAGCGCCTGCCTACGCGGTGAAAGCCACGCGGACGGGTTTTGCAGCACGTTTGCGCTTGCAAGCGCATCGAGCATCTGCCGCCGATCGTCAAGCCCCGCCTGCACGCTGCCGCACAAACGGCGCGTCAGCTGCGCAAGTGCCGCACGCATTTCTTCCCTGTCCGGCACGGCAAGCTCTGCCGCCGCGCTCGGCGTTGGCGCTCTCAAGTCCGCGACAAAATCGCAAATCGTAAAATCCGTCTCGTGCCCCACAGCGGAGATGACGGGTATCTTCGACGCGAACACCGCCCTTGCGAGCGTCTCGTCGTTGAATGCGGCCAAATCCTCCGCGGAGCCGCCGCCGCGCCCGATGATGATGACATCCGCCGCCTTTTGGGCGTTCATCAATTTCACCGCCGCCGTAAGCTGCGCCGCTGCGTCCTCGCCCTGCACAAGCACCGGGCAAAACACGATCTCTGCCGCAGGCCAGCGCCGCGAAAGTATATTGCGAATATCCTGCACCGCCGCACCCGTCGGTGACGTGATGACGCCGATGCGCGCCGGAAACGGCGGGATCGGCCGCTTGTGTTCTTCCGCGAACAGTCCCTCGGCAGCAAGCTTTTCTTTCAGCTGCTCAAACGCTAAGCTCAGCGTGCCCACGCCGTCCGGCTGCATTTCCTCCACATAGAATTGGTACTGCCCGCCGGGCTCATACACGGCCACACGCCCGCGCACGATAACGCGCATACCCTCCTTCGGGCAAAAACGCAGCCGCCGCGCGGCAGACGAAAACATAACCGCCTTCAAAACGGACTTTTCGTCTTTCAGCGAAAAATACAGGTGTCCGGAGCGGTAGTGATCGGTAAAATTGGAAATTTCACCGCGCGCGTAAATGTCGCGCATGCGGCCGTCACCCTCAATAAGCGACTTTATAAAAAAGTTGATCTGCGAAACCGATAAAACGCGCATATCAGGCCTCCTGCGAAAGTGACGCCAAAACGGCGATGCCGGCAGCGTTATCCGCCGAAAAACGCGGCTCCGCAAACAGTGCGCCGTACTTTTCGCTCATATGTGCACGCAGCATGGAGTTTGAGGACACGCCGCCCGAAAACACCACGGGCAAATCGCCGAATGTCTCAATAAGCGCCTTACACATCGCGTCCGATGCCGCAATGACGTACGCCATGCACGTCGCGGCGATTTCCTCCTTCGGCGCGCCCTTTTTCATCAGCTCGCGGCACTTGTTTTCCACACCGGAAAGCGAGCAGTTCGCGCCTTTCATCGAAGCGCGCACGCGCAGTTTTTCCGTATAATTGCACGCAATGGGGTCTAAATGCTTGCCAGCCGGAAACGGCAGACCGAGCATCACGCCGATGCGGTCAATGACCTGCCCAGCCTTTAAATCGAGTGAAGACGCAACAAGGCGCGTGCGAAACATTTTGTCACCCTCCACAGGTTCTACCAAAACCGCTTCCGTTGTGCCGCCGGACATGTGGAACGCCAAAAAGCGCTCGTGCAGCAAGTCCAGTCGTTGGGCAGAGTAAAGCGCCGCCGCAATATGCCCCTGCTGGTGCGAAAAGCGCCGCAGCGGCACCCCTAACGCCTGAGAGAGCATCTGCGCCGCACCGATGCCCACTAAAAAGCACGGCATATAGGAGTCCTTCGCATCACGCGGGCGCTCCGAAACGCCAATGACCTTCGCCCCGCCGATCTTATCACCGAGCATGGACAGCACCTCCGGCAGCTGGCGCGTGTGGTGGAACACCGCGTCGCTCTGGCGCAGTCCGATCTCGCCCTCTTTCACAGGCAAAATCATGCCGCGGCTGTCCATTTCGCCGTCACCGAAAAACGCGGCGCTCGTTGTGTAGTTGCTGGTGTCTAAACCGAGCGCGCTGATGTTAGGCATTTTCGCTCTCCGTCTCGTTCTTCGCTCCCTCAAGCTTCTTTGCAATTGTGGAAAGCACGCCGTTTACGTAAGAAGCGTCCTTTTCATTGCCGTAAATTTTTGCAAGCTCCACCGCCTCGTTGATGGAAACGCTCACCGGCACATCGTCGGCCCGCATAAACTGCATTTCGCACACGGCAACGCGCAAAATCGTCAGCGTCATTTTAGAAAGACGGCGCAAACTCCAGCCGCGCAGATTTTCTTCGATCGTGTGGTCGATCTCGTCTAAATAAAGCTCCGTCAAAGCGGTCAGCTTTTCGCAGTACGGATCGATAACGACATCGCGCGCTTCCTTCGCCATTTCAATGATGTCTTCCATGCTGTCGCCCGTCACGGTCTTTTCAAAAAGCAGCGTAAAAGCCTGTTCTCTCGATTCTCTTCTTTTCGTCATACTCGGTTCCTTTCCCTTATCTCAATAAAATTCATTGCGTAATTCATGGCGGATATAAACAAAAAAGCCCGCCGAAAGATCGGCAGGCAATTTGAGCAGAAATCAGGCACTTCCGGGTTTCACCGGTGCCGTTTGATGTGCAGTTTTCAAGCTCCAGACATACACGCCGATATGTTCTGGAATAGTATACCACGATAAACGGTAAAATGCAAGAAATCATCTTTTATTTCGCCGCAGAAATGATCTTCACGTTTTCCGCGCTGACGCCGCTTTCGGAAACTGCAATGTCCCGCACGATGAGCGCGTTCTGTTCGTCCTCCATGTCGCCGTTTACAACCACCGTGCAGCTCTCGCCGTTGATGTACGCCACGCACTCCGTAAAGCCCTTCGCTTCTATGAGGGACTCTATGTTTGTCTCTTTCAAAATGTTCTGCGCGATAACCGCGGCTTCGTCCACGGCAGCCTGCTTTACGGCGACCTCGGCGCTGTCGTCTTTCAGGATGTCCTCCAGCAGCTCCACGGCCTCATCCCGTGCGGTCTGGCGCGTCAATCTAGCGTCCGAAAGCTTTGCGGAAGACGATACCGCAGCCGCTGTTTCTTCTGCCGCGCTGCTTTCCGCTGCACCGTCTGCGGGCTCCGTTTTCGGCAGAACGCCGTCCTCGTTCATAGGCGTGTCGGAGACTGTCTCCACATAGGCGTTGTTCACAAGCTGCGCCGCACCGAGAGCGGAAGACGCACTTTCCTCGCTCACATCGCCCGCGCTCTGTACCTTTGTGCCCGCAAACTGCCAATTTAAGTACACCGCCGCACCAAGGGCCAGCACAAGCGATGCCAAGATCAGTTGTCTTTTACCGTATTTCATTCCGTGTTCCTCCGATCTTCACTGAATGGTTTCATTCGTTGCCATATGTATATTCGCTGTACCCCACCACGCATACCTGCGTAGAGGATAAATCGAGCGCAGTCTTCACGGCCTCCACAATCTTCTCCCGCATTTTCGGGTCGCCTCCCCCGCGGCTCACGACTACCACGCCGCGGATCTCCGGCTCCGTTTTCGTCACGATGAGCGGCTTCTGCGAGCCGTCCGCCGCCTTCACCAGGATATACGTCTTCTGCGTGTCGCCGTCCGTCTGCGTGCGGTTGAGGCTTTCGCCGCTGTACTCCTCGGCGCTTTTTTCGCTCTGCTTATCTTCGGTCGCATACACCGTTTCGCCCATTGTACGCAACGTCACCGTCACCTGCGGCTCGTTTTCCCCCGTGATAGCCGAGACCATCTGCGCAATCTGCGCGGAAAGCGCTCTGGTGTAGTCTCCCGCCGTCAGTTCCACCGTCTCTGGCGCTTCATTTTCCGTGTTCTTTGTGTCCATAGGCCAAAGGAGCATCAATAAAACGAGCACCGCGCAGGCTGCAATAAGCATATACGTCAGCTTACCGTTTTTCAAAAGGCTTTTCAGTTTATCCGTCTCGCCTCACCTCCTACACGTACACATCCACCGGGATGGCCTCGGTCAGCACGCTGCGCAAAAGCGCGTCCGCGCGGTCGATGTCTGTCGCAAACCGCACCCGTACCCGCACACGTTCCACCGTCACCACGCCGTCATCGTCCTGCGTGTACCAAATGTCGATATTCGCTGCCGGCACGTCCATCCCCGCACTTTTCAAAAGCGCCGAGAGCCGCTCTTTCAAAATCGCCGTGCCCTTTTCCGTGAAGCTTTGCGTTATCGTCGATTCGGCTTCGCTCGTTTCGGTCAAGTCAAAATCGAGCGAGGCCCCGCTTTGCAGCTTTAAAATGCCGTTTACAAGCACCACAAGCAGCATCAACGCTGCAAGCGCGTGGATAAGTGACCCGCTTTTTTCCGGGAACAGCCGCACGATCATCTCCGTTCCGATGAGCACCACGCACACCGAAAACACCAGCGCATACAATTCACGCATAAGCACCTCGCACACAAAGCACCACGGCCGCCGAGACCACCGCCACCGCACCCACACTGCATACCGCCGCAATGAGCAGCCGCAGCGCCGCAGCACAGCCGTTTAAAAACGATGCAAGCGGCTTTAGACCCAACACCTCTGCCGCAAGCCCCGCGCAAAAGCAAATCAAAAGCCACGCGGCAGCCTTTATGCACAGCGGCAGAAAAATCGCGAGCGATGCAAGCAGCCCAAATGCACCCACGCCGTTTTTTACAAGCGCCGCGCCGGAAACGATGACCGAAAACGCATCGGAAAACGCGCTGCCCACAATGGGGATTGCGCCGGAAACAAGCATTTTCGCCGCCTTGCCGCCCGCCATCTCCGCGCTGTTCGCAACAATTGTCTGTACGGACAAAATACCCGTATATACCGTGACGGCGAGCACCAAAGCCCACTTGATGACTTTATACAGCGCGTCCGTCAGCCGCTTTAAATCAAACGACGTCACGGCAGAAGACACGGAAAACGCCAAAAACACACGCAAAACCGGGATGAGCACCGCGCTGCTCAAAACCGAGACGGCATTTGCCGCCGCAAGCGACAGCGCGCCGTAGGTCGGTGCTGTCACGGTGTTCCCCGCCGTGAAAAGTAGTCCCGCATACACGGGCACCGCGGCAAGCAAAAAAACGGCGGCGGCATCCGTCACGCGCGCGGCCTGCTCCAAAAGCGAAGCCATCGGCGAAAGCAGCGTCACGGCGGCGCACAGCGCCCCGCATACGGAAACGGCGTAGGAAAGCTCCTTTGCGGCGAGTTCCTGTACAAGTCTGCACAGCACGCATGATGCAAGCAGCGTAAGGAGTGCCCGCGCCGGTGCTGTCCACTCCGCACGAAAGCCCTCGGAAAGCGCCGAAAACAGCTTTGCCGCCGCGTCGGGCGCAGGTGCTTTCATCGGGTCGGCCCCGACGTTCTGCAAAAGCGACTGTGCTTCTTCCGGCAGCGCCTCCATAAGTGTATCCGCCCCGCTGTGTTGGTAGAGCTCCGCTTCGTCCGCGCGCACGGGCAGCGAAAGCAGCAGGATAAACACCGTCAAAGCCAAAAAAACGCGCAAAATCCGTTTTTTCATAACAACAGCACTTCCTGCAAAAGCGAGAGAAGTCGATTCAGCAACGGCAGCGCCGTCAGCAGCACCGCTGTTTTTACGGCAAGCTCCACACCGCTTGCTATTGCCGATTCCCCCGCGTCCTTACAAAGATCCGCCGTTATGCGCCCGATGAGCACGATGCCGAGCGCTTTTAACAGCGCTCCGAACACCTCCGGCATGCCGGAAAGCTCCGCCCATTCGCGGAATGTTGACGTCAGCGTTTCGATCTGCGGCAAAATACACAGAAAAACGAGCGCCGCCGCCGCAAGCGAAAACAGCAGAGCTATTTCCTTTTGCCCGCGTTTTAAAAGCGCGCCGCACACCGCTGCAAACACCGCCGCTGCCGATACCATAAGCACCGTGCTCATAGCCCAAACACCGATTTAATCGTATCGAACAGCGTGCTGATCTGCGTGATGAGCATCGTCAGCACCACAATGAGCCCCGCAAGCGTCGTCATCATAGCCTGCTCCTCCCGCCCGGAGCGAATGAGCAGCTGGTTCAAAACGGCCACAAGTATGCCGATGGCGGCGATCTTGAAGATCAGATCTACATCCATAGCTTTGCTTTCCTTTCCAGCTGTTACAGCAAAATGAGGGCGGCGGAAACGCCGACAAACAGTCCCAGCGCCACGCACAATCTGCCTTTCTGGGCAAGGCTTTGCTCGGCGGCTAAAAGTGCGCTGCGCACGCGGCCTTCGTGCAGCGCAAAGTACGCCATTTGCCCATCGAGGTCGGTCTTGCCGAACCCGTCGATAAACGCGGCACACAGCGCTTCATCCCCGCGGTATGTAAAAAATGCATGTGCCGCCGCTTTAAACGCCGCTGTGCAATCCATGTTTTTAGAAAGCACCCACACGCGCCTCAAAAAAGCGTTTTCGCGGCACAGAGAGAGCAGCGCGTACAGGTCGCCCGCCGTATAGGCCGCGGCGTTTTTCAGCGCAAAAAGCGATTCCAAGAAGATGCTCAGTTCTTTTTCACGCATTTTTAGCCGCGCAGATACCGATGACCCGGCGGTCGCCGCGCACAGAACAATCAGGATCGCCGCCGTTGTTTTCAAGAAGATCACCTGCCAAAAACAGCTTTTCCACTTTCGTCGGCGCACTTCGCCCGTGCAGCAGTGCCACCGTTTCAAACGCGCCGAGCGACAGAATCCCGCGGCACAGCGGTCTGCAACACAGCTCGTGTACACTGCCCGCGTGGATGCTCGCAATCAGCGCCACCCCTGAAAACGATGCCGCACGTATCGCCGAAAAATCGTTTTCGCCGAGCTCATCGCAGACGATGTACTCCGGTGAAAGACACCGTACCGCGTGCGAAAGCCCCTCCTGCTTCGGGTAGCCCTGCAAAATATCCGTGCACGCGCCGAGGTCAAACCCGTCCGCACTCAGCTCAAACCGCTCGTCAAGCACCACCACGCGATGTCCCGCCGTACCGATATATCGTGCAATGTCCCGCAGCAGCGTCGTTTTGCCCGAGGACGGCGCGCCAGCAAGCAGCAGCCCGCGGCTGAGGTCTACGCCGCAGCGCAGCACCTCCTCTGCACAGCCGCGCTTCTCCCGCGGGATACGCACAGAAAGACTCGTCACGTCGCGCACCGTTTTGATACCGCCCTTTTCGATCACCGCCGTACCGCCGATGCCCACCCGCAGCGCGCGGTCTGCGGAGACGAATCCGCCGCGAATCTCCTCCATGTGACTGTAAACAGAATACCCGCACAGCCGCAAAAAGATCTCCTCCACGTCCTCGCGTGTCGCTGTCACATTGTTTTGCGAAAAATACTGCGCCGTGTCGCCGTCTTCCCGCAAAAACAAAATGCGGTCGCCGCAGCACAGCAGCACAGGCTTATCCACACTGATACGAATGTCAAACACCGCGTCGCGCACCGCCTGCGGCACCTTTTCAAGCATCGGTGTAAAGCGCCCGAGCGGGCGGATCGCCTTTTCAAAATCCATCGCACACACCTTTCTTTCCGCTCCGTATGCCCAATTCTATGGACGTGCCGCCGGGTTTAGAACCAAAGTGAAAAAAACGGGCCATCGCCTTTTTATAAACGTGCCTTTATGTCTTTGAAAAGTGCGCCCGAAATCCGCCGCGATTTTTCAAACATGAAAAGCACCCTGCAAGGCTAAAAGCTTTACAAGGTGCTTTCTCTATGGAGCAAGCTATTTACTTTGGAAGTCCGTTTTGATACAAGCTGTAAAAGTGGTTCGTCGGCCCCGCGCCGTGCCCGAGCTCGAGCGCGTGCTCGATGGCGCACGTCATATAGTCTTTCGCACGCTTCACCGCCTCAGCGGGTGCATATCCAAGCGCCAAATTCGAGGCAATAGCAGAAGACAGCGTGCACCCTGTGCCGTGCGTGTTCTTCGTTTGAATGCGTCTTGATGTAAAGCTTATATGCTGTTCACCATCAAACAGAATATCGATCGGGTCGCCTGCAAAGTGTCCTCCCTTTACAAGCACAGCTTTACAGCCCATTGTGTAAATCAACTTTGCTGCAGCACACATATCGTCTTCCGTCTCAATGTGCATCCCGGTGATTTCCTCCGCCTCGGGAATATTCGGTGTCAGCACGTCGGCGAGCGGCAAAATTTCCGCTTTGAATGTCTCAATCGACTGCGGAGCCATCAGTGCCGTTCCGTCTTTCGCATACATCACAGGGTCAACAACGACGTTCTTCGGACAGTATTTGCGCAGCTTTTCCGCCACAGCAGACATCACCTCCGGCGTCGGCAGCATGCCAATCTTCACGGCGTCCGTACCGATATCTTCATAGATTGCGTCCACCTGCGCGCGGACAATCTCCGGCGCAATATCCTGCTTTTTCAGCACATGCACGGTGTTTTCCGCCACGACGGATACGATCACGCTCATCGCGTACACGCCGTGTGCGGATATTGTCTTGATATCCGCCTGAATACCCGCGCCGCCGGAGCAATCCGACCCGGCGATGGTCAGTACGCGCTTCATTGCACGCATCACAGCGAAAGCTCGGAAACTGTGAGGTTCTGCACCTCAACGGGATCCTCGGCGTGGATCGTGAACGTCGGCTTCGTCTCATCCAGCACATGCGCGATGACCGTGTTTGCAACGCCGTTCAAATAAATCTCTACGCTGTTTGTATCGGTAATAATGTCCACCTTCATCGGCTCGTTTTTCAGGCGCGGCAATATGGATTCTCCGCAGGTCAGACCGTTTTTGTCGAGCTTCATCTCAAGGCCGTACAAGCTGCATGTAAGGTCGCCTTCCTTTACAGTAAAGGAGATGCGGCAGGTCTTGCTGCCGAGCTCGTGTGTGCAGTGTGTCAATGTAAAGTCGTCAAGCTTGTCAGATTTTACAACCAGATTTTCTGTGCTCTTGATCGGCAGCGCAGAGAGATAGTAGCGGTCGCCGTGCTTTTTCAGCGTCATTTCGGTCGGCGTACACATGGAGCCGTTGAACGGCGCGCCGGGGATGTCGCTGCGGTTCCACGCAAAGCGGATGACCGGCTTGCCCGGCTCGTAGTAATACGTCTGCGCCGCATACGACTGCGAGTTATACGAAAGCTGCCCGACCGACTGAATCGGATGGTAAAGGCCGTTTTCATCAAAATCACCGACAAAATACATGTCGTGCGCACCGGAATAGACCCACAGCGTTCTGCCGTCATCTGCTGTAAGCGGATAGAGATCCGGGCACTCGTCATCACCGGGCAGGTCAAATTTCTGCAGAAGCTCCCAGTGCAGTAAGTCCTGCGACGTGAAGATTGCGTAGGTGCGCTCCACAAAATACAGTGCCATCAGCCAGCGCGCGCGCTTTGCGTCGTAAATAACCTTCGGGTCGCGGTTGCCGGGTGCAATCTCGTCGATCAGCGGATTTTTGTCATACTTTTTCAGCGTTTTACCGCCGTCTGTGCTGTACGCAAGGCACTGTGTGCTCTTTTTTTCGCCCGCGCAGGTGTAAAAGAACAAGATTGGCGTTTCATCGCCTTCCTTGAGGCCGGAAACATTGTTGTGATCGACTACCGCACAGCCGGAAAACATTGCGCCGTCCATGTCAAGGAACATCGCTTCTTCCTTATATTCCCAGTGGAGAAGATCCGGGCTCACGGCGTGACCCCAATGCATGTTGCCCCACAGCCTGCCGTAGGGATTGTGCTGGTAGAAAAGGTGATACTGTCCGCCGTAAAAGCACAGACCGTTCGGATCGTTGATCCAGCCGCGCTCCGCTGTAAAGTGCAGCTGCGGGCGCAAGACGGTCTCTTCCGCCGTAAGCGGCGTCATGGTATCCTCAAACACCGGTGTAAATGCGCACTCCGGCTCTACCGTGACAGTCATCGTCTTACCAAGGTAATCGCGCAGGTCGGCATAATAAACCGCATCTGCGTTTTCTTCCGTATAAACGGCATCGAACTTATAAACCGGTGTGCCGTTTTCAGAAAAAGTAAATTTGTGCGAAGTGCCGTCAAATTTCACCGGCACGCGTAGAAAACGTTTGCTGACTGTAATTTCCATAAACTCAAGCTCCTTTAGCCGTTATCGGCGCATTAAAATGCATGCACCACATTTATTCGAGGATATTGTAGCACACCGCGCGAAAAATGTCATGCATATTTTGCTTAAATTTGCGAATTTTTCCGCCGCGCAAAGCCAAACTATGTGCGCTGCAGATCTGTAAAGGAAAGGCGGTGCAAAGGTGGTAAAGCGTGTTTGGAAATTTGTAAAAAGCAAAAAGATATTTATCGTATTATTAATACTGTATACAGTTGTCTTTATTTTGGCGGTTCGATTTATTTTTCATATTCTCCCGATTTTGCTTGGCGGGTTGCTTGGGTGGGTCACAGCACCGCTATGCCGCCTGCTAGAAAAACGGCTGCATCTCTCCCATAAGCGCGCCGCACTTTGCACTGCTGTCGCCGTTTATAGTGTTTCACTCGTCCTTCTTGCATTGCTTTTCACGCGGCTCATCCGGGAAAGCGCCGCGTTTTTTGCTTCCGGGCGATACTTTCGCTACGAAGCACTCTCCCCCGCCGTGCGGTCGTTTTTGGAGCGCACATGGCAGGAATTGCCGCAGTGGATCTCCGCTGCGCAGAAGAATTTTTCGGGTAACATGGGTACCGCCATGCCCGCGCTGCAAGGCACCGTAAAAGCGATTTTGCTGCTGCCTGCCGTGTTTTTAACGCTCATGCTCATCCCGGTTTTTTCGTATCTCACCCTGCTGTACCGTGAAAATTTGCTGTCACTTTTAAAGAAGCTCATCGGTGAAAAGTGCGTAGAAAACCTACAAAAATCCGCAAAAAGTGAATCTTCCGTCGGGTTTGTTTCTGCCTATGCACTCATTTACACCATCACGTTTGCGGAAAGCTTTGTGATGCTCCACCTGCTGCGCATGGAATACCCGCTGATGACTGCCGCCGTTGTGACGGTCTCCGATATTTTCCCGGTCTTTGGGCCGGGAACCGTTTTGCTGCCGCTCGCCGTTTACCGATTGTTATGCGGCAGCGCGGCGCAAGCACTCGGACTTTTCATCGGGTGGATCATTTTAAGCGTCATTCGGCAGATCATTGAGCCAAAGCTGCTCGCCAAAATGACGCGCACCCCGCCCGCCGTGATGCTTTTCGCTGTGTATTGCAGCCTTATCAGTCGCAATTTTTGGCTCATCCCCTACACCGGCACCTTTTTCATGCTGATCGGCATGTTGAAAAAAGCCGGAATACTAACAGTAAAATCCAAATCAATGTAAATTAAAAATTGCAAATTTACAAAAGCAAAACTTCAAAATACCATTTTAAAATTATTGTATTTTGATAAAATACATTCAAAAATCGAAAGTGCCGTCAAACATCTGCTTCCGTTTTCATAAAGCCTTCTAAAATGCGCAAACCCTCCTGCGTGTTTTGACCCAAAATTTCCTGTATCTTCTTGAAATCACGCGCTTTGTGCATGACGTTTTGCAGCTTGAAAAACTCTTCCTTGCCGTGCTTATGAATGAACAGCGCCTGCGCCTTGGCGGCGGCTGCGCCGTCGTTGTCCTTTGTGTAAAATCCCTTTTCGCACGTCAGAATTTTCGCGCAGTCATAGCAACCGTCAAGCCCGTTTTCCTTACAGCAGGCAGCATTGGGGCATACGCCTTTCTCGTACAGCGTGCCGTAGGAGCAACAGTTAAAATCCGACCGACAGCCGCCGCACCACTGCCCTAAAAAGCAATGGTCGCACGAAAGCCCGCAATACGCCGTCGGGTCGGTGCCTGTACGCGCTGCGCGGACGATCTCCGATTTATACCGGGCTCCGTTTTTTAGACGGCGCTCCGTTTCCGGCCCGCCGTCTAAAAGCGCCTTGCGGTAAATGCGGGTCTCGCCGCCGGAAATGTCTTGTGCGGTCTCTAAAAACGTATAGCCGTATTTTTCATACAGCCCGACGTGATTGGTAGAAATGTAGGTGTACTTTCGTTCCATGATGGCCGCAATGCTTTCTGCGCAGTCCAAAAGCCGACCGGCACAGTGCTGCCCGCGGTACTCCGGGAATGTATACACAAACCCGATCCACGGTGTATATGATGTCGGCTGCACGTCGTCGAGCGGCGCAAGCGTGCAGAACGAGACGAGCTTGTCGCCGTCTGCCAGCATCAAAACCAGCGTTGTTGCGCCGACAAGTGCTTTCAGCTTATTTTCTTTCAGCAAGCTGTAAAGGTACTGCCCTGCTTCCCAATCGCTCTTTTGAATCTCACGGAGCCAGTGCTCTTTATTTTCGCAGGTAAAATATTCGAGAATTTTTCTGTTGTTTTTCTTTTCCATATCGTTCTCCTCTGAATTAAAACTATTCTCCTGTATTTTCCAGTATAGCAAAACTTATGTTCGGCGTCAAGGCGATTTTGAAAAGATGTCCGCTTTTATGCAAAAAAGCAAGGGAAGGACGGTCTATCCCTCTCTTGCTCTGTATTTTGTATGAAATTTTACGCGTTCAGCAGCTTTTCTGCAGCGGCAAGCTTGATGGAGCAACAGAAAACTTCCATGGCTTGTTCGAGCTCTTCAAGCGGCGGGAACGACGGCGCAAGACGAATGTTGCTGTCGTGCGGGTCTTTGCCGTACGGGAACGTCGCACCGGCATCGGTCAGGATGACGCCCGCTTCTTTGCACAGCTGCACGACGCGCTTTGCGCAGCCGTCAAGCACATCGACGCTGATGAAATAGCCGCCGTTCGGCTTATTCCACTCGGCGATGCCGAGGTCGCCGACATTTTCCTCCAGCATCAGCTCGCACAGGCGGAACTTCGGTTCCAAAATGGCGCGGTGGCCCTTCATGAGGGCGCGCACACCGTTGATGTCGTGCAGGAACAACACATGGCGCAGCTGATTCAGCTTATCCGGGCCGATGGTAGACGTGAGCGTGTGCTCCTTGAAATCGCGGATATTGTTATCGCTCGTGGCGAGGCCGGCCACACCGGCGCCTGGGAACGAAATCTTGGACGTAGAGGCGAAAATGAAGATCTGATCTTCCGTGCCGTTTTCAACGCAGAGATCGTAGATATTGAGCAGCGTATCCGGCGTATCGGTGAGGTCATGCACACAATAGGCGTTATCCCACATGATTTTGAAGTCCTTTGCAGCCGGTTTTAATGCGGCGAAACGGCGGACAGTCTCATCGGAATACGTGACACCCGTGGGGTTCGAATACTTCGGCACACACCAAATGCCCTTGATGGAGTCATCGTCCTTGACGAGCTTTTCGATGAGATCCATATCCGGGCCGGTAGCATACATCGGGATGTTAATGAGCTCGAAGCCGTAATACTCCGTTACGGCAAAATGGCGGTCGTAGCCCGGCACCGGACAGAGAAATTTTTTCTTATCCAGCTTGCACCACGGCGTGCAGCCGTTGTAACCGTGCGAGAAGCCGCGGGAAATAACCTCAAACATCATCATCAAGCTTGAGTTGTTGCCGAGAATGACCTGCGAAGCCGGTACGCCGACCATATCGGCGAAAATGCGTTTCATCTCCGGCAGACCGTCCCAAAGACCATAGTTACGGCAGTCATCACCGTTGGAATTCGCAAATTCGCTTCTCGCTTTCAGCGCTTCCAAAACGCCGAGGGCGAGCTCCAGTTGTTTTGCGCTGGGCTTGCCGCGCGCCATGTTCAGCGAAAGATTTTTGGCCTGATAGCCCTTATATTCTGCGGAAAGCTCATCGAAAACCTTCTGTAATTCTGCTTTGCTCAAGTTTGCGTACGCCACGAAAACATCTCCATAAATAAGATTTTGAATTGAAAAATAAGCATTCAATTCATTTTTACGCTCCAATAGCGCCTGAAACAATTCTTATTGTAATACAAATAAGCTAAAAATGCAAGCCTTATTTATAAATCTTGCATTTTCCTCGTTTTGCACGATTGTACGACGTGTTTTCCTGCTTTTCCGTTCATTCTGACAAGCGTATAACAAAGCAAAAACCGGCACAGCGAACTGCACCGGCAAAAGACTTGCTTTTATGAAATTTAGAACTCCGCAGAGCCCGTTGTGCGCGGGAACGGCAGTACGTCGCGGATGTTGGAGATGCCCGTAAGGTACATGACCATGCGCTCGAAGCCGAGACCGAAGCCCGCATGCTTGTTGCCGCCGAAACGGCGAAGGTCGAGGTACCACCAGTAATCCTCCTCGTTAAGGCCGAGCTCGCGAATGCGGTTCAGAAGCACGTCGTAGCGCTCTTCTCTCTGGCTTGCGCCGCACAGCTCGCCGATGCCCGGCACGAGCAGATCGGTCGCCGCAACGGTCTTGTCATCGTCATTGAGGCGCATGTAGAACGCCTTGATCTCCTTCGGGTAATCGGTGACGAACACCGGCTTGCCGAACTCTTTTTCGGTGAGGTAGCGCTCGTGCTCGGTCTGGAGGTCGCAGCCCCAGGAGACCTTATATTCAAAGTTGTCGTTGTTCTTTTCAAGGAGCTTTACGGCATCCGTATAGGAAATGCGGACAAAATCGGAGTTTGCCACATGCTCCAGACGTTCTTTGAGACCCTTATCGACAAACTGGTTGAAGAAGTCGATGTCCTGCGGGCAGCGCGCCATAACGTCTTTAATGATGTGCTTGATCATGGCCTCCATGAGATCCATGTCGTCGTTGAGATCGGCAAACGCAATCTCCGGCTCGACCATCCAGAACTCTGCTGCGTGACGCTGCGTGTAGGAGCGCTCTGCGCGGAACGTGGGGCCGAACGTATAGACCTTACCGAACGCCATGGCCATGCACTCCGCCTCAAGCTGGCCGGAAACGGTGAGGGATGTCTGCTTGCCGAAGAAATCCTTGCTGTAATCGACCGTGCCGTCCTCATTTTTCGGGACATTGTCGAGGTCGAGCGTTGTCAGCTGGAACATCTCGCCCGCGCCCTCGCAGTCACTGCCCGTGACAATCGGCGTATGCACGTAGGTGAAGCCGTTCTCGTTGAAGAACTTATGGATGGCGAACGCCGCAGCGGAACGCACGCGGAACGCCGCGTTGAAGAGGTTCGTTCTCGGGCGCAGGTGCGCGACCGTACGCAGGTATTCTACCGTGTGGCGCTTCTTCTGAAGCGGGTATTCCGGCGAGGACGCACCCTCAACGGTAATCTCCTCCGCCTGAATTTCAAAAGGCTGCTTCGCTTCCGGCGTGAGCAGCAACGTACCGGTGACACGCAGCGCAGCGCCGACATTCTGGGAAGCGATCTCCTTGTAATTTTCGAGTTTTTCCGCCGTAAAGACGATCTGTACGCCCTTAAAGCAGCTGCCGTCATTCAGATCGATAAATCCGAGCGCTTTGGAGTCGCGGATCGATCTCGCCCAGCCACAGACCGTGACCTGCGTATCGCCAAAGGTCTCCGGCGATCCGTAGAGGGCCGCGATTTCTGTTCTTTTCATGATGACCACATTCCTTTCCGTGCGGCACTTAAACTGCACACGCAAAACCTACGCTTTGGCATGCGGCATTTCTCCGCAAATAATCACTTTTATTATCATACTACAAACGCTATCGGTTTAGCAAGGAAAATTTTGAATTTTCTCCCCGAAAACGCGATTTATGCGCGATCTTTCTTCAAAATCGCATAATTTGCGATGTCGCACAGTCCCCCATTGTTCTTTGCACCCTCGCGCATGATGCCCTCAAACTGCATGCCGCACTTTTTCATCACGCCGCCGGAGTGCGAGTTGTTCACATCATGGCGCGCCGCAATGCGGTTGAGGCCGACCTCGTCAAACAGGAAATTAATCACGGCACCGAGTGCTTCGCTCGTATAGCCCTTGTGCCACCAGTTTTGGCCGATGCAGTAGCCGATCTCAGCCGCTTTGATCTCATCATCCGTTTTTACCGCAGCGATGGTACCGATAAGCGCGTTTTCATCCTTTACAACAATGCCCCACTGGTAATAGTTGAGCTCCTCATAGTGCGATGTCCACAGCGCGAGAATCTGCTTTGTTACCTCTACGCTGCTGTGCGTGGGCCATGTGAGGAACTTTGTGACCCCGGGGTCGGACGCCCAATTGCGGTACATCGGTTCTGCGTCCGTAAGCGTTAAGCGGCGCAAAATGAGCCTTGGCGTTTCGAGTGTGACAGTCCCCTTGTGTTCCATTGTGTTTCCTCCTGATTTCTCCTGAAAATAAAACAGTGCAGACCGTTCATTCAGCCTGCACTGTTCATTGCGATTTATGCGGTTAGGTTCTTTCTAACTCTCAAAAAGCGTATGACAATGTAGGCCCGCAGCAAGTACCGTTACCCATGGCATTCGCGGACTGCATATTCATCATAACGCGAACAAAGCGGAACATTGTCATACCCCTTTCTTTCAAATTTGTTTTGACTATCCTACCACAGTTCTTTCGGTTTTGCAAGAGGAAAATTCTATTTTCCTGAAATTCTCCGGAAAATCAGCCCAAAGACGCGTGTTTGAGCAATTTGCGGTCCTTTTCGCCGTAAAAGCGCACCGCGTTGATACGGCTGTTAGTCTCATTGCGCAGCTCTGCGTTTTCGTAGGCATATTCGCCCGTTACGGTGCTGATATTTGCACTCAGCAGCGCAAACATATTGCTTCTTGCGAGTGCGCCGTAGGTGATTTCCGTTTCTTTATCACGCAGGCCGTTGTCGCTCTGCACGGCGTCGCTGTAAAAGAGTTCGAGATATTTAAAGACTTCCTCGGCGCATTTCGTATTCGGATTCACCGCCGCATAGGCCGTGACGAACGCCGTCACACCGCCCGCATCGTTTGGGACGGTCAGCGCGTAGGTGTCGTTTTTGTTCTGTGCGTAATAGGTAAAGCCATCTTCGTACCATGCGCCGCCGGTAAGTGAAATTTCGGCGTCTGCAACTTCATTTTCGGCAGTCGGCACGGAAAATTCCGATGCGGTTTCAATATCCGCAAACTGTGCGCCGTACCAGCTCGCCTGATGCGCCTGCAAAACGCTCAAAACAGTATCGTCCTTGCAGGTTTTCAGCGCGTCAAAGGTATCAAACTGCGCGGTTGGGTCTTTTACCTGCGATTTATCGAGCAAATAGGTATTCACGCGGTACAAAAGCGGCAGCACGACCTGCTCGCCATTTACCTTGCCGGCATTGAATACCGGCTGCACCTGTGCGCTCGGGTCAAGATAGACGCTGCTTTTGATGTAGGTATCAAGCGGCAGAAATGCGCCGTCTGCCATACTCTGCTCCACATCCGGGAAAAGCGCGGACGTACAAGTTGAGTTCGGGGCGTGCGCCGCCAAAATAAACGCGTCGGGCCCTCCGCCGGCTTCGATCTCGGCGCGAATTTCCTCTATTTTTGCTTCGCGCTCGGCCTCATCGCTCGGCAGCGCGAAAAATTCCACCGGACACTCGCCGTAGAGGTACTCGTAAAGCTCCGTGACCGGGTTATTTTTGAGAAAATTTCGGCTTTCCACTAAAATTGTCGGCTTTTTCTCCCCTGCTGTTTGTGCTTTCGGCGCGCTTTGAAAGCCGCACAGTACCTGCATCAGCACCAAGATTGCCAAAACGACCGCCCATTTGTGTTTCATATTCTCTGCCTCCTTTTAAATCAGCACGGTAACTCAGTAAAGCGCGCGAATACGCGAAAAGAGAACGACCGCAACCGTTCTCCCGATGTTAAAAGTATATGCGCGTTTACGGGAAACTGCTTTTGTTACAAAAAGAATAACATAAAAGCGCGAATTTTGTCAATATCGTTTTAGCCAAAACGGGGAGGCATTTTTATATGCAATAAACAAAAAGGACAGAAAGCTTGCACTCTCTGTCCCCTTCTATTCAAGATTGCGACTAAACCTATAAGCCGAGTTCTGTCTTGGACAACCATCTTTCTCGTCTGCACGTTGCCGTGCAGCTCAAGCCATCTCCTCGAAACCGCCGGGCCGACGTATATGTTTCTCCACGATGTTGCTCCGAATAGGGTTTACATGGCCGCGCAGTCTCCTGCGCGCCGGTGCGCTCTTACCGCACCTTTCCACCCTTACCTGCAATGCAGGCGGTATATCTCTGTTGCACTTTCCCTGGGGTCGCCCCCGGCGGCCGTTAGCCGTTATTCTCGCCCTGTGGAGCTCGGACTTTCCTCAGATGCGGCCTTTCGGCGTACACCCGCAGCTGTCCGGCTTACTCGCAAAATTTGTAAAATGATTGAATTTTAATATTGGTTTTCGGAAAGCAAGCGATTTTTCTCGTCCCACAGCTTCTGGGAAAGGTCCACATAGTAGCTGTGCGGGTTTTCAAATCGCGTTACTTCTTCCCACAGCGTATCGACCTGCGCGAGGCAATGCGCGCGGATGGCGCTTAAGGCACGCGGCTGATACAGGCACTCGCCGTTTTTAAACAGCTGGGTGCGCAGGCGCACGGCGCGGAAATTCTCCACGGTCTTGCGCTTCCACGTGTGGTTCGGGTCGAAGATCGTATACGGCTTCTCGTCGTCGATGATCTCGTCGTTCAGCGTGATGACATCCGCAATGGCCTTGTCGGTCTCGCGGTCGAAAATACGCCAAACCTCCTTGAAGCACGGTGTGGTGATCTTTGCTACGTTTTCGCTGATCTTGATCTTCGGAACGATGGTGCCGTCCGGCTTTTCAACGGCCGCCAGCTTATAAACGCCGCCGAATACCGGCTCGCTGGAGGACGTGATGAGACGCTCGCCTACGCCGAAGGAATCGACCTTTGCGCCCTGCATGAGCATATCGCGGATGATGTACTCGTCAAGAGAGTTCGATGCGCAGATCTTGCAGTCTTCAAAGCCGGCGTCGTCGAGCATCTTTCTCGCTTTTCTGGAAAGGTACGTGATGTCGCCGCTGTCGATGCGGATGCCGGCCGGGCGGAAGCCCTGCGGCACGAGTACTTCGTTAAAGACACGGATGGCGTTCGGCACACCGGATTTCAACACATTGTATGTATCGACGAGCAGCGTGCAGTTGTGCGGGTATTCCTCGGCATACGCTTTAAACGCTTCGTATTCGCTGTCAAAAAGCTGCACCCAGCTGTGCGCCATGGTGCCGAGCGCCGGAACGCCGAAATGGCGGTCGCTGATGGTGCAGGCGGTGCCGATGCAGCCGCCGATATATGCGGCACGCGCGCCATAAATGGCGCCGTCAAAGCCCTGTGCACGGCGGGAGCCGAACTCCATAACCGCTCTGCCGTCCGCAGCGCGCACGATGCGGTTCGTTTTCGTTGCGATGAGGCTCTGGTGGTTGATAGAAAGCAAAACCATGGTCTCTACAAACTGCGCCTGAATAACCGGGCCGCGCACGGTGACGATCGGCTCACCCGGGAAGATCGGCGTGCCCTCCGGCACAGCCCAAACGTCGCAGGTGAACTTAAAGTTCTTCAGATAATCGAGGAACTCTTCGCGAAAAATGTGCTTGGAGCGCAGGTAATCGATATCCTCCTGCGTGAAAGAAAGCTCGCTCAAGTAATTGACAAGCTGCTCCACGCCTGCCATAATGGCAAATCCGCCGCCGTCCGGCACTTTGCGGAAAAACATATCGAAGTAGCCGACGGTATCCTTAAAACCGTTGGCAAAATAGCCGTTTGCCATGGTGATCTCATAGAAATCCGTCAGCATTGTCAGGTTAATATGATCGTAAGAGAGATTCTGTGCCATAATTCAGCCACCGCTTTCTGAAATGAAAGCATTCCTTTCTCCGGGAGTGAGGTGTGTCCTCATACGCCTTGTTTTTTTACCACACACGGCCAAAAGCAGCGCTTTAAGCCGATTTGTATTATTATACCGCAATTTTTCAAAAAGTACAATGAAAACTCACGGTAAACCGAAAAAATCTGCATCTGCACGGAAAACGGCGCGTCTTTGCAGAACGTTTTGTTAAAAGTTTAGCACGGCGCGTGCAGTTTACGCTTTTACGATGACCTTGATGGCCTCAGCGCTCATCTGCATGGCAATGGCTTCCGGCAGCTCATCAAGCGTGAACGTGTGCGTGATAATCGGTGCGATCTGGATGCGGCCGGAGTTGATGAGCTCTACGGCGCGCAGGTGCGTATCCGGATTGACGAACGTGCCCTTGATGGTGAGTTCTTTCTGGTAAACGTCGAAAAGCGGCACTTCGTAGGTGGCTTCCACTTTCGGCACGCTGAACAGCAGGATCGTCGCGCCGCGTCTTGCAAACTTGAAAGCGCTTTTTACAGCGGCGTGGTTGCCCGCGCATTCGATGATGACATCTGCACCGTCGCCGCCGACGAACTCGAGGAATTTCTCATAATGGCCGTCTTCCAGCGGATTGATGCACAGGTCTGCGCCGAGCTCCGTTGCAACCTTGCGGCGCGCTTCGTTCGGCTCGCTCAAAACGACCTTGGCCGCGCCGGCAAGACGTGCGAGCTGCACGAGCAACAGGCCGATGGCACCGCCACCGACTACGCAGACGATGTCGCCCACCTTGATCTCTGCGCGGTCGATGCCGTGCAGGCAGCAGGCGAGCGGTTCGCTCATCGCGCCGTATTCAAGCGGTACGTTCGGATTCAGCAGCAACGCCTGTGCGGCGGGTACGATGCTGTATTCCTCAAAGCCGCCGTTCATCGTAACGCCAACGGCTTCCATGTGACGGCACATCTGCTTTTTGCCGTTGCGGCAGTATTCGCACTCGCCGCAATATATGTTCGGATCGATGGTGACATGGTCACCGATCTTGAGTCCCTTGACGCCCTCGCCCACTTCTGTGACGACGCCGGAATACTCATGGCCGAGCACGACCGGCGGGTTGACCGCTGCGCTGCCCTTTTCGCCGTGGTAAATGTGCACATCCGTGCCGCACACGCCGCAGGCGTAGTTCTTGACAACGACTGTGCCGGGCTTTGCCTTCGGGATGGGGCACTCGCGCACCTCAAACGTCTCGTGGCCCATAAAATACGTTGCTTTCAAGGTAAAACTCCTCTCGTTTTTTCAAAATAGAACAAAATCCGGCCTGCAAGCACAGCAGACCGGATCTCATTTCGGTTAATTATTCGGCTTCCGGTCCGACATCGGTCACGGAGATGGCGTCGAGGATTGTCTTCTCCATCGCCTGCTTGCCGTACTTATCGACATCTGCCTTGTTCTTTTCGCCGTGGGTCAGACAGCCTGCGCCGCCGATGCAGCCGCCGGTGCACGCCATGCCCTCAATGAAGTTGTTCGGCAGAACATTCTTGGAGGCACGCAGCAGAGCCGCCTTGCAGGCTTCGATACCGTCGCATGCGATGGCGTTGAGCTTGAAGTCTTCGTTGTTCTGCTCCTTGAGCGCTTCCACAACCGCGTCGGACAGACCGCCGCTGCGCGCAAAGATGCGGCCATAGTAGGAGGCGTTGTCGAGCACGCCTTCTTCGAGCGTGGTGAGGTCGATGTTGCGGCTGTCAAACAGTGCCTGCAACTCCTCAAACGTCAGCGTGCAGTCAATGTACCGGCTTGCCGGCTCGCCTTCCTTGAACTCCATCTTCTTCGCGGTGCACGGCCCGATGAAAACGACCTTTGCGCCCGGAGTGGTCTCCTTGATGTAGCGGCCGATCTCAGCTGCCGGAGACAGGTTGTGCGAGATTTTATCAACCATGGTCGGGAAGTTCTTCTTGATGTAGGAAACGAATGCCGGGCAGCAGGAGCTTGTGAGGAAGCCCTTTTCCGCAAGCTCTGCCGCTTCCTTATACGCAACCATATCTGCGCCGAGCGCCGCTTCGATGACATGATAGAAGCCGAGGCGCTGGATGCCGGTGATGACCTGGCCGAGCTTTGCATAGCTGAACTGGCTGGAGATAGACGGTGCTACGACCGCGTAAACCTTGTAGTCCTGATTCTCGTGGCTGCCCTTGATGAAGTTGACAGCATCGAGAATGAAGGACTTATCGACGATTGCGCCGAACGGGCACTGGTAGACACAGGCGCCGCAGGAGATGCACTTTTCGTTATCAATATGCGCTGCGCGATGCTCCTCGCTGCTCATGCTGATAGCCTTAATCTTGCAGGCCTTTTCGCACGGACGCTTCTGGTTGATGATGGCGCTGTACGGGCATACCTTTGCGCACTGGCCGCACTCTACGCATTTCGACTTATCGATGTGCGCCTTCTGCTGCTCATCAAACGTGATGGCGCCGCGGCGGCATACGTCCTCGCAGCGGTGTGCAAGACAACCGCGGCAGGACTCTGTGACGACATGGCCGCTGACAGGGCATTCGTCGCAGGCAATCTCGATGACTTCGATGACGTTCGGGTTTTTCTTGTCGCCGCCCATAGCGAGCTTGATGCGCTCCTCAACGATGGCGCGCTCTTTGTAGATGCAGCAACGCATCGTCGGCTTTTCTTTGACGATCAGCTTCGGAATCTCATAGTATGCGGCGTCGAGGTTATCCTCAAAACCGTAACGTGCGACCTCGCGCAGGACCTTATACTTCAAATACTGGATCTTCGTATCAAACTTTCTCATTCTTCACATCAAACCTTTCTTGCTTTGGACAGAGACTTCCTTTTCTATATTTTTCAAATCTTCCTTAGAGTGCCGAGACACTCTATACACAGAAGCTATTCTGCGTTTAGAAGTAGGATACCTTAACTTTTTTGCCCATCTTCTCGAGCGAGGTGCAGAGATTTTCGACCAACTGCATCTTGATGTTGAAGTTAATGGGCAGATTTGGGTTCTGGTGCGCCGGGTTTACCGCACGACCGACAAAGAAGTTGATATCGGTCGCTTCTTCAAACAGCATGCGGGCGATCATGGACGCGCCGTCGCGCTTATAGCCCCACTGGCTGTACTTGCGGTTTTCCTCAAGGTAATCCTTCGCGTACTCGACGACCTTGCTCATGGTGATGACGCCTTCGGTGACAAGGTCGAGTCCTTCGACCTTCGCCGTGGGCGGAATATCGGAATCGAGGTAATCGAGCTGTGCGATGATAGGCTTTTTGAGGTATTCCGCCGCAAGCGTAGACGTGGTACCGCCGCAGACAATCCGCTTGCCGGGTGCCGAGAAGAACGCCTCGTGCATTTTCGCGAGATCTTCGGGTTTAGACGGCGGTCCGATCATCAGGTTCACGCAGCAGCGCTCGCGCACTTTGACGCAGACCGCGGTGGTATCGTCGCCCGGCTGGCCGCCGTAGAGCTTGTTGCACTCATCGAGCAGCAGCGCATTGAGCGTTTTTGCCGTGAAGCTTTCGTCGTACATCATCTCCATATAGTCGATGATGTCCTTGCGCTCCCAGCCGAAATTCAGCGACATGCCGATGCCGGCATGAATGGCGCCGTCGCTGAACGCGATGAACGTGTCATCCTTCTGAATCGGGATGCGGGTCTTATAGATCGTTTTGCCGCCAATCTCGACGGCTTCGCGCGGGTATTCCCAGTTTTTGCCGTTGCGCAGCAGAACCACGAACGGGTTATCATACTGAATGATCTCCGCTTCTTCATTTTCTATGATTCGGATGATGGTGAACGTGGAATACGCCACGCCGCGCACCGCGCAGATGGGCAGTGTAGACGCAATGGTCTCCACGCAGTCTTCGACATGCAGCCCCTCCGCCATCATGGTAGAGATGATCTTTGCGGTCAGCGTGGAAAGAATATTTGCCTTAACACCGCTGCCCATGCCGTCTGCCAGCACGACCACCGTGGAATTTTCTCCCTGCGGAACAATGTCAACGTGATCGCCGCAAAGCTGTTCACCTTTTTTGTTGAGGCTCATCCAGCCAATATCTGTACAGAGATTATTCATCTTGCAGCGATTCCTTTAACTTGGTGAGCGCGATTTTCGTTTCTGCCGTGGTCTCGCCGAGCAGCGATGCGATCTCCTGTACGACGCGCATCTGCTTTTCGATCACACGGTTGGTGACTTCAATCGTCTGCTGCCCCATTTTTTCTTTTTTCAGGTGTTCGTTCATTTCATCCGTCACATCACGCATGATGCACATGATAATGTGATAGTTGCGGTCGTAGAGCACGGTCTGGTCGACATACTTGCCGTATTCCGCAAGGTACACACGCTTGTCGCGCACGCCGCGGCCGGACTGCATGACGTCGATGAAGACGCGCGGGTCCAGAATGCGGATGACCTGCTTGCCGAGCACCTCGGATGTATGCTTCACGTTCACGATCTTACGCGCGGCAGCGTTGATCTGCTGGATTTCCAGCGATTCGTTCAGCACCAAAATGCCGTTCGGCGTGTTGTTGATGATGGTATCGGAGAACGACTGCGCTTTGCCGAGCAGATACGGCAGGCACATGGAAATCTCCGCCTTGCCCTGATAAACGGCGATGGCCTTTTCGCGGCAGGTATTATAGCCGCAGGCACCGCAGTTCAATTCCTGCTCCGGGCGAGTCTTGCCCATCTTTTTGAGGATAGCCTCAATCTCGATGTTGCCTGGCATGAGGTGATACAGGCTGATATAATCAAAATCGTGCTTGAGCTCTTCGGAAGCCGGCTGCGGCACCACAAAGTCCTTTTTGCCGGCATACTTATTGACCGCGATAAAATCCTGCACAGGCTGACGCTGACCCTGATCCATAGCCGGGCCGTTGATGCAGCTGCCGAAGCAGGCGCTCATCTCGACAAAGCAGTTCTCCATTTTGCCGCTCTTGATGTCTTCAAGCGCGTTGATGCAGTTTTCCACGCCGTCGATCGCCATGTATGTATACTCGGGGTCATCGCACACCATAGTGCGCAGAATGCCTCCGGTCGTCGGGAACAGGCGCGCACGGCTTTCTTCCGTGTGATCCTCGCCTGCTTCCACGGTGATGCCCTCTTTTTCAAACCAAGCGGAAAGCTCCTCGAACGTGAGCACACAGTCCACATACGGGCTTTCGTCGGCCTCTGCCTTTTTGGAGATGCACGGCCCGATGAAAACGGTCTTCAGTTCCGGGTCTTCCTCCTTCAGCATCTTACAGTGCGCCTGCATCGGCGACAAAACATGTGCAAGGTACGGCAGAGCCTCCGGGTAATACTTCTGCACAAGCGTATTGACAGAGTGGCAGCATGTGGAAATGACGACGCTCTGCCGACGCTCTTTAATAATTTTTTCGTATTCGGTCTTGACGACGGACGCACCTACGGCGGTCTCCTCTACCCGGTCAAAGCCAAGCTTTTTGAGCGCCGCACGCATCGTTTCGATGGTAGCGCCCGGGTAATTTGCTACAAAGGATGGCGCAAGGCTGACTGCCACGGGACATTCACCCTTGACGAACATCTCCGCAATCGGTACGTCATTTCGGATTTCTTTTGCGTTCTGCGGACATACGACAAAGCACTGACCGCAGAGAATGCACTCGTCTTTTACGATATGCGCCTGACTGGACTGAAAACGAATGGACTTGACAGGGCAATGACGGATGCACTTATAACAGTTCTGACAGTTAGACTTTTTGAGCTTCAGGTAGTCTGGCATACCCTATTATCCTCTCTTTAACTTATCCTCTTTTAGCGTTCGCCTTCGCTACGAACTTTTCATCCTTGACGATGAATCTTTCATGGGTACCGCTGCCGATGGGGCCGGCCTCGTCAAACGCCTTAACCGTGAACACCAAACGGCGGTTGTCCACTTCGGTAAGTTCGCACTCTGCCGTAACATGCATGCTAAGCGGCGTTGCGGACGTGTGCTGCACATTCATCAGCGTGCCCACAGTGCCCATGCCCGGCTCTAATTCCGGCGCAACGCACTTCCAAGCCGCCTCTTCCATCAGTGCGACCATAGCGGGCGTTGCAAAAACGTCCAACGTGCCGCTTCCCATGGCTTTGGCTGTGTTCTTCTCTGTAACAACGGTCTCGGCTTTGCCTTTCATTCCGGCTGTCAACAACTTAATCACCCTTACTTCCTATTTTCTGCTGCGTTTTGCCGCACACAGCAGCTTACGCACGGAGAGCCGATGCAAAAAAGCTCTTGCACCGGCTAAATTTTTGTTTCTTATGCTTACTGAACCTTTGCGAGAATCTCTTTCTGGAAGAATTCCTCGGTGGTGTCGGGAGATACAGAATGCTTCTCGCCGTCTACGGTGACGTTGACGCCGTTTACGCAGTCACCCATGCAGAAAGTGCCACCGAGTTCTACCTTATCTTCGAGGTGGTTTTCCTTTACGAGCGCCTGAAGCTTTTCCACGACCTGGCGGGAACCTTTCAGATGACATGAGCTGCCGATGCAGATGATAACTTTCATTCTAATCAAACTCCGTTTCTTAGTTTTTGGTTTTTACTTATTTGTTTATATAATGGCATAGAAAAGGGATCTTCCTTTTCTGCCAAGCTAACTTAGGTATTGGCGTCTAATTTCTCTTTGAGCTGCTTAGATAAGATTGCAAGCGACGCGGCGAGGTTTTCGTTATGTACCAATATGCCCTCCGGCACATCGAGATGCACGGGCGCGAAATTCCAGATAGCCAAAATTCCGCTTTCAATGAGCAAGTTGCAGATGGCCTGCGCATTTTCTGCCGGGACTGCGATGATGCCGATGCGCACGCGCATGCGCTCACACAGATCCATCAGCTTATCCATTGTCAGAATGCGTTTGCCGCCGTAATCTTCCTCACATACCTCTTCATCGATATCGAACGCGGCCACAATGTTCATGCCGCAGTCTTTAAAGCCGCCATACGTCAAAAGCGCCTTGCCGAGCTTGCCCGCGCCGACGATGATGGCGTCATCAACATCATTGTAGCCTAAGAATTCCTCAAGCTCTGCGATGAGCGCCTCTGTGTTGTAACCAACCTTCGGCTTGCCGGCCGAACTGACCGCTGCAAGGTCTTTGCGCACAACGACATGGTTGAGGCGCAGCGCCTCTGCGATGGTCGTGGCGGAAATGTGTTCCGGCGTGTTTTCGCCGAGCTGCTTCATATAATTCAGGTAAAGCGGTAACCTGAGCAGCGTTTGTTTTGAAATGCTGCGATTCACCATGACGCAGCCAACCCCCATCCAAACAGAAAATCAAAATAAACCAAACATCTAATACTTTAACACAAGAAACGACCAAATGGAATACCCATTTTCAAATATCGATATAATTTCATCGATATAAAAACAAAAAAGCCCCCAACGACACGTTAAAAACAGACAAACTAAATCAAATATCAAACTTCGGCGGATTTCTACTCCGCGTGCGGCGTGCCAAACTTTGCGCTCAATAAATCGCGCTCCTCATACAACTTTTCGATGAACTGTTTATCGACCGCCGTATATTTATATTCCTTTTTGGACGTCAAAATATCTCTGTACACGCGGTGTTTGTTGCCGCGGCACGGTTTTAACACAAGCTCATAGCGTTCAAGCTGTTCCACATCCGTCGGCGAGACCCACATATATGTGTGCGGCACCGTCGCCAAAAGGTCGAGCTGACTGCCGCGGCTGTAAACATACACGCGTTTGGTGACGTTTTCGTCCATCTCTGCCTTTTTGATGTCGGACATCGGCAGCGACGGCACGAACGGATCGCCGTGGCAAATTTCGATATAGCCGGAAAGGTCTTCGATATCCACAACATCCTTTTGCGAGAGCGGGTCGTTTTTGGAGATGAGAAGCTGATACTCGAATTCCCAGATGTTCTCCGACTTCATGCCCTTATCGCGCAGCATGTTCGTAAAAAAGCTCTCAAAGATCGTCTGATACCGCACGATGGCAAGGCCGTAGTTTTCCTGTACCACGTTGCGAATGGCACGCATGGCGTTCGTTTCTTTGAAACTAAACTCGATTTCCTTTGACATATCCGCCTCACGGACAAACTTGGAAAACGCATCCGCAATATAGCTGGCGCGCGGCACCGAGATGCTGAACTTCAGCTTATTATTCTTTTCGGGCTTATAAAGCGACTCCATTTCTTCGATCTGTGCCAGAATACTCTTGGCGTAGCCGAGAAACTCCTCTCCCTGCGGTGTGGGCACAATGCCCTTTGAGGTGCGCTTAAAGATCTTGACGCCGAGCGTCTCCTCAAGTTCCTTAATCCCGCGGCTGAGGTTCGGCTGCCCCATAAAAAGGTTTTCGGCAGCCTTAGTGATGGATGCGGTCTTCTCTACTTCCACCGCATATTTCAGATGTGCGATGTTCATTGCGTTCTCCTACGGACATATTTGAAAGGGCATAGCACTATTTCGATTATATTATAACATATCCCGCTCTCTTGTCAAATACTTGTGCACAAAAACAGCGTAAAATCCGAAAAAATCGGCGGCTAAACCGCATTTTCGTCCGAAAGCAGGGGTGCAATGCGCTTTTCGGCTTCGAGTACTGCGCGGGTAATCTGCTCCGTCATCTCGGCGCGTATGGTACACACCGCTGCAAGGGTATCGGCATCCGGAGTGTTTTGCCGTGCGGTGACAGCAACTAAAAGCTCATCTAAGAACGCATCCACCTCGGCGGCATCGTAGGTGTTGCCGCGCTTAACTGTAAAGCGAACAGCCTTTATATATTCAGGTGTCAGCTCCATTTTCGGCCTCCTCCCCCGGCTTTCTGCCGTACTTTGGCTGATATAGTTTTTTCGGCAGAACGCGCGAGAATGCATAGAAAAGCGCCGCACCCCCTGCAAATATAGGCAACAGAACGGGCCAATCATCCGCGACGAAGCCCATATGCGGCAGGCAGAATGCGCTCACTTTGCCCTCTAAATATTCATACGGGACTTCGGCATAGGCTTTAAAGTCCCCCGCCGTATGCCAAACGCGGGCTTCAGGGTCGTTTTCGGTCAGCGTCAGCAGCAATAGACCGCGTTCGGCTTGAATCGCCGCGCAGTCACCCGGGAAATAATCTTCGGCAGGCATATATGCGTAATATGCAAGCGAATTCACGGGATAGCCTGTACAGTCAGTTTGCTTTACAGCAAATACGCACCGTCCGAACAGAATCGGCGAAAGCAAAAGCAGGATGTAAATTGTCACGAGTGCACCGACAAGTGATATAGCTTTACTTATTTTGATTGTAAGGCTGTTTATCTTTACAGGATTAACATTCATGATTCATGCGGCCGACCGAGCATCTCCTCGGCCATTTTGAGTTTTAACGGCGTGATGTCATCGCCGCCGATAATCCGGGCAATCTCGCGGACACGCGCGTCTTTCGTCAGCGTGTGCACCGCCGTGTACGTTTTGTTGTTCTCCTGCTTTTTGACGATAAACAGGTGGTTATCCGCCATGGCGGCGATCTGCGCCAGGTGCGTGACGCAGATGACCTGCGCGTTTTTGGAGACGCAGCGCAGCTTGATGCCAACCTTATTCGCCGCTTCGCCGCTGATACCGGTGTCAATCTCATCGAAGATCTGCGTTTCGGCTGCGCCGGAATCCTCAGACAGCACGGTGTTGATGGCGAGCATAATACGCGAAAGCTCGCCGCCGGACGCAATTTTCGACATAGGCTTCGGATCCTCACCTGCGTTTGCGGAGACGAGGAACTGGATGCGGTCGCAGCCGAAGGCTGTCAACGGTGTGCGCTCCTGCTCCACGGTGAAGACGACGCCGGGCATATTGAGCTCTGAAAGCTCCTGCCGCACACGGCGGGAAAAGCTCTCACACGCGGCGCGGCGCTTCGCGGATAGCTGCTTTGCAAGCGTCACCGCTTCTTTTTTCTTCTGCTCATACTGTTGCAAAAGCAGTTCTTTTTTTTCATCGGAAAACTCAATGTCCGAAAGCTCCGCACGGGCACGGTCGAGGAACGAAAGCATTTCTTCCTCCGTTTCGCCGTATTTGAGGCTCAAGCGGTAGATAACTTCCAGACGGCTTTCAATCTCATCAAGCTCGTTTGCGTCGAACATGGCGTTATCGAGGTAATCGGAGATTTCCGCCGCGGCATCTGTCAGTGCGTATTCGGCGTCGCGGACATGCTCGGCGACGTTTGAAAGCGACGGTGCATAGCGCGCCGCCTGCTCGAGCGACTCTGCCGCAACGGATACGGCCGTGATGGCGCCGCCATTGTCCTCATCGCCCTGCAAAAGCGTGACAGCTTCGCCCACACCGCGCACGATACGCTCACTGTTGCGGATCTCATCGCGGCGCTCGGTCAGCTCTGCCTGTTCGCCGACGCGCAGCTGTGCAGCTTCTAATTCTTCGATCTGATAGCGCAAAATATCCATGCGGCGGGACTTCTGCCCCTCGTCGGATTCGAGCGCATCGAGTTCGCCTTTGATGCGGCGCAGCGCCGTATACGCCGCGCGGTACTCCGCAAGCAGACCGTATGCGCCCGCAAAGCTGTCGATATACGTGCCGTGCACTTCCGGTGAAAGCAACTTGTAGCTTTCATGCTGACCAAGAATATCGATGAGCGTGCCGCCGACGGCGCGCAGCATGGAAACGGTCGCCGGGATATTGTTGAGCTTGCAGGAGGAGCGCCCGTGCGGGCGAATCTCGCGGCGAATGAGCAAACTGCCATCGTCTTCAAGCGGAATATCCAGCTCACGCAAAACCTGCTGCGTCTGCGGAGAAACATCCGTAAAAAGTGCCGAAACACTCGCCTGCTCCGCACCTGTGCGCACAAGCTCCTTTGAGGTACGCTCACCGAGTACGGCGTAGATCGCGTCGATGATGATGGATTTGCCCGCGCCGGTCTCGCCGGTCAAAACGGTGAAGCCCGGTTCAAAATCGATAGACGCCTGCTCGATGACGGCGATATTCTGAATGTAAAGCTGCGTCAGCATATCAGACCCCGCCAATCAGCTTTCTGAGCTCGTTCTGCTTTTCCTCCGCAATCTCATCCGTTTTACAGATGATGAGAATGGTGTCTTCACCGGCCAGCGTGCCGATGAAATCCGGGAAATGCAGCGTATCCATAGAGGCGCAGACCGCCTGCGCCATGCCGGTCATGCACTTGACAACGATCATGTTGCCGGCCGCCTCCACGCTCATAACCGAATCGCCGAACAGCGAATAGAACTTGGAGGAAATGTCGCGGGCATTGTCGCGCCCGGTGGAATATTTATACTTTCCGTTCGGGGAAAGACTCTTTACGAGCCGAAGCTCTTTGATATCGCGGGAAACGGTTGCCTGGGTCACGTCGAAGCCACAAGCGCGCAGATTGCGCAGGAGCTCCTCCTGCGTGTCGATATCCTGTGCTTTGATGAGCTCCAGAATTTTGGCGTGGCGTCTTGTTTTCATGCTTTCTGCCTTCCTTCCTGCCTTTTAATTTCTGCTTTGCATAAATTTGCTGTCTACAATATCGTAAAAATTGCGTTCGTCGGTCTGAATAAGCTCAGTGTAATAGGTCGAGCGGCTGACGGAAACCGTGTCCGTCTTATGAATGCGTATGGGTGCGCCACCGTCTATGGTGAGATACACCTCGCCGGAATAATCGCTGTCCGTGCTGACCGTGATGGTCTTATCTGCGCAGAACAGCGTGCTGCGGTTAAAGAGCGCATGCGGGCAGATGGGCGTGAAGATTACGCATTCCGATTCCGGGTCTACCACCGGGCCGCCCGCCGAGAGCGAGTATGCCGTGGAGCCCGCCGGTGTAGCCAAAATGAGGCCGTCCGCGCGGAATTTATAAAGCTTGGAACCGTCGACGGAAAAGCCGAAATCGTAAATTCTGGACTGTGCACCGGAGACGACCGCGTCGTTTAAAGCGCGGTAGGTTGTATCCCCCTTCACGCTGTGCACGGTAACGGAAAGCATCATCAGGCGGCGCACACGGTAATCGCCCGTAAAGAGCGCCTTTAATTTGTGCAGCTCGTCCTTCTCCACACCTGCCAAAAAGCCCAGCCGCCCAAGGTTCACTCCAAGGATGGGCTTACCTGCAACGGACGCGTGCTTTGCCGTGTGGATGATGGTGCCGTCGCCGCCGACCGCAACGATAAGGTCGCAGCTTTCCGCCAGTGCGGCGTGATTTTTGCAGAACGTGACGTGTTCATACTGCCCGCGGTGCTTTTCGTGCATGAGTGTTTCCGCACCGTTTTCCTGCAAAACCGCCAGAATTTCCCGGGTGTATGTGTCCGCATCGCGTTTATCCAGATTTGGAATCACCGCAATTTTCATAAGTCTCAGTCCTTTTTGTCCAGCGCCGCGTGAGATGCTTCCACGATCTCGTGCGGCGTGCTTTCTGCCGTATTCACCGGCGCGTCGCTTTTTTGGAGGAACACAAGATACTCGATGTTGCCCTCCGGTCCTTTGACCGGCGAGAACGTAAGTCCCAGTACGGAATATCCGTTTTCCACTGCGAAATCGCAGATCATCTGCACCACTTCCTCGTGCACGGCTTTGTCGCGCACAACGCCCTTTTTGCCCACTTTTTCCCTGCCGGCTTCAAACTGCGGCTTAATAAGGCACACGGCTTTGCCGCCGTCCTTTAAAAACGGACGCACGGCGGGCAAAATAATTTTGAGCGAGATGAACGACACGTCTACGGAGAAGAAGTCAATCTCCTCCGGAATTTGCTCGCGTGTGAGATAGCGGGCGTTCGTACGCTCCAGATTCACCACGCGCGGGTCGGTGCGCAGCTGCCAGGCGAGCTGCCCGTAGCCGACGTCTACGCTGTATACTTTGGAGGCGCCGTTTTGCAGCATGCAGTCCGTAAAGCCGCCCGTAGATGCGCCGATGTCCATACATACGGTGTTTTCGAGCTTGATCGGAAACAGCTGCATAGCTTTTTCAAGCTTTAAGCCGCCGCGGCTGACGTAGCGCAGCGTGTTGCCGCGCACCTCTAAAACTGCGTCTTCGCGCACGGTGTCACCGGGCTTATCGAATTTCTGGTTATCCGCGTAAACACAGCCCGCCATGATGAGCGTGCGCGCTTTTTCGCGGCTGGGCGCAAGCCCTTTTTCGTAAAGCAGGACGTCTATCCTTTTTTTCATATAGAAACTGCCTTTCCATCTTTCTTTTCTGCGATTTGCAGCGCCGTGTGTACGGCGTTCACCATGCCCTCTACGTCAAGACCGAGCTTATGCAGCGTGCGGAACATAGGCGCGTGCTTGATGAATCCGTTTTCAATAGCGTGCACTTCGTAGTGCCCTCTGAAATTGCGATCCAACAGCATGGCGCCGAATTCCTCCGCAATGCCGCCTTGGCGGACGCCCTCTTCAAAGAACAGCACCGTGGGACACCTTAAGACCGCTTCCACCGCTTTCGGATCGATCGGCACGATGAGATTGAGCTTCACGATGCGGCACTTTATGCCCTCTTTTTCGAGCGTTTCCGCCGCTTCACACGCAAACGAGAACATACGGCCGTAGGTCACAAGTGTGACAGAAGCATCTTCCGTGCCGAACACATAAAATGGCTTGCCGGAAAGCGTGTAGTTTTCCGGGCGATACAGCTCTTTGCCGCGCGGGTAGCGAATAGCATAAAGGTGGTTTTCTCCCTTAATACAGTCATCAAGATTGTCCGAAAGCTCATCGTAATACGTCGGCGCGTACACGTGGATGTCCGGCACGGTGCGCAGGAACGCAGCATCGAACACACCTTGGTGCGTCTGGCCGTCTTCGCCGACCACGCCGGCTCTGTCCACGGCCAGAATAATTTTGAGATGCTGCAAGGCGCCGTCGTGGATGAGCTGGTCGTACGCGCGCTGTAAAAACGTGGAATACACCGCAAAAACCGGAATCATGCCGCCGCGCGCCAGACCGGCGCAGAACGTGACGGCGTGTTCCTCCGCGATGCCGACATCAAAGAAACGGCTGCGGTATTTTTCGCGGAAACCTGTCAGACCGGTGCCGGATTCCATCGCCGCCGTAACGGCGCACAGCTTCTCATTTACACCGGCTATCGTGCACATCGTCTCGCCGAACGCATGCGAAAAACCCTTGGCAATGGCTTCGCCCGCGCCCTTTTCGCGGTCAAACGCCGCAAGGCCGTGGTAAACGCTCGGAGCGTTCTCCGCGTATTTATATCCGCGTCCTTTATAGGTGCGGATGTGGATGAGTACCGGCTTATCCATATCGCGCGCCATCGTCAAAACCGACGTCAAGGTGCGCAGGTCGTGTCCGTCGAACGGGCCGTAATAATTAAAGCCAAGATCCTGAAAGATCGTGGTGTTGAAAATATTCTTTTTGATTTGGTTTTTCACGCGGCGCACTTCGGCAGCCATGTGCTCGCCCACCTTCGGCACGCGGCACAGTGCGGCTTCGACGCTGTCTTTTGCGTTTAAATACCCCGGCTTTGCGCGCACATAGGAAAGATAACGCGCAATGGAGCCCACGTTGCGGGAAATGGACATGGCGTTGTCATTCAAAATGACGATCATATTGCGGTTGATGCGGCCCGCATTGTTGAGGCCCTCATACGCAAGGCCGCCGGTCAACGCGCCGTCGCCGATGACAGCGATGACATGGCCGGGGTCACCCGCAAGTGCCTTTGCAACGGAAAGGCCGAGCGCCGAAGAAATGGACGCGCTGCTGTGCCCCGTTGTAAACGGGTCGCAGTCGCTTTCTTCTCTCGACGGAAAACCCGAAAGCCCGTCCTCGCGGCGCAGCGTGGAAAACGCTTCTTCTCTGCCGGTTAAAAGCTTGTGCGCGTAGGACTGGTGCCCCACGTCCCACACGATGCAATCCTCCGGCAAAGTGAACACACGGTGCAGCGCCACAGTGAGTTCCACCACGCCCAAATTGGAGGCGAGATGGCCGCCGTTGTCCGCCACCGTGCTGATGATCTCTTCCCTGATCTCATCGCAAAGCTCCGGCAGCTCGTTTGCCGCAAGCTTTTTTACATCATTCGGGGCCTTGATTTTACTGAGCAATCTGCTCATACTTACACCAGTCCGTTCTGTATTTTTGCTGCCGTTACGGCGTTTTTCATCAGCATTGTGATGGTCATGGGGCCTACGCCGCCGGGCACCGGCGTAAGGTAGCCGGCGACCGCTTCGGCGCTTTCGTAATCAACATCGCCGCACAGCTTGCCGTTTTCATCGCGGTTCATACCGACATCAATCACCACGGCACCGGGCTTTACCATATCGCCGGTGACAAATTTCGCCTTGCCGACCGCGACAACGAGAATATCCGCCGTTTTGCAGATCTCTTTCAAATTTTTCGTGTGACTGTGGCAGATCGTCACCGTGCCGTTTTCATGCAGAAGCAGCATAGCCATCGGCTTGCCGACGATGTTGCTGCGGCCGATGACGACGCAGTTTTTGCCGTCGATTGTGACGCCGGTAGAGCGGATGAGCTCGATGATGCCCGCGGGCGTACACGGCAAAAACGCGAAATCGCCGATCATGATACGGCCGACGTTTTCGGCGTGGAACGCGTCCACGTCCTTTTTCGGATCGATATGCTCCACGATGAGCGCTTCGTTCAAGTGCTTCGGCAGCGGAGACTGCACCAAAATGCCGTTGATCTTCGGGTCTGCGTTCAGCTTTTCGATAAGCGCCAAAAGCTCCTCCTGCGTGGTGTTTTCCGGCAAGACGTGTTCCTCGGAGTAAATGCCGGTCTCGGCGCAGGCCTTGCCCTTGTTGCGCACGTAGATTTTAGACGCGGGGTCTTCGCCGACAAGCACGACCGCCATGCCGGTCTGAACGCCCTGCTTTTTTAAAGCGGCAACTTCTTCGGCAATTTCGCCGCGTACCTTTGCCGCAACGGCCTTGCCGTCAATTCTCACTGCCATCGTTCTTCTCCTCGCTTTCCCCTTCTGCCGTTTCATTCGCTTCTTCGGCTTCATCAGACGGCTCTTCGGAAGTGTTTGCATCTGCATTTCCTTCCGTTTTTTCATTTTCCGCCTCGGCAGCTTTCTTTACGCCGGTGCCGACTGTCATGTGCTCCTGTGCTTCTTCGGCGCTCATGCCGGAGAAAATGGTGCTTTCGGCAGTGTCGTCAATCTCGACCTTCTCCGCCTTGTCTTCAACTGTCAGGCCGGCAGCTTCCATCGCCTTGCGGCTGCCGCAGCCCGTAAGCTTATGGCAGTTGCGGAACACGATGAGCAAAACAACAGCGACGAGTGCAGAAGCCGCAGCAAGCACCTGCGAAACGCGCAGATCGATACCCGGCAACAGCAGACTGTCTGTGCGCAGACCTTCAATGAAGAAGCGCGTCACGCCGTACCAGATGATGTATAACAAGAACGTCTGGCCGTCATACCGGCGCAGGCGGCGCGTGAATAAATGCAGTAAAACAAAGCCTAAAAGGCACAAAATCGATTCGTAAAGGAAGCACGGGTGCACATTGCCTACCACTTCTGCGGCGGTACGGTCACTGTACATGCCCCACGGCAGGTCGGTCGCGCAGCCGAAAGCTTCTTGGTTCACAAAGTTACCCCAGCGGCCGACACCCTGACCGATGAGATAGCCAAGAGACGCGACATCCAGCACGGCGAACAGGTTCATCTTGCGGATCTTCGCGACGATGCCGCCGCACAGCAGGCCGCCGATGATGCCGCCGTAAATGCCGAGGCCGCCCTCTTTGATGTTGAAAATCTCCATCGGGTTCGTGATGTACTTGTCGCCCGGGTAGAAGATGACGTAGTAAAGACGCGCGCCGATGATGCCGCCGAGCAAACCGGCGATGATGGCATCGAGCAGGTGGTCTTTATTGATATTCATTTTTTTGCAGGAGGAAAAACCGTACAGCACCGCCAGCAGGAAACCGATGCCGATGATGATGCCGTACCAGTAAATAGTGAAATTACCGACCTGAAACGCGATGGGATTGACCTCCACCGAAATTCCGAGGTTTGGAAACTGAACTTGATGCGTCATGACTGTATATCCTTTCGATTAAGCTTCGTCCAACGGACGAATGATGGAAGCCGCCGTTTTGTCCATATCAAACAGCGTCTGAATGCGCGCGTTCACGTCTTCCGCGGTGATCTCGGAGAAGCACTCGATGTAGCGGAACAGCTCGCGGTCGTTAAAGTGCATGGTCATCACGGCGTTTGCGATGACATCCGGGCTATTGAGGCCGGAAACATTTGCGCCGTAAAGGGACTTCGCGCTGCGGCGCACGTCTTCCTCCTTGACACCTTCGCGCTTTAAACGCGCCATTTCCTCGCGGATGGCATCACACACGGCCTCTGGGTTGCCGGATTCGCCGCCGAACAGCAGCGCACCATAACCCGTGCCCTCAAAATACTCGTAGCTGAAGGAAGCTTCGTTCACAAGGCCCGCATCTAAGAGCTTGCGGAACATCGGCGAACTGTCGGACGCCATAATGTCGAGCAGCACCTCGGTGACGGCAAGGTCTTTTTCCGTGCGGTGCGCACCGGTTACGGCCTCTTTCACGCCGAACTGGAACATCGGGCACGCCACAGGCAGCTTTTCTTCGACGAGCGGCTGCACGATGGTATCGGGCTCCTCTTCAAAAACGCGTTCCACCTCAACGGGCTCGCTCTTTTTCAGCATTTTGTCGCACAGCGCGAGGACTTCCTCCTCCGTGCAGTTGCCGCAGACGCACAGTGCCATGTTGTTGAGGTTATAGAACGTGTTGTAGCAGCGGTAAAGGTACTCCGGGGTGATTTCCGCAATGCTCTCCACCGTGCCCGCAATGTCGTCCTTGATCGGGTGCGTGTGGTACATGGCGCGCAGCAGGCTGAACATCATGCGCCACTGCGGGTCATCGTCATACATTTTGATCTCCTGGCCGATGATGCCGAGCTCTTTTTCAACGGTCTGCTTTGTAAAATACGGGGACTGCACGAAGTCGAGCAAAATCTCCAGCGCCTGCTCTGCGTTTTCCGTGCAGGAGAACAGGTAGCGCGTCGTCTCAAAGGACGTATACGCGTTTGCGGAAGCGCCGATCTCGGCATAGCGGCCGAATGCGTCGCCGTCTTCGCTTTCAAAAAGCTTGTGCTCCAAAAAATGCGCGATGCCCGCGGGTGTCGTCTCTGCCTTCGCTTCGTCGCTGCGTTTAAAGACTTTATCGATGGAGCCGTAGCGCGTTCCAAACACCGCATACGTACTGCGCATTTCCGCTTTCGGGTATATAAACACGGTCAGGCCGCTTGCGTGTTTGACGCAACGGTAGCCGTCCCGAAGAAGTTTACTTTCCACAAGGGTATTCTTCATTTCTGCGCTCATTTTGCCGCTCCTTTCAGCTTATAGACCGTATCGAGCGTGACACGCTCGGCGGCGCTGACAATCTCGTCCTTCGTGATGTTCATGATACGCTCCGCATATTCCTCCGGCGTGTGGAGCTTGCCCTGCAGCATGCCGCTGAGGTACCACGTCTCCATGGATGCCGCAGAATCTGCCACGGCGTTGTAGCTGTTGCACATGGCGAGCTTTGCAAAGAGAATCTCATCGTCCGTGATATTGCCCTTTTTCATATCGTCGAGCTCTTTTAAAATCGCTTCTTCTGTGCGGTCGAGGTCTTTGGTCTCCACGCCGCTCTGCACGAACATGACGTTCTTCGGCGTATCGTGACGCGCGGCGCAGTAGTAGCAAAGGCTCTGCTTTTCGCGCACGTTCATAAAGAGCTTGCTGCTCGGTGTGCCGCCGAGCACAACGGACATCAGCTTTGCCGCAAGGCGCTCTTCCGGCGTGGTGCCGATGGCAAAGCCCATGACGAGCTTAGACTGCACAACGGGCATCTCTTCCGTCACACGCTTTACGTCTCCCGATGCCGTGTGGCGCTTTGTTTCAATGGACACCGCGTCGCGCATGCCGAGGCGCTTTATAAGCTGCTGCGCAAAGCGGTCGTCCGCACCGTCGCCGATCGTGAACTGGCAGATCTGCGCGTGCTTTACGGCATACTCCCACGCCGCTTTCACGCCCTCGCGGGTCGCATTCAAGATCGCCTCGCGCGTACCGATGCGCGGCACACCTGCGGGTTCGCCCGCAAACATGGTCTGCACACAGCGCTGCATGGCATACGTCGCCTTATCGTTATATTCCGCGTCAAGCGTCTCCAAAAGCTGGCGCTGCTCCTGCAAAAAACCGTCCTCCGGGAACAGGCCGTTTTCATCGCACAGCGGCGTGAACAGAATGCTCTCCAGCATTTCGGAAAGCGCCTGCTGCACATCTTCGCCGCCGAACGCATACGGGTTTGCAATGCCGGCTGCGGCAAGCGTTAAAATCTGGTTATCGCCCACACGCGTTACACCCGACTGCACCGAAGCGCCGTACAGCTCCGCAAGGCGCTTGCCAAACTGCGTGTAATCGGGGTATTCGCGCGTCGCACGGGAGATCATATTCGGGACGAGTGCATATAAAGCCGCATTTTCCGGCGTGGTAAGCGGCAGCACAAGGTGTGCGGAAACGCGTGCCGTTTTAAACTGCGGCGTGCTGCTCCAGAACGCCTGCAAGCCGCAGTCCTTCTGTTCAAAAAAATGATTATTCATCTCTGAAATTTTCCTTCCTGAAATAGTTTAAAACCGAATTTTCAAAAGGTATAGTTGCATAAATATGCTTTCGTATTCGTATTATAGCACAGTTTTTTTCAATTTTAAAGCCAAAGACGGCTTTTTCACAAAAAATTCAGTTTACGCGCGCACAAAAAACCGGGCGCAACACTTTTCGATGCACCCGGCTGAAGCTGCGGTCTCACTCGACCGTATTCAAATTGATCTCGATGTCCGTGAATTCTTCCCCCGAAGTATAATATACCCGCTTCGTAATAATGAGGTGTTCTCCTTTTGAAATCCGCCTCAACCGAGGTACATTTTTTCAAACGCCTCTATGCTGTCAAACACATTCGGTTTGAGTCCCGCTTTTTCGTATTCCTTTGCATATATGCTGAGCGTGCCGTCAAACTGCGCCGCAGCCGCCGACAGGTCTTTTGCATCAAACTTTTCAAGCAGGTCAAATGCAGGAATGTCGAGATTCTCCCCGATCTCGTCGAGTATATACTGCAAATTCGCCGTCGCGTCAAACACGGAAAACACGTCTTTCTCTTTCGCTGCACGGTGTATTTTGTGCTGCCAATTGCTCACCATCTCTTCCAGCGTGCCCTTGAGGTCGTCCGGGGTCGGTTCCTTCTTCTTTGCTTTCGGCGCATAGGCCGTCCGCACTTCTGCAAAGCAGTCGTCCGCAGCACGCATCAGCTTTTCCGCCGCCATGCGCAGGTCTTTCACCGTGCCCGCGCGGATGACTTCTTCCGTTACGGCCTTGAAATTTCGCGGCACGAACCGCATCTGCTCAAGCTCCGTAAAGCGGTCGCGCACGCTTAATTTAAACACTTGCTTATTCAGCACACAGATCGTACCAAACAGGCAATTCAGCAGGCCCGCGGCATATTTGCGGCTTTGCGCGAACGTTCTTTCGCGCATCAGCTTCGCAAATAAGCGCTCCGCTTCGCCGAGCATTGCCTCCGCGCGGTGCAGGTCGTCTTCCGTATACGGCGCTGTGAGGATGCTTTTCGCCTTTTCACGCAGCGCCTCAAACCGCTCCCTGTCCGCATTTTCCGGGCAATAGACGATTTTGGAATCGAGCAGCTTTGCAAGATACGGTGTGGTGTAATTTGCTTCTTCTTCGAGCCACTCCCATTTCACGCCGTAAAAATCCATGCCGACGCCGTCGAGTATAAAGGTTACACAGGCTTTATAGCCGTCCTCGTTCCGCATTAAAATAAACAGGTCGAGGTCGGACGTTTCCGAGTATCGCCCCGTGCAAAACGAGCCGTACATTGCAATTAACGCCACAGCGCTTTTGCATTCTTTTTCTGCTTTTTGAATCACGTCCCGAATCAATCGGTCATTGCGCTGCATCAGCGCATTTCTGTTTTCTTCCGTCATATTGGTTCTCCAGTCCTTATCAAACAAAGTCGTTTCGGGCGCAAAATGCGGGACGGACACATTCTGCACCGCTTTTCATACATCAGCCGCAGCTTCAGTATACCAAAAGCTGCGGCAAAGTGCAATATTTTCCCTTAATTCGTTGAATATTTTATGTAATTTGTCAATTCTGTTGTGCTTCTTTAAACCTTTCCAGTTCCGGCACGGCGTTCGCCATTTCAGCTTTGGCGTTTTCGCCTGTCAGGTGGTCTACGGCGTACAGCACCACGCCGTCTGCACCCGCTTCCTTTGCGCGGTCGATCTGCTTTGCGAGCGTGTCGGTCGTGTTGAGCCACGTGCCGTTGTCCGCATCTGTGCCCGCCTTATAGACTGCAAGCCCGATATACAGTTTGATACTCGGCAGGCGCTTTAACGCGCACCAGTTTTGGAGCGCCGTTTCAAACGGCAGCGCTTCATTTTCAAAGCTGTAATAAAGCTGCGGGCAAACATAATCGATGTACCCCGCCTGCGCACACCACGTGTACACGTCAGCGTTAATCATCTCGTTGTTTTCTAAATTGCCCTGCGGCGAAATGCCGAACTGCACATTTTCATTCGCTTCCTTCACACGGCTGTACACGGCAGCGATGAGCGCGTTCACATTCGCGGTGCGCCACTCGTGCAGCGTGAGCGGCTCTTCCGTTTCTTTTACATACGCCGCGTACTGCTCGGCGTCGATGCTTTCGTCGTCCGTGGGGTAAAAATAGTCGTCAAAATGAATGCCGTCCACGTCGTATTTTTCGGCGATCTCCGCTGCGCCGTCCGCAATGCGGTTGCGGATATACGCGCTTGCGGGGTTATAGTAAATGCCGCTATTGTACGCCATAAAATATTCCGGGTGATTTACATAATTTTGCATATAAAACCCATTTTCGTCAAGCTCCGGCGGGATTGTCGAGCTCGCAATGCGCAGCGGGTTGATCCACGCGTGAAACTGCATATTTTGCTCGTGCGCGGCGTTTACCATGTATTCCATCGGGTCATAGCCGGGGTCTTTCCCCTGCGTGCCCGTCAAAAGGTGCGACCACGACTCGTACTCCGAGGGATACAGGCTGTCCGCAAACGGCCGCACATGCACGAACACCGCATTTGCGCCGACGCTTTTCGCAGCCGCAAGCTTGGCATCAAAATTCTCCTTGAACGCTTCTTCGGTCTTCTCCGTCACATCGAGCGCCATATACGGAATCCACACGCCGACAAGCGGTTCTTCTGCTTCTGCGGTCGTTTCTGCGGCGTTGCTATCCTCCTGCTCCGGCGCAGTGCTTGGGAATACGACTTCAACGGAGTTTCCCGCCGCACTCGGCTCTGCGTTTTTCTCCCGTCCCGCCGCGCTTTTCATCGCCAGAAATACGGCCGCAACCAAAATTAAAACCGCGATGACATAATGATACTTTTTAATTACGATCATACGCTTTTTCCTTTCTCTCTGCGTTCCCTTGACCGCCAAACGGATTTGCGGTAAGATAATCATAAGTATGAGACAAGCGAGGAAAATATGATGGATTTTAAACTGGAACCCGTGCAGTTCACACTGCTGACCTATTATTGTATCATCAATATCGCAGCCGCAGTCCTGACCGTTACCGATAAGCGTCGCGCACAGAAAAAGCAGTGGCGCGTCCCGGAGCGCACGCTCCTTTTGCTCGGTGCGGCAGGCGGCGCACTCGGCGAATTTATCGCCATGTTGTGCATCCGCCATAAGACAAAGCACCTGAAATTTGTGATCTCCATGCCCGTTTTCATCGTGCTGCACATCATCCTTTTCTATCGGATTTTTTTGCTTTGAGGGAGGCTTTTATGAACACAAAATATAAAAATCTGCTGTTTGATGCCGATCAGACACTCATCGATTTTGAAAAAGACATGCCGCTCGCGTTTCAATATATGTACGAGCAATCGGGGCTTGCAAAGCAAAAGCCATACAGTGCAGAGATTCTGCGCTTTTATAACGACTGCAACGAAAGCTGGTGGCGGCGTTTTGAGCAAAAGCTCTGCACCAAAGCGGAGCTGTACCGCAACCGTTTCGTCGATTTCTTTGAGGTCGCGGGGCTCACACCGGTCAGCATCGATTTTTTGCAAGACCTGTATGTCTCCGGCATAGCGAAAACCGGCACGCCGCTGCCGGGCGCTTTAGATATGCTACGTGCGCTTTCAGAGCGTTACGACCTCTACATCACCACAAACGGAAACCCGATCTCGCAGCCCGGTCGCCTCAAAAATTCCGGCGTCACGGCCTTTATGAAGGGCTGCTTTATTTCCGATGAGATCGGCGCGGCAAAGCCGGATAAAAAATATTTTGATTATGTCCTTGCGCACATACCGGGCGCGAGCACCGAAAACTGTCTCGTCATCGGCGATTCGCTTTCGGCGGACATCAAAGGCGCGCAGGACGCCGGTTTAGACAGCTTATGGTATAACCCTAATTTCAAAGCAAACACCCTTCCCATACCGCCCACCTTTGAAGCCGCAAGCTACGAAGATATCGTAAGAATTTTACTGTAAGGAGCTTTTATGGAGAACCCCGACATCGACCGCCCGGCCGTGCACATCGGCTTCCCCTTTTTCGCGGCGCTGTTTGTCGCCTCTTTCTTCGGCGCGCCGTTTGCCGCCGTTTCGGCGGTTTTGCTGTTCGCCGCCGTTTTTCTGCTTTTTCTGTTTAAGCAGCATCGACAACGGCCGAATTTCGTGCTTTCCCTCATCGCTACCGCAACCGCATTCGCGGTGTTTGCAGTTGCAATGCATCTATTCGTGCTGCCCACGGAGCGCTATGACGGCGGCACATATACCATCACCGGGAACGTAGAGTCGTTCCTCACAAAAAGCAACGGGCGGTTCTATTACAAGCTGCATGTGACGCACATCGACGAGCCTGTACAGGATGTCGATTTTTCGGTGCGCCTCTCCCACAGCGAGGCTTTCCCGGCAGAGATTGGCGACACGGTCACGTGCGAAGCGAAGTTCTTCGCGTTTGAAGACAGCCTCGGGCTCTCCCCGCGCACCTCGTGGCTTGCGGATAACATGGTCTTATCCGCCTATGTCACGGATTACGAATCCGTGCAGGTCACGCCTGCCGAAAAGCGCCCGTTTTCATATTATGTAAACCAAATCCGCACGCATTTTCACAATTTGATTTTGGAAAACTACCCCAAAACCGAAGGCTCTGTGCTTTCCGCCATGCTGCTCGGCCTGCGGGACGATATGGAAACCGAGCTTGTCTCCGCCTACAAAAAGGCCGGTGCTTCGCACATTTTGGCCATATCCGGCATGCACATGGCGATCTTAACGCAGTTCACCCTCGGTTTTCTGGGTCTGCTCGGGCTGAAACGCCGCCCAGCCGCGCTCGTTTCCGCGGTGTTTACGCTGCTTTTTATGTTCGTCTCGGGGCTTTCGGCCTCTGTGGTGCGCAGCGGCATTATGCAGCTCATTTTGCTTTTCGGCATTCTTCTCGGTCGCCAGGCGGAACCGCTCAACTCCCTTGCGGTCGCCGTTTTGACCATGAGCTTATTAAACCCGTTCTGCGCGGGCGATGTCTCCCTGTTGTTCTCGTTTTCGGCGACGCTCGGCATCATCCTGCTTGCGCCCCGCATCACAAAAGCAGTCACGAAAAATATTCGCAAGCCGCAGCGGAAAGCGCACCTTGCAAAGCTTGTTTCTGCATTTTCCGTCTCACTTTCGGCGGTGCTTTTCACTGCGCCGCTGCAGCTTTATTTATACGGCACGGTGCAATTCGTTTCGGTGCTCACATCGCTTTTGGTGTTGGAGATTTCCGCGTGGCTGCTGCGGTTCGGGCTCATCGCCGCCTTGCTGCTCGCCGTCCCCGTCCTCTCCCCGTGCGCCGCGCTGTTCGTGTTTTTAAGCGGCATTTGCGTGAAAGTGCAGAATTTCATCATCACGCTTATCGCAGAGCACATTCCCGGTACGCTGCGTATCTCCGGCAAATATCTGCCCGTAACCGTCGTGATCTGCGTCCTTTTCTTCACGCTTTCCGTGCTTCTCTACCGCCGCAAGAATAAAGCACTGCCATGCGTTTTAACGGTGTGCATCCTGCTTTGCGGCATGGGTGCAAACGCGCTTTTGAACCAAAGCGCCGCACGCCTTGTCGTTTTCCGCACCGATTACGCCGCCTGCACGGCGATTATCACAAACACCTCCGCCGAGGTGCTCGGGTGCAGCGGAAATGCCGCTTCCGTTGAAACCGCCCTGCGCGCGAACGGTGCGGAGCAGATCACCCTTTTACACGTGCAGCCTGATGAAAAAAGCATCCGCTGCGCCGAAAAGCTTGCACAGCTTTTCGAGGTCAAACAGATTCTCGTACCGGACACCGTATATTATCCTGCGGAAAACGCTGCGTTTTACGATTACAGTTATGTCGGCGTGCTTCCCTCCGGCAGCTTCACGATCACGGACGGCGGCGAGACCGTCACGGTCACCGTAAACGGCACGGAAATTCACCTTGAAACGAAACGCAGCACGTCGCTTTCCCACGACACAGATATTTTGGTGACAGAAAAACCGCAAAGTGCAGTCTCTGCCCCGTTTACGATTTTAAAAACAAATGGTATAATAGAGGATACCGAAGCTTCGCTTTCGCCCGGCGCATACCTCTTTATGACGGAGCACGAAAGCATCCGGCTCGATTTTGACGAGCGCGGCACGTACACGGTATACGGCGGCTAAGCCGCAACGAAAGGAAAACACTATGCCCGAGATCACGGAAACCAAACTCAAGGAGCAGATTGCAAAAGAGCAAATCGGCAGCCTTTACTTTTTGTACGGCGACGAAAAGCTGCTCGTGCGCCGCAATTTAAATCGCCTGTTAAAAAAACTGGACGGCAATTTCCCGGAATTCAACTTTCAGGAATTCCCGCACGACGCGCCCGTAGACAGCATTGCGGACGCCGTTGTCGCCATGCCGTTTATGGCAGAGCGCAAGTGCGTCACGGTCTCCGACCTCAACGTGGAAGCCATGAACACCGCGGAGCTCGATAAGCTCTACGAATTACTCGATATTATTCCTGAAACGACCGTGCTTATTCTTTATCTGCCCACGCTCGAGATCGACCCGAAAAAGAGCGCAAAGTGGCGCACGTTTTTAAAGAAGCTCGACACGCGTGGCTTTTCCCTGCCCTCGCTGCGCCTAAAAGACAACGAGCTTGAAAAATACGTCTGCCGCGAGGCCGAAAAGGCAAACTGCCTGCTCTCCCGCAAGCTTGCCGAGCGCATCGTGCAGTACGTCGGCAACGACTTAAACGCCCTCACAAACGAAGTGACAAAGCTCTGCGCCTTTGCGGGCGGCGGCGAGATCACCGCCGAGCAGGTGGAAAAAACGGTCACGAAAAACATGGAAACAACTGTGTTTCTCTTGAGCAACGCCCTCGTGCGCGGCGATTACAGCAAAGCGTATGCGCTGCTTGATCTACTGATGGCCCAGCGCGAAGAACCGTACACGATTCTGGCCGTTTTAAGCAGTGCTTATATCGACATGTACCGCGTGCGCGCCGCGATCGAATCCGGTAAAACGTCCATGGCGCCGACGGAATACGGCGATTACCGCGGCCGCGATTTTAGATTAAAATATGCCGAGCGCGACGTGCGCGACCTTTCCATCGAAATGCTGCGTGAATGCCTTTCGCTTTTACTCAACTGCGATCTTTCCATCAAGCTTTCGGGCGGTGAAAACATGGACAGAATCGCACTCGAAAAGCTTTTTGCCCAGCTTTTGTACGTCGCGCACCGCGGCAGCGTGGCCTAAAGGAGCTCTTATGATCCACATGAACGAAGCCCTCATCGTCGAGGGTCGGTATGACAAAAGCAAGCTTTCCGCGCTGACCGACGCTATCATCGTCACAACGAACGGCTTTGGCATCTACAAGGATGCTGAAAAGCGCGATTTCATCCGCAAGCTCGCCAAAGAGCGCGGCATCGTCATTTTGACGGACAGTGACAACGCCGGTCGGCAGATCCGCGCGTATATCACGTCTTTCGTGCCGTCAAATCAAATTCGCCACGCGTATATCCCGGATATTTACGGCAAAGAAAAGCGCAAAGCGGCGCCTTCCAAAGAGGGCAAGCTCGGTGTGGAGGGCATTTCCTCGGAAATTTTACTGGAAATTTTAAAAGAAGCCGGCGCTTCCGTTGAGGGCAGCACAACCGATTTTCAACCCCTGACCCCGGCAGACCTCATGTCGCTCGGTCTCACCGGCGGCGTAAACAGCGCCACACTGCGCCAAGGCGTGTTGAAAGCACTTGATCTCCCCGAAAATCTCACGGCCAAAATGCTCCTGCGCTGGGCGACGAGCGAAGAAAAAAAGGCGCAGCTTTTAGCCGCCGTAGAAAAAATCAAAAACGGTGCTTGACAAACCGAAAAGCGCCGACTATAATAAGCACAATGGCTGTGAAAGAAAGAAGTACGCGTTTTCATCGGCACAGAGAGCCTGCGGGTGGTGTAAGCAGGTGCGAAAAAACGCCGAAATACATTCCGGAGCTGTCTTTTTGAACGGGTTCCCAGTAAAAAAGTCCGTGTGCGCACGTTACAGCGCAAGGGTATGTTTGTACCCGTTGAGGTTTCAGGTGTGAGCCTGAAATAAACTGAGGTGGTACCGCGAACCACAAAACGAAACGTGTTCGCCCTCATAGATCAAGTGAGGGTGTTTTTTATATTCAAAATTCCCCTCCTTGAAGATCAAGGGGGCTTTTTTATTGCCCCAAAAGCCCAAAACCTGAAAATCGAAAGGAACGAAACAACATGGGTATTTACGAAGAATTGCAGGCCCGCGGCCTCATTGCACAGGTCACGGACGAAGAGCGCATCCGCAACCTTATCAACAACGGCGAAGCCACGTTCTACATCGGCTTTGACTGCACCGCAGACAGCCTTACGGCCGGTCACTTCATGGCGCTGACCTTAATGAAGCGCCTGCAGATGGCGGGCAACAAGCCGATTGCCCTCATCGGCGGCGGCACCACGATGATCGGCGACCCGAGCGGCCGCACCGACATGCGCAAGATGCTCACGATGGAAGACATCGAGCACAACGCCGCCTGCTTCAAGCGCCAGATGGAAAACTTCATCGATTTCTCCGACGGCAAGGCTCTCATGGTCAACAATGCCGATTGGCTCTTAAAGCTCAATTACGTCGAGCTCTTGCGTGAAGTGGGCGCATGCTTCTCTGTCAACAACATGCTGCGCGCCGAGTGCTATAAGCAGCGCATGGAAAAGGGTCTCTCCTTCCTTGAGTTCAACTACATGATCATGCAAAGCTACGACTTCTACGCCTTGTTCCAGAAGTACGGCTGCAATTTACAGTTCGGCGGCGACGACCAGTGGAGCAACATGCTCGGCGGCACGGAGCTCATCCGCAGAAAGCTCGGCAAGGACGCCGCAGCCATGACCATCACCCTGCTCACCGATTCTCAGGGCAAGAAGATGGGCAAAACCGCCGGCAACGCCGTGTGGCTTGACCCGAACAAAACCTCCCCGTTCGATTTCTACCAGTACTGGAGAAACGTAGACGACAGCGACGTTTTGAAGTGCATCAAGATGCTGACGTTCCTGCCGCTTGACGAGATTGAAAAGATGGAAAGCTGGGAAGGCAGCCAGCTGAACCGCGCAAAGGAGATCCTCGCGTTTGAGCTCACCCAGATGGTACATGGCGCTGAGGAAGCCCGGAAGGCACAGGAAGCCGCACGCGCACTGTTCGGCAGCGGCGCAAACTCCGAGAACATGCCGACCACTGAGATCACCGCAGCCGACCTCACCGACGGCGCAATCAACATTCTCGACCTCATGCAGAAAGCCGGCCTCATCGCATCTAAGGGCGATGGCCGCCGCCTCGTGCAGCAGGGCGGCGTTTCCGTCGACGACGTAAAGGTCACCGATATCGCCAAGACCTGCACCGCAGCCGACTTTGAAAAAGGCCATGTCATCATCAAAAAAGGCAAAAAGGTCTTCCATAAGGTCGTTTTGAAGTAAGTATAAAAGTATAGCAAAAGGCATACGCTCCGTTTTCAGGAACGTATGCCTTTTTGTTTACACCGTCACATACGGCAGCAACTTCTCAAGCAGCTTTTCGCCGATGCCTTTTACATTTGTGAGCTCGCGCACGTCTTTGTAGCCACCGTTTGCTTCGCGATATTCGATGATCCTGTCGGCGAGCACTTCTCCAATGCCGTTCAGGCCGATCAGTTCTTCCTTCGACGCGGTGTTGATGTTGATTTTTTCTTCTCTTAAAGCGGATGCAGCCGACGCGCTCGATGCTGCTTCGCTTTGCCCTGTCGATGTCACCCTGTACGGTTCAAGCGGTGCATTCTCAAAGGAAACGCAGAACAGCACCGCCGCACATGCCATTAAAAACAGCGCGAACAGCAAAATTGTCCGTTGACTTCCCGCGCGCACAAGCGCTCCCCCTTACTCGTCCTCCGCGTGCAGCGTCTTCACAAAATCCGTAAAATATGGCGGCAGCGGCGCTTCAAACTCCATATATTCGCCCGTGCGCGGGTGGATGAACCCGATGAGCCCCGCGTGCAGGCACTGCCCGTGCAGCTGCGTGATGACTTTTTTCGGTCCGTAGACCGGGTCGCCCGCGACAGGGTGCCCGATATACGCCATGTGCACACGGATCTGGTGCGTGCGGCCGGTTTCAAGGCGCAGACGCAGCTGCGTAAATCCCGTAAAATTCTTTGTAACAAAATAGTGCGTCACGGCGTTTCTCGCGTTCGGCGTGTTTTGTACCGCCATGCGCTTTCTGTCCTGCGGGTGGCGCGCAATGGGCGCATCCACCGTGCCGTCCTCGCGAATTTTCCCGTACACCACGGCGCGGTATTCGCGCGTAAAGCTGTGCGCCTTGATCTGCTCCGCCAAGTGCCGGTGCGCGGTGTCGTTCTTCGCGACGATGAGCAGTCCGCTCGTGTCCTTGTCAATGCGGTGCACGATGCCCGGGCGAATCACGCCGTTGATGCCCGAAAGCGAATCGCCGCAGTGGTACAGCAGCGCGTTCACAAGCGTGCCGTCATAATTGCCCGCTGCCGGGTGCACCACCATGCCCTTCGGCTTGTTCACCACAAGTAGGTCCTCATCTTCATATACGATGTCAAGCGGAATGTTCTCCGCCTTCACGTCGAGCGGGCGCGCTTCGGGAATCTCCACGCACAGAACGCTCCCCGGCGCAAGCTTCGTGCTTTTCTGCACAATCTTATTATCGCAGGTCACATGCCCGTCGCGGATCAAATTCTGCACCGCAGAGCGGGAAAGCTCCGGCAGCGCCTCCGCAATCAGCTTATCGGCACGCTGGCCCGCCGCTGTGACCTCAATCTCATGCAGCTCCGCCATACTTATTTCCCGACCCCGTCGGCAGTCGTTTCCGTCAGCTCGTTCACTTTTTTATCTGCCGCTTCTTTTTTGTCTTTAAAGAATAAATACCACACGGCAAACAAAATCGCACCGACCACCACGCAGCAGTCTGCAAAGTTGAACACATACGGAAAAAACAGCACATGGATGTAATCGACCACATAGCCGAAAATAAAACGGTCAATGAGGTTCCCAATGCCGCCCGCGATGATGAGCACGCACGACGTGCGCGACATCCATGTGTGGTGCTTATAGCGGAACAAAAACACGAGCAACGCTGCCATAAGCCCTATCGTCAGTATGATCAAAAGCCACGAAAGCCCGGCAAAAAAGCCGAATGCCGCGCCGTTGTTTTCAAGGTAACGGAGCTCCAAAAGACCCGGAATGCACGTCACGCTGCCGATGGGCTTTAAGTTTGTGATAACCGTCATTTTTATAAACTGATCGACAGCTGTCAGCACGGCGATCAGCAAAAGAATGAGAATGGACAAAAGAAATATCCCCTTATAACCCGAAAAAGGCGCAAGCCGGGCAAAACCGGTTTGCACCTTGGTTCGGTTCAATTATTCAACAGCACGGCGTCATTAAGCACGTACCGTTTAAAACAAATTCAATGTGTCCGAAATTATTCGGAAAGTGCTTTTGCGCAGCGCTCGCACAGATCCATGTATGCCGGATTTTTGCCGACCGTAGAGGAATATGTCCAGCAGCGCATGCACTTGCAGCCTTCTGCCTTATCGACCTGCACGGAGAGGCCAAGTGCATCGTCGGAAAGTGTGCCGCCCTCGCCGTCCACGATCTCGACCTGAGATACGATGAACACGGTTGCAAGCTCGTCTTCCACAGACTTGAGGAACGCATACAGCTCGCCGGTGCAGTACAGCGTGACCTTTGCATCGAGCGATGCACCGATCGTCTTCTCTGCACGTGCGTTTTCAAGCGCCTTCTTCACAACATCGCGGATTGCATGGATTCTATCCCAGCGTGCGATGAATTCTTCCGTCACGTCGATGCCGTACTTTTCGCTCGTCGGCTTCGGCATCTCGTTGTAAACAACGTGGCGTGCATCGCAATCGGAAGCGTGCGGCATGCTCTGCCAGATTTCGTCGGAGGTGAACGCCAAGATCGGCGCGACCAGACGGGTCATCGCATCGAGGATGATATACATCGCCGTCTGCGCGGCGCGGCGTGCAGCGGAGTCCTTCTTCTCGGTGTACAGACGATCCTTGATGACGTCGAGATAGAAGTTCGACATATCCACAACGCAGAAGTTATGGATGGCGTGGTAAGCCTGGTGGAACTCGAAGGACTCATAGCCCTCGCGCACCTTCACCATCAGCCGATCCAAACGGTTCAGCGCCCACTTATCGATGGAAAGCATCTCAGAAACCGCTACACTGTCGGTATCCGGATTAAAATCGGAAAGGTTGCCGAGCATATAGCGTGCTGTGTTGCGGATCTTTCTGTATGCGTCAGAAAGCTGTTTGAGGATTTCCGGGGAGATGCGGATATCGGCATGGTAGTCGGAAGAAGCGACCCACAGACGCAGGATATCTGCGCCGTACTTATCCACAATCTCCTGCGGCAGAATGCCGTTGCCGAGGGACTTACTCATCTTTCTGCCCTGACCGTCCACGACCCAGCCGTGTGTGACGACAGCCTTGTACGGCGCTTTGCCGCGCCATGCAATGGACGTGAGCAGCGAAGACTGGAACCAACCGCGGTACTGGTCTGCACCCTCAAGGTACAGGTCAGCCGGCCAATGGAGATAATCGCGTGTATCGCAAACGGCAGCATGGGTCACGCCGGAATCAAACCAAACGTCCATGATGTCGCGCTCTTTTGTAAAGGAGGTGCAGCCGCACTTCTTGCACTTTGTGCCTGCGGGCAGAATTTCTTCCGCTTCCTTGATGTACCAAGCATCGGAGCCCTCTGCGCGGAACAGCTCGGAAACTGCGTGCATCGCATCCTTCTCGATGAGCGGCTCGCCGCAGTCCTTGCAGTAGAAAATCGGAATCGGCACACCCCAGCGACGCTGACGGGAGATACACCAGTCGTTGCGGTCACGGACCATGGAGGAAATGCGGTCTTCGCCCCAGCCCGGGATCCACTTTACGCCCTTGATGGCTTCAATCGCCTGATCCTTGATAGCGTCCACGGAGCAGAACCACTGCTCGGTCGCACGGAACAGAACCGGCTTCTTGCAGCGCCAGCAGTGCGGATACTGGTGGATGATCTTCTGTAAAGCGAACAGTGCGCCTGTATCCTCAAGGTGCTGTGCAATCGCCTTGTTCGCTTCCTCGGTCGTCAGGCCTGCAAACTGGCCCGCTTCCTCGGTCATCTTGCCATGGCTGTCCACCGGCACAACGATCGGAATTTCGGGATAGTGATTGTGGCAGACGTCATAGTCTTCGACGCCGTGGCCCGGAGCCGTGTGAACGCAGCCGGTACCGCTTTCCAACGTAACGTGATCGCCCACGATGACGAGAGATGTGCGGTCGATGAACGGGTGCGCCGTCTTCATATACTCAAGGTCGCTGCCCTTTAAGGTGCCAAGGATCTCGTAATCGGTCTTGCCCGCCGCCTGCATGGCAGATTCGGTCAGGGCCGTTGCCATCACATAGTATTCGTCGCCGGACTTTACAAGTGCATATTCAAATTCCGGGCCGACGCAAATCGCGACGTTCGCGGGGAGCGTCCAGGTCGTCGTCGTCCAGATTACGAAGTAGGTCTTACTCAGGTCTGCGCCCATCGGGGTCAAAAGGCCCTTGTCGTCCGTCACGCGGAACTTCACATAGATGGAGTGGCAGGGATCCTCTGCGTATTCAATCTCGGCTTCCGCCAGTGCAGTCTCGCACTCCGGGCACCAGTAAACCGGCTTTAAGCCCTTATAGATGAGGCCCTTCGTCGCCATTTCGGAGAAGATCTCGATCTGCTTTGCTTCAAATTCCTTGCGCAGGGTGACATACGGGTTGTCCCATTCACCGATGCCGCCAAGACGTTTGAAGGAGTTGCGCTGCTCATCGAGGTAGCCGAGGGCAAACTCGCGGCAGAGCTTGCGCAGCTCGATGTCGGAGATTGCAGTGGAATTCGAAACGCCCGCTTTCTTTCTGGCCTTCAGCTCGGTCGGCAAGCCGTGGGTATCCCAGCCGGGAACGTACGGTGCCTTAAAGCCGGACATATTCTTGTAGCGAACGATAAAGTCCTTCAGCGTCTTATTCAGCGCTGTGCCGAGGTGGATATCGCCGTTTGCATACGGAGGGCCGTCGTGCAGAACATAAAGCGGCTTACCGTCGTTCTTTTCGAGAACGGTCTCGTAAACCTTGTCTTCATACCACTTTTCGAGCATTACCGGCTCGCGCTTCGGTAGGCCGGCCTGCATGGCAAAGTCGGTCTTGGGGAGGTTCAATGTGCTTTTGTAATCCATATATTGATCCGTGCCTTTCTGCTGGTTTTATCTTCTCTTAAATTTACCCTTTTTCTTGTCGCCTTCGTCTTCAACGCCGAACTCCAGCGTGCTGAAAAGGGCCTCCTTTTCTTTCTGCAAAGATTCCGGGATGTCGGCGTAAGCGTTCAAATCAAGACCGATGCCGCTGAACTGCTCCTTAATATAAGAGTCCTTGTCGTAAACAGGCTGCGGCTGTACCGGCGCCGGTGCGGGAATCGGCTCCGGGACAGGTGCGGGAGCGGGCTTCGGCTCTGCGGGGGCCGGTGCGGGTTCCTCTTCGACCTGCTGTGCTGCAGGCACCGGGATTTCTTCTTCCGGCTCCTCAATCACTTCGGGCTCGGTGTATACCGGCGTCGGTTCCTCGGCGGGCGCTTTTTCCTCCTGCTCTTCCTCCGGCAGGTCAAACGTCGGAATCTTCTCAATCACGGCAAGGTGTTCTTTATAAATGCCGTAGAGCGATGCGCGGAAGTTCGTCACCTCGCGCTTCATGTTTTCCAACTCTTTCTCTTTTGCGGCAATCTGCTTTTCATAGGACTTCACAAGCGTTTCGGAGCGGCCCTTCGCATCTTTTACAAGAGCGTCCGCCTTCGCGTTTGCGTCGTTCACAATCTTCTCGGCCTTCGCCTTTGCCTCACGGATGGAAGCATTGCCAAGGCGCTGTGCACTGAGAATGGCATCCTTAATACCGTCTTCCTCTGCACGGTAAGACTCAATTTTTGCAGCCAAAATAGAAAGCTTCTCCTGCAGCTCGGCGTTTTTTGCCTGTAACTGCTGCACAGCGGCGGAATCATCCGTCTTGCGCGTTTTAATCTCTGCGTTTTCCTTTGTGAGCGCCGTTACGGTCTCCAAAACTTCATCAATAAACTGATCGACATCATCAGAATTGTAACCGGAAAAATTTGATTTTCTGAAGCTGACTTCATTGATGTCTTTAATCGATAACATGTGTGTAAGCCTCCTATATGTATTTTCTGCATTTCACAGATAAACGGCCCTTTTTCGTGACCGGGCCGAGCATATCAACAATAAATCGCCCGCAGCGGCGTATGGAGATGATGTCTCCTTCATTTACACGGTGCGAAACGGAATCCGTCTCCTTATGGTTGACAGAAACCAGACCCGCGTGCACCATCTGCGCGGCTTTTTCCCTGCCGGTGCCCGCCAAAAAGGCAACCAAGCAGTCTAAGCGTTCCGAAGCGACCACGCCGCCCATCGGCTGAAAACTGTGCGCCTGCGGCAGCGGATCTGTAAAGCCCTTTGTAATCTGCACCCCCACCCGACCGATCTTATCGATCTGCGAAAGAAAGTGCGGCGCAAGCTCTGTTTTCACAAACAGCACGGCGCGCCTTTCTTCGGTCAGAATATCACCGAGCGATGCACGCACCACGCCCTGTGCCAGAAATGAGCCCATAAAATCGCGGTGTGAAAGCGCATCCTGCCGGCGAAACTTCACCGTGAGCCCCGTCACCGGGAACTCCTCATCTAAGGGTTCCATATAATTCGGAAACACGCCCAAAACAGTTCGCTCCGCTTCGGGAAAGCCACCGAAAAATCGGTAATTTTCCGCATGTGCACGGCGCAAATATTCTTCTGCGTACGCGCGCTCGGAAAGATCCAAAAAGCCCAAGAACGCCGGCCTTTTTTCGCCAAGGCGCAGGCAATCCTCTATTTTCGCTTCAAAAAGCCTGTCTTCCTGTGCGGCCATATCAGAACGTTACGCCGTTCTGTGCAAGATCATCGCGAATCTCCGCACCGCTCAGGCTCACGCCCGCAGGCGTGAAAATATACGTCTTCGCGGCGATGGGTCTCACCTCGCCGTGGTTCGCGTAAGAAGCGCCGCTGAGGAACGCCAGAATATAGCGCGCCTCGCCCGCGTTCGTCTCTTCAAAATTCACAACGACCGTATGGCCCTGGTTGATCTCATCCGCAATGCTATTTGTGTCGTCACGGAAAGAGTTCGGCTTAAACACAACCACCTGTGCGCCTGCGCGTGCGTGGTTAATGTTCACAACGCGGTTCGAGCTTGAAGAGGAGAACGAACGGCGTGCGGAAGGCTGCTCCTCACGGCTGTCTGCCGTGGGCTCCGTGGCCTCGTCCTCGTAGTATTCATCATACTCGTCGTCGGGCGGGTTCCACATTTTCTGAAGCTTCTCTACAATGCCTGCCATATATTATACCTCCATTTTCTGCATAACAGGGTCGGTCAGCGCGTGTAATCGCGCGGACCGAAAAGCGAAGAGCCGATGCGCACCATAGTGGCGCCGCACTCGATGGCCTCCGCGTAATCGGAAGACATACCCATCGAAAGGCAATTCATAAATACATTATCTATTTTTTTGGCGCGGATGTCAATAAAAGATTGATGCATTTGGGAAAAATAATTGCATAGCACGGATTTTTCCGCACAAATTGGTGGAATTGCCATCAATCCGTTCACCTGAATGCCCGGCAGCACGGCAATTTCTTCCAATAACTCGGGCAGCGCAGCTTTTTCAATGCCGCCCTTGCTTTCTTCCCCGCCGATATTCACTTCAATGAGCACCGGCATTTTGCGGCCGATTTTCTCCGCAAGGCGGGAAATCTCCTTTGCAAGCTTTACGGAATCCACCGACTGGATACAGTCGACCTTATCGATGATATATTTCACCTTGTTTGTCTGCAAGCGCCCGATAATCTGGCCGGAAACGCCCTTGTCCCAATCAATCTTTTCATATTTGTCCATGAATTCCTGCACGCGGTTTTCACCGATGAAGCGCAGACCGCAGCCGATGGCGTGGTTGATAACCTCCGCCGGCACGGTCTTCGTCGCCGCAAGAAACGTGATGTCCTCGGGCTTTCTGCCGGAGCGCACCGCTGCCTCCGCAATGCGATTCGTAATGACCTTATAGTTTTCCTCTACGTCCCTAAAACGCTCCTCAAAGCATTTTTCCGTCATAAAGATCCGTCCCTTCCACAATGACTTCATCGTAAAGCTGTATCGTTCTCGAGGTGACGAGCTGCTCTTTTTCCGAAGAGGAAAGGTTCAGCTTGCACACGGCATAGCCGTCGATCGTCGCATCGGAGAATACCTGTACAAAGCGCACGCGGCTGCCGGACTTGATGTAAACACCCTTCACGTTCTGTTCCACATGCTCCGTCACATTGCCGTCCGTGTCCGTATCCGTCACGGTCACATCCGCAAAGTGGATGGCCTTTTCGTTCACGAGCACACCGGCATACGACTGTAAATCGATGCGCAGCGGCTCTTTGCGCGCGGCGGCAAGGTCTGTGTTCATGTAAGAGCACTTCAAAATGACCACTGCGTCCCCGCTCGCTTCGTCCCTATTGATCTTCACGACCTCGGCCGGGATCGTCTCCGCCGTCGCAAACGGCATCTCCACCTTCACATTCGTCGTGCGGTCAAGCCGCACAAGGTCGTTTTCATCGATGATGCACGCAATGTACCAGTTGAATTCCTTTGCCACCTTGCCGATGACCGTGCTGTCCGCATTGCTGCCCGCTTCGCCTTCTTCCAGCGCACGCACATCGCTTACGGTCAGCTGCTCCACATCGTCGGTGTCCACCGCGTTTTCGTAGCCGTCCACCGTATGGATAAAATAACCGGAAGCCGGCGACGTTACCGTGCCGGTGCTTGAAGAGGTCGTCGTCTCCAGCGTTGCACGTTCCGATTTCAAATTCTCAATGTGCGCCACATAGCTCGCGGAATCCTCCGCGCCCGTCACAATCTGCTTTTGGCCCATCAAGAGGTACAGGTCGTTTTTATCGTTCGAGATCGACGAAAACGCACCGGATTTCAAATCGGAAAGCAGCCCTGTGACCGTTTTATTGATCTGGCTGCCGATATTCTTCGGGTTCGAGGACGCGACCTCTGTGGGGTTCTCCAGCACGGCTAGCCGCGTAAGCTCCTCGTCGATGCGCAGCATGCGGTTGTGTGCGGCGGCGTCCTCTTCCGCGGGGTACAGCTCTGCTACCGTGCCGCCGAACGCCGTTTTCTCTCCGTCGTCGAGCGTGTAGTTCAAAACGCCGTCGTACCGCGAGTACACAAGCTCCTCATTGCGGATAATAAAGCCCGTGGTGTCGATGGATGCGGAAAGGTCGGCGTACATGGCCGTTTCCGTTTTAAATCCGGTGTATTGGCTTCTGTAAATCTGGTAGCCTACATATATCAAAAGCAAAATCGCCACGGCGATCGAACTGATTTTACGAAATAATGTGTTGCTTCCCATAGCGGGGCTTCCTTTCAGTCTTCAAAATGCGCGCGGGCTATGTCCTCTGCCGCGCTTATCAGGTCTGCCGGGGCATCAAAATCATCCGCAAAAAGCCACACGGCATCTTCCTCCCGGCGGAACCACGTCAATTGGCGCTTGGCATAGCGCCGTGTTTCCCTTTTTATATTTTCCTTTGCTTCGTCTAAGGAGCACTGCCCCTCAAAATACGGGAACAGTTCCTTGTAGCCGATGGCCTGCACGGAGGTCTGCCCCGGTGTGCCATACCGCTTAAAATAATCCTCAGCTTCTTTTAATAGGCCATCTGCAAACATCTGCTCCACGCGCAGGTTGATACGCCCGTAAAGCGTCTCGCGGTCTCTGAAAGACAGCACCAACATTTTCCCGTCATACGGCGATTCCACCGCTTTCGAGTCCTTCGCCTGCTTCGAGAACGGCTCGCCCGTCACCATGCAGTATTCAAGCGCGCGGATGACCCTACGCGTATTATTCGGATGGATACCCTCGGCCCCCTCGGGGTCAAGCGCCTTTAAACGCGCATAAAGCGGTTCAATGCCGTCTGCCGCAAATTCCGCTTCCAAATTACCGCGGATTTCATCGTCGCGGCTGTTTTCCGTAAACGGCACCGCCTTTAAAAGCGAGCGCGCATATAAGCCCGTGCCACCGACAAGCAACACGTTTTTGCCACGCGCATGTATGTCTTCGATCACCTTTCCCGCAAGCGCCACATAGTCGCTCACGCTGAACGGCTCCGCGGGATCCTGAAAACCCATCAGGTGGTGCGGCACACCCTGCATCTCGTCCGCGGTCGGTTTTGCCGTGCCGATCTCCATGCCCCTATAAATCTGCATCGAGTCACACGAAACCACCTCCGCATGGAGCTTTTTCGCAAGCGTTACGGAAAGCGAGGTCTTGCCGGAGGCCGTCGGCCCGCACACCGCGAATACCTTGATTTTCTCTTGTGCTTCCGTCATTCCGGCGCCTCCTTTTGTTTACATAACTTTATAATAACACAACTTTCGCCCGTGTTTGTGAGCAAACCGTTAAACTCTGCCGAATTCTTTTTCCAGCGTTCGCTTTTTCAGCATCACGTAGATCGGCCTGCCGTGCGGGCAGTAGCGCACATCGGGGTTCGCTTCCAGTTCCTCCGCAAGTGCAATGAGTTCCTCTTTTTTCGAGGCGTTCCCACCCTTAATGGCTGCGCGGCACGCAATGTTGTGGTACAGCCAGTCCATGTGCTCCGTCGTCGCGTCGGTCTTGCTTTCTTCAAGGTATCCCGCCATTTCGAGCACGGAATCCTTGATGTCCGCACCGTTCAAATTAAGCGGCGCGCTGCGCACCAAAACGGTACCGCTGCCGAAATCCTCCACGTCAAAGCCCGCCTGCTCAAAAACACTCAAATTCTGCAAAACCGCCGTGTACTCGTTTTTGTCCATCGTCACCGTCACGGGCACAAGCAGCGTCTGCGCCATAGCAGCTTCTTCGCGCCGTTTGAGCTTTTCGTACAGCAAGCGCTCATGCGCCGCGTGCTTATCGATAAACATCAGCGTCTGCGCGTCGTATTCAAGGATGATATACGTGTCAAACACCTCGCCGATCACCTTATGCGCCATGCGGGGTAAATCCCGCTCCGTCTCCGGCACAATGCATGTTTCCGGCTGTGCGTTGCTTTCCGGATTTTCCTGCACCGCTTCCGTCTGCACGGGTGTTTCCTCCCACGCCGGCGGCACGGGCTCCGTCTCGGGCGGCTGCGGTAAGGGCGGTTCTTCCGTTATCACTTCCGGCTTTGTCACCGGCTGCGGCTCTGCCTCCAAAACGCGCTCAATCGACGTACGAATACTTTCAAGCTGCGGCTTTTCCTCCCGCTCTGCGCTGTCCGAGAACGTATGCGGCATCGGCGGCATATCGATGGGCGGCTCATACGGCGCTTCCGCCTCTTTTTTGCTCGTGTTGATAACGGGCGCAGGCTTCACGACCGGCGCAGGCATCGGCTTCACCGTCTCCGTTTTCGGCGGCTGATTCAGCACCATTTGCTGCGGCTTTACGACCACATCCGGCTTATACGGGTCGACGGGCCGCCTTGCGTGCTGTGCAAGGTCAACGGACTTCATGTCGCGGCTCGCCGTCACGGCGGATTTCACCCCGTGGTACACCGCATCAAACACCGGACGCTCGTTCACAAAGCGCACCTCCAGCTTCGCCGGATGCACGTTCACGTCGACGACCGACGACGGCAGCTCGATGTGCAGCACGCACGCCGGGAATTTACCCACCATAATCGCGCCCTTGTACGCTTCCTCCAGCGCCACACACGCCGTGCGACTGCGCACAAAACGCCCGTTGATGAAGAAATTCTGCATGCTGCGGTTCGGTCGGCTCGCAATCGGCGACGAGATATACCCGTGCACGCGAATGCCGCCCAAGGTATAATCCACCGGCAGCAAAGCGCCGGAAAACTCCTTGCCGAACACCGCATAGATCGCCGAGCTCAGCTTGCCGTCGCCCGGCGTGTGCAGCACTTCCTTGCCCTCGCGAATGAGGCGGAACGAGATTTCCGGATGCGAAAGCGCAATTTTGTCCATCAGCCCCGCCACGGAGTTGCCCTCTGCGGTGTCTTTCTTCAGAAACTTCATACGCGCCGGCACGTTAAAAAACAGGTCGCGCGCCGTAATGGTCGTGCCAAGTGGGCAGCCCGCGTCTTCAATCTCCACGTCGCCGCCGCCCTCGGAGGAATAGTGCGTGCCGATTGAACTGTCCGCCGTGCGCGTGATGAGGTCAACGCGCGACACAGCCGAAATGGACGCCAACGCCTCACCGCGGAAGCCGAGCGTCAAAATCGCGTCTAAGTCGTCCTTTTCGCGCACCTTGCTCGTTGCATGGCGCAGAAATGCCGTCGCCACGTCCTCGCGCGCAATGCCGCAGCCATTGTCCGTCACACGGATATACGTCACGCCGCCGCGGCGAATTTCCACCGTGACAATCGACGCGCCGGAGTCAATGGAGTTTTCCACAAGCTCCTTTATGACGGAAGACGGGCGCTCCACCACCTCACCGGCAGCGATCAGCTCCGCGACCTGCTTTTCCAAAACGTGAATTTTCGGCATTTTCTGCACCTTCCTTTCGCATTAAATTTATTTCAGCATATTTGCAAGTTCAAACAAAATGTTCATGGATTCGATCGGCGTCAGCGTGTTGACGTCCAGGCTTTTCAGGCGGTTTAAAACCTCCGTGTCCTTTGTCAGCATCGTCAGCTGTATCGGTTCCTCCTGCTGCACTTTCACGGCGTTTTTCGGTTTTTTCACCATCTCGCCGCTTTCAAGGCTCTTTAACACCTCTTTCGCACGCCGCACCACCTTGTCCGGCACGCCCGCAAGCTTCGCGACCTCAATACCGAAGCTGTCGTCCGCGCCGCCGCGCACGATACGCCGCAGGAACGTGATGTCGTCCCCGCGCTTTTTCACCGCAATACTGAAGTTCTGCACACCGGGCAAAAGGTCTTCCAGCTCCGTCAGCTCGTGGTAATGCGTCGCAAACAGCGTCTTCGCACCGCACAGCTTTTTGTCGTGTACGTATTCGATGACCGCCCGCGCAATGCTCATGCCGTCAAACGTCGAGGTGCCGCGGCCGATCTCATCTAAAATCAGCAAGCTATCCTTCGTGGCGCTCTTCAAAATTTCCGCCACCTCGGCCATTTCCACCATGAACGTGGACTGCCCCGCCGCAAGGTCGTCAGAAGCGCCCACGCGCGTGTAGATGCCGTCCACAATGCCGATCTCCGCAGCGGAGGCCGGCACAAAGCAGCCGATCTGTGCCATGATGACGATGACCGCCACCTGCCGCATATATGTAGATTTACCCGCCATATTCGGGCCTGTAATAATAGACACACGGTTCTGGTTCGGGTCCATCTCAAGGTCGTTCGGCACAAACGGCGCGCTGCCCGTCAGCAGCGCCTCCACCACCGGGTGACGGCTGTCCTTTAAATACAGCCTGCCGTTCGCCGTAATGGTCGGGCGCGTGTAGTCGTTCCGCACAGATACCGCCGCAAACGATGCCAAAACATCCAGCTCCGCAATCGCCTTCGCCGTCTCCTGCACGCGGGTCAGCTGCTCCGCAATCGTCCTGCGCACTTCTTCAAACAGCTTGCCCTCAAGTGCAATAGAACGGTCGTGCGCACCTAAGATGCGGTTTTCAAGCTCCTTTAATTCCTGCGTGATGTACCGCTCGCCGTTTGCAAGCGTCTGCTTGCGCACGTAGTGCTCCGGCGTCTTGTCCTTAAACGCGTTCGAGACTTCAAGGTAATACCCGAACACGCGGTTATACCCCACGCGCAGTTTCGGAATGCCCGTCGCTTCGCGCTCGCGCGCCTCCAGCTCGGCGATGAGCTGCTTGCCGTTCGTCATGTCACTTTTCACTTCGTCAAGCTCTGCGTTGAAGCCCTCGCGGATAATGCCGCCCTCACGGATCGTGTGCGGCGGCTCCTCCACAACGGCGCGGTCGATGAGTTCGCAAATATCGGAGAGCACATCCATACGGCTGTCGATGTCGCGCAGCATCGTCGCTTTAAACGTCGCAGAAAGCGCTTTCAGCTGCGGCAAGCGCGTCAGCGCCGACCACAGCGCACGCAGGTCTTTGCCGTTTACAGAGCCGTACACCACGCGCGTCATAATGCGCTCCAGGTCAAAAATGCCCGTCAGCGCCTCGGTCACATCGTCTAAAAGCGGGCGGTTCTCAAACAGCTCCTCCACCGCGTTTTGCCGCAGCGTAATGCCCGCCGGGCTCAAAAGCGGCTGCTCGAGCCATGTGCGGATAAGCCGCTTGCCCATCGCCGTTTTGGTCTTGTCAAGCACCCACAAAAGCGAGCCGCGGCGCTCCTTGCTGCGCATCGTCTCGAGTAATTCAAGGTTTCGGCGCGTGTTTAAATCAAGCCGCATCGTCTTCGCCTGCGAATATATGCGAATTTCCTCCATGCGCTCCAAACCCGTGATTTGCGTGCGGCTGAGATACTCGAGCAAAGCGCTCAGCGCCGCCGTGATCTCCGGGAAATTCAAAACGTCGGAGCGTTCCAAAACCTCGGGGTGAAACTGCGCCTTCACAGTTTCTTCCGCGTGCAGCGGCTCGTAAACCGCAAAATCCATGCACTCGAGTGACGCCGAAAGCTTATCGGAAACGAATTTCGCCACATCCGTCAAATCGGTAAATTCCGGGTTGATGAGGATTTCGCGCGGCGTAAATCGTGACAGCGCGTCGATGACCGCGCGGGAGAGCGTCTCGCCCTTCTCCGCCGTCAGCGTCGTCGCCTCCAGCTCGCCCGTCGAAATATCCGCAAAGCAGATGCCCACCTTATCGCCCTGATAACACGCGGAAGCGATGTAGTTGTTCTTCGCCTCGTCGAGCATGCTGCTTTCCATAACGGTGCCGGGCGTGATGACGCGGATGACGCTGCGCTTTACGATGCCCTTTGCAAGCGCCGGGTCTTCCATCTGCTCGCAGATGGCGACCTTGTAGCCCTTTGCCACAAGCCGCGCGATATACGTCTCCGCGCTGTGGAACGGCACGCCGCACATCGGCGCGCGCTCCTCCTGGCCGCAGTCACGGCCCGTCAGCGTCAGCTCCAGCTCACGCGACGCGATTTTCGCATCGTTAAAGAACATCTCGTAAAAGTCCCCAAGGCGAAAGAAAAGGAGCGTGTTCGGGTACTTTTCCTTCACTTCAAAGTACTGTTTCATCATCGGGGAATAATCAGCCATGCCCGGCCTCCATATCGTTAAGATTCAGTCAACAAGTGAATTACTGCCTTAGTGGCAGCCACCGCCGCAGGTCGCACAGCTGCCGGTGCAGCCGCAGGCATCGGGATCGCAGCCATCCGGGTCCTGACCCTCCGCGCACATGGAAAGCACACCCGTCACGCGCTGCATCAGCGCATCAAACTCGTTCTTTGCCGCCTGATACGCCGCCATGTGCTCGTTCTGCATCACTCTGCCGTAAATCTCGCGCAGTTCTTTGTTGTACTGCTCGATAAGCTCCTCGCTGCGGTCTTCCTTTGCCGCCTCATTGTTGATGGCCATGCGCTTTAAGTTGAATTCGCCGATGGCGTTCTGCAAAGCTTCGTCCTCGTTGCACTGCTGCTCCGCAACGCTCATGTTGATGTAGGTCTGGTCCTGCTGCAAAGCGCGGCCAAGTTCTCTTGTCAGTTTCATGATATCCATAGTAATAGCTCCTTAAAATAAATTATAAATTTTATTGTATTTTGAAAAAGCAATGGGTCAAAACCCGTTTTGCTTAGTCTACACATTCGCCGCGCAAAATCCAGTTGCGCGCTTCGGTCACTTTTACATTTTTGAATTCGCCGATCCATTCGTCTTCGCCGGGGAATTCCACAATGATGCTGCTTGCGGTGCGACCGCTGAGCAAACCGTTTTTCTCGTTGCGCTCTTCAATGAGCACACGCTCCGTGCCGCCCACCATGGAAGCACAGCGCTTTGCGGCAATCTCCTCCTGCGTCTTCAAAAGCTCCGAGAACCACTGCGTTTTCTCCTTGTACGTGACAGGGTCTTCCATTTCGGCGGCTCTCGTGCCGGGGCGCGGCGAGAAAATAAACGTAAAGAGCGACGTGAACTCCACCTCACGGATGAGGCTCAGCGTCTCGCAGAACTCCTCATACGTCTCGCCCGGAAAGCCGACGATAATGTCGGAGGTCAGCGACAGATCCGGCATTTTCTCTTTCGCATAGCGGATGAGGTCAAGGTATTTTTCGCGGTCGTAGTGGCGGTTCATCGCCTTTAACACGCGGCTGCTGCCGGACTGGCACGGCAGGTGGATGTAGTGGCAGATGTGCCGGCTCTCCGCAATCGTGTCGAACAGCTCGTGCGTCGCGTCCTTCGGGTGCGAGGTCATAAAGCGCAAACGGTAGTCGCCGTCAATCGCGTCAATGCGGCGCAGAAGCTCCGAAAAATTCACTTTCTCCGGCAAGCCCTTGCCGTAGGAATTCACGTTCTGTCCAAGCAGCGTAATTTCTTTGTAGCCCTGCTCAATGAGCTCGCGGCACTCGGCGACGATGGCATCCGGGTGGCGGCTCTTTTCCCGGCCGCGCACATACGGCACAATGCAGTACGAGCAGAAATTGTCGCAGCCGTACATCACGGTCACCCACGCGCGTGTGTTGCCGTCGCGGCGCACCGGCAGACCTTCAATGATCTCTTTCGATTCATGCCCGCGCAAAAAAACGCGCTTCGAGTCGGTCACGGCGGTGTACATCATCTCCGGCAGTCGGTGGATGACGTGTGTGCCGAACACGATGTTCACAAACGGGAACGACGCCTTAATGCGCTCCGCCACGCGCTCCTGTTCCATCATGCAGCCGCATACGGCAATGAGCAGCGACGGGTTGCGGCGTTTCACGTTTTTCAGCGCGCCGATGTTGCCGAACACGCGGTCTTCGGCGTGCTCGCGAATGGCGCAGGTGTTGAACAGAATAAAATCGGCTTCATCTTCATCTTCAGTGAATTCAAAGCCCATTTCAGAGAGCATACCCTTCATGCGTTCGCCGTCCGCCACATTCTGCTGGCAGCCATACGTGCGTACAAGCGCCTTCGGCGTGCCGTGCATCGCGCGCACCTGCATGATCGCCGCAACGTCCGCCGTGTATAGCTTCTGCTTTTGCAGCTCGTCTGCCGTAACGGTGATTTCTTTATCCTTCAAAAAACATTCTCCTTTATCGCACGCAGACAAGCTGTCTGCGGTAAGCTGTCATAATGATACAGAATATACTATACCACAAATCGGCATGATTCGCAAGGCGAAATCCACCGTTTCCCAATATTTACAATTTCGCAACACGCATTTCCCGCAATACGCAAAAACGGCGGCTCTAAAAATCAAAGCCGCCGTTAAACTTATTCGATTGTCACTTTCGTGCCGCCCGCGCTGCGCACGGAGAGCACATAGCAACTCTTTTCGCCAAACACGCTCTGCATCTCTGCCTTGAACGCGTCCAGCATATCGAGCGGCACATACGCCTGCACCGTGCCGGCAAAGCCGCCGCCGTGCACGCGATACGCGCCCTTGCCACCGAGGATCTTCGCAATAAGTGCCAGCGCGAGGGACAAGCCCTGCTCCTGCGGATTCACAACTGCGAACACATTCTGCAAATTCATCGCCGAGGAATGGCCCGAGGCAATCACGCACTGCTTGAACGTCTCAAAGTCACCCGCTTTCAGCGCTGCCACTTCCTTATCCACCACGCGGTTGTCGTCAAAGAAATGAATCGCACGCAAAATCGCGCGGTCGCCGACTTCTTTTCTGAGCTCGGGAATTTTCTTATAAAACTCCTCCTCGCTTACCTCGCGCAGCACTTCGCCGCCAAGCGCCTTCGCAACGCGCTTCATCTCCGCCGGAATAGCTGCGTATTCGCCGGTCAGGTCGGCATGGTTTCCGCCCGTATCGACGACGCACAGCGCATAGCCGTAACGGTCAAGGTCAAAATCGATCTTCTCAATCTTCGGCGCGGAAAGGTCTTTAAAGTCCATCGTCGTAAAGCCGCCCACACTCGCCGCCATCTGGTCGAGTAAGCCGGAAGGCTTGCCGAAGTACACGTTTTCGGCAAATTTGGAGATCTGTGCCGCCTCCACGGGGTCGATCGCGTCGTCATTATACAGGTGGCTTAAAATCGTCACCACAAGCACCTCAAACGCCGCGGAGCTTGAAAGGCCGGAGCCCTTTAAAACTCTTGAGGTCGTCACCGCGTCAAAGCCGCCCACTTCATAGCCGAGCGCCTTTAAGCGTGCGCACACGCCGCGGATGAGCGACGCCGAGCGCTCCTTTTCCGCTTCCTGCACGTTAAGGTCTGCCGTATCGACCGTGTCCATCGGGAACCCGACGGATTTCAGGCGGATTACGCCGTTCTCGGTCTTCTTCACCGCCGCAATAACGTCCAGATTTACAGCTGCCGCCAGCACCTTGCCGTTGTTGTGGTCGGTGTGGTTGCCGCCCACCTCGGTTCTGCCAGGCGCACTGAAATATGAAAGTGCATCAGCATCCCCGAACTCCTCCGCAAAGTAAGCGGAAAGCTCCTCATAACGCTTCTGCTGCTCGGTCGCTTCCGCGCCGTACAGTGTTTTTAAATCGATGACCATGTTGAAAAACCTCCCGGTTTATTTTTTGAGCATCTGTGTAAATTTTAATTTATGTACTTTAGATTCGATAAACGGGCGGAACCTTTCCAGTGTTTCCTTTTCCATGTCTTCTTTTCTGAATACCATGGATTTGCCGTTATCAAAATACATAATGTAGTGCTGTCTGCTCTCGCCCACGTCGATCATGTGCTTGTAATCGACCTTGATGCGGTTGCCGTTTTTCATGTTGATGACGCTGTTCGTCATGAAAATAAGCGTCGTCTCCGTCAGGTGCATCACAGCAGGATTATTGTTGCGAATTTTAGAAAGCCAGCGCGTGCAGCGAATGACAACAATCAGCGTAATCGCCACATACATGATAAGCAGCGATAAAATGAAATTGCCCACGTAAAAACGCCCCGCGTTGAACGCAAAGAGGAACGAGAACACGAGCGGCACGAGGATAAACGCCGGGATGAGCCACTTAAAGCGCCCAAGCGTAGAGTAATAAATGAATGCCTTGTAGTCGTCCTCGCCGATCTGGCTCGTCACGCGGAATTCTTCTTTTTCCGGCGCTTTCTTTTCTTCCGCCTTCTTCTCCTTGTCCTTCGGCGTTTCCTTTCCCGTCAGCTCGCGGATATAGCGGTCAATGTCCTCATCGGTCTCCACGGCTTTTTCAAGCGCTTCGTCCGTTTTTCTTTCTTCTGCCATTATGCTTCGTTCCTTTCCGTGTTGTCCTCACCGTTTAAAAGCGCCAAAAGCTCCGCTTCCGTCAATACGGGGATGCCCAGCGTCTGCGCCTTCGTAAACTTGCTGCCGGCTTCTTCGCCCGCTACAACATAGCTCGTCTTTTTCGAGACCGAGCCGCTCACCTTTCCGCCCGCCTTTTCAATCAGCGCCGCGGCCTCCGTGCGCTTCAAATTCGGCAGCGTACCCGTCAGCACAAACGTCTTGCCGAGGAATTTCGTGTCCGTCGTGACCGCTTCCGTCGTCATGTTCACGCCCGCCGCTTTTAGCCGATCAATGAGCTCTATCGCCGAGTGTCTTCTGAAAAACGCGTAGACCTCCTGTGCCATAATGCCGCCAAAGCCGTCTATCGCCGCAATCTGCTCCTCGTCCGCCGCAATCAAAGCATCCATATTTCCGAACGTGCCCGCAAGCAGCTTCGCCGCCTTCGCGCCAATGTGCGGAATGCCGAGCGCAAACAGCAGCTTTGATAAATCGTTTTCTTTCGATTTTTGGATCGCCGCAACGAGATTTTCCGCGCTCTTTTTGCCGAAACGGTCAAGCGTTTCGAGCTCCTGCGCCGTAATGTCGTATAAATCAGCCGGCGAGTGTACCTGAAGCGCTGCACTCAGTTGCTCCAGCGCCGCCGGGCCGAGGCCGTCAATGTCCATCGCGTCGCGCGACGCAAAATGGATGAGGTTGCGCATCAGCTGTGCCGGGCACTGCGGATTCGTGCAGTGCGCTGCCGCTTCACCCTCCACACGCGTGATGACTTCCCCGCATGAGGGGCACGTCTCCGGCAAACGGTACGGCACGGTACCCTCCGGGTTCGAAACCACCGAAACGACCTCCGGGATGATCTCGCCCGCCTTTCGGATAATGACGCGCGAGCCGATGCGGATATCCTTTTCCGTGATGAAATCCTGATTGTGCAGCGTCGCGCGGCTGACCGTCGTACCGGCTAAGAACACCGGCTCAAACACGCCGGTCGGCGTCAAAACGCCCGTGCGCCCTACGGCGACTTCTATGTCAAGGAGCGTCGTCTCTTTTTCTTCCGGCGGGTACTTGTACGCCTCCGCCCAGCGCGGGAACTTCGCCGTGCTTCCGAGCGCCTCGCGCTGAGAGAAGCTATCCACTTTTACAACAGCGCCATCAATCGGGTACGAGAACGTGCCGCGCTCGTTGCCGATCTCGCGGATTTTCTCGATTACCGTCTCTATGTCGCCCGTGCGGCAATAAAGCGGCGACACCGTAAAGCCAAGCTCGTGCAAACGCTTCAATGCGTCCGCGTGCGTCGTGATAATCTCACCCTCGATGACCTGAATGTTAAAAACAAAAATATCCAGCGTGCGCTGCGCCGTAATCTTCGGGTCTTTCTGTCGAAGCGACCCCGCCGCCGCGTTGCGCGGGTTTTTAAACGGCTTTTCTTCCAAAAGCTCCTGCCGCTCGCACAGCCGTAAAAAACTTTCGTCCGACATATATACCTCGCCGCGCACCTCCAAAAACGGCAGCGGCTCTTTGAGCGTCTTCGGTACGGATTTGATCGTACCGATATTCAACGTCACGTCTTCTCCTGTAATGCCGTCGCCGCGCGTAGAGCCGCGCGTGTATACGCCGTTCACGTATTCCAACGCCACGGAAAGGCCGTCGAATTTCGGCTCTACCACGTACACCGGGTCGTCCACAACGGCGCGCACGCGGCGGTCAAAGTCGCGCAGCTCGTCTTCGGAAAACGAGTCGTGCAGGCTCTCCATCGGCACGGTGTGCGTCACTTCCGCAAATGTGTTGTACCCCGCCGCACCCACGCGGTTCGTCGGCGAGTCCTCTGTTTTCAGCTCCGGGAACTCCGCTTCCAGATTTTCCAAGCGGCGGTACAGCATGTCGTACGCATAGTCGCTGATTTCCGGCGCGTCCTCGGTGTAGTATTTTTTATTGTGATACTCGATCTGTTCCCGCAGCGCGTCAATCTGCTGCCGGGCCTGTTCGTGCGTCATAAGTTAAAACTCCGTGTCATTTCAAGATATTTCGATACTTGTTAATATCTTACCACAAAGCGCGCGAAAATCCAACGGCTATTCACAATTTTTTATTCTGCGCGCACCACGCCGTACTGCGGCACATCGCCCGCAAGCACCGCTTCATACACGGGATATGCTGCCGTCACCGTCACAGGCTCCGCCCCGTCTCGCTCCGCCGTGAACAGCACCGCTTCAATATGCAGCACCGTTCGGTACGCCGTACGGTTGATGCCCGCGCCCGTCAAGACGCTTTCAAACCGCACCGAAACGGCACTTTCCACCGAAAACCGCACGGGTATCTTCATCCCGCGCCCGTTCAAAAGCATCAGCCCCGTTAAATTTCCGAGCGGCACAAACGCCTTTGCCGTGCCGTTCAAGCTTTCCCTCAAAGCATCTGTCAGCTCCGCTTCCAGTACGCCGAGCGCATATGTAGAAAGCGCCGTCTCTGCCCCGTCCTTTTCGCAGACGGTCTGCGGCAGATACTCCGGCACCGTTTTCGCGATGCACCCTTGCGCGTGCGCCGTTAGTGCTGCCGTGCGCAGCTCCGCTTTCATCGCGGGCAGTCGCAGCTCGGCAAACACAAAAGCGAAAACGAGCAGCAAAAACGCCAACACGCGCCGTTTACGTCCGCGTTTATACCGTCTTCGGCGATACCGGTACATAAATCATCAGTCCTTTCCGATACGCCAGTATACGCCGAAAAGGACTGATCGTGCCTGTCTTATATTTTGTCTGCCTTTAAAAGCTTTTTCGCTTCCTGCATCACGTGCGCCGCAGGCAGACCGAAAATGTTGTTGTAGTCGCCCTCAATACTCTCTACGAACAGCGCCGCCGGGCCCTGAATGCCGTAGCCGCCGGCCTTGCCCATCGGCTCGCCGCTCTGCACGTAAGCCGCAATTTCGCTTTCTGTCAGGGGATAGAACTTTACCTTCGTCTCCTGACTGAACGAAACACGCTCGTCATGATACGCCATGCACACGCCGGTAAACACCGTGTGCACATGCCCGGAAAGCAGGTGCATGAAACGGTTTGCATCCGCTAAGTCTTTCGGTTTGCCGAGAATTTCGCCGTCGATGTACACCACCGTGTCCGCCGCGATTACAAGATCGCCACTTTCGCACTTCGGCAAAACCGCTTCCAGCTTGCGGCGGGAAAGCTCCTTTACAAGCGCGTCCGGCGCCTTCGGCCCGTTCGATTCATCGGCATTCGAGACGATCACCGTAAACTCGATGCCCGCGCGTTCCAGAATCTCCTTGCGGTTCACGGAGGACGAGGCTAAAACGAAGCGTGCCATCAGCCGTTGTAGCCGTTCGGGTTCTGCGTCTGCCAGCGCCAGGAGTCCGCACACATGTCGTCCAGCGTCTTCTGCGCCTTCCAGCCGAGCTCCTCATACGCCTTCGTGCAGTCTGCGTAGCACTCCGGGATGTCGCCCGCGCGGCGCGGCTTGATCTCATACGGAATCTTGTGGCCGACGCACTTTTCAAACGCGTGCACAATGTCAAGCACAGAGTAACCCACACCGGTGCCGAGGTTGTAGATCTTCACGCCGCAGTGCGGATCGTCGAATTTCTTGAGCGCCGCCACATGGCCCTCTGCAAGGTCGACGACATGAATGTAATCGCGTACGCCGGTACCGTCCTTCGTCGGGTAGTCGTCGCCGAAAACGCCGAGGCAGCGCAGCTTGCCCACCGCCACCTGCGTGATGTACGGCACAAGGTTGTTCGGGATGCCGTTCGGGTCTTCGCCGATGGTGCCGCTCTTGTGCGCGCCCACCGGGTTGAAGTAGCGCAGGATGATCGGGTTAAAATCCGGGTTTGCGTGCGCGTAGTCCTTCAAGATGCGCTCAATCATCAGCTTTGTCGTGCCGTAGGGGTTCGTCGTCGAAAGCGGGAAATCCTCGCGGATCGGCACGGAAGCCGGGTTGCCGTACACCGTCGCCGAGGAGCTGAACACAAAGTTGTTCACCTTAAACTCCGCCATCACCTTCAAAAGGCTCAAAGTCGAAATGAGGTTGTTTTCATAGTAACGCAACGGAATCTGCACGGATTCGCCGACTGCCTTCAGGCCTGCAAAATGGATAACGGCAAAAATCTCGTCCTCCGCAAAGATCTTGCGCAGCGCGTCTTCGTCGCACACGTCCGCTTCAAAGAACTTCACTTTTTTGCCGCTCAAATTTTCAATGCGGTCTACCACCAGCGCCTTGCTGTTTACAAGGTTATCCACGATCGTCACATCGTAGCCCTTTTCAAGGAGAGAAATGCAGGTGTGGCTGCCAATGTAGCCTGTGCCGCCCGTAACCAAAATTCTTTTCATAAGAAACCGACCTTTCTTTCTTTCTGTCTGTACTGATTATACACAGTTTCCGCCGCTTTGTACAGTAGCATGCGTATCTTTTTTGATGCTTATTTATTTCGATTTTGTTGCTTCTTTTGCAATAGGTGTACAAAAAGCGGGCATACTGAAAAGGAAAGTCATGAAAAAGGAGTCGTTTCCCATGAACCGTACCGTCCGCAAAAACAGTCTGTTGTTCCTCGCCGGCAGCGGCCTTTATCCCCTTTTGGAAGTGCTGTGGCGCGGCTATTCCCACGCCTCTATGGCACTTGCCGGCGGCGTTTGTCTGCTGCTCATCAACGCCGTATGCTGCGAAAAAATGAAAAGAAGAAGCCTTCCGGCGCGCTGCGCCATAGGCTCCCTCATTATAACCGTTGTTGAATTTTTATTCGGCCTGCTCGTAAACCGCGTGCTTCATCTGCATGTGTGGGATTACTCCGCCCTGCCGCTCAACATCATGGGCCAGATCTGTCTGCCGTTTTCGCTCATCTGGTTCGTTTTAACGATCCCCGCAAGCGCCCTGTGCAAGCTCTGCTGCCGCCTTTCCGCCTTCCCGAAAGAGACAAAATCAGCCTCGGTCATTACAGACCCTTGATATATTTTTGGAACACCGGCAAAATGCCGATCTTATCCGGTGCCTGCAACGGCATCTGCGGGAACGCGTCATGACCCGGCATGTTGTTCGCTTCAATAAAGAGCGGGCCGTCTTTTGTGATCGCCACGTCCCAGCCGATGTAGCCCATCTGCGGTACCTTATGTGCCGCTTCACGGCAAATGTCCATTACCTTGTCCCAGTACGGAATCTGGTAGCCCTTGAGCAAGCACCCCGAACGCGGGTGGCGCTCATAGACGATGCGCTGCTTGTCGCACGCCGCGCACGCGATTTTGCCGGTCTCGAGGTCGATCGGCGAATACATGCCGCCGGCATTGATGTTATCCACCGGTCGGTCGCTGTTGCCCATGCGGATGCACGCGTACACCACATTCGACACACCGTCGGAAAGCACCGTGTACACGCGGATGGTGTTGACAGATCCGGGGTTGATGCGGTTCATATCCGGGTGCTGAATGACAACCTCTTCGATCACGTCCGCGCCCTTTTTCTTTAAGTCCTCGTACATGGCGTCGAGCGTTGCGTAGTCGGCCTTTTTCAGCTTTTCCACACCCACGCCGCAGGAAGCGTCGTCCGGCTTGCAGATGATCTCGTCTTTGTCCTGCATAAAGTCCAAAAACTGCTCTTTTGTGCACTTGGAAAAATGCAGCCACTCGCGGTGCAAATATTCCGCAAACGTCGTGTAAAACTCGCTTTTATTATCAAAAATATGGTAATACGCGGGGTCGTTGAGGCTTTTTACAATGGAGTTATTGATGCCGCGCGTCACATACGTCGCACGCTGCTTGTCATTCAGGTCATAAAACGCGCATAAAAGGTAATCCTTGTAGCCCGCACCGTACTTAAAGCCGCACTTGATGATGTCAAAAAACAGCCAAATACGGTTTTTACCGCTCACCTCATGCACCGTTTTCACCGTATCGAACAGCGATTTATAATCCATGTGCAGAATGCAGTGAAAAATATATTTCAGTCTTCCCATAAGCCGCCCCTTCTTACAGCCCCATCAGCTTTTTCTGCTTCTCTAAAATGCGTGCGCGGCGGCGCTCGGTCTCTTCCACGTCGATGGAAAGCGCACCGTCGTCGGTGATCTTCAGCACGTCGCCGGCCTTTGCACCCTGCGGCAGCTCGCTCGTTTCAATGGCGAAAAACGCCTTGTCCTTGTCTTCGCAGATCGCGTAAATACCGTCAAAGCGGTCGATGGTGATTTGTTTCATATCATCTGTTCCTTTCCGTAATACCTTTTATATAGCAGCAGGTTATTTCCCGTTTTCCGTGTAAATTTTCGTTTCCGCGCCGTCCGTCAAAATCGCAATACCGCCGTTTTCGTCCGTGCGGAAAATTTCAACGCCGTGGTCGGCGAGCCGTTTCAGCGTCTCGTTTCGCGGCAGCAAATTTCTGTCTTCGCCCGAGGAGATTACCGCATACTGCGGCTGCACAGCTTCAAGCAATGCATCATTCGTCGCCGAAGCGCTGCCGTGGTGCGGCACCTTCAAAACATCCGCCCGCAGCGTGTCGCCATATATATCCAGCAGCCGTCTTTCCGCTTTCTCCTCAATATCACCGCAGAATAGCATGGAAAATTCCTCATAGCAAAGCTTATACACAAGCGAATTCTCATTCGTGCTCTCTAAGTCTTCTAAAGGCGCGAGCACCCGAAATTCCGCCTCGCCGTAAGAGACCGTCTCCCCGGCGCTTACCGTTCGCACGGTTTGATCTTCCGGCAGCCCGGCCAGCTCCGTGTACATGGAGGTGACTACTTCCTCTGCGGGCACTTCCCGCAAAATCTGCGCAAGCCCACCCACGTGGTCGCTGTCCGCGTGCGAGATCCACACGGCGCGCAGCTTTTGAATTTCTCTTTGCTTCAAAACACGCAGCACGGTCTCCGCCTGCTCCGCTGTCGCGCAGTCCGAAAGCACTGCGCCCTCCGGCGTTTCAATTAAAATTGCATCCGCCTTGCCCACGTCGATGACATAAACCGTCAAATCGGCATCGGGCAAGCTCTGCGCAAACGGCAGCAGGCCGCATGCGCGGCAAAGCTCCGTCCACATCGCCCGTCCGGGCGGCGTGTAACAGAACGCCAAAAGAAGTAAAACTAATACTAACGCGCCTGTGCGCACAAGCTTTCTGCCGTTCCGTGCACCGCGCTTTGTGTTACGCATCACCGGGGGTATCCTGCTTTTGCATGTTCATTTCCAGCCACTGCGCATAGGTGATAAGCACTTGGCGCGGCTTCGAGCCCTCGTGCGGACCCACAATACCCATCTGCTCCATCTCATCGATGAGACGGCCCGCGCGGGCGTAGCCGAGACGCAGTCTGCGCTGCAAAAGCGACGTGGAGGCCTGGCCCGCTTCAACAACGCACTTAATGGCTTCGTTCATCATCGGGTCACCGCTGCCCTCATCGTCATTGCTGCCGCTGTCGCTCGATTTTGAGCCCTCCACAGCGCTGCGCTCAATCTCCTGCGCAATGGAGTCGTCGTAAATAACGCTTCTCGAATTCTTCACGAAATCCACGACGGATTCGATCTCACTGTCGCTGACAAAGCAACCCTGAATACGCAGCGGCTTCTGCGCGCCGACCGGCGAGAACAGCATATCGCCCTGACCGAGCAGCTTTTCCGCACCGCCGCTGTCCAAAATGGTGCGGGAGTCAATGGCAGAGGACACCGCAAACGCGATACGACTCGGGATGTTCGCCTTGATGAGGCCCGTCACAACGTCCACGGACGGGCGCTGCGTTGCGACCACAAGGTGCATGCCGGCGGCACGCGCCATCTGCGCCAAGCGGCAGATCGCGTCCTCCACCTCGTTCGGCGCGGCCATCATCAGGTCGGAAAGCTCGTCGATGATGATGACGATCTGCGGCATTTTGTGCATGGGCTGTCCGTTTTCGTCCTGATAATTGTTCGCCTGCGCGAGGGCGTTGTAGCCCTTCAAGTCACGCACGTTGTTTTCGGCAAAAATTTTGTAGCGCTTCAGCATTTCCGTAACGGCCCAGTTCAGCGCACCGGCCGCCTTTCGCGGGTCGGTGACGACCGGCACCAATAGGTGTGGAATGCCGTTATAAATGCCGAGCTCCACGACCTTCGGGTCAATCATCAAAAAGCGCACATCGTCCGGGCCGGATTTATACAGCAGGCTCACGATAAGCGAGTTGATACACACGGATTTACCGGAGCCGGTCGTACCGGCAATGAGGATATGCGGCATTTTGCTGAGGTCTGCCACCGTTACCTGACCGGCAATGTCGCGGCCAAGCGCCACGGTCAAGTGGCTTTTTGAAGTCACAAAGCTGTTCGATTCCACAAGCTCGCGCATGCGTACGATGGTCTTCACCTTGTTCGGCACCTCAATGCCGACGGCCGCCTTGCCCGGGATCGGCGCCTCAATGCGCACGCCCGTTGCGGCAAGGTTCATTGCAAGGTCATCGGCGAGGTTCGTGATCTTGCTGATTTTCACACCGGCGGCAGGCTGCAATTCATAGCGCGTAACAGCCGGGCCGCGGCAAATATCGAGAATTTTGGTTTGCACACCGAAGCTTTTCAGTGTTTCCACAAGCAGCTTGCCGTTTGTCTGGAGCTCTTCGGTCTCCACGGCGGCATCTACTTTTTTGCCGGAAGCGAGCATCGTAACCGGCGGGAAGATGTACGAGCTGTCTTCCTCCTTCGGTGCAGATTGCGCAGGCTGGGTCTCCATGCGTTCTGCTTCCAGCTTCTTTTTCATGAATTCTTCCGTCGCCTTCTGTGCGTCCGCGGCGGCTTCCGCGCTGTGCGCGGGCGTCACCGGGGACGACCCCGGCGCGAGGATTGTCGGTGCGGCCGGCTGCGGCGCAGGCTGTGCATACGCACTCTGCTGCACAGGTGCAGACTCCGGCTTTGCCGTCTGCATAACGGGCGGCATAATCACCGGCGCTTCCACCGTTTCGCGTTCCACCGGCACGTGGGTCTCCGGCGTTTCAGCAGGCTGCGGCGCGGGGCGCACTTCCGCCTGCACCGGCGGCGTATAGGTCGGCTGCACATTTTGCGCAGGCTGTGCTTCACGCTCTAAGCCGGGCACGCGGAAATCCGGCACACGGCGGTTTTCGTCGATCAATGCGTTGATCTGTGCGGAGCTTTCGGTGTAATCGTGCAGCACTACGGGGTCGTTATCCGGCTCCGTGCGGCGCACACCGAAAAGCTGCTCCAAATACACGCGCGGCGTCTTTCCTTTGTTTTTCGATTCCATTTTACCATCCTCCGGGACAGAGCGCACCGGGTGCTGCGGCAAAACCGTTTCAAACGGCGATTCCTCCGCATTACCGCGCTCCTCTTCCAGAATGCGGCGCTCTTCCTTGCGCTGCCGCGCGACGTCGCGAATGACGACCGCCGGCTTTACAATTTTTTTAAAAAAGCTCGCGAGCGACGTGCCCGTAAAGATGAGCACGGAGACGAACAGCAGCACGCCCGTGATGATGCGTGCGCCAAGCACTTCCGCGCACTTGACGAGCAGCTCGCCGACAAGGCCGCCGACAAGACCGGCCCCGCCCTGCTCTACGCCATGCATATATAAGATGCCGACCAGCTTAAAAAAACTCTTTTCCTTCGGGAAAAAGCTGCCAAACACATGCCCCGCCGTGCAAAACAGCACGACAATCACGACCATGAGCGCCAAGCGCCCGCCGCGCAGCATGGTGGTCTGCTCCATCGTTTTGCTGACGGCGATATACCCCATCAGCACCGCAAGCAGGATAGCCCAGCCGCCGAACACGCCGCGCAGCACGTTGTGCACCATAAGCCACACGCTGCCGCCCGGAATGAGTACAAAGCACGCCGTTAAAATGGCTGCACCGAACCAGAGGATAGCTTCTGTCTGGTTGCGCTGGCGCAGCTGCTCTACGCTGGGTGCGCTCTGTTTTGAAGACGTGCTCTTTCCCTTTGCGGAAGACGCACGCGATTTTGTATTGGACTTAGAACCCGAGCTCCGGGTGTTTTTGGCAGCCGATGACTTCGCACCGCTTTTTGCTTTGGAAGCGCTGCCCTTTGCTGTACTTTGTTTTTTACCCGCCAAATTAAACCTCCGGATTATAGATCACCGGATCAAAGCGGCATGCCGGTGAAAAGATTTGTGCCCGTGACCGCTTCGATAACGGAAACGATGAGCGTTATAACGCCGAGCACCAGCGTATAATAAGCGAAAACCTGTAATTTGTTCGTGGTGACAATCCACTTGAGCAGCTTGATGGCGAGGAAGCCGACAACAGCCGCCGTAACAACGCCTGCAATCATTGCACCGACGCCAATGTCGACCGGCTGGCCGATTGCATCTTTAATGGTGAGCACAGCTGCCGCCAAAATGGACGGGATGCCGAGCACGAAGGAATAATCGAGCGCTGCCTGCTGGTTGATGCCGCGCAGAAGACCTGCCGCCATGGTGGAGCCGGAACGGGAAAGGCCCGGGAACACCGCCGCCGCGCACTGCGTGACACCGACGCAAATGGCGTCTGCCGTGTGGAACTTTGTGCGGCCGCGAATCTCGCCGACTTTACCATCCTTACGCGTAAAGTGATGTACCTTTGCGCCCTTGGAAGCACGGATGCCGAGGAACAGCAGGGCGCTTGTCATAAGGAGCGCAAGGCCTTCAATCCAAATCGTCGAATCCGAAGCCCACAGCTCCGAAATATCTTTTAACTTCATGCCCGTGCCCGGAACCGGCAGGAACAAAAGGAACAGCGGGATAAGGCCGATCATGAGCATCATCAAAAGTCGGCGGTCATGATCCATATCTTTCCATTTAAATTTGCCGCGGAATACGTCTGCAACGAGCGAAATAAACGCCTTAATGAGCCGCCAGATGAGCTTATAATAGACGGCACATACGGCGATGAGCGTGCCGAGGTGCAAAAGAATGTCAAACAGCAAGCTGTCTACCTTTACACCCATGATGTGCTGTGCAAGCGACAAGTGACCGCTGCTTGAGACGGGCAGAAACTCTGTTGCGCCCTGTACAATACCTTGAACGATTGCTTCAAAAATAGACATTATGTAATCTCCTTTTCTGCGGATAATTTGGTTTTGTTCGGTTTTATCGGTATAATTATACGATAAATAAAAAGTTATGTAAACGGCAAATGCCGTTTTTAGAGTGATTTCTTGCCTTTTCTGGGCTTTGCACGCTGCTTATTCTTCTCTGCGGCAATCATTTTGTCGAGGCAATCCATGGCATCGTGCAGGCTGCCGAGCGTATCAATAAGCCCCTCTGCCACGGCTTCATCGCCGTCCAGCACCGTCCCCACGTCCATGACGAGCTCCTGTGTATTCATGGCGAGCTGCATAAAGCGCTCATAGGAAATGCCGGAATTTGCCGTGACGAAATTCGTAATGCGGTCCTGCATGCGCTGAAAATACTCCAGCGTCTGCGGCACGCCAAGCATCAGGCCGCTCATGCGCACCGGGTGAATGGTCATGGATGCCGAGGGCGCGATGAACGAGTGCTTTGCCGCCACTGCAAGCGGCACGCCGATGGAGTGTCCGCCGCCGAGAACGAGCGACACCGTGGGTTTGCGCATGCCGGCGACAAGCTCTGCAATGGCAAGACCGGCCTCCACGTCGCCGCCGACCGTGTTTAAAATCATGAGCAGGCCGTCGATGTTCGGGTCCTCCTCCACGGAGACGATCTGCGGGATCACGTGCTCGTACTTCGTCGTTTTGTTTTGCGACGGTGCGACGTAATGCCCTTCAATCTGTCCGATGACGGTGAGGCACTGGATGGTGTGCTTTCGGTTTTTGGTAACGACCGCGCCGCCCTCGCGGATCTGCTTCTGGCGGTCGGAAAGGTCTTCGTTTTCTTCTTCGGCTTCGTCCGTTTCCTGCATGGAAAAAGACGAGCGTTTCTTTGTGCTTTTCATGCCGCAGCGCTCCTTTTGAATAAGATGCGCTTAGTTTTCACAGAAAATGCGGAATCATACGCGGCACAAACTTTCACGTATATCAGTATAGCACGCTTTTACGCATCCTGCAAGGGTAAAGCGCAAACATGTCCGCCGATGTCCTGTAAATACATAGTATGCACGTTTTGCAGGGTTTAACTGTATTTCCTGCAATTTCATGCAATTTATTCACAATTTACGATTGACTTTTCTCGCGAAATATCCGATAATGATAGAAACAGCGTCACATTCTCCCCCCGTGACACGGAGCTTCGCGGTGCAGCCGCAGAAAGGTAAGGCTTTGAAATGTCCGATTTTACAAAGATCCCCATGAAAACGCCGCTTGTGGAAATGGACGGCGACGAGATGACCCGCGTCATCTGGAAAATGATCAAAGATATTTTGCTGACCCCCTACGTTGACCTGAAAACGGAGTATTATGACCTTGGTCTGGAGCACCGCGAGGCGACGAAAGATCAGGTTACGATTGATTCCGCCGAGGCAACAAAAAAATACGGTGTGGCTGTAAAGTGTGCGACCATTACGCCAAACGCCGCGCGTGTGAAGGAGTACAACCTCACAGAGATGTGGAAATCGCCGAACGGTACCATCCGTGCTATTTTGGACGGCACGGTGTTCCGCACGCCGATTTTGCTGAAGGGCATCACGCCGTACATTCCGACGTGGACAAAGCCGATTACCATTGCGCGTCACGCGTACGGCGATCTGTATAAGAACGTCGAGATGCGCGTGCCGGAAAATGCAAAGGCTGAGCTTATTGTGACAAAAGCGGACGGCACTGAGGAGCGCGTGACCATCCACGAATTCAAAACGCCGGGCGTGATTCAAGGTTTACATAATATTGATAAGAGCATTGAGAGCTTTGCACGCTCCTGCTTTAATTATGCGCTGAGCATGAAGCAGGACCTGTGGTTTGCGGCAAAAGATACGATTTCGAAGACCTACGACCACCGCTTTAAGGATATTTTCCAGGAAATTTACGACGCGGAATATAAAGAGAAGTTTGAAAAAGTCGGCATTGAATACTTCTACACGCTGATCGACGACGCCATTGCGCGCGTGATTCGCAGTGAAGGCGGCTACATTTGGGCCTGCAAAAACTACGACGGCGACGTGATGAGCGACATGATCGCGACGGCGTACGGCAGTCTTGCCATGATGACCTCCGTGCTCGTCTCCCCGGACGGCGTTTACGAGTATGAAGCCGCGCACGGCACGGTACAGCGCCACTACTACAAATATTTGAAGGGCGAAACAACCTCCACAAACTCCGTCGCAACACTGTTTGCGTGGACGGGCGCGCTGCGTAAGCGCGGCGAGTTGGACGACCTGCCGGAGCTGAGCGCCTTTGCGGACAAGCTTGAAAAGGCAACCTTGCAGACGATTGAAGAGGACGGCATCATGACCGGCGACCTTGCGGCGATGTCTACCCTGCCGAATGCAAAGAAAGTGGACACCGAGGGCTTCCTCCTCGCGATCCGCGATCGTTTGGAGCAACTTCTGTAACCCGACATGGATTTGAAAAGCGTGGGCGGCCTCCCTCCTTTTTAGGGTCTGGCCGCCCGTTTTTCTTTTCTTATTTATAAAAAACACTTGCACAGGTCTTTATGATGTGCTAAAATTTTGTCAAACGAGGTGATGATATGCAGAAGAAACCGTATATTTCCATGCCGGTCATTCGGCGTCTGCCGCGCTACTACCGCTTTTTGCGGCACTTGGACAAGCGCGGGGTGACGCGTATTTCCTCCAAGGAGCTTTCCGAAAAAATGGGCTTCACGGCTTCGCAGGTGCGTCAGGATTTCAACTGCTTCGGCGGCTACGGCCAGCAGGGCTACGGCTACGGCGTGCACCAACTTTGCGAGGAGATTGGCTCTATTTTGGGTGTGGACCGTGCACACAAGTGCATTTTAATCGGTGCAGGCAATTTGGGCAAGGCCATTGCGACGCACATTTCTTATAATTTCGCGGGATTTGATCTCATCGGTATTTTTGACAACAGCGAACAGGTCGTGGGCCAGCAAATTGCCGACCTGCGCGTACTCCCCGCTGCGGGCATCCGCCGCTTCTGCTCGGAAAACGCGCCTTTGATGGCGATTTTGTGCGTGCCGGACAGTGCCGTGAAATCGGTCGTGGAGCTGCTTTATGACATCGGCATCAAGAGCTACTGGAATTTCAGCCACTACGACATTGCCCTGCGCTATCCGGACACGATCGTGGAAAACGTGCATCTGAACGACAGCATGATGACGCTGTGCTACCGCGTGACCGAAAACGAAAAAAGTTCTTAAAAGTCAAAAAATAGCTGTTGACAATTCAGCTGCATCATGCTATAATAATTGAGCCGTCAAACGAGACGGCAAAAAGAATATGCAGGTATGGCGGAATTGGCAGACGCGTATGGTTCAGGTCCATATGAATGCAAGTTCATGCAGGTTCAAGTCCTGTTACCTGCACCAAACCCAAAAACCGCATGAAGTCTAAAAAGCTTAGATTTCATGCGGTTTTTTCTCTATTTTTTCTCAAAAAAATTTTTACGTTTGAAAACTTATTTTGAAGGAATTAAGCCGTTTTTTATTAAAATGCAACACGATATGCAACACGCTTATTACCTATCTGCTAAATCGAGATTTTAAAAAATTTTGAAAAGTATTGATTTTTAAAATCTGCCATGCTATACTAAAGCCATCCGATAAGCTTTTATCGGTGTGTCGCGTTGCTCTTTATGGGCGGCGGTGTTGGATAGAAACAACTATGTTTTCTTTGTGAAAACGGTAAAAGGCCGGAAGCGGAAACGCCTACCGGCCTTTTGCTTTATTTAAAACTCTTTTTTGATCTCATCGTAAGCAAATGTGTTTGTGAAATCGCCTGCATAGTCGCTGGAGTAAATGTAATCTTCATCGCCAACGATCTCCGCCGCCATGTTGTGGTATCTGCACTCGCTTGCTCTTTGCTTCTGCTCTGCGATGTGGTCGCTGTACTTGTCGCTTACTTCGCGTGCTGCTTCTTCTCTGCCCATGTAGTAGGCAATTTTTACGAGTTTCTCGATGCTGTCTTTGTCCATTTCGGTTTCGGTATTGATGATGTTCTTGATGTAGTTCATGTAGTTTGTCATTTTGATTTCCTCCATTTTGTTTTTCTTTCCTTTTGACATCTATATTATACCACCACAGTAGTATAAAGTCAAGCGTTTTTTCAAAAAAATCTTGATTTTTTTCGGAATACCATATATACTATGTTTGTTCGGATTTCCTTCGAATGTCGTCCTTTCGGGGGCGCGGAATTGATGTTTCTGCCGTCCTTTTGACAATTTCGGCACAAACAGGCAAAAGCCCCGGTAGCTGATCTGCATACCGGGGCTTTTGCTTTATTCTTCGTCTTCAAGCAGCTCTTCGGGGCGAATAGATAAAACTTTCGCTAGCTTACACGCGCTTTGGAGCTGGAGTTTGTTTATATCTTTCGCTTTTTGCTCGTAGGCTTGGATTGATCGCGGGCTTATGTTTGCCGCGTTGGCTAATTGAGATTGAGTCAATCCGCGCTCTAGTCTTATCCGTTGTAAATTTGTCATTTTTGCTCCTTTATTTTATCCTATGGATCGTGGGCAACATATTATCCGCATTGCCTGCATTTACAAAAATTGGCGCTACCCATTTAAGGATCAGCTTACGCGTACCATCTTTTAAACCCTCCTTAAAAATTTCGGGCAGATGTAATGCCCCACATAGAGAGCCACTTATTTACATACTTTTTGTCGTTCTCGTCGCACTCTTCCCACGGTGTTGCAGGATCATCGATGATCTCCTCAACGTAATCTATTTCATCGGTTGCGTCTGCGTCTTCAAGACTGGAGAGCGTTTCCGGCTGGCCTTCGGTTTCGAGCATCCATTCGCCATAGAGGCTTTCAATGTTGTTGTAGAGCTTGTAAGTGCTTTTGCCGTTGGTGATGTAAGTTTTTCTCATTGTTCACACCTCCTTAAAATCCCATTTTTTTCATGTCCCACGTCGGGCGCCAACCGGCATCAACAAGTCCGCGTTTTCCGTTCTCTTTGAGCACTTCCGCGAGGATCATGTCTGCTAACTTTCCGTAGTTGTCGCGGCGATCAATGACTAAGCCTGCTTTAACTTCCGGCATTGCCTGCACAAGCTTTTTGATTTCGGCCTCATAGCGCTTAGCGGCCTCGCTGTAAAACTTAACCTCTTCGCAATATGTGCTTACTTCGCCGTGCGCTTTTATTTCTTCTTCGGCAGTAGACGCAATATACATTAAAAAATCATACGGGCCGCTTACAATTTTCTTTGCCCATTCGATTTGCTTTTCGCTGCCGATAAAATTAAACATTGTGTTCATCATTTTGATTTCCTCCATTTTGTTTTTCTTTCCTTTTGACATCTATATTATACCACTGTGGTAGTATAATGTCAAGCGTTTTTCAAAACATTTTTTAAAAATATTTTGTTTTTGTCTTGATTTTTGCAAAATGTATGATATGATAAAGCTATCCAATAAGTTTTTATTGGTGTGTCGCGTCGCCCTTTATGGACGGCGGTGTTGGATAGAAATAATTGTTGTTGCTTTATTGCAAAAGTAAGAGGCTTGTAAGCATGATGCTCCAAGCCTTTTACTTTTTGCAATTATTTCCTTTTTCTGAAAATAAAAAAAGGCGCAGAGCCCGCTCGGAAATCCCGGCAGCCCTGCGCCTTTTGCTTTGCTTGCAAACTGTTAAAAAATGCCTATTTTGCCATTTTAGCAAACAGTTTGCAAATCAATGTGATAATTTAGCGGCTTTTTAACATCTTACTCCATCTGGATTGCATCAATGGCCGAGCCGTAAATGCCCGCGTAGCCGTTTGCGCCGGAATTGTACTTGCTTCCAAAGCGCACCCAACTCAGCCAGCCGCCGCCCTTGATATGTACGCGGCAGTTTACAAAGCCGACGGGCGTGCGTATCTGTACGCCGTCGATCTGCTCGCCGTAAATGCCCGCGTAGCCGTCTGCACCTGCGCCGCTGTTTTTGATCTCCGGGAGCCAACCGCCGCCCCGGAGATGAACGCGATAATAAATATCGCAGTTTTTGGCATTGATTTTAAGTCCTTCCATCGCCTGTCCAAAGTTGCCTGCGTAGTCCTCGCAGTTTTTTACCTGCGGGAGCCAATGGCGCCCCGCGTATGCGGAATACGTCAGATCGCCCGTGCAGGTGGGCTTCGGCGCACTTGGCTTGGGTGTAGGCTTTGCCGGTGTGCTCGCCGAACCAAGCTTTGCGTTGACCTTGGCGGCAATATCGGCGTGATGATTATAGAGGTACGTGCCCGGACAAGATTTATTATCAAAATCGCGGTGTACCGTCATGTTTGCGCCGTTGAGATGGTACACGCGGGTGTTTTTGTCCGTGCTCCATACAAGTTTTTTGATGCCGTTGCGTTTGCAAATGTCCGCAACGAGGTTGATAAGCGCCGCGTATGCTTTGCCCGTCACGGCGTAAGGCTCCGACATATCGGATGCCACCTCAATCGTTACGGCGCGGTGATCGTTCTTGGGAGACGAGCTGCACCAAGAGCGGTCGCGCTCCTCCACGTACATACCTACACGGCCGTCGTAGCCGATGCCGTAATTGGAGGAGGCCCCACGATTAGGATTTGCAAAGATGTTTCCGAGCGTCTCCACGCTCACCTGTCCCACCACGCAATGGATCGTGATTGTATCAATCGCGTGCTTTCTGGGGCTGTTTCTGTTGGGCGAGATACGAGTGTGATTTACAAGTGCGCTGTTTGTGTATGCCATTTAGTCCTCATCTCCTTTGTTATTCGAGAGCTCTTTCAAAGCTTCTTCGTTCAGCTCGTTTTCCTTCGTTTCCTTCACGTTTTCCATTCTGCGCCCTCCTCTCTTAGTTAATTAGCTATGGACGCAATAGCATTCTCAAGCTTTTTGATCACGATGTTAACGTCTCTCTGATAGTCCAGTTTTACCCCCGCGCCGTCGCTTGCTTGCACCACGGTGTCAGGGCCGTAAGCGGTGAGGGCTTTGTAGGCGGCAATCTCATCAGGGGTGAGTGGGGTTTCGATGGGGATCTCAAGCTGATAAACAAAATCAACGTCGATAGCTAAGGCTTTCAGCTCTTCCGCAGTGTAAAAACTGCCGTCAAATTTTGCTATATATTTTAGATATATCGATTTGCCCGAAACGCAGGAAGTCCACGATGTATAAGGCGTTATGCTTAAAAAGCACGGGAAACTACCATCTTTTCCGGCACTCCCCGGATTATTTAAAGCCAGTCTATACTGTTCGTTCACTTCGCCATCGGCTGTATTAACTCGCCCATTGCCAATCCTCTGCACCTTCGCGCTCTTGCCAAAGTCTACCTCGTCGCACACCCACTGCTGGCCCTGCGGGTCAGTGTAGTTGCCGCCAGAGGTGACAGGGATGCCGGGTAAACCGGTGGGGGTGGGCAGGGTGAGAGTTTGCGCTTTACCGTTTCCATCGCTCAAAGTCACTGCAATCGTCCCGCCGTCACCAGCGCTCACGATAGGCACAGGTGCATCCGGCGTGGGTGTGCCGTCCTGCGTACTCTTGCCGTACACGGTCAGGCCGCACAGCAGGGCTGCAAAAGCATCGTCAACGGCGACCGGATTGCCGGTCTCACTACCGACAAGGACGTTCTGCCGCGCCTTGACTGCGCTGATCGCGTCACCTGTGGCTTTTGCATCAGCGGCTTCGCCCTCGTGGGTGAGGGTGGTGTCCAGTGCTACGGCAGGGCCGGTGTCACCTTTAGGGCCTTGCGGGCCAGTTGCACCCGTTGGGCCTTGTTCGCCCTGCGGGCCTTGCGGACCTGCCGGACCGACCGCACCCTGCGGACCTACAGGACCGGCGGGCCCCGGCTTGCCGTCGAAGCGGCCTGCATCCGCGTCGGCGCGCACGGATTCCGCCACCGCTTCCGCGTGCTTCGCTGTCTCGACGAGCTGGTCGTAAGCATTGGGTGTGGGCGGGAGCGCGTCGCCGCCGGGGTACGCGCCGACGCGGATCATGCCGACCACGGCCCAGATCGTCGGCAGCACGAGGCCGTCCGGCCCCGTGCCGTACAGGCCGATGTGCAGCGTAAGTCCCGGCATCCGCAGCACCTCCCACGGGACGACCGCTGCGTTATCATCGCCCAGACGCACCGAGACCGACCGCGCGCCCGCGCGGAAAACCGCTGTGCGGTCCAGCCCGTCCCAGTCCTCGGAAAGCGCGAACACGCAGGTAAAAACGCGCTGCGCGCCGCTGGTAATGGTCTCGCTCTCCGTAATGGCGAGCTCGACTTTGGTGGCCGATAAACGGATCATTTTACGCCTCCCTTACACATCACGCTCAATGTCTCCACGCCGTAGCTGCCTGCCGTGCCGAGGCGGATCGGCTGTTCGGCACACTGCGCAGTGTATCCGTCCAATGTGATCTCGTGCATAAACAATTTATATCACCTCTTTTCGGATTGTCCTTTACTGATCCGGGAAACCGTCGCCGTCCGTGTCGGGCAACTCCGGCAAGCCAGCAACGCTTGTGAGGAGCGAGAGCACGCCGGCGAGCACCGACGCGCTGGCTACCACGATCCAGTCCACCTCGCCGAGCACCGCAGAGGTGCCGATCGTCGCGACAGCGGTCTGCGCGATTGTTTTCACGGCGCGGACGCCCGCGGCCTTGAGCCAATTTTTCCACTTTGTTTTCATGGGTGATCCTTCCTTTCGATGTCCTCCAAGTCTGCAAGGCGGTGGTTGATGACCTTGATCTGCTCCTGTATGACGGGTATCTTTTCGGCAAAGCCGTTGTGCTTGCGCACCTCCCGCGTGAGCTCTTCGATTTTTGTGTCCGTTACCGCCTGCGCGACTTGGATTTTTTGCTCTGTTCGCCGGTTACCAGAGATACTTGCTATGATTACGCCGATCAACGATAAGCCGCCCGTAATCAATGCCACTGTAATTGCTTCCGTCATTTTTTGCTCCTCAAAATTTAAAGTTTATCCAGCCACACCGGCGGTGCGGAGATTGTACGCGTCTCCGGCGCATCGAGCCAAGAGAGATACTGCCCCTTACTCCCTTAGCCGATGATCGAAAATGCCGGGCGTACACCGCCAGCGTATAGGGCTCTGTTGCTGTTGGCAAGTCCGGTGTTAAAGACATCGGCAAAGCCGTATGCAGATACCACGTCACGCAGCCAGAACCACGAGCGGCCAGAAATAATATCGGGTCGGAGAGCGAAAAGCGGAAACTGGCTTTTGTCCAGCGTGAAAAGATTTGGAACGGTCGTCCCATTGTTTGCGACTCCAAAAATTTTACCGCCATAGACATTTTGCTCCGTCATCAGCTCTACAGTGCTATCATACCAGGCTCCGCCTGAAGGATAACCGTCGGTCACAGCATTGGAAAGGTACTGTCTGTGCGTCAGAATATGAGCACTACCAAATGCCGAGGTGATAGTAGTCTTTGCCGGAGTAAGCCCCTCCGTGTACATCTTACTACCTACATAGCCGCCCACAGTGGTGTCGGTCTCATTCATTGCATGGGTATACATAGGGGTGTCAGGTATGAGTGTGACATGGTGATCCGTACACGGTGTGTCTCCTGTCTGCAGGTAGTAATCAAACGCCGCAATGCGGTAGTTGACATCGCCGATAGTCCAGTAATCACCGATATACAGGTCGGTAAAACTACTATCCGCAATAGCCGCCCATTGTGCGGCGGTCACGCTCGTACCGAGGTTTTTGCCGCGGTAGATAGAGTTATGCGCGCCGGCCCCGCTTGACAGTATTGCAAGCAGAGGCGCCGCCGCGTTTTCCGCGTTCGTTGCCGCGGTCTGCGCCGCTGTTTTCGCGCTTTCGGCCGCAGCCGCGTCGCCGCTGGCGCTGCCGGCCGCCGTCTCTGCTGCGGTCTTGGCGCCTTCCGCGTCGCTTGCACTGGTGGCTGCGTTGGTTTCGGACTGTCCCGCATTGGTGGCCGCTGTCTGCGCCTGCCCGGCCGCGGTGGAGGCTGTACTCGCCGAGTTGGCGGCCGCCGTCGCGGAGCCTGCCGCTGCGCTGGCCGAAGATGTAGCCTGTTCTGCCGCTGCCTGCGCAGCAGACACCTGTCCCGGTATTCCTTCCGCCGCCGCGAGTGCATCGGAAATCTGCTTGGTCAGGACGCTGTAATAATCTGACGAGACGATCTCTGCGTCTGAGACAACGTTGTCCGAGACGTGCATCACGACTGCAAACGTCGCGATGCTGGTGCCCGCACTATCGTACAGCTTAATTTGTACCGGCACGTTTCCGCGCACCGTAAAAGCCTGCGGCACAAGGGCCACGGTCACGACGTTGCCGTCGATCATCGCAGCCGGCGTGCTGCCGTCGGGCAGCGTGTCGTAAAAGCCTGCGGTGCCGTCCGGTTTTTTATAGCGGACGGTCACAAGCGTGCCATCGGGCACAGCCCACTGCGCGCCGCCCGCGTAGATGTTAAAAGCGATTTTGCGGCTGTTGCTGTCGTCCTGCACCGCGTGAATGATCCGCGGCGCGCCCGGGTCAAGTAGGTCGACTTTTAGCGATGCTATGGTTTCTATTGGCATTTTTGTCCCTCCTGTCAGTTGACCGTACACAGCACGTAACGCGAGATGCGGGGATCCCATACCCACTCAATGTTTTGAGCGGCACCGCCGGAAACTGAGAGCTTGTCAAAATGCCCGGTTCGCTCGCTGCCCTCCATAGAGATAATAGCATTTCCGTTTTTCCCGGTCATGCTCCAATTTTCTGCAGCGTTGGTGTAGTTTCCATTTGCGGTGATGCTGCCGTTAGCGGTGATGTATCCGCATTTAACGATACCGTCATATGTCCCGTCCTTCTTTTCCCCAACCCCCAAACGGTTCGCCGTTAAAAAGCTATAGTGTGCATCGTCTCCCAACCCGGTTCCCTCGTTGACCGTTCCGGAAAAAACCTGCACCAAACCGCTAACGCCATCGACTGTCGTATAGATACGCACGCGCAGATTTTCATCTGCAAGCAGCTTAAAAATTGCCGCCCACATATCCATCGTATACCTTCCGTTTTTGCTGACCACGTGGTCAGCGATCAGGTTGATGATCTTTACAAATGCCGCATTGATGGTGCCTGTTGTGATAAAATCGGCGACGAGATTGCCGTCGATTGTCCACGCATTTTTATACGGGCCATTTACGCCCGTCGTCGAGAATCCGATGCCATTTGTGTTGATGCGCAGCACGTTCTTTGCTGTGGAAGCGTCTGGTGTGTCCAAAAATAAAAGCTCTTTCCACGCGCCGTTGTCGTCCTTAACCGCGACCACATATCCGTCTGCATTGGTCAGCCATTTTGTCGCATTGTTAATCGCGGCTTGTTGCTGCTGTCGGAATGAACTGTTCGGGTTCTCCACCTGCTGGGTGATATGCGTCACCTGATTTTGAATCTTCGCCGGAGAGCTCGAAAAAATCACCTTGTTACTCTCCGGGTAATACGGATAATCCCAGCGCTCCACGACCTGATAGTTGATTGCAAAATTCTTTGTGTCGTCGATCAGCGTCGCCACGCGGAAGATACTGAAATCCTGAATCCGGTACATTTCCGGGTTGGTGGCCGCGAGGTCTACAACGTCGCAGTCGTAAGACCGGGATGGGACTGCCATGGCGGCGAGATTTTTTTTTGCATCCGAAAGTAGATTTTCCGCGATCGTGTATCGCTCATCCCGCCATATTGCACAGATCACTTTTTGTGAATATATGTTGTTTTCCACGTAGGGCAGCCCGCCGTTGATGGACGCAAAGGAAAGCCCGTCTTTTCCGTACGCATACAGGCGCGTCACAAAATCATTGCTTTTCCCCTTGTAGTTGATCTCCTTAAGATTGAGGTCGCGCGTTGCAAAAGCGCCGAGCGGCTCCGCCTCATCGGGAATCACGACAGTGATCGTCTGCGCGACGTTGTCGAAACGGAAATACACGCCGTACGCGTCGCGGCACTCGTCCACAATTTCCAGCGGGGTGAAATCGCCCTCGATCGTCCGGCTGATCGAAATGCCGCTGTTATCGATCAGCCGCCAGCCCTGCGGGATAACGCCGGAAATTGTCGCATCCAGCGTCGCGCTGCCGTTGCTGTAGCCGATCAGCATGGTGGACTTCCACACATCCAGATCGAGCTGGGCGATGACCTTTGCGTCCTCGCTGCCCGCGTCGATCTGCTTGACCAGATACCACTGCCGATCCCGGTCGCGAATGCTTGCCTCCTCCACAAGCTGTGGATACAGTTCATCCCAGATCGAAATCGTGAAAACAACTTCGTCGTAGCCGCTCGCCAGCTCTCGCACATAGTAGTCGTCGTTCGCGATCGGATACTGCTTGCCGTCTGTGTATAGTGTAAGCATAACGCCTCCTAGATGTAACTCGGATAAAAAGACACGGTGACCGGATCGGGCGCAAGGAAGCTGTTTTGTCCCGGCGTCACCTGTGGAAAACGGATGAAATCCACGTTTCCGGGCGCGGGTGCACCGTTGCGCAAGATACGCCCGTTGATACCGTCGACTTCCAGCTTTTCCCCCGCCTTGACATCGTGAAAAGTCGCACCGGCGAGCAGATAAATCGCAGCCGCCGCACCGGCCGTCGCCGACACGCTGCAATCCGTGTACGGCAGGGTGCCGGGATTGAAAAAGTTTCCGCCGACAACGGTCATCAGCGGGTCATGCTGGATGCCTTGTAGCTCATAGGAAACCTCGATCAGAATCTGGTTATCCTCCTGCCCGTAGATCGTACCCTCGCCGATGCTTTGCACGGTCGAGGTGTAGAAAAAGCCGTCGGGCATGAAGATTTCCACCTTGCCCCACAGCATGGCCTCAACCGCCGAACGGTTCAGCGCCGCCTCCCGGTGGGTCTTTCCTTCGTAGACCAGCGTGAAGCTGACCGGCTTTTGCCCATAGACACCCGCCAAAAGCCGGTAGCTCGACCGATTGCGGCCCTGAAAAATTGTGTTTGTGATCGCCGTTCCGCCGATCTTGTAGTCGCGCAGCATATTGACGCCGCGCTCCGAGAGATCGGTGCCATTGATGGCAATGCCGATAAAGTCACCCATTATCGCGCCTCCCAACTTAGCTGCTCGCCCATATACCAGGCAGACGCCCGGGCGATTTCGCGCCCGTCCAGATACAGCGGGACGAAAATCGTCGTGGCTCCCGTCAGGTTGCCGCTGACGGATGCCGCCAGATCGCGCCCGATGTCGTTAAAGCCCGGCGCGCTGTAGTTTACGTCCAGTGCAAACTCGCGGGCAATGCTGCCGCTCAGACTGTCGATCTCGTCGAGTACGTCCTGCTCGCTGCCCTTGATGCCGATTGCAATACCCGGCGGAATCTGCTTGCCGACTTCATCCCGCATTCGCTTTGATGGAGACGCAATGCCCAGCGCACCTTTGACGCCGTCGAGGATACCGGCGGCGAAGTTCCATACCTGATCCCAAAGCCATCCCGCCATAGACTGGATGCCGTTCCAGATACCGGAGACGATCGAAGAACCGATGTTCCACATTTCGCCCGGAAGCTCCCACAGCTTTTTTGCGATATTGCTGAAAAACTGCTGCCCGGCCTCCGTGGCTTTTCTTGCAAAGTTTGAGACAAACTGCGAAACCTTGCTGAGCGTGTTTTGCAGCCATTTCCAGACATTCCCGGGCAGTTCGCGGATGAACCGCGAGACCTCATTGATAAAATCTTGCCCGGCTTTTTGGGCTCCGTTCCACATGCTGGATGCCCAGTCCTGCACAAATTGCAACGTTTTATTAAGCCATTCATTGACGCGGTCAGGCATTTCCGAAAACCATTCGCCGATATTATTGATCAAATTCGGGATCATCTCTCCAAAATACTTTTGAATAAATCCCCATATTTCCTCAATGCCCTGTTTCATTGCACCCATGATGCCCTTGCCTGCTTCCAAAAAGCTTGGCAACGAATCCATGAAGCCGTCTATAATCGCAGTAACGATCTGCGGGATAGCCTCAATGAGTGCAAAAATAATTTCCGGCATATGCGTGACAAGCATCACAACAAGCTGAATCGCACCTGCAACGAGCTGGCCGATACAGCCTACAAGCCCCTCGATAAGTGCTGAAATAATATCTGGGAGTGCGTCTATCAGCGCCTGTATGATGGTCGGCAACTCCTGCACAATCGCATCCACGATGAAAATGACCGCCTCGATGAGCTCCGGAATCCCATTTACAAGAAAATCGACAATGCCCTGTATCAGCTCGGGCAGATATTCGATTAGAACCGGGATCGCGTCTACAATACCGATGGCAAGACCTTTGACAAGTTCAATCGCTGCGGGCAGAAGATTGGGCAGCTGATCGACCAATCCCTGCCTAAACTGCATGATGCACTCGACCGCGGCCGGGATCAATTCCGGGGCCGATTCGGCCAGTGAGGTTGCTAAATTTGTAATCAAGTCCCCCGCGATCTTAGGAAGCTGCGGAATGATCTCGAAAAGACCGTTCAGCAGCTCCTCCACAATTTGCATCGCGCCGGTCGCAACATCAGGCGCGGCCTGTGCGATGCCTTGCAGGAATGCGTTCACAAGGTCTACGGCTGTTTTTACGAAATCAGGCCCCTTTTCCGCCACTGTGGTGACGGCATCGGTGATGAGCTCCGGAATTTTCGTTTCCAGAAGCTCCGCAATCGAAGATAAAATGCGTTCGATAACCGGGAACAAATTCGCGCCTACGGTTTCCACGCTCTCAACAAACTCATCCAAAAGCTTGTTGAGATCGGCGTTTTCATCCGCAAGGCCAACGGTCAGATTCTCCCACGCGGCAGACATGGAAGCAATGCTACCCTCGATCGTCTCGGATGCTTCTTGCGCCGTTGTGCCCGTAATTCCCATTTCGGCTTGCACAACGCTGATTGCATTGACGATATTCCCAAAGCTCAGGCTATTGGCATCGACGGTAACTCCCAATTTTTCCTGCACGTCTGTAAGCTCTGCCGCCTCTGCGACCAGACGCTGCATCTCTTCCTTTGTGCCGCCGTATCCGAGCTTAAGGTTGTCCAACATCGTGTAATTTTGCTTGGCGAAACCCTGATAAGCGTATTGTATCGACGCGATGTCCGTACCCATTTTATTTGCGTTGTCGGACATATCTGTGACTGCGCGATTGGCGTACTCTACGGCTTTTTCCGTATCGCCGTCTAAGCTTTGGAGCAATGATGCCGCGAATGAGGTGGTCGTATCCATATAGGCGTTGGCCGACATGCCTGCGGTTTTGTATGCTTCGCTTGCGTATGCCTTGAGCTTGCTGGACGATTGTTTAAAGAGCGTATCAACGCCGCCCACAAGCTGCTCGTATTCTCCATAGCTTGAAACAGACATTTTCGCAAGGGCAGCAACGCCTACTGCGCCGGCTGAAACCATGCCTGCGAATGCCGTGCCAATCCCCTTAAGCACCTTAACACCGACAGAGCCAATCCCTTTAAAATGACTGCTGGCGGTCTTTTCCATGCTGGAAAATCCCGAATCCAATTTCGATTCGGTTTTTTGAATTTCGCCGTTTAAGTTACTGTTGTCTACGGTAGCCTTATAGCGTACCTCGCCAACGTCCGGCATAGAGTCACCTGCCTTCCTGCGCCTGTGCTTTCAGGGCTTCAAATATCTTGCGCAAGCCCGCCTCAAAGCTGCCGCTTTCGCTCCTGCGTATGGCGTACTCCGCCTTTAGCCGCGTAAGCCGCGCGATTTCGTCCGCGTTATACTTCGTCGGCTTCGGGAGAGGCTGATCGCGAATGCCGATGATTTCCGCCATCCTCGTGGACTGCGGCAGACTGCGCAGCAGCGCCAGAAAGAGCAGCCAGTGCAGCCCCCTGTCCTCGAAAAGATCAATCCCGTACGCCTGCCGGAATCCCGCGTAGATATACGGCCAGTCCTGATGGAAATCGATCACCGGAGGGCGGTTTTTCTGCCGCTCGTTGCGCGGTGTGACAATCTCCACGATCGCCTTGAGCAGACCGATTTCGCACGGGTGATCGTCCAAAACGAGCAAACCCAGCGCTGTGTCGACCTGCATAAACGCCGACAGTTCGTCGTCTTCCAACGCGTCAAACGCCGCGAGAACTGCGGTATAAGACAAGTCGAGAGCGTACACCGCATCGCCATACACGACGCTGCACGGCAGCTCGTCGTAGAGCCTCATTTCTGCGGCTCCGCAGCCTTTCGACGCTCCATCAACCTGAGGTATTTTTCAGACCTGGTCTTTACAGCTTCTCTGATCTGCGGCTCAATCACCTCGGAAATGAACGGCGCGACATCACCGAGCATTTCAACATAGCGATTTTCGTAGCAGTCCAGAATCTTTTTGGTGTTTTCTTCGCCAAAAATGATCTCGAAAAGATGTACGGTTGCCGCCCCCAGTGCGATCGCCGCCTCCTCACTTTTCGGGTTCTCTTCCATTGCGCGCTGATTCCTGCTGAGTTCCTGCCGCGCCTTGTTGTAGTTGGAAAGGATACTGTCGATATTCAGATTGACCGAAATTTTCAGTTCTTCCTCGCCAGATGTGCCCTGAATACAGAGCTCCTCGACGATTGCCTTCTGCTTTTTTACGATGTACATTCTGATGCCTCCTGCACGGATAAAAATAATTGGCCCCCTCTTTCGAAGGGGCCTTGCTTATTATTCGGCTTTCGCTACGACGGTCGCCTGACCGGTCGCCACGACAACGCTCGTGCTTGTGTTGACCATTGCCACCACCACAAAGTTGCCGTTCGGCATTGTGTAGTCCTGGCCGTTGACGAAGTCGTTCCAGCCGGTGAGCACCTGCCCAATCTCCGCGCTCGGCGCAACGCTGCCATAGGCATAGACATATTTGCAACCTGCGATCGGGTCGGTCGGCGTGACGGTGATCTTCGTGTCACCGACTGCCGTGCCTGCGGCACTCTGCACCGTCAGTTCCTCGCTGGGTGTGATCGTCGCAAGCGTCGGTTTGCCGTTGATGCGTACCTCGAACGAAACGGCACTGCCGTCCGTCGTCGCGCCGCCCCAGTCGGTGACGTTGGCAATCGTCACGCCGCAGGTGATCTGCTGGATCGTGCCGTCGGCCTGCCCGACCGAAATGCGGAAGTTCGTGTTGCGCTCGACCATCAGGCCAAATTTGCGCGCGGGATTGAAAATCCAGTCCTGCGCGGGATCGCCGATGATGCGGCGGCCTGTGCAAGTATATGCCGGTGCCATGCCGGTGACGTAATTTCGCGCGTAGCCCTTGTCCTTGAAAAAGAAATACTGGTTTACAACCTCGTTCAGCGCTTCCGCGAGGTTCTCGATGCCATCGCCGAAAATCGCCCACGTCCGGGTCGAACCGTTCGGGGTAAGGTCGATTTCTGCCTGTATGCCGTGGGCAACAAGCAAAAAATTCTGTTCAGCCATTGTCTGCTCCTCTCTGATAAAACCGCACTCTAAAGCTCGAGCCATAGAGCCAGTTTTTATTTTCCTCTCGTCCGATCAACTGCGGGGCGGAGGTTGTTTCAATCGCATAAATTTGCCATCGCCCGGAAAAGGGCAGGATTTTCGAGGTTGTCAGCGCCAGATGAACCGCGTCCATTGTCGCCGAAATAGTCTGTTGATCCTGCCCTTTTCCGTTGAAAACGATCGGCAAATCTTCGTTTGTCGTCAAATTGCGGTAGATTTCCATCGGCGCGCCGCCCGCAAAGCTCACGGCGTACCCGTTCAGCGGCGGCATGGAGCCGATCACGACCGGGCCGGAAACAAGCGCCTGAATCATCATTTGCAATGCTGCTATGATTTCATCTCTCATTTCATACCCTCCGCAAACGCGTTTTGCGCGATCTTTTGCCACTTATCCGCATTTTCCGCACGTGCCTGCTCCACCCACATTTTCCCGGTTCCGGGCGTGGTGTAGTGCCGGACGACGTGCGTGCCGTCTGCACGCATACCGTACCACTGATAGCCCGCATACACATTGCTCCACACAAGATCGCGGTCGCCTTCCTGCGGCTTTTCGATACGCCCGATGTCGCGCAGCGTTCCCTCTTGTTTTGGGATTTTGTCCCGGCTGTCGTTCATCATCTGCTCTGCCAGTGCAGCCACCGCTTGATCGGCCGCGCGCATCACTGCATTTTCCCACGCCGCGCGGTTTGTTTTGACCGTCACGCTCATACAAGCCCCAGCTCCACATGGTGCGTGTCTGTGCTCGGGACGTCGGGGCAGGCGTTCACCACCAGCACTTCATAGTCTCCGACCAAACCGCCCTTGTAGTTGTACACGGTCGCCCGCATCGGGCGGCCTGCCGCTTCGGACCGGGCTGCGAGCGCGTCGTAATCCAGCCGCGGGCGTGAGCGCCTGCCGTCGATAAAAAGAACCGAGCGCAGCACGACTTCGGTGTTATTCACCGTTTTGCGCACTTCGTTGGAATTCTGAATGTGTACGTTTCGCACGGTTGTCTCCTGCCATGTCGGATTCTGCCATGCGTCCACACCTGTGCAGACCTTGATCGTCACCAGATCCCTAAGAAGCCGTTGCGGTATGGGCCTGAGCATGCGACATCCCTCCTCATCAGTCCGGTCTGTTCCAGTAGCGTGAGCGCCAGCGGGCTTACCATTGACTGTGCCGCCGTGTTTCCGCTTTCCGCGCCGGAGGTCTTTCTACCGTCTACATGCACCTTGCCGACTGTGAAGCCCTGCCCGCTCTCGCCGGTCAGCACGGTTTCCAGACCGTTCTGGCTGAAATACAGCGCCTGTGCGGCCGTTGCTTTTTTAACGAGCTCCTGCAGCAAGGGCGGCAGCGCGGAGATTCCCCCGCACTGCACGATCCTGTACTGCGTGATACTGTCGATGATGTCCGAGGCCCGCGCAGTCATCACGCAGTATTCCTCGTCCGTCATTGCCGTAGGGCCGTATAGCTGCTCATAGTAGCCCTGATCGATGTACGGCATGACAAGCTTAACCGCCGACGACCGCAGCCGCAGAGCCGCCCGCCGTGGCGATGTTGCCTTTTGTCGTGTTGACCAGTGCAACTGTGATCGTGTGGCCGGTCTCCGTTTCAATCGCCGTGCCGTTGACAACCGGCGTCCAGCCGGAAGAAAGCGCTGTTCCATATGTCGGCAGCGCTGCGCTTGCGCCGTCCTTTGCCAGGTAAGCCATACCGTAAGGTGCCGGAGCAAGGCCGTTGATAACCGTATGCGTCGCATCAGCGCCCGCGCTTGTCGTAAAGGTCAGGGTGCCAAGCGTACCGGTGCCGCCCATATTGGCGAGAATGCCCGGGAGGCGCTGGTTAAGCGCAAAAACGTCGTAGTAGTAGCGCTCGTAGTAAAGCCACTTGCTCTTGGTCTGTGCACTCGGTGCAGACATCATGGACGCATCGTAAACGATCGGCGCGCAGACGGAGGACGGGTTCACGAGCAGCATGTTGATCTGACGTGCTCCGGCCGCGACCTCCCAGCCCTCGGTGAAGTCGTACGCGCTCTTCATGATGTCCGCCGGGACCTCCTTAATCAGAACGCCGTCCAGCTTGCCGACGTTGCGGTCAACGTTGCGGATTCCGGTGCCAGCGTCGATAAAGCGGGTAATGCCAGCCGCCTCCTTCAAAAACTTGAAGGTGTCCGGCGTCATGTAGGCGATCACCTGATCGCGGTTGACACGCTGGTTCGCCATGTAAGCGAGATAGTCGTCCCACGTGGCAAGGATGTTGTCCGCACTCAGCGTCGTTGTATCGACGCTGCCGAACTGAGTTGCAGCGTCTGCAAGCGTAGACGCTGCGTAGGCGTCCATCTCCGGGACCTTTTGGAACTCGTTGAAAGTCTTGGTGATGTTGGCGATCGTCGCCACCATGTTGGTTTCCTGAATGTCCATCGGGTCGACAAGCGTGTCCCACTCCCGGTCCATTTTCATCGTGGCCGGCTGCCACTCGTTGTTCCAGTTGCGGTTGAAAACGCCTGTGATCTGGTCGCGGTTGACCGCCCGCGCACCGCTGGTCGTCATGGACGGGATCATGATCGTCTTGCCGTTCACGGGCTTGTAGCGGTCGCTATTCGGGCCGTTCCAGATTTCATTGAAATAAGACAGATAGGGATATGCGTTCGCAAGCTCGCGCGCATAGTCCACTGCGTAGTTTACAGGTGCCTGAACAAAAGGCATAGTTTACTCTCCTTTCATTTTGCCGAATCCCCAGTAGTCGCCGAAGCTGGGATTTTTGTTTCCCGTGGGCATCGAGCCCTCCACCTTTGCGCCAAACTGCGGCGCTTTGGCTGGCTCCTGTGATTCGGTTGGGTTGAAATATTCTTCGAATTTCTCCGCCACCGTCTTGAGTTGCTCTGCCACGACAGGGGCGCCCTCGCTGCGGTCGAGCATCTTATAAACAGATTCGCGGAATTTGGGCTTGACGGATGCAAAGTCGTCGCTGCCGAGCGCACGAAGCATGTCGCGTTCATCGGCAAGGGCTTTGTATTCGTCGGTCGTTGTCACGTCGATGGCCGGTGCTTCCTTTTTCGCCGCATCCACCGCTGCATCGATCTTGTCCTGCAGCTCGGATTTCGGGATAAAATCGGCCATGCTGGTACCGTGCAGGGCCATCACCTTTTCGACCGCTTCCTCGTTGAGGCCAAGACCGGCCAGTGCTTTTCGTGTAAACGCCATTTTGATTTCCTCCTTTAACGCCAGAACGGCGATTGCCGTAGTTTAACGCCGTCGACGCGGGCGAAATGGTAATAAATAAGCGCCCTGCCGGATGGCTGAACGCTTTTTTATTCGGTTGCTATGCGCTTAACCCTGCGCGGGAGATATTGGATCACCCCCTTTTACAGCTTGAAGCAGATATTCTCCCACTTCTTGTAGGCGTCGAAGTACATCTCGTTCTTGTCGCCGTTGTAGGTGATCTCGTAGTACATACCATCGGAAGCAGGCGTGGACAGCAGCGCCTTATGGTTCTGCAACGTCTTGCACATCCAGACCACATAGACATCATCCGGCTGCATCTGCGGCGTGGTGTCGGTCTTTTCTTTCTTGGCGTTGAAGTACTGTGCAACCTTTTCCTTGCACAGCCGGATAAATTCCTGATTGCTCATGTTGTCCTCCTTAGTCATCGTCATACTCCACACGGTTGCCCTGCGCGCGTTCGCCGAGCGCCGCGGCCAGCTTGAAGTTGGCTTCCTTGTTCCAGTCGTACTCGTACTCCTGCAACTTGTTCTGCACGTTGGCCGGTACAATCACCTCGGCGGCCTGCATCATGCCTGCAAGCTCCCGAAAATACTCCAAAATGATGCGGTACGTCTCGTCCAGCCGACGGGGCTCCGTTGTAAGCACGTCACCGGAGAACGCCAGCACCGCTTCGCTGATGCTCGGTTCTCTGTATCCGAGCGCGATGCCCGTTTCCGCCAGATCGTCGATTTCGTCGCCGATCTCCTCGTACCACTTGCTGATCTGCTTGTGATTCGCGAACCACGCTTCATCCCGTACGAGATTGCGGTGCAAAGTCGTCAGGTTGTGATAGAGGATCTTCATCCACGCAATGAGCCGTTCATACTCGTTCATGTCTCCGCCCCTTTTCTGCCGCGTCTTGCCGTCGGCTTTTTGCTTCTGTCGGTGCTTGCTCCGGCCCGCGCAGATGCGCCGAGTATTCATCCGGCGTCATGTGCAGGCCGCACAGCTTGCAGTGCACGCCGTCGGCGCGTCCTTCAAAAATGCGCTTGCATTCCATGAGATCACCCCTTTATTGATTCCCGGTCGTAGCGTCTCGCCCGGCCGGTTTTTGCTAAGAAATTCCGCATGGCAGCCTGTCGCTGCCGGATAAGCGATTTTTGACGGTCTGCGGCTTCCGGCATGCCTGCCGCCTGAAATGCCGCCTGCTTGCGCTTTGCGTCGCGAATGCGGCGTTCAAGCGCGCGCTGTTGTTGACTCTCCTGATACAGCCGGTCGTTTTCCTCTTTGCTCTCGTTCTTTTTATCCTGCGGAAACGTCACATTCGGGATCTGCGGCAGCGGATAGTGCCCGCAATTGATACCGAATAGCCCCGCGGCATGTCCGTAACTGGTGCTGTCTATCGGTCCATACCCGTGGGTCATGCCCGCGCCGTCCGTAAACGTACCGCTTCCGCTGCCCCATGTGTAAAACTTTCCCTGATAAGGATAGCAGAGCGGACGCGCACCGGCATGGGACGACACCTGAAAAATATCGCTGCCGTAATCCTCCTGCCGCGCGCGTATGGATTGGATCGCCGCATTATGCACCGTCGTTCGGATGTCCATGTTCATGTACGCTTCCGGCGACCAGTGCCGACCTGCGCGGTCGACAAAGCCGTAAATGCCATTGTCCGCCATCTGGGAAATGGCTTTTTGCAGCGCCTGCCGCCGCGTCTCTGTGCCGAGCGTCACAGCCGTGGCCGCTTCGTTCAGCGCCTTCTGTGCCGCTGCCGCATCCAGAATTTGATTTTCCCACAATACGGTGTTATTGACCGCCAGCAAATAGGCCGACTGGCACGACTGTAGCATAACCGTATTGACAAGATTTGCGGTGTCCACGGCCTGCTCCGAAAGATCGCGCAGCAGATTCAGCACGCTGTTGGCCGGCGCTTCTTCAATCGCACCTCTTGCGATCGCCTCCCGCACCGCTTTTTCGAGGTCGTCTAAAGCGATTTTGGAGGTTTCTTCCAGCGCTTTACGGATTTCCTCCGGCACGCGCCGCGTCTCCTCGTTGATGATGCGCGCATTTTCCTGCGTGAGCTGTCCCAGCTCCGCCAGCTTGCGCGTCTCCCAGTCCGCTGTGCGGAAAGCCTTGCCCGTCCCGAGATGCTTTGCAATATTGACGATCAGCCGGTCGATGCACGCAAGGTAAGCGTTCTCCACCGGCTCAGACAGGCGCAGTGTCGTGTTTTTGTCAAGCCTCGCCATCGGTCAGCCTCCCAATATGAAAGATATGGGCACTTCATTCTGCGCCGCCCACCATGAGCTGATCCAAAACGCCGCCAGATACGGCACCCTCGTTCTGGATGTCCTCCAGCTCGCGCAGCGCTTCCTCCTCTGTCATGCCCAGCGTCTCTACGAGGAAGCGCTTTTTGCTCATCAGGCCGTTTCCGCAGAGTAAAACCCCCTCGCTGATATTGGTCTGCCGGTCCTGCAAAATGGAATCGTCAAAGACGACATTGCTTTCCCACGGCTGCGCGGCCAGCGCCCGGATGCTCTTGCCCTCCCACTGTACATCGTACAGTGCAGCCACTTGTATGATCGCGTTCACGATCTGATTGATCGCCGTCTTGATCTGCATCTGGTGGCCCTTGATCGTCTTGTACGTTTTCGAGTTCTCGCTGATGACCTCCGTCGCCGTTTTCAGCCCCTGCGCCCGGTCAAAAGTAAACGTTCCCGCCGAAAACCCGAGTTGTAGGCACAGGATGGACAAAAAGGCATTGATTGCCGCCACGTGCTCTTCCACGCGTAGCTCGACCGTGTTGTCGCTGATTTTCAGCGAGTCCGGATTGTCGGTGGAAAGCGCCTCATACACTTCGCTTGTCGCATCAAAATACCGCCGCATGGCGCCCGTCTCCGGGTCAACCACCGTGTTGATACACTGCGCCGGCACGATGATGCGCTTTTTCCCGAGCACAAACTCGCGGATGAAGCTATCATAGCAGATGTCCAGCGCCTTGAGCGTACTCATGGCATTCGCATAGATGCTCACACCCAGTGGGCTATTGTCGTCGAGGTTGTTGGCCTGCGCCGTACGGTAGTACGCGAAAAGGCTGCCGGAAAGCCCCTCCATCGGCGTGGCCTCAGACAAGAGCGGGTAGATCGTGTTGAGCGGATATCGAAAACCGAGGATGTCTTGCGGCTCGGCCGCCTGCGGGTTTTCCGATCCCTTTTTTTCACTGCGGTAAAGCTCGTTCGTGATCCAGTACGTCAGGCCGTCCCATTTATGCCATTCCAGCCGGGTATAGTAGTAGCCGCCTTTTGCCTGCCGACTGATGAAAACGCCCTCCGTTACCTTAGCATTGTCCCACGCCGTCGGAACAAACTGATCCGCCATGCAGAATCCCAGCTTGATTTCCCCGCTTCCGGGGATCGGATTTCCGGCGGAATCGCGGCGCTCCTCATACCACGCCTTGATTGCGCCGCCGCCGAGCGCCAGCGACTGCTCGATATGCTCCTGCATCTTCGTCCAGAACGCGTTTTTTTCAAGCACATCGTGCACAAAGTCGTTGAGCGGCTGCGCCTCTCCCGTCCCTTGGCTCACGTGCACCTCGCACTGTTCCGACCAGATCAGCCCAGCCAGCTCCGCGCTCGCCGCTTTCGCCACGTCCATGCGCTCCAAATCGCGCTTGCCATACGGATTTTCGATCGTTGGAGCGTCGATGCGGTGCCACAGTTTGTAATATCCGCGGTAGATGTATTTCCACGGGAAAATACCAAAATAATAAAATTGATTGAAAGCCGGGACGCCTCCCACCTCAAAAATATCCTTAAACTCGCGGGAAATCTGCGTTTCCGCGCCTGTCTTTTGCAGCAAGTTTTTCACCGCCCTTTTTACTTTCTCAAACATGGTCATCACCACACTGATATAATTTGCCGCATATACGGCTCCACCGAATACTCCTGCGCGTCTAAGCTGTCAATATTGTAAGCACCGTCATCCAGCCGCACGTCCTTTGTCACGTACTTCGAATCCCAGACCGCCGTTTGAAACGCTTCCAGCGTGTGCCGGCATTCATACATGATCTTGTGCCGCCGCACAGCTTGCAGCCTGCAAAAAAAGCGGATGCGGTCGTTGATCTCTCCCTTTCGCGCATTGTGGATCGTGATCCCAACACCATTCCGTGCGCACGCTGTCCGCAGCCCCTGTATGAGCGTTTGCTCCGCACTGTCGCAGTAGGCGTCTGTAACCGGGAAAGAAAAGCAGCGCCTGCACTCCTGCACAAACGCCACAAAATCCCGCTCGAGCTCCGCCGGAGAAATTATCTTCTTTTTGTAGTGCTCCTTGAGCGTCACGACCTCGCGCATACCGGGCGTGAAGCCTGTGCAGCAAAAAGCGGTCGCAGAGCCGTTTCCGCCGAAGTCCACGCCGATGGTCCCGAATAGGATCGGCGGCGGATCATAGATCACAAAATCGGCAGGATTGTCCGCGACCTGTCGATAAATCGCCCCTTCCGCCGCTTTCCAGCGTCCTAAAATATAGCGGTCATAGTAAACCGTACCCGCATACTCGCGCTTGAGGTTTTCCACGAAAGCGGCGTCCAGCGTAGGATTGTCGTCGATCGTGTAGCTTTGCCGGTAAATATCCGCATCCGATTCCAGAAACTTTTTAAACCAGTGCTGGGTGCTTTCCGGGTTCAACGTGCCGTCAAAGCGGCTGTACGGCTTGTCCAAGCGGCTTTTGAGCATCGTAAAAACATCCTCGTGCCACGTCGCCACCTCGTCGCCATAGCAGTACTTGATCGACGCACCGCGGATGCGGTCTACCTGATTGGCCTTATCCGCGCCGAGGCAGTAGCACCGCTCTCCGAAAAGCATCGCCGTGTTGTCGCTGCGAATGCTGCTGACAAGCTCTGCACCGTATATATCCTGCAAAGGTTCGATGATGTTGCGTTGCAGCGTGCCCTTCGTGTTTCCGAGGATCACTATCAACCCCGGAAGCCCCGCCACCCGGCGGATGCGCTTCGGAATCACAAAATAGTCGAGGTAAGTTTTGCCCGAGCGCGTTGCGCCCTCCTTGATGTTCCAGCGGTGATTCGCATTGTCCAAAAACTCCCGCTGCTTTGCGGTAAAAGGCATCAGATTACGCCCCCGATCTTATCCATGACTTCGTCGAGTTTTTTGAGACATTCTGATTTTTCCTCGGCGGATTCTTTCTGCCCGAGATACTGCTTGCCAAGCCACATCGCCATAGCCGCGCTTTTTTCGGCAAGCCTCCACTGTGAGCGCCGGAGTGAAATTTTTCCCGCCCCTCGCTTTTGGCGAAAAACCTCGGAGAAACTGGCCCTATACGTCCGCTTACACCAGCTATCCAGCGTTTTGTCTGATACCTCGAACCACCCGCAAATCTCATCAAGCGTGCATTGCAGGCCACAGAGGTTTTCAAACTGCTTTTGATCTATTTCCTTTCTTGGCCTTGCCATATCAAAACACCTGCTTTCACCAGTGCGTTAAGCATATCTTTAGCGCGTCCATATCTCCCGCTTGGCAACGGCAAATCAAATTCAAAATTTACGGCATCTATCATTCGCTGATATGGTAGTTGTGCTATTTTTTCTGCCTCAATTTGGAAACTATCTCCATTTTTGGCATATACCATGGTTTTTACTTCAAAACCACTGTTATTGAGTGCTTTTTCTATGCTTTCCCTTGTGTGCCAGTGCTGAAAATACCAATGGCCCCTTCTGGCAATCGCAGAAAAATTGTCATCATCAAGGAATTCAACAAATCGTTTCCCAATGTTGGCATCCTTTTTCATGCTCCACTTATTAACGCAGCTTTCAAGCGTCCGACCCGAAACAAATATTTTTTTTGCTGTAAAAATATTGCAACAATCCAAAACTGCACGTTCGGCTTGTAAACTATCAACAGAATTTAAGACGCTATCACACACAACAAAATCAAACACCCCGTGCTTCACAATTTCAGAAATGACCCCATCGATCATTTTGTTTCCGCTATCAACATTGATCCCATATCCGTTATTTGGGTAAAACTCAAGTGGAATCCCGCCATACTTTTTCGCATATGCGCATTTCCCTGCGCCAAAGTCCAAAAATCTACAATTGCGACCACCAATAAATGGGATTACCATTTTTTCATACAACATAGAATGTTGTGCTTTTTTCTCCGTGTTTTCCGTGCTGCGAGTTAATTGCGCAAGACCCTGTACATATGTTTCTCGGCTGACTTTTTCATAGGAGTATTCCCCGTAATCTGCGTTAAGAAATCTCTCCATTCCTGATGACATATTATCTGCAATATATATATTTACAGGCAAATTTAATAGCTGCGCAGCCTTAATATAGTTGCCACCGTATATAATTTTCCCATTCTGCGCAACAGATGATAACACGTTACCGTATTTGTTAAGAAGCTTGCAAATTTCCTTAACATACGGAGCACAACTGGTTTTCATTTCAACCATACATGGGTTCAATTGTTGGAACCCTGTCTTTAATCCGGCCTTGACGACACTACCAATGGCCACGCTTTCAGTCCCGTTGTGTAACTGGTTAAATTTAATTTCATCGTCCATAGAAATGTTTTGTACAAACATAACTGGGACGCTTGTTAACCCGCATTCTATAGCCGCCCTTGTGCGCTGATGCCCCGCGACAATGACCATGTTATTTTTATTCACAATCACTGGGATAACCAACCCATTTTCTCTGATTGAATTACGCAGATTATTGAGCTGCTCGTCACTAATTTTCCTTGGATTGTACGCAGCTGGCTTAATGCGACATATATCAATAAATTCAATCCCCATCGAGTAAATACCTCACGAACCCATATGATACGCCATTCATATCAATGTATTTTTGAAGTTCTGATAGTATCCTATCGCATTCATCTTGTGTCATTTCTACCTTTTGCCCGTTAATTACGATGTAAAAGGTTTTTGCTTTGCTATTGCTAAGTTGGCTGTCGTAAAAATAATCGTATTCATCGCGTTTATTCAAAACGTCCCAATCGAAGTCGAATGCGGACAGATCAAGATTATCCAATTCATCCGCCAGCAGGTCAAAGTCCCAATCTGCAAGCTCGTTGGTTTTATTGTCCAAAATCCTGTATTTCTTCTTCTGTTCCTCTGTGAGGCCAGCAACCACAGCAACCTGGCATTACACGTATCCCAGCTTTTGCAGTGCCTTATATCTCGTGTGGCCGGCAAGGATAACGCCGTCTTCATCTACAATGATCGGGGCAATATAACCGCACTGGCGAATGCTTTCCGCTACAGCACTCACAGCGCCATCATTGATACGTGGATTGCTTTCATACGGATGGATTTCCTGCAAAGGAATCACAACAAGCTCCATTTTTATTTTTCCTCGCCTTCTATTTGTTTTTTTCGGTCTCTTTTAAGTATCTCTCCCGCAATTCCATCGCGCCGTCCGAAATTGCCGTGCATGGGCACGAAGAGAGCATGCAAAAGTATGCATCGCCCGATTGTTCCGCCCACACACACTTAAATTTTTTGGGGCACACCCGGTACTCTTTTTTCACGTGCCCTCCTCCTTGTGTTCGGCGGCTGCTCTCCATAATCACATGTTTTTCCATCGGCGCCTCCTGCACAGCAAAAGCGCCGAGGAACTTAATCCCCGGCGCTTTACCTAATAACTCTATTATTTAGTATATAGATTAAATCGCACCATTTGGTACAAAAACGCCGAAAAGCAAAAATTATTTTTCGCCCGGGCACTCATTTTTGAATAAACCATAATATTGGCTTTTGAGTGTGTTGATCGCCGGAACTTTCCCGCTTTTGCTCATCTGCGCCGCGACCCTGTCCCACGAATAGCCATGAAACGCACGAAGCATCACGACGCGCCGCAACCATGCGCTTTTGATACCGAATACAAATTGCTCTATCTCTTGCTTTTGCGCTTTGAGCTTTGTAATGTGCTCAGCATATCTCTGCGGCCCAAGCCCGCGCACGGTGATCGGGTGCTCGGTAAACGGAAACTCATCCGATGATCCGCGCACTATATCGCTTATCACCGTTTTATTCTCGCGCTCAAGCTCCTCAATCTCCGCGCAGATGTCTGGGTATTGCTCCAAAAGTCCTTTTGTCATCGCATCTCCTCCTTTATCGATTTAGCATCGTCTGCTCTGGCGCGAACTCTGCTTCCGGCGATCTCCACTCAACTCCTATATAATCAAGCACGTGTCCCCAACCGTATGGGTTACCGCTTTCGTCTGCGCAGCATTTATTCATCCAAAAATCCCATTCTTTTGCGTCTCTTTGCCACAGCATATCAAATCGATGAGGCCTCTTCTCAAGCTGAATGCCAAAGCCGCACATTGAACACCCTGTCCGTTGTGCCTTAGTAGTATAAAGTGTTCCGTCGTTTCGCTGTTCTATTTTTCCGTAAATTTCCGGCACAGGTACTTCCAGCTCAATCGCGAGGCGCAACAAGTCTTGCCGCGAAAAGATAGCAAAGGGGCAGCTTCTTTTTGTTCCGGGCGAAATGTAATTGCATCCGTGCATCATCAAGGCCTTTTCTCTTCTTCCGCCTTCGGATGCCATCAGCCCCATATACGGAAAGCGACCCGATTCTTTTGCGTAATCGTTGCATGGCTTTTCCTTCAGATAATAGCAACATTTATCCGATACTAAAAAATCCGGCTTGCCGTAATTTACATTCTCGTTTTCGTTTTCGTACCCTCCAAACTTCTCGAGCCATTTTTGTGAAAGTTTCATTCTCGTGTTTTTTCGGTATCCTCCATATTCGCCCGTTTCTCCGGTAATGATTGCGTGCCGCACGGTTGCGTTTTTGGGGCTCGGATTTTGCAGCAAGCTTATTTTTCCGGCGATCTCTTTTGATAGCACCGGCCACCCAAATTCACGGATAACTTGCACTTTGCTTTTAAGTGGTTTAAGCGCTTGTACTCCGAGCTGCCGATGGACATTTTGTATGCTCTTATCCTCGAGTATGGATACAGATACAGCCGGTACATTAATCCCAATTTTACGCAAAAACATTAAAAGCGTAATGCTATCCAATCCGCCTACGGCAACGTAACAGTTTCCCGCCACGTCTGGGTGGTTGTAAAATTCCCATGCTCTTGCCTCTGCATATTTAATTTTAAAATCGTAATCCAACTTTTGCTTTACTCTAAAATCTGCAATTTTCTTTTCGGTGTTGAGCCGTTTATTTCTTTCAATGCAATTTTCTGTCATCGCGTGTTTCTCCTTTTATGTTGCTATATATTATGCCACCGCCGCAGCGAGGCCCATAAAGCCAAGCACCACCATGGCTTTTACACATCGCTCAAGCCCGGCGATATTGTCCGCTGCGCCGCCTCCCGTTGCCAGCTCTCCGGCACAAGCTGCGTACCCGGCAAGGTCAATAAAACTATCGGCTTTGCCTCTGCCCGTTGCAATGCGGGCAATCTTAAAAAGGCACATCAGCGTCGCAACATCTTTGCCGTTTATGCAAACATCCGCTTCCGGGCTTACGCATTTTTCTTTGAGGTATGTCGTCCACAGCTCGCCTATCAGTTCAAAATTTTTCTCCGGCGTGCCGTAGTCCCGCTCACGGTCGCCGCACACGCAACGCATAGCAAATTCAAGGATTTCGTTTTGCTTCATGGTTTCCTCCGTTTCTTATCGCACTTTTCGGGCGGGCATCCGCGTGGGAGGCCCGTATCATAGCAATAGCAGCATACGCTGTATCGGTCTCCACGAGAGCCTATCCCGCGCCGGTATATGCAGCCTCGGCAGCTCGCCCGCCGATTTGTCCCCGAAAGCATTATGTAGTACGGCTCTTTAATGCCTGTTGCGCCAAATTTACGTATGTCCATTGCTTTTGCGCTCCTCTCCCTCTATCGTCACCCAGACGCTCGGCATCTCCGATGACCATCGCTTACAGATCTTCGCATTCACGATCTGCGCGTCATCTTTATACGCAATGCCGTTCAAGGCATCGCACACGATCTTCATCACGTTGTCCAGGTCCGGCTTTTTCATCGGGAAAAGTGCGCCGCTCGTCATCAGCATTTGCTTTTGCTTGCTGGCGCTCTTCGGGATACTCAAAAACGCCGTGATGATTATATCTATCGGTGCATCGTCGGCAAAGCGCCTACCCTGTGCCTCCGCTAAAAACCGTTGTCTTACCAGCTCTTCATACGCAACGGTTTTATCAGGCGTGTAGCTCCTGCTGCGCCCGGATTTCATCCGCACTACGCGCGGGCGGGCTTTGCCCTGCGGTTCGCCCGGTATTATAAATTTGATTTTCATACTTCACCTTTCGCCTTCGCTGCCGCGAAGATATAATATTTCTCGTACTCACTAAGATCATAAGACGGTTCGTGCTTCGGAGGCTTCCACCGCTCGGATAAACTCCAGTTACCGAGTAGAGCTCTCCAGCTTCGCACCGGTTGTCCGTTGATTTTCCAGCCTAACGTCTCGTAATAATTCCAAAATCGCTCCGGGTCAACGGTAAAACCTTTTTCCTCACAATACGCCTTAACTTCAGCCAAAGAGGGAGCCGCGGCGCAAGCCGCTCTATGACTCTCTGTCTTATTCTTTTTTCTTATTTCTGTCTCTTGTTGCATTTCTGCGGCAGAAATCGGAATTTCTGTTGCAGAAATGCGCTTTTCTGTATCGGAAATGGCTTTTTCGGGTACAGTTTTTAAGAGCTGACCGTAATCGTCGATCAACCAATACAAGGATTTATCCACCTTGTTCCTCGAGGTCACTTCGGCGTAGCGACGCTGGAGTCCCGCAGAGGTTACCACAGATCGCGCGAGGAGGCTTTTATCGAATAAGCCTATATCCGCACAATACTGGATGACTTGCATCACCTGGTGTTTTTTGACCCATTTGCTGCCGATCGACTTCACGACTGCGAGGCACAGTTTATCGAGCGGCAGCTCAAGGTAATATCCCTCACGATATATCATGCAAAGGATGCAATCAAATATCGTGCTGCCTAAAGGGCCGTACTCATTGATAAGGTCCATGACCTTAAAATCCTCATAATAGCTGACATCTTTCTTGAACCAGTCGAGCCCCTTTTTAGGACGTCTTCCGGCCGTTCGGCTCACCTCCTCTAAAACACGGTGACCGGTATGCCGGTCAGGGCTTCGATGTCACGCTTAAACGCATCTTTTTCGCCATTTTGATTTGATACATGCAACAGGTAAATGCGCTGTACAGATGAAAGGTCATTGGCGGTAAGAAACGTTCGGACGTTATCGAGCGAAAAATGGCTGCGCACAAGGCGCGGCCGGAGAGACTCCGGCACGACACCGGCGCTGATATTGCGGTCTAACAGTGTCCTGTCATAATTGCATTCGAGCATGATACACGTCAGGCCGCGAAATGTATTCGGAATAAAGTAAGTATCTGTCGCAAAGATCAATTTGTCACCCGTCTCTTTTGAGTACAGGAGGAAACCCAGCGGCTCCGCAGCATCGTGCTGCGCTTCCCACGGCAATACCGCCCATGTGCCGAGTGTAAACTGCTCGCCTGCTTTGATACTGTGTAAACGGTAGTTTCGGCGGTCTTTCTCAGCGTTCAGCGCAGAAAACGTCCCTCTCGACGCATAAACATCGATGCCCGCCATCGGCAAGCCAAGCGCCGCTTTGGCGTGATCCTGGTGCTCGTGCGTAATAAGGCACCCCTGCACACGCGTAAGCAAGTCCATATATCCCGCGAGTATCGTTCTTTTTCTGATGCCGGCTTCAAGCAGCAGAGCACTTTTTCCGTCGTCTACGGCGTAGCTGTTTCCTGCGCTGCCGGATGCCAGGCATTTGACCGAGATCAATTAAAACCCGGGCACGAACGGTGCCTCTTCCGGCATGGATTCTTCGGGCACCGGCAACGCCTCTGGGTTCATCACTTCGCCGGTGCTCTCGTCGACCTGTATGTCGATCATCGTCTTATTCGCCTTTTCCTGCATCTCCTGCATCGGCGTTTTACCCTTATCGTCGAGCGCTTCGACTTTCTGCATCTCGGTCGAGGTCGGGCCCCACTTGCTGAGGAGCTGGCGCAGCACCGTCTTCATCGCCATTTTATCAAATTCTTTCTTCCACGGGCTTGAATTGGAGTTATAGCTTGGCGAATAATGGCTCGCATATGCTTCCATGTCCGGCTTGGACATGTAATAAACATGCTCATGACCGTTGAGCAACTTAAAATACGCAAAATAACCGACCACAGTGTCGGATATGCGTTCGCCCGAAATATCAGGGATGCCGGAGAGCTTATCAAAGCCGCGAAGCTCGCCTTCGTATACCATATCGGCGTTGATGATCTTATATTGCCCTGTGCGCTGCGCAAGCTGTACGAGACCCTTGTATCCGATCGTAAAGGTCGGCACATTTTTGTACGGCACAACATACGCATAGCCGAGAGATTTTACAAGCGGCAAGTCAAGCGCGGCCGCTTTAACACATTCCAGCGCCACCTTTTCCGGGTCACAGTTCTGGAGCGCCGTTTCGCCGGAATACAGGTCGATCATGCTGCTCATAAACTGTCCCGCTTTGTCCTTTAAGCTGTTTTTCAGCTGGGCGCGAATGGTCTGACTGTTCAGCACGCCTTTAAACTGGTCGATTTTTGCAAGATTGTTGTTCATTTGTTGTTCCTCCTTTTAGTCGTCAAGCATTGTCTGATATTCTGCATCGTCCGGGATGACATCATTTGTCTGCCTCCACTTTGATTTCTTTGTGTTCTGCCGCAACCTGCAATCGGATCGTCTGATTTTTGACGTTTTCCAATTTTGTACAGCTTTCTGCATTATCCACCCAGACTGGCAAATGTAGGTTCATCGCCTCGGAAAGCGCCGCGATGATGTCCAAACCGGCGTTATACTGCCGCGCGGTGTTTGTATTGCTCTCGTATGCGGTGTAAACGTCTTCCTTGTCGCTCTGCACCGTTGCCCGGCAGCACGGTGCGATACCGCCGTTGACCTGCCTATCAAACATGACCCACCGCACACGCTGAAAGCCTGCATTGATCTTGTCCTCAATGTCCGCCGCCTGAAGCTGCACGAAGCGTTCCGCCAGGGTAATGCGCTGATCCGCTTCGGCGAGCTGCCGCCCGAGGTACGTTTCCTGCGTTTTCAGCTCCTCGATGCGTTTATCGAGCGCCTTGATCTGCGCTTCGGCTGCGGCGCGGGTATCGCCGGAAGCAAGCTGCGCGTTCAGCTCGTCCATGCGCTTCTGTGCCGCAAGGTATTTTTCATCGGTCGTCTGCTCGGCTTCTTTCAATTTCGCTTCCAGCTCGCGGAGTTCCGTGTTATATGCCATCGCGTCGACCGTGGTCTCCCATGCAGGCGGCGTGACAATGCTCACGGTCAAGCTATGTAGCATCTCGTTATCGGAGCTCAAATGTACTTCTATGTCTTTCAGCTCTGCCGCCAGCTCGTTTACACGCTGCACCGTGGATTCGCATAAAGCTTTCAACTCAAGTCCTTTTTTTGTGATCTCATCGCCGCGCCGGGCTTTGCGTGTGTTGAATTCGGCTTTCATCTCTTCCAGGCGTTCCTCCGGGAGAAGCTGTCCGCAGGTCGGGCAGATCGTTCGGTCTGTCGGGAACTGCTCATTATGATTGTCGACCGCCTGTTTTCTGAGCTCGTTGAGCTCCTGCTCAAGGCTTTCTTTCATCGAGACGTTCGCTTTGTAACCCTTCTCAAGCTGCATCTGCTTTTCTTCCGTGCGGCGAATACGTTCACGGAGTGTTTCCGCCTGCCGGGTGATCGTCGTGCTGCCGGCTGTGCTGTCCTTTATGTACGCTGCCTTCGCTTCGGCGGCTTTGGCTTTCTGTTCGGCGATCCTCGTGCGGAGCGTCGCGGCATCCGCGTTGGCTTTATAGCCTTCCAGCTCGCTGACGAGCTTCATTTTCTCTTTCATGAGCGCCGCTGTACTGGGTCGTGCGCTCTCCGACGGCAAAATCGGCTTGCTGCGCTCGGCTTCGTCGATGCGCGCCGGGATCTCGTTCAGCTCGGCGTTTAATTCGCGGCGCTTCGCTTTTGCCTGGCGCGCCATATCGTCGACGGTCGTCATCGCGCCGATCCACCCGTCCAGCGGGGCGAGCTCCTCGTGCGCCTTGATAATGTCCGCATCGCTCAAATGCGGCGCAAAAACATCCAGCAGCACCGCGCGGCGTGCGTCCCACTTCATATCCATGGCAAAATAATGGAGCTTGCCGAGCACGAGCAGCTTGTCCTCCGGGGCGATCCGCTCCGCGACGAACGCCTTGAATTTCGTCTGCGCCTCCGGCACGCCGTTGATGAGATACGAAGTCTTGTTGCCCTTGAATGCCGCTTCCGCGTCGCCCTTGCGGCGGGTGAACTCGCGTTTATAGGTGCGGGTCAGCGTGAACGTATCGCCGTTATCGTCTTCGAATTCGCCCGTAACGGACGCTTCCACACCCTCCGGAGCACCGTAAGGGTAAACGTCAAAATCCGTGCGCTGATCGGCGTTCTTGCCGGTGAGCAGCCACCAGTAGGCGGTCTCCAGCGTGCTCTTGCCGCTGTCGTTCGCGCCGAGCACCGTCACCGAACGCCCGAGGGGCGCAAAGTCGAATGCCTTCACGCCCATGAAGTTTTCCAGTTTCAAACGAAGCAGTTTCATTTCCGTTCCCCCTTGACTTTTTTTGCCTGCGCCATTACAATTAGATTGATTAAATATCTTTTTTCTTCTGTGCCCTGTGACTGTTCCCGCAGTCCGGGGCACTTTTCTTTTTTACGGCTCACGCTTGTCTTTCCTCTCTGTCTGTTGTCACTGTCTCATACACGCGCACGGCGTCGCGCCAGCTGCGGTATTTGCCGAGGTCGATGACCTCCGCACTGGGGCGGGCGGCTCTTTTTCTTCTCTTCGGCGGCTTTACAGCTCTTTCGAGGATTTTTTCCGCGCCGTAGGCCAGCGTAATGATCGCGCATCCGGCGGCGATACTGCCGCACAAAACTAAGATCATGTTGTTGCCTCCTTTCTACTAATTTTTGAACAGCTCCTCGATGTCGCTTTGCGAGAAACGCAGTTTTTTAAAGATGTTGCACAAGTCTTCGTAAGACCACGCCGAAAGGTGGCGCATACGGTAACTATAAAGCTGTGGGGATATACCCAAGTATTTCGCGGTCTTTTCGTCGGTCGTCAGGCCCATGCAGTCGGCGTTATAACGCATAATCGACCGAAACGTCTGCCGCCGCTGTTCCGCGGGCGACGGTTTTAATCTTGGCACTGTTTACCACCTCTTTCTTTATTTGTATTTTTGTTCCCAGCCCTACCACCTGCCGCCCAAAGCAAAAATTATGCAGTATCTATGTTTGTTAGGACGAAAGGAGTGTACATCCATGGTTTTTAGGGGAGGATCAGTTGGTGGGCGGCATGTGGTAAAGCTGGGGCGCGGCCTTTAAGCTTAGCTAAAAAGGCACAACACCAAAACCGCGATTAGCGTTCCTAAAATCGGGGCGAGAAGCATTAAAATGTACGGCAGTACCGCTTTTAATGCTTCTTTTCGTGCCCGGTCTTCCATTCTCATTCCGCTTTCTCCCCGCTTTCCTTTTTCTCCGCCAGCGCCGCGCCGATCGCGATGCCTGCGGCGAAGGCCTCTATCATCTGTTTTGCCTTATCCTTTTTGCTCTCCGGCAGTTTGTTAAGCTGGTCTACGGTTTCGGCCACCAAAGCCTTTGCTTTTTCGCTCATTTTATCACCTCTGTTTTTTGTCACTGTCTTAACTGTTAATAGTATAGCATTAAACATTAAGTCTGTCAAGCTATTTTTATGAGTGATTAAATATTTTTATTGATTTTTTAATTATCCTATGGTATAATTAGTATTGTAAGGAGGTGATCTATACGAGTACTATGAGTGAGCGTATTTCTGAGGTGGTAAACTCATCGGGATTAAACAAAACAGTATTTGCCGAAAAAATCAATGTGTCTCAATCCTTAGTGAGCCTGATTTGTTCCGGCAAAGCCAACCCCAGCGACCGCACGATCTCCGATATATGTCGGGTATTTGGTGTAAACGAGATTTGGCTGCGCACCGGCGACGGCGAGATGTTTGCCGCAAAAACGCGCGAAGAAGAGCTTGCGGAAATATTTGCGAGACTGCAATACAACGACGATGCAAAAAGCCAGCTGATCTGCGCCATTGCCCGAATGCCGGATGAAGCTTTCCCGGCGTTTTTGGCCTTTGTTACCCAGTTGTGCAAAAACCTTACAGAGGAGGCCGAAGAGGCCGAAAAGTAAAAAAGCCGGGAGCCGCACTTTTCAGCAGCTCCCGGCTTTAACGTTATTCTTTTTTGCTTCGGCATTATTCCGTTTTCCGCCCGGCATTGTTCTTTTTGTGCTCGAGGGCGACGGCGTAAACCTCCCGCACCACCGCCACGGGCAGCTCTCGCAAAAGCTTTACGATCTCATTGATTAAATTTTCCCGGCGCTCGTTTTCATTCATGATTTCTCCCCCTGTTTTTACCGTCTTCATTTGTTCAACTCCGTTCTTTTAATAAAAAAATTTTTGATTTATTTGTTGACTACGTGCGTTTTTAGTGATATGATACAGATAAATTATTGTGATTGCTCACATTTACGATTTTGAACGCAATAAATATTGATGGGGGGTAGAATATGAAATTCGGTATTCGGAAACCTAACTACAAAGCACGGTTCAAAGCACGCACTACTGGCAAACTGAAAAGGGAAATGAAAAAAGCGGTCAATCCTTTCTACGGCAAAAAGGGAGTTGGGTTTATCAAAGATCCCTCGAAGTCGGTCAAAAGCGCGGTATACCACAGAACCACCGTTGGCGTTCCCTCGTTGTTGCCAAAATCCACGCCGCAACGGAAGTCGGCTAAACCGCCAAAGGCTGCACAGCAACCGATCATCAACATCGTAAACACAAACGCAAACGCCAACGTAAACAACAACGCGAACGGACTTGCCTATGTTCCCAAAAATAAATGGGTAGCGTTCTTCCTGTGCCTGTTCTTTGGCTGTTTCGGCGTTCATCGTTTTTATGTGCATAAAACGGGGACAGGAATCCTTTGGCTTTTCACCTTTGGGCTTGGCGGTGTTGGCTGTATTGTCGATCTTGTCATGATCCTTGTCGGAGCTTTCCGGGATAATATGGGACAGCCGCTTGTCTAATTAAAGGATAATCTTTCCAAACGGTGGTGTAAATACTCAAATTTGAATGACCGTACTTTATATATGACTTAATTTACAAAAAAGGTGCTTCTTATGGATTTTTCGTCAATCAATTTAGACGCGCTTGTGCCTAAACTGGAAGCTCGACGCGTCTCGCTCAACTTATCTTATCAAAACGTTGCGGACGCTTGTAATGTCTCTCAAAGTACAATCATTCGCATTTTTAAGCGGCAGGCTGGCCCGAGCATTGTTGTGCTCAAGTCTATCCTTGCTGCCGTCAAGTATGATATTGTTTCGCCGCCGCTGCCGGACGAAGACTCGGAAAACGAGCGGATCAAATACCTCAAGAAAAATATTGAATTTGAACGCGAAGATAAAATTGTAAGGCTCGCGCAGCAAGAGGCGCAATTTATGCGCCAACATAACGAAGATCGGCGGCTCGTTCGGGTTTGCTTGATTATCTGCATCCTCCTTGTGATTTTCGTTTGCTTCCTCTTTGGTTACGACATCGCAAACTTAGATCGCGGCTGGATACAGGCTCGCTCCGCTTCCGGCGGTTTGCTCAAATAACAAAATCCCGTGGATACAAAAACGTATCTACGGGATTTTTAAAATAGGAGGTTTTTACAATGGCAAAAGCTAAAAAACTGCCCTCCGGTAACTGGCGCGTAAATCTATACGATTACACGGACCCCGCCACCGGAAAGCGAATTTACAAATCATTCACCGCCACAACAAAAAAAGAAGCCGAATACATGGCGGCAGAATACAAATTGGACGGCAAGCAGCGCACCGCATCCGCCGGAGACATGACCTTGAAAGAGGCATACACGCGCTATATCGACAGCAAAACCAACGTGCTCTCGCCCTCTACGATACGCGAGTACCGCCGAAGCGCCCGGAATGACCTGCAAGACATTATGCCGCTAAAGCTGCGCGACATTACGCAGGAGGCCGTGCAGCGCTCCATAAACCAGTTCGCGGCAAATCATTCGCCAAAAACCGTGCGCAATGCCCATGGGCTTTTATCTGCCGTGCTGGGCGTATATTATCCCTCTTTCCAGCTCTCCACGGGCTTGCCGCAGAAGCAAAAGACCAGGATCACCATCCCGACCGAAGCGGAGGTAAAGGCATTGCTGGAGGCTGCCGAGGGCACTAATATGCACCAGGCTATTTTATTGGCTGCTGTAGGCACCCTGCGCCGCTCCGAAATATGCGCACTGACGCAAAGCGACGTGCATGATAACGGCGTCATGGTTAACAAGGCTATGGTCTGTGACGATAATCACGAGTATGTTATCAAGTCTACCAAAACAACCGCCGGAACTCGATTTGTGGAGCTGCCGAAATTTATCATTGATGAGCTGCGCAGTATAGATAATGAGCGCGTATGCCCGTACTCGCCTATTACAATATCAAACCTCTTCCGCACGCTTTCCATGCGCGTATTGGGTAAACCGTACCGCTTTCACGATCTTCGCCACCCGTATGTCAAGCCCACGACAAAAAAATTTATAACTTTTTTTGAAGTTTTTC